>Ga0302319_10004187_pt1 | contig 29796 bp, 25 predicted proteins | sample Bog_T0_2_FD_203319 | JGI IMG/M metagenome (GOLD analysis project Ga0302319, IMG submission 203319) | Peat permafrost microbial communities from Stordalen Mire near Abisko, Sweden - Bog_T0_2 | ecosystem: Environmental > Terrestrial > Soil > Wetlands > Peat | place: Sweden: Abisko, Stordalen Mire... | reverse complement strand
GGCGAATTTTCCGCCGCTGGCGCCGCCGGTCGGGCTCCGCCCTCCCTGCGCCGCCAGCGGCGGAACGTCTTTCTCATCCTGATTGTCGGGCGTTCTCACCTTGATTGTCGCGCGGCAGGCGCGCGGGACCTGCGCGTAGCAGAGCATCCGACCGCGCTTCATCGCATCGAGATTGCCGCCCTTCATGTAGGCAGTGGCGAAACTGTTCCAGCCTTCGATCGAGAAGCGTCGCCCTGCGGTGTTCAGCTGCTCGGGGTAGTCGCGGTAGTTCACGTTGTAGGCGGCGAGGACGGCGTTGACCGTCCATTGCAGCAGTTGGGTGTCATCGACGATCGGGCTGTCGAGCGACACCGCGGGCCTTGGCGGAGTCTTGCCGTCCACGAAGAAATAGAGCGGCTTCGGCGGGTTCAGCCAGACATAGGTCGCGTGCACGGCCATGACAGCGACCAACAGCGCCATGCCGAGATTCAGCATGAGGCTGCGGCCGAGCAGCCGCGCCTGATAGTCGGGATCCTCCAGCCTTCGGCTCACCGCGGCATTCTGGTTCTGCATGTCATCCGCCTCGGTCGTTCTTCTGGACGCAGCGTGGCGGCGCAGCGCGCGAGTGAGATGGCCGATCTTCGAACGAGAAAGAACCTGATCAGCCGGAGGGGCGACGAACGCGAGCCGTGCGCCGGCTCTTCAATTTGCGTAGTTGCCGGAGGAGGTCCGCTCGTGGAACCAGGCCGTCTTCTTCGCGCGTTCGCTGAAAATGCGGCCGTCGCCCTTCCTGGCCCAGAAAAAGAACTCAACGCCCCGCATGTCGCGGTAGGCGTGACACTGCTGCAGCCGCAGATCCCAGGCATCGATGGTCTCTTCCGCCCAGGCCGGGTTGAACTCTTCGACGGTTTGGCCGCGTATCTGGTGCGGGACTTCGGTCAGCCACTTGCGGGTTCGGAGGCAGGAAACGGAAAGTCCGACAGCGGCAGCGGAATAGAGATCGTGCTGCCCGGCAATGTGACGTAAGGAGATTTCGAGGTCGGCGGCGGGGCCCCATTCGCACTCGACGCGCCCGTCCTGCCGGATGCGCCGGTTGATCGCGGGCGTGGCGCGCGAGTCCGATACGAAGCGCGCGAGAATCTTCCGAACGGCGTTGACCGCGGGGCTGGCCGCCGGATTCGCGTCTGCATGCCTGGCGACCAACAACGGAACCAGCAGCGGAACCGGTGGCGGCGCAGCTTGCGCCTGCACCGGAGCCTGCCCTTTGGCGCGTCGGCCGGTCGGGGCTGGACCACGCAACTCCGGGCCGGCCAGCACGACCGGCAACTCCGCTTGCACCGCAGGAGCGCGACCAGAATCGGCGTCCTGGTTGGCGACGGCGGCAAGAGAAGCAGCCGCCTTCGATGCCGGGAGGAAAAGGATTGCCGGCTTGGCGAGGCCCGGAACGGCCGGCGCCACCTCGGCCGACGGCGGCAGGAGCGTGGCGGCGCCTTCCGAGACGACCAGGCCAGCTTCTGCCATGTCGGTGGAGGCCGGAACGGCAGGGGTAGCGGCTGCAGGAGCGATCTTGGCCGACGGCGGCACGAGCGTGATGGCGTCTTCCGAGACCACCAGGCCAGAGTCTGGCATGTCGGTGGAGGCGGCAACGGCAGGGGTAGCGATAGTAGGAGCGGTCTCTGACGACGGCGGCGGAGGCGCGACGGAGCGCGGCGCGTGGTTGCGTGGCCGGGCTGGAGGGGGCGCCGCGTCAAACGCGCGAGTGGCAAGCGGAAAATTCGCGACTGACGCCTGGCCGGCTGACTGCGATGGCGGCGGGGCGTGGGGATCGGCTGGACGGACCAGCGATTTCCGGTCGCGGGCCGGAAGCCCGAGTTGCCGCGCCTTTGCCCAGATCGCGCCCGGCTTACGGCGGAAACGCTCGGCCAGACTGCCGGCACGCCAACCCTCCACCCAAAGCTCGATGAAAACGACGACATCCGCTGGCGACCAGGGATTGCGCCCGCCCGCCCGGCGATGCGGCCGATCGTGCGGCGTGGGCAGACCCAGGGCCACAACAAGATCGAGGAGCGCCACTCTCGCGATGGCCAGATAGAGACAAAGCGTCTCCAGGCCATGGCCGCGCGCAACCATGCCGGGCAGTACGCGGGCCAGAAGGATGCGGACGGATGAGGCGGGAGCGGCTGGCGCGGCGGAAGCGGCAGGCCAATCGGCCCGACCAACCTCCCGCCGCTGCCATGCCAAACCAGACATCCTGGCCCTCGCCTTACGACTATCGTAAGGAGAACACCACGGAAGCACAAAATGTCAATCTAAAAACGTCGTCCGCGATGACGTGCGGACGAAAACAACTCTCCTTAGTGCGAGACGTCCGGGGGTCCCGGATCGGCTTCAGTCGTCCTGTCCTTGATCTCTTCCGCCAGCGCCCGGGCCTCGGAGAGCGCCCGAGAGGCGACGCCCATCTGAGCCACAACCTTGGCGGACAGTTCGTTCAACTTGTCCAAGGTCGTCGTTCGCTGGCTGACGAAAGCTGTGTAGAAGACCTCCTCGATGTTCGCGTCGAGCGCGGCGACCAGCCGGCGAAAGGCCTGAATAGTGAAGTTCTGCGTGCCACCTTCGACCTGGTACACAAAGCTCAGCGACAGGCCGGCTTTATCGGCGAGTTGTTTGCCGGATAGACCGGATTTCGCCCGAAGTTGTTGAATACGGACACCGATCGCCTGTAGCAGGGCGTCATTGTCGGGCATGTCGTCTTGGCGGCGCTGACTTGCAGGGTCCTTGGACATCGTTGCTCCAATCGCGAAAATGGGAGCTAACACCATTCCGCGCGTTTTGTGATGCCGGAAAGCGCGGGTATTCCACAGAAAAATTGAAGACACGCCGCTCGCGCGCGCCTTGGCCACACTCCCTCACCTGATAGGAGGTGCCCTATGCGAGCCGCCCGACTTTTCGTGACCCTGACGATCGTCGTGCCGTTCGCCGGTGCTGGCGGCGCGAGGGCGGAGTTCCAATTGGCGGGTTCGGGGGCATCCTTCCCCGCCCCCCAACAGGCGCCGTCACCCACCCGGCGCGCCAGCCCGCCCGCGCCCAGGCCGGCTCCGGCCCGGAGGGATCCGAGCCTCGCCGAGGGTTTTGGCCACCAGGTTCCACTCGCTTTTGCGGTCCGGCAGATCGTGCCGGCCAACGTCAAGGTTAGTTTCGGCGGCGGGATCGACGCCGAGGCGCTGCTGGTGGACTGGAACGGGGGCAGGCCGTGGCCGGATGTGCTGCGCAGCACGCTTCGTCCGCCCGGCCTGTTGGTCACCTTCCGGCCCAACGCGGTGCTGATCGAGCGCGCGTCGCCCTCATGATCGTCGCCGCGCTCACTCGCGCGCTGTTCAGGCACGCTTGCCCGAGCAATGGAGATCACGATGCCCGCCCTTGATACCGCGTCCGTGCTGGACTGGCTGACCGCGTGCGAGCCCGCGGCTGCCCGCGCGCCGATGATGCCCATCCGGCCGATCGAAGAGATCGATGAGAATCGTGACGGTCTGGCCCTCCTCGGAAAAGCGCTCGACCGCTTCGACGGAGCCGAGCGAGCGCTGTCGGCCAGCCTCGGCTCAGGCGAACCCGGCCAGGATCTGCGCGCCGTCCTGATCCAGCTTGGCGCCGCGCGACTCCTGCGCCTCATGCGCTGGCTATCGGGCGAGGCCGGACCGGACGGAGAACGAGTGCTCACGGCTCTCCTCGACGGCGGTTACGGGGACCCGGACCCGATCCGCGCCGCCCTCCAGGCCCTGCATCGCCAGGCCCTGCTCGCCCGCATCTTCGACGAGGCCCGCCTGCGCATCCTGCTGGTCGCGGCCAAGGACGCCCAACAGGAGGCCATCAGATGAAGAAACTCGTTCTCACGGCCACAATCCTGGCGATGCCGGTGCTCTGCGTTCCCAGGCTGGTGCTCGCCGATACCGCCACCGGCGACGCCGCCTGCACGGTCATCACCCAGGCAGCCGCCGATGGTGTAACCGCCCGCATCCAGGGCGACGACAAGACAATCCGTGACCCGATCAGCGTCAAGAACCTCACCTGTCTGGACTCGTTCTTCAACGGGTTCGGCCTCAACCTGATCGCCAACCTGCTCGACCCGACGACGCTGCTCAACAGCGTCGAAGGTAAAATCTGCTCGCTCGTGTCCTCGACGCTCAGCAGCCTCACCGGCGCGGCACAGTGCGGGCTGACGATCACCGGATTCAATCTCGGCTTCGGCGGGTTCGGCGGCGGCGGGTTCTGCCCGAAGCTCAGTTTCGGCGGCGGTGGACCCACCTGGGGAACCTTCGGCGTCGGCACTGCCGTGAACGGCGGCGGCGGCTTCACCGTCAACCGCGCCGCGATCGCGCCCACTGGCTATCCCGTTCTGCCGAGTTCCGGCAGCTACTGAGGAGCGGCACCCATGCGCGGCAATCTGCTTCGGACGACCGCCTTCGTCGTTGTGGGTGGAATCCTGTTCCACGCCACGCCTGCCCTGGCGGACTGGCCGACCTTCGACGCCATCACACATTTTCTGATCACCCAGATGGAGAACGCGGTCACGAACGCGGTCACCAAGGTCGAGGACGCCGTCACCAACATCGGCGACAAGATCACCAACCAGGTTCTCAACCTGGACATCGATATCGGCGACCTGCTCACCAAAGGCTTCACCCAGCAATCGAACTACCAGAAAGCCCAGGTCGGCGCACATATGCAGATCACCGACGCCTCCAACGCCGCGATGGCGCGCGTGAACCGCGACACCCGCAACGCCCAGATCGTCAGCGAGCATACCGTCAGCCCACAGCACTGCCTCGCGGTTAGCAACGGCCAAGCCAACGTCGCTGCCAGCGTCGCAGCCGTTCAGGTGGCCCAGACCATCGGCTCGATAACAGACAACCGCGGCGAGGCCATCGTAGGCCAGCCCGCCTTCTACGGCCAGGCACAAGCGGTGCAGGCCATCAATTCGTTGCACATGTCCCGCTACTGCTCGCAGACCGAGGAGGACGCCGGACTCTGCACCAGGACAGCCCTCGCCAACGCCGATCAGCACGGGTGGAACCTGTTCGGCAACGGCAACTACGGCAACCAGGACGGGGTCAACGCCGCCAACGACTACGCCACCAACCTCCTGCAGCCGATCGTCCCAGCCGCGCTGCGCGCCGATCAGCTCGCCTCGGTCACCGGACAGGACGCCTTCGCCCGAAGGCGGAGCTACAACGCCCGCATGTCGCTCGGCCGCAGCCTGCTGAATTACGTTATCGGCATCCAGGCCCCCGTCGTGCCTTTGACTGCGACCCAGAAGCAGCAACTCACCAATGAGGGACTGCCGCAGACCAACCAGGGATCCTGGCTGCAAGCGCTCACGCTCGAAGTGGACCGCCGGTTCAGCGATCTCGGCTGGGCCGTTGCCCTGCAAGCCATGCCGCCGGCGACGGTGCAGCGCGAGATCGCGACCGAATTGGCGCTCAGCAACTACCTCGCCCTGCAGAACTACCGGGTCGGGCTGTGGCAGGCGGCGCTGACAGCCACCCAGGTCGCGCAGACCGAGGAGATCAACTTCCGCAACGCGGTGCCTATGCCAACCCCAACCATCAACTGAACCCAAGAGCATCCCATGTCGGAAACACAAGCGAGCAGACCGGCGCCAGCTGTCCCAGGCACTGCGGCGGGAAGTGCACCAACAGGCAAGCCGGAGGTGGCGCCCAAGGAGGGAACGACCGGGAAGGACGGCCCGAAGACGGCGGACAAGACAAAGGGGCCCGACAAGGAGCAGGACGAGATCCAACAACTGGTGTCGCGGCTGCAACAGACGGGCCGTCGCCTGGGTGGGTCCCAACAGGAACTGGTTCGAGAGATCGGTGCCCTGGTCAAGGCGGCCAGAGCGACGGAGAATCGTGATGACGTCGTGTTCCGTACCCGGGTTGCCTATGCGCTCCAGGACACCGAGAAGCTGGTGGGTCCGATTCAGGTGGGCTCCGGCTTGCGGACCGAAATGATCGCTCTGGCGGCAACGTATCCGGGCCTGCAGAACGAACGGATGAAGACACTCGTGGCCAGCACGCCGGAGATCGAACAGCCAGCAACGGTGCGCTTGATCAGACAGGCCGCTGCAACTATCGCTACCCAGTTCGATCAGACGGCGCCGATCGTCGGCAGCCAGATCGACAGCCTCGAGAACAGCCTGCGGCTGGCGACACGCACGGCCGACAAAAGCACGACCCAGGATCAATCCGGCGCAGGCCCCAATGCCAGGGACAATCCAGCGTCACGCCAACAGGCGGCGGCTCCGATCGCGAACGGGCAGGAGCCGACGGCCGTCACTGGTCAGCCGCGCGCGGGACGTCTGCTGGTCGATCTCATGAACGCCATCCGCAAGCCCGAACCCGAAACGCCGGCGCCCTGGGACCGGCAGCTCACCCCCATGGGTGACCGCATCGCCGCCTATACGGCCAAGATGCGCGAAGGCGAGCAGGAGCAGAGCTTCCGGCGGGCCGAGCGGTCCGGCGAGGTCGCGCTCCAGTCGATGAAGGCCTTCTCCGACGGTCCAGGCTCCGTCCTGATGAGCCGGATCCGCGACGCTGCCAGGACGGACCCGAACGGGATGACCGGCGTCCTCGCCGAAATGCGCGAGGGTGGCCGCTACGCCGGTCTGCGCCAGGACTTCAACGTGGCGCTACAACAGGACAGGGGCTTCGTGGCCGCCTACGAGAAAGCCGCCAGCGGCGTGGCGAAGTTCGGCGCGGATCGCGTGGAAGTCGCCCGGATCGCCGAAGGCCGCACCGACAGCGCCGCCATCGCCGGCCGATTCGAGAAGCTCGACGCCATGATCGGCCGGGCAGCTTCGGAACTGCCCGGCCGCAAGGACGGCAAGAGCTTCACCGACGAACTTGTGGACCGTGCCAGCGAGATCGTCCGCAAGGCGGTGGAGACCGTTACCGCCGCCATAAACCGGTTGCGGCCGAGCGCAGGTCCCTCAGCCAGCATGTAGCAGCCGCGCGATGGTGAGGCCGGCGCAGCGATCGCCGGTCCCACTCGCGCGATGGGCCCGCATCCTCGGCGCATCGAATGCCGAGGACGCCATGGCCCGCACCCTGCACCGCCTTCTGCCTGTTCTGATTCTCGCCGGCGTTCTCGCCGCGCCCGGCCTGGCTTTCGCCCAAGCGCCGCCGCCCACCGCGAACCTGAGCTGGGCGGCGCTCGACCCCGGCGACGACTGGACCGCCCAGATCATCCAGTCGGTGTTCCCAATCGCCGGCGCCCCCACCAACACCACCTACGCCACCGGCGCCGAAACCACGGTCATCGGTACCCTGGTCGGCAATCTCACCGGCTTCGTGTCGGCGATCGCCATGTTCTTCCTCTGCTACTCCATCATCATGCAGATCCACCGAGGCGCCGAGACGGGCCGGCTGCTGGCCAATACCATGAGCGCCATGTTAGTGGTTCGCCTCGGAGTGGCGGCGGTGCTGATGTATCCGCTCAGCACCGGCTTCAGCGCGGGACAGGAGGCTGTGGTACGGACCGCCCTCTGGGGCGCGGGGATGGCCAGGACCGTCTACAACGCCGCCGTCCAGGCGATCGGGCCGGACGCCATGGTCGTGGCCGATCCAATCATCCCCGGCACCAAGACCATCGTCTCCGGCCTGATCCAGGCGGAGTTGTGCCGCGCCCTGATCAACCAGGCATCGGCGCAGCCGGTGCTGGTGCCGCCTCCGTCGGCCGCCACCGTCATCGACCCGATCAACGGCGGCTACACCACCTGGGCCTACAACATGTCTCCCGGCAACAGCACCGGCGGGCCGGTCTGCGGCACCGTCACCGTCCGCGAACCAAAGGCCGGGGCCACCGCCTACTCCGGGGTCAACCTCGACATGACCCAGATCCAGAAGACCATCCTCAACAACGTCGTGCTGAACGACATCCGCCCGACCGTGGAAACCGTCGCCCAGCAGTTCTGGACCACGAAGCAGGCGGCCGCCCTCGCGCCACTGCGGGATGTGCTGATCACGGCGACCGCCGACTACACCCAGCAACTGACCAACGCGGCAACCGCGAAAGCCAACGAACTGCGCAGCGCGCTCGCGACCACGACCAACGCACGCAACGGCGACCTCGGCCTCATCGCCAACCAGGTGCAGCTATCATCGCTTGGATGGTCCAGCGCCGGCGCCTACTACCTTGAGTTCGCCCGGCTCAATGGTGAAGTACTGGGGCTGATGAGCGCGGTCCCGACCGTCAACACGCCCAGCTATCAAGGGCTCGGCCCCTCGCTGACGAGCGACCTGGCACCGCCGGTCAACTCCGCGCAGGCGTTCATCGTCAGGCTGAACACCTACGTGCAGACCACCGATGGCCTCGATGCACCCGGCGGCAATGCCGACATCTTCACCGGGGCGGTCCCGGGCGACGACGGCTCCGCAATGATCGAGCAGGTCTTTCGCGGCATGCGGCTGAACGACCGGGTGCTGAACCTGTTCGTGGCAGGGATGTCGCCGACTGGCAACAACTGGACCGACCCGTTCAGCGCCCTGATGGGGCTCGGCCACAAGATGATTGTCATCGCCCTGAGCGCGCTCGGTCTCGCCGGCCTGATGAACTCCACGGGAGGCACCGTCCTCGGCATGGGGGCGAGCATCCTGTCCGGCAACTTCGCGGGGGCGGGTGCCATAGGTCTGGGCAGCCTGGTCATGTCGTTCCTGGCGACGCCGATCTTCGTCGCATTGATGGGGATCCTGATCCCCGGCCTGACCCTCGCTTTTGTGCTGCCGATGATCCCCTGGGTCATGTGGATGGCAGGCGTCACGGGCTGGCTGATCCTGGTCTGCGAGGCGGTGATCGCCGTGCCGCTCTGGATGCTGGCGCATATGACGATGCAGGGCGAAGGCCTGCACGGGCGCGCCAACGAGGGCTACGCGCTGATCTTCAACGTGTTGTTCCGGCCAACCCTGATGATCGTCGGCCTGTTCCTCGGCTACTTCATCTTTGCGGCAACATCCTGGCTGATCCGCATGAGCTTCGGGATCGCCGCAGGCTTCGTGCTGCAGAACGGCTGGCTGGTGACGAACGTGATCGGCGTCGTCGTGCTGCTGTCGATCTTCGTGCTGATCCACATCGTTGCCGCCCTTCAGTCCTTCCGAATGATCTCCCTCATTCCCCACCATCTGCCCCGGTTGATCGGCTTCGCCTCCGGCGGCCGGGTGGATATGGAGCAGTATGCCCGAGATGCCGGGACGATCGGCATCGGGGGAACGATGCTACGGATCCAGGACGGACTGAAGCCAGCAGCTCCCCCACGGGGTCAGCCGAATTCGTCAATACAGCAGATCGGTGGCCCACGCGGCGAGCCACGCAATCCGACTGGTGGCGAGAGCGGCCCTGCTCATGGTATGGACTCCACGTTGCGCGCAGCAACGGACAACTCGGGACCGACGGGGTCCGAGGAGGCGTGATGGACGACGAGCCTGACAACACAGGGATTGGATCGCTTGCCGCATTCCAGCTGGGACGCTGGTCGGCCCAGGAAAGCCAGTGGATTGAGGACTGGAAGACGAGCCGGCGCTACCCAGTGGTGGCGAAGGAGCATTACGACTATGCGGTTCAGATGAACCAGGCTCTTGTCGCCGAAAATCAGCAGGTCCACGCGCAGAACCAGCAGCTGCGCGCGCAGACCGCGGCGCTGCAACAATCGGTACAGGACTGGGAACGCGACTACGAAAAACTGAGGGCCACTGCGCAGGGTCACCTAGACAACTACTGGGCGCTCATGAGTGAGCGTGACAACCTGGAGGCTAGGGTTTTGAACCTGCGGGATGAGCTTCGGGAGCTCCGCGGCGAGGAGTGAGGTTTGCGGCTTCGCTCGCGCGCCGGCGTCCCATGGTGACCTCCTGACAAGGAGGCTACCATGCCGCATCCTGCCCCAATCTTGATTGCCGTGCTCGGCACTGCGCTTGCCGGCTGCTCCGGCGGCAACGTCAAGTCGGCCCGCGATTACGACGCCCCGGCCGCCCCGCCGGTCCTGCACCCGAACTACGATCCCTACATGCCCTACGCTTCGGCCAACGCCACATGGGCCGCACCCATCTACAACCGGGCCGGCACCATCGTCCGGCCGGCCGACCCCACCGCAGACCGCGACCGCCAGCCCTACGAGCAGGCACCATGGGCAACCGGGGCCGAGGGGCGCAACACCTTCGCGCCGCCCGGCACCTTCTGATCCGAATCAGCTCGGCCAGAACGGCTCGGACGAGTGGATGTACTCGCTCGCCGAGCCGAGATAGCCGGTGCGCAGCTGCCAGTTGGCGTGCGCGTTCTTGAACGCGACCAGGAAGAATACGGCGCAGAACGGGATGCACTGGATCGCCGCCAGCATCCGCGATCCCTCGAAGTTCCAGGCCCAGGCGCGGCAGAGCCACATCACGAAAAAGACCAAGCCGAGGCCGAACGACAGATACGCCAGTCGAGCCGTCTGACGGCGCCGCTCCGCCATGCGCGCGCGCAGCTGATCCGTTGAGAGCCCAAGCGTGAACGATGTCGCAGCCATGTCAATGCTGCCGTCCTCGGCCCGGAACACTCGCGCCTCCGGCGGCCGATCGACGCGGATGCGGCCATACAGGAAGGCGATCAGCCGCGCGTTCTCGACAATCTGCCGCCCAGGAAAAGTGATGAACGGCGCGCGCACCGTGGTCTTGACCCCGCGCCAAACCGACCCAGGAACGGAACTCTGGCGCGATGGCGGAGATGGGTTCCTCTCCATGATCAGCGCCCCAACGACGCGACGAAGGCGTTGAGGTCCGACGGCATTCCATCCGAGCGCCCCTCCGACCCATCCGCCTTGCGCCAGACCAACGTCGGCGTGCCGCGCAGCCCAATCGACTCAGCGGCCGCCATGTTGGCGGCCAGACGCGCGGGGGCTTCCGGGGATGGAGGTGCGTTCAGGCGGCCGCCAGCCCAGGCCGACACCATCTGGTCGGGGGGCTGGCTCAGCATCGACAAGGCGCTCGGCGTGCTGCGGCCATTGTCCTCGGCGTCGAGGATGGACAGCGGGATCGCCGCCACTTGCAGGATTCTTGCTTCGATCAGCGGGTGCAACTGCTGCATCGCGCGAACCGAGAACGAGCACATCGGGTCAATGAACACCCAGACCTTGGGAGCGGCGGGATCGCCCAAAGTACCGGCGGTCGTGGACTGCGCCCAGGCAAGGGCCGAGGCAGCACGCGGCGCGGCCGCGTCCACCGAGGCTTCTGTCGCGCCGGGCCCGATCTCGACCGTCGCGATGGCGCCCGGGATCGGGGTCACCTGATTGCGGGTGAGATTGTTGCCGCTGCCATCCCACATCGCGCCGGGGATCACCCGCTCGCCATCCGGCGTCACGTAGAACACCTGAAACTGGTTGCCATTGCTGACGAAGATCCCGCGCAGGCCGTGCGAAGTGCCGAGTTCCCTGGTCTGCCCAGCGGCCGCCGCGGTCAGTTGCGCCGGCGTCAGCTCCGAGATCATGCCGGCGACGATCGCCTGGCCGTCAGGGGTGACGTGCATGAACATGAACTGCTGGCCGTTGCGCGCAACCACACTGCGCATCCCGTGCGCTGCGCCCGTCTCGATGATCTGTGCGCCGGCGCCGGCGACGTTGCTCAATGCCGGCGGCAGCGCGTCATCCGGGATGCTTGCTGCGGCAACGGCTGGCGCAGGCTCAGGACTATCGACGCGGGTTACCGCTTGGGGAAGGCGGAAGGCAGGCACGCCGCCAGCCGGAGCGATGTTGCACTGCGGCTCCGCGCCGGCCAGCGCCGGGACGAGGGCAACAGTGAACGCGAGAAAGAACGAGCGCATGGGCAACCTCCGTGATGTCTCACGAAGGTTGCTCCAGCAACGCGCGAGCGAAGAATGGCCTTGAGTGCGCTACGCCGTATCCGAAGCGGCGCGCGCCTTCATCCACGGGCGCGGTGACCAGGACGGGATTGAGACGGACAGAACCCAGCTTGGCGACGATTTGCGGGGCTTGGATAGGTGGGCGAGGTCGCGGGAAAAGCTCTCGTTGATCAGGTCCTCCAACCACGAATTGTCGGCGCAGAACGCCGTGCTGCCGTCCAGCACCGCTTGCTTGGCAGCAAGGTCCGCAAGAGAGTTGGGCGTGCAGGCAACCAACTGTTCAATGGCTGTAGCGGCCGCGGCCCTGGCCATCCCGTGACGCAGCCTGTTCGTGGAGTTGGTGGTATCTGAGGCAGACGTGCTCTCGGATACCTCCTCCAGGATGGAATTGTAGTCAGCCAAAGCCTGAAGGACGCGATCGGAGCACGTTTGGATGCGGGGGTCGGCCGAACAGGACGCATTGCCGGCGCCGTTCGAACGGAAGAACGAAGGCGAGGCGGCGCTGACTGAGATCGGCTGCATGATGAGAACTCCCCTTGAACTCCAATCATATGAAACCAGTCTCCCCGTCGGGGAGGCGGTCGGCGTGACTTTTGTTAACAAATTCGAGATTAACAGCGCGCGGGTTGAGGACGCAATGGGATTCTTGATATGGAAGCCGATTCGAAACGCTCTTGCTTGCCCGTTACTGTGTTGGTATCCCGTTGCGCAACCTATGCGCCTACATAAGCAAGATTGCCGCGTATAAGTCTAAATAATTGTGTAGTTCTTGGTTTTGGGCCGCTGCGAACCTCGCGCGCCGCGCCCAAGAGCATTTGGAACACCCGGCGCTCGCCGCGCTACCCGCGGGCGACACGCGCTTACAGGTCGCCTTGTGCTCCCGTCCTCGATGGTGGCGTCGACCGGCGTGCCGTCCGGCGCCTTGGCCGGAACGAACGAAAGTCACTGCCGGAGGCCCTTCGGGAGACACCGGCTTCCGTCCTAAGCTCGGGTCCAGGCGAGGGCCGACGGCCACCGAGCAGCAGGGCGGCCCGCAGCAGCGGGCGACCGGAAGGGGATGATCCCGGCGCGGCCGCCTCGCCTGGCCCGCCGGGCCCGGAAGGCTGGCCGATGGTGACATGCACGTGCACCCGTTGGGGGTGGCCAGCTGCATCAATTGATTGTTCTCCGGCATTTGCCTTTCTCCTGTCATCGGCATGCCCCAGCTGCCCTGACTCGGCATGCCGCAGCGCATGGCCGCGCCAGGGCTTGCGAATGGCGCCCGCATTGTGGTTGCTTTGATCGCCACGATGTTCGGGGGGTGGTAGGAGGGTGGCCATGGACAAGACGCGCACGGACAAGACGCAGCAGCCGATGATCGCCGGGTTCACCGCGGGCGAGCGGGACTACATCCGTCGTGGTCTCGATATGTTCTTTTCGACCTACCCAACGGTGGCGGAGGGCTTCCAGATCAAGACCTGGCGCGGCGGCCCGAACGCCGGCAAGCCCAAGATTCCGCTGGCCGCCGAGGGACTGCTGGAACGCGGGCTGGTGCGGCTCGACCTTGGCAGCCGCCTGCCGACGCTGTTCTTCACCGATGCCGGGTTGGCCGGGCTGCGCAGGATGATGGCGGACGGGCACTTGGCCGATCCGAAGAAATACGCGCATGTCCGCCAGGAACTCGGCATCGACCAGGCGCCCCAGGTCGCCGCGGCTGATTGAGCCAGCCCGTGGTGGCGCTTGGCATGCCGTGCAGGTGCAACGGGTACTGGCACGGGCGGAGGGCTGATAGCGGCTCAGAGGCGCACCGGCGGCGGGTTGCAGAAATTGCGCCCCATCGTTTTAGTCAGGCCGGTGCATCTCGCGCGGTCATTTCGCCCACCACATCAGCGCCAGCGCAGCAGCCATCAGGCCAATGCCGAACCACCCCGTCAAAACAGCGACAATCCTTTCATCGCTCTCCATAGCTATCCCCGACATGGCGCCACATGCCACGGCGGCAACCCCTGCGGCGATGGCGAGAAAGACGAGTATGCCGGTGATCAATGCTGGACCCTGTTCAATGCGGCGTTTGAGGCTGGTTCAGCGTCGCGCGGGAGGCGAGGTGGAGCGAGTTGCGCCAACTTCCGGCCCGGCGCACCAACTTGGTGCCTCGGCCGTGCCTGTCGGCGCCGCCCTCCAGATCGGTCTCCAGCACCAGCCCGGATGGGGTGAAGGCTACCGTGGTCAGGGAAATCTGAAATAACGGCTGGTGCCGTGGCTCCGCCAGCGCAACGCGCTCGCCATCGCCGCGCGCAATCAAGGTGGGCGCCGACGATGGTCGAAGCTGCACGTACGGCTTGGTGGGGCAACGCAAACCGCCCGACGGGGCGGGGCCATTATGCCGCCCCCCCTGCCGGGCATCCGTCGCTGCGGAGCCGAACTTCCGCGTCGCCTGGTTCTACTCCGTCGCGGATTCCGGTGCCGCGGACGCCGGGGTGGCGGCCGGCTTTGCCTTGGCTACCTTCGCCGCGACCTTCGCCTTCGGCGGTAACTTCTTCGCGGCGGCCTGCTTGCGTGCCGCGGCCGGGGCTGCCGGCGAGGACTTTGGTGACGCCGTCGCTTTGGCCTGACGGGCGGGCGGAGCCTTCGCCTTTACCGGTACCTTCGTCTTTACCGGGGCCTTCGTCTTCGCCTTCACTGGCGTCACCGCCTTCGCCTTCACCGGCGCCTTCGCCTTCGCCCACCCACTGGTCTTTGCTGGCGCTTTGGCTTTTGCCTTTGCCTTGGCAGCGGCTTCCTTGATCCTCATCCGCCGCTCCTTCAACTCGTCGCGAATGCTGGCCAACGCCGCGGTGCCGACGGCGGGCTGCTGACCTTCCGCAAAACCATCGAGCGCCGTGAAAAAGGCTTGCGTTACATTCTTCGTCCCCCGCGGCGCGCGCGCCCGGACGTCTTCCTTGATGGCCATGATCTACCGATTCCTTTCCGCCCAGGTGCGAATCCAGACTGCGGACGCCGGGTCGCGCCGCACGGTAACGACACCGCCGTTACCGTGGCAATACGCTTGTCAATCGCTGTCATCGCAATTCGGTCACGTTCGGAATACGGGACAGAATGCCGTTCTGATCGCGAACCGCGGTGCTGGACGGATTCAATCTGAAAAGGTATCAGCGAATCGCCGATCATCTGGTGAGCCATGTCGTCGAGTTGCCGCCGCCGAACATCATCGGCCTCCGCACCCAGCTCGATCGACGTGTCGCCGTCTGACGGCACCGAGCCAACACGATGTCCGCGGGTCTCTACCGAAGCGCCCGCAACGACGGATCACCGGCCTCCAGGAAAGCAACCCAGTCATGGCACCAGCGAAGCCCGCGGCGAAAGCCGCACCCCAGAAGGCGTCCAAGCCACCGGCAACCAGGCAGCCTGCGACCAGCGTGAAGCCGGCGGCCGCCAAGCCATCGGCATCGAAAGCGCCTGCGGCCGTTCCCGCGAAGGCCGCTCCCGCTGCCACCGTCACGTTGAAGCATCTCGCAGCCGAGCTCGCCGACCATCACCAGATCGAAAAGCGCGCGGCCGATGCGATTCTGACCGGCCTGGTCGGCCTCCTGGTGCAGCACCTCACGAGCGGTGATCGCTTGCGCATCGCCGGCCTCGGCGTGCTGGAGGTGAAGGACAGGCCGGAACGCCAGGGCCGCAATCCCGCCACCGGCGAGGTGATCACGATCAAGGCCAGCAAGAAAATTGCGTTCCGGCCGGCCAAGGAGCTGAAGGAGGCGATTTAGCCGATCCCGAGAAAAAAGCGGGGGGCGATCGCCCCCGCTGCCTGGCAGCGCCTTCGGGCCACGCGACCGCGGTCCTGGCGTCGCGGTCACGCTTCGAGTGCGGCGATGGCGAATCGCCCGTCTGCCCCGGCAAGCCACGCGGGGCCGCCGAAGCTTGCCTACCGGAAATCCCGGCTCGGCACCTTGATGCCGCCGCCGGGTCGCAGGGGGATGTCGATGTCGCGCGGTTTGTGGCCGGCAAGCCCGGTAGCGTCCCGGGCATCCAACCCGCCGCCATGCGGGGCCTCGTCGCCGAGAACGGCACTGCCGTTGTCGCGTTCGCCGACGCGGCCCAGCAGGTCCGACAGATCCTCGATGCGGTCGGCGATGACATGAATGACCTCGCCCTCGCGTTGCACCCGCCCATGGCAGGCCAGCATGCTGGCGTTGAGGATGAGGCGCCGCTGGCTCTCGAACAGCGCCGCCCAGACCACCAGATTGGCAATGCCGGTCTCGTCCTCGATGGTGATGAAGGTGACGCCGCGGGCGCTGCCGGGCCGCTGGCGGACCAGCACGATGCCCGGCACCACCACGCGCCGGCCATCGCGCATGCGCGCCAGTTCGGCGCAGGTGATCATCTTCCGGCCGGCCAGTTCGTCCCGCAGGAAGGCGACCGGGTGGCGCCGCAGGCTCAGGCCGGTGCTGCCATAATCCTCGACGACCTCGCCGCCCGCGGTCATCGCCACCAACTCTGCCACTTCCGCGCGCCAGACCTACGCCTGCGGGCCGGATGCCGTTACCCGGAAGCGCATCAAACCAGGCGATCGCGGCTCCACCAACGAGCGTGATCAGGCTCACCATTGAGCTGCACCGGCAGTTTCCGGGGGATCACCGACGCTGCCAAGGCGCTGGAATGCGCCCGGGGCATCGCCAAGTGGACACCGCCGCCGGCCGTGCCGCGCCCGGTGACGCGGCTGTGGCCCGGCAGCACGGTCAGACCGGATAGGTCTCCATCGGCTCAGCGAGATCCTCGCCCGTCAGCGGCTCCCCGACCTTCGCCGCGATTTTCTCCAGCACGTCCCGCTGTTTTCCGGTCAGAGGTCGGCAAACCCGGGCGGCTTCCACCATGGAGCAAAGGAACCCCTCCTCCCACGCGGTCAGGCGTGGGTCGCCGCGCGCGTCCATCGCAAACGCCATGAGATCCCGGTGCTCCTGCCCGTCCACCAGGCCCCGCACCTGCGGCGGCAGGTCGACGCCGATCTTCAGGGCAATACGGGCCAGCACCCGCGACTGCTCATCCGACAGCCACGGCTGGCCGCGCACCTCGATCTGCGCACGAAGGGAGGCGAGGAAAGATTGCTCCCAAGCGGTCAGCCGAGGGTCGCGCCCGGCGGTTTCCAGCAGTTCCCAGAACGGGGGCGGTTTGCGCTTCGCCATCGCGGCATGACCTCCTTCCGCGAAAGATGGCACGGCCAGCGCCGCAATCAATCCGGGACGGACAGTGCATCGGGCGGGAGCCTGGCACCCCAACCCGGGAATGGGTCATTGGCGGGCCGGCGGGGCAACCGGCGCCCAAAGTCGTGGAAGTGGCCAACTGCTCGGGCCACGATCTCGACAAGTTCGCGGCATTCGGATTGACGCCCCGGCCGGCCAAACGGGTGACGCCGCCATTGGTGGCCGAATGTTTCGCCAATCTCGAGTGCAGGGCGGCTGACACGCGCCTTGTCAACAAATACAACCTCTTTGTGCTCGATGTGCTCAACGCATGGTGGGACCCGGCGCGGAAGAATCCCAAGACCATCCACCATCATGGATGCGGCAAGTTTGCCGTTGATGGCGAGACAACCGAGCTGACGTCGCGAATGCGATAAGGCGCGCCGTGCCACAGGAGTCGGCACTTCCGGCTCCATCCGCCCGGCGCGAATCCGTTTCGGTATCCGCAAGGCCCCGAATGCGGCGGGACGCGGTGGCCGAAAACGTCCCGCGATCACCGGCCGCCGCGCGCGTGACGGCAGCCTCTCCGCGCCACCAAGCCAGTGGCCGGCACCGCTGCGCGGGGCTGGCCCGTTTGCAGCCGCCGCGCCATGTTGGCTGCATGGATTCACACCCGACTCGGCAGCCAATCTGGGACCAGGCGGTGTTACTGCACCGCTTGCCGCACGCCGTGATCGAGGCGGGGCGCCACGAAGCACGGACCGGCCAGGTGCGTCAGCTGGAAGTGTCAGAGGACGGCCAGGTCATCGCCGCGGAAATGTGGGGTTCGCCACGTCGGCTATACCACCAGCGCGTCGCTCTGCGGCCGGACGGCGCAGGACGGCTCAGCGTGAACGGCATCTGCACCTGCTCGTCCGCGCCGCACTGCAAGCATATCGCCGCGGTGCTGATCGCCGCTGGACACGATCTCGTTGCCGACATTCCATCGCTTGCCCCTCCCGCACTCGACGCCCCGCTTCCACCCGACATCGCCGCCTGGCTGCGGGGACTTGAGCGCAGCGAGAAAGACGCCTCGGAAATCCGTTCCGACTCGCTCCGCCAGCGCCTGGTCTACGTCCTCGGCGTCAAGTCCTGGGTGCGGGGGCCGGATACCCTGTCCGTGGCGTGCTTCTCGATCACCTTGCGCAAGGACGGTTCTCCCGGCGCGCCCAGGCAGTTTGCGCCGCGGCAGCTGCACACGCCCGTCCGCCATATGCGGCCGTCCGACCAGTCGATCATGCGTCGGGTGGAGAAGCTGAGCCTCGGTGAGTCGGACCTGTCGGCGGATGACGATCCAGTCGACCTCCTGCGCCGGATCATCGCGACCGGGCACGCGCATTGGGGAGAGTTGGATGGCCCAGCAGTGCGGGAGGGGCCGTGCCAGCCCGGGAGTGTCGCCTGGCAGGTGAATGCCGAGGGCAGCCAGCGGGCCGTTCTGGCCCTGGCGGAAGGGCTGGTCGGGTTCCGGCTGTCCGGGCCCTGGTATGCCAATCCGGCCGTCGGCACGCTTGGGCCGGTGGACTGCGGATTGCCTGGCCGGGTCGTTGCCAGCCTGCTGGCCGCGCCGCCCATTCCGGCGGAGGCCGCCCCCCGGGTGGCGGCGGCGCTGGCGCAGCGTCTGCCGGCGCTGCCCGCGCCGGCGGCGCTCGGGCCGCCCGAGGTGCTCCAGATCCCGGCCGTGCCGGTTCTGCTGCTGACGCGGGGAACGGTAGCGGGCGCGGTGGGCCACCCGCCACTGCGGTCTGCATGGATGGGGCCTGCGGCCGATACGCCGCTGGCGCGGCTGTCGTTCCGCTACGGCCCGATCACCGTTCCGCACGCCGGGTCGGCTGTCGGGCAGGCGGCCACGCCGCCACTGCATGCGCGGGACGGCAAGCTGTTTCGTCTGGTGCGCGACCGACGCGGGGAACAGGCAGCGCTGACCCGGCTGGGCGGCATTGGCTTCGCCCCGGCCCGCGCCGTCGTTGCCCCGGCGAAGGACGATGGCGTACGAAATCATTTCGTGCTGGAGGACGACCAGGACGGCACTGACTGGCTCAGCGTGGTGCTGGACGAGGTGCCGGCCCTTCGGCGGGACGGCTGGGCGGTGGAATTCGCCGATGACTTCCCGCTCCGCGTGGTCGAAGCCGACGGCGCGCCCGAGGCTGAGCTGCGGGAGAGTTCCGGCATCGATTGGCTGGAGCTGCATCTGGGCGTGACGGTGGGCGGGGAGCGTGTGGACCTGGTGCCGGCACTGGTGCAACTCATCGCCGGCGGCGACGGGACGATGTTGCCCGAGGGGCAGGACGACAACGCGCCGTTCCTGGTGGAACTGGCGGACGGGCGGCTGGTGGCTCTGCCGGTTGGCCAAATCCGCCCGATCCTGCAGGCACTGGTGGAGTTGTTCGCCAGTGGCGGCATCGACCCGGACTCCGGCCGGATCGGCTTCAACCGCCTGGACGCGGCCGAGATCGCACTGCTGGAGGAACGCGCCGGCCTGATCTGGCGGGGCGGCGAAGCGGTGAGGGCGCTCGGGCAGCAATTGCGCGCGGCGGGAGGAGCGATCCCACCGGTGGCGCTGCCGCCGGCGTTCCGCGGTGCGTTGCGGCCGTACCAGGCGCAGGGTGTGGCCTGGCTGCAATTCCTGCGCGCCGCCGGGCTGGGCGGTGTGCTGGCTGACGACATGGGGCTGGGCAAGACCGTGCAGACCCTTGCGCATCTGGCGGTCGAGCAGGCCGAGGGGCGGTTGGATCGCCCCGCCCTCATCGTCTGCCCCACCAGCCTGGTGCCGAACTGGACGCTGGAGGCCGAGCGGTTTGCGCCATCGCTGAAACTGCTGTCGCTGCACGGCCCGGCCCGCAAGGAGCGGTTCGCGGAGATCGGCACGCATGACCTGGTGCTGACCACCTATCCGCTGCTGACCCGCGACCACGACGTGCTCACCGCCCAGGACTGGCACGTGGTGGTGCTGGACGAGGCGCAGACGATCAAGAACCCAAACGCCGAAACCACCCGCCAGGCGCTGCGACTGAAGGCCGGCCAGCGGATCTGTCTGTCCGGCACCCCGCTGCAGAACCATTTGGGCGAGCTGTGGTCGCTGTTCGATTTCCTGGCACCAAGCTTCCTGGGCGATGCCAAGTCTTTCCGCACGCGCTACCGCACGCCGATCGAGAAGCATGGCGATGCCGCGCGCCAGCTGGGGCTGGCACGGCGGGTGCGTCCGTTCCTGCTGCGCCGGACCAAGGACGAGGTGGTGCAGGAACTGCCGCCGAAGACCGAAATCACCGAATCGATCGAAATGGAGCCGGCGCAGCGCGCCATCTACGAAGGCATCCGGCTCGCCATGCACACGAAGGTGCGCGCGGCGATCGCCGAGCGCGGCCTGGCGCGGTCCGGTATCATTATTCTCGACGCGCTGCTGAAGTTGCGCCAAGCCTGCTGTGACCCACGGCTGCTGAAGCTGCCAGCGGCGCGCGAGGGCAAGGCCGGGTCGGCCAAGCTCGACCGGCTGATCGAGATGCTGGAGACGATGCTGGCGGAGGGGCGGCGCGTGCTGGTGTTCTCACAGTTCACCTCCATGCTGGCACTGATCGCGCCGCGGCTACAGGAGGGCCGGATCGATTACGTGACGCTGACCGGCGACACCACTGATCGCACCACGCCGGTGCGGCGGTTCCAGGCGGGCGAGGTGCCGGTGTTCCTGATCAGCCTGAAGGCCGGCGGCCTGGGGCTGAACCTGACCGCCGCCGACACGGTGATTCATTACGATCCCTGGTGGAACCCGGCGGTGGAAGACCAGGCCACCGACCGCGCCCATCGCATCGGACAGCAGCGGGCGGTGTTCGTCCATCGGCTGATCACACTGGGCACGATCGAGGAGAAGATGGAGACGCTGAAGGAGCGCAAGCGCGCGCTGGTGGCCGCAGTGCTGGAAGCGCGGGAGGGCAGCGCGCTCGGGCTGAGTGAGGCGGATATCGAGGAGCTGTTCGCCGGCGGGTAGCAGCCCGTTGAGAAAGCCGGTGTTCGGCAAAGGTCAGTCGATGGCGTTCGGTTGGACGGCGATGGCGAGAACCGCCGCCTGATTGGTGATGACGATGATCAGGAGCATGATCCGGCCACCGTCGGGGCTGCTCCTGGGTCCGAAGGAGAAGCCGCCCTCCGGCGGACGATCCCGGGGGGCATTACGTAACGGGAGCGACCACGCCACTCGCGAACCCGGCGCGGAGGTGGCGGCAGGATGGTGCCGAACCGTTCTTTCTGGCAAAGGCCCATGCCATGCCGCATCCCCCCGCCGCCTCGGCCGCCGCTTGGCAGACCGCCCCGGAGCGCGATTTCCTCGCCTTCCGGCTGATCACCGTGGCCGAGCTCCAGCTGGATACGTATTTCACCGACCCGGTGGAGAGCAAAGCCTACTGTCGCCCGCGTCGGCGGGCCGCACGCGTGCTCGCCGCCTGGGAAAAGGACGGCGCCACGCTTACCCTCACGGCACTGCCGGCGGCGGAGAAGTTCCAGGTCAGCCTTGGCGGTGCAGGCTTCAATGCCATGCTGGAGCTGCACTACCTCACCGAAGAAACCCTGTTGCAGGCCGCGACGGTGGAGCAGTTCAGCGGCGACATCCCGGCAGCTCTCATCGCCGCCTCGGCCTGGTTGGACGAAGAGCCGGACGAGCCGGAAGAGACCATGCTGCAGGCCGCCCTGGCAGAGATCGGCGGCGGCTTCCCGGCAGTTCGCGCTGCTGCCAGAGACGCGCCAGCCGATCCGGCGCCACCGGCCTCCCCGGAAGGCCCGCCGCCGGCCAGCACCGCCGACACACGGCAGGTCGAGGCGCTGGTCCGCGCCGCGGCTGCCGAGTTGCGCCGCCACGGCTCCCCGTCGCTCGATGCGATGAACACAGCCTGGCTGGAGAGCCAGCCGCAGACCCTGTGGCCAATGCTCGATGCCGCGGTGGCCGCCAGCAACGCTCGCCGGCGCGACGAGGAGCTGATCACCGCCTCTCGCTGGCTGCTCGCCAACCAACTGGAGCTGATCCGCTACCGACTCGAAGGCGGCCACGACTGGGCGCGGGCGATGCTGGACACCTACCAGGAAAAGCTGATCGCGCTGGTCCAGGCCAAGACGCTGGCGGAAACCGAGTGGTTCGAACTGGTCAATCTGCTCAACATCGCCAAGGTGCCGATCCGACCGGAGATGGCCGAAGCACTGGCCGCGGCGGCGGCGCAGGCGACACCGGACGCGCCATCCGGGGGGACGGCGCAGGACCTGTCGCGCCATTTGCGCGGGCATCTTGATGAGTTGGCCACGTTGGCCGAAAGCCCCTTCGTCGTGGTCGAGGGCTTGGCCCAGACCGGCACGCTGATGCCGGCCGAGATGCGCGCCTTCATGACGCACGAACTCGGCCTGTCGCCGCATTCAGTGCTGCGCGAGGCGGTGCCGCTGCTGCTGCTCGATCCTGAACCCGCGGTGCGCCAGGCCGCCGCGGCGGTGCTGGAGCAGGTGGCGAGCCCAGAGACGATCTCGCCCGTGATGCTGCGGCGTACCCTGCTGCTCCGCAACTGGGTGCCGGATGCCGAGCGCGAGGCGATAGACCGGCTGGTTCGCAAGTCACGCATGAAGGGCGTGGTGTGCGCGCAATGGGCGGTGGCACCGAAGCTGGTGATCAACAGCTCGATGATCGACGGTTCCGGCGCGCAGAGCCTGCTGCTGACTACGCCGGCCGGCCAGACCGGTCCGTTCATCGGGCTGCTGCTCAAGCAGGGTTTCGGCATCCGTGATTGCTGGTGCAACGCGTCGCTGCCGCGGGCCGAGATCAACCGTTCGCTGAGGGAGACGCAGCGGCTGATGACGTGGCATGCGACCGGACGCGACCATCTGGATGTGGTGGTACAGCACCACCTCGCTTGTGGCTTGGCAGCCGGGCGCCTGCCGCAGGTGCCGATCGTCGACATCGCCGAGACGATCGGCGCGGTGGACTGGAAGGACCGCAGGCTCGACGTGGCGGCGGAGATCGAGCGCCTTTTCAACGAGGTCGAGGCGAAGCAGCGCGGCCCGGCGGCTCTCTTTGACTCGTTGCAGCGCAGCGGCGTCTGGATTGCCAAGGACCCGATGATGCGGTCCTGGTTCGAGGACGACGCGGCGGTCCGGGCCGTGGCCGGTGAACGGCCGCCGCTGACGCGTGACGCGGCCGTGCAACGGCTGCTGGGGGAAGTGCTGACGGCGCGGCGCGAGGTCTGGGCGGAACGGCTGCTGCTGCTCGTGCTGTGGCTGCAGCCCGGCCCACGCGATGCCATGTCCGCCCGGCGCCGGCAGGACTGCGTGGTGCTGGCGCAGGCCCTGCTGGCCGGGCATCCGCTCCAGGATATCCCAGCGATGGTAGCGATCGCCGAGCGCAGCATCTTCGCCGCCCGCGCCGGAAAATGGTGACCAGCGGGCGGAAAGGCCGCGGATCGGTTCACGGTTGACGACCGAACGATCGCGATGGCATGCGGACCGCGGAACCTTTAGAGAACATCCACGAAGCCCGCATGACCGACCAGATCGTCATCACCGAGAAGACCAGCCAGGCGAAGGACGTCCGCGCAGCGGTGGGCGGCCGGTACGGGTCGATTCTTCCCGCCGAGGGCCATCTGTTCGACCTCATGGAGCCGGAAGACGTCGTGCCGGAGTGGAAGCGGTGGACGCCGGTGCTTCTGCGGCCGGAGGGGCTCTACGGCACCAAGCCGGCTTCGGGCGGCAACAAGGTCGCCAAGCTGAAGGCGATCCGTGATGCGCTGCGCACCGCGAAGCGCGTCTGGCTGGCCACCGACTGCGACCGCGAGGGCCAGCTGATCGGCCAGGAAATCCTGGAGCACACCAACTACCGCGGCGTGGTCATGCGGGTGATGTTCACCGCCCAGGACCCGCAGAGCATTCGCGATGCCTTCGCCCGGGCAAAACCGAACGCCGAGTATGCACCGCTATACGCCGCCGCCGTGGCGCGCCGGCAGGCCGACCAGATCTACAACCTGTCGCTGACCCGCACGGCAACCGTCACGCTTGCCGGCGGCGCGCGCAGCGTCATCGGGGTGGGGCGGGTCAAGACCCCGACCCTGGCCATTGTCTGCAAGCGCGAGTTGGAGATCCGCAATTTCATCCCGCAGGCGTATTTCGAGGTGATCGCCATGGCCCAGGCCGGAGGCGGGCAACTGCGGATGCGGCACGCCCCCAAGGAACGCATTCTCAACCGCGATGATGCCGCCGCGATCGCCGCTGCCGCCGAGGGCTTCGTCGGGCCGCTCGCGGTGCGGGTCGAGGACAAGCGGCAGGGACCGCCGCGGCTGCACGATCTGCCGTCGCTGCAAAAGCTGTGCGGCTCCCGCTTCGGCTGGTCGGCGGCGCGGACGCTGGAAGTGGCCCAGGAACTCTATGACGGCCAGGGCAAGAAGGTCATCACCTACCCTCGCGCCGAAACGCGCTACTTGCCGGAAAGCCTGATCCCGGACGTGCCGCGGATTGTCGCCGGCCTCCGCGTCGGGCGGCCCTTCGCCGCCATTCCGGTGCCCGAGCCACCGATCATCCGCCGCGGCGCGAACGGCGCCTTCCACGACAAGGGTCTGGCCGGGGCCAGCCACCACGCCATCATCCCCAACGTCAACACGGTGGACGACCTGCGGGAAATCTGGCCGCGCCTGTCCGGCGATGAGCGGCGGCTGTTCGACGTCATCGCCCGCGCCTACCTGGCCGCGATGATGCCCGACTTCCGCTACCGGCAGACCAACGTGACGCTGGACGTGCGTGGCCACCTGTTCGGGGCCACGGGGCGGCAGCCCATCGAACTGGGCTGGCGGGCCGCCTTCCCCGACTGGAGGCCGGCGGAGGAGAAGGGCGAGGATGCGCAGTTGCTGCCCGCCCTCCGGCACGGCGAGACGGCCGTGCTGCGCGACGCCGCGGTCGAGGACAAGGAGACAAGGCCGCCGCCCCGCTACAACGAAGGCACGCTGATCGAGGCGATGCAGAATGCCTGGCGCTTCGTCGCCGACGAGGCGCTGCAGGCGCGGCTGAAGGAGGCCAAGGGCATCGGCACGCCGGCGACCCGCGCCGAGATCATCCGCGGGCTGAAAGCGCAGGAATTCCTCGTCGCCGATGGCAAGCACATCGTGCCCACCGAGCGTGGCCTGACCCTGTTCGCCGTGCTGCAGCGGGCCGATCCGGCCTTGGTTGACCCCGGCGTGACGGCGCAGATGGAACGTCTGCTCGACGACGTGCTGGTCGGGCAGCAGGAGATGGTGGGGGCGATCGATGCCGTCTGTGCCCAGGCCAGCCGCATCATCGGCCGGCTGCGGGAGGCGACGGCATCCGGCGATGCCGCCTTGATCGGCGGCGCGTCGATAGGCGGAGGAGCAGACCGCCGGCCAACGCCGGCCATGAAGCGCTTCGTCGACAGCCTGGCCCAGCAGAAGGGGATCAAACCGCCGCGCGGCTACACGACATCGGGTGCCGCCTGCCGCGCCTTTCTGGACCAGCACGCGCCCAGGAAGGGCTCCGCTGTTCAGGCAACTGGGGGCGGCGGTGCCGGACCCCCCGCACCTTCGCGGAAGCCACGTGCGAAACGGTCCGCGCTGAAGGAAGCTGGCGCCAGCGGTCTGCCTGCCCGGACCAATCGGCGAAAAAGCGAAAGCCCCGGCAAACCGGGCCGGAAGATCGGTAATGAAACGGCACTCACAAAGCGTCCTGGCAAGGCCGCGGATGGTGCCGACCCTCCTGGCGCGGCAGGAGGCACCACAGCGCTGCACATTCCTTTCGGTAACAAGGAGGCCGCATTCAAGCTCGGTGCCCGATATGGCGCAGGCGGCTGGTACGCACCTCCGGGCGTCGATCTCAATGGCTTTCGCGAACGCGGCTGGCTGTGATGATCCCATGGCGGATCGCTGGCCGACAGAAACGTCATCGGTTGACCTGACGTCGAATTCGAAGATGCGCAACCGCGCTGCGGTCAATCTGATCTGCACCGGCCCGCACCAGCCATAGCCACATTTCCGGCGGCGAGTTTCCATAAGGAAACTTCTGTGACATGATTGGCGCAGCCTACGGCAGGCCGCCACCATCACCGATGGCGAGGTGCTCGACCGGCTGCTGGCCGCTCAACCATACCCGTGCGCCCGCTGGGGCCTGATCTACTGCCGGGCAGCCGCAACGCTGATCTTCAGATTGGCGAGCATCGACCGGCCGGCCTTGGTCCGGTCCACCAGCACGCTGCGGCGGTCGCGCGGATCGTCCTTGCGCTGGGCCAAGTCGAGCGCGCCGAGCTTGTCGAGCGCGCGGGTGATGATGGGCTTCCCCACACCCAGTTCGGCGGCCAGGCCGCGCACGGTATGCGGACTCTCATCGAGGTAGGCGATCAGGAAGACGCCGAGATCACGCAGAGACAAACATGGCCCCTCTTCCCGGACTATGGCCAGGATGGCCTGCCGGAGATTTTCACCATCGAAATCCAGGGTGGGCACGCTCTTGGGCTTTGCGGTCATCGGGCTACCTTCAATCTGCCAAACCGATTACGCAACCAACCATACTATGTCCAGCTGCCATATTGAGGGAGCCGTGCTGGCAGCGGCGGCGCCGTTCGGAAATCTGCGGCGCAGGCCGGAGCACGAGCGTACAGATAAGCGCGCCAGCCGAACTGGCTGCGGGCGAACACGCCGGCGCGGCATCGCGCCTCGTAGGCGGGGCGGGAGCGCCACGTTGCGCTGCCGCCGGTCCAGCCCGAGACTCTGATCCCGGTGATCGGGGCGGACGACCGTCGGGCAAGCGCAGGGCCCCGCGAATCACAACGTGGCAAGGACCGCCGCCCTGCGACGTCAACAGATCCCTGACTCGGGTGTCCGGCGACAATCAGGATGGATGTCGCCGGTGCTGGCGAGCCGCGGACAGTCGACGCGGGAGGTGTTCCAGGGTGATGGCGCCTGGCGCGGCTCGGCGGCATGTGAGGTCCCTTTGCGGGATACGCCCGGGAGCGGATGCGGTCTGGGCAGCGCCGGCTCTGGGATAGGTAAGGCACCGGCCGCTTCGGCAACCTGCTGGAAGTCTGGCGGACGGCGGAGTTCTGCGGCATGCCAGGGAATAGCCCTCAAATTGGTGCCACGCGATAAGGGTTTTGTCCGGATTCCGCCCCCGCAACGCTCTGTCCGGGAAGCCATGTTCCCGGACGGAGTGAATATTCCCGGACAAAATGAAATTTTCCGGACAGAATGCGAGCGGCAGTCGATGCTGCGGCGGAGTCCGGCGCCGGCGGTCGGTGGCGGGCGACCGGAGCGGGCTGGGCAACAGGGAAGGGGAGGGGAGGCATGGACGACATCGTGGCTGTCACGGAGGGCGCCGCCCCGGCGGCATTGGGCCAGGAGGCGGACGCCGCGCGCGGCTATACCGCCGCCAGCCGCGCTGCTTCCACCCGGCTGATCTACGACGCCGACTGGCGGCGGTTTCAAACCTGGTGCGCTGCGCGCGGCGAGCCGCCGCTTCCTGCCGATCCAGCGGCGGTAGCGCAGTTCTGCGCCGGTGAGGCCGAGGCCGGACGCGCGCCGTCCACCATCACCCGCCGGTTGGCCGCCATTGGCTGGGCGCACAAGCGCGCCGGGCACAAGCCGCCGCAGCGCGCCGACGCTGGCGGGGCCATCGCCGAGGTCATGGCCGGTATCCGGCGGTCGCGAGCCGCGCCGCTGGCGCAAAAGGCCGCGGCCGATGCCGATGTACTGCGCGACATGCTGCGCGCCTGCTCCGGTGAGAAACTGCGCGCCGTGCGGGCGCGCGCGGTGCTCGCCATCGGTTTTGCCGGCGCGTTCCGGCGCTCGGAGCTGGTCGCAATCCGCGTCGAGGACCTCCGGCGGGATGCCGAAGGCATCCGGGTGGTGATCCGGCGATCCAAGGCAGACCAGGAAGGCGAGGGCGCGACGGTGGCCATTCCGCACGGCGACCGGCTGCGTCCGGTGGCCGCGCTGGACGCCTGGCTGGCGGCTGGCCGGGTGGCGGAGGGCTTCGTGTTCCGCCGGATCGGGCGGGCAGGCCAGGTGACGGACGAGCCGATGAGCGACCGCGCCGTCGCCCGGCTGGTCCAGTCCGTGGCCAAGGCCGCCGGCTACGACCCGGCGCTGTTCGGCGGCCATTCGCTGCGGGCGGGCTTCATCACCAGCGCGGCGCGGACGGGCGCCGGCATCTTCAAGATTCAGGAAATCTCGCGCCACCGCAGCCTCCAGGTGCTCGCCGGTTACGTGCGCGACGCCCAAATCTATCGCGACCATGCGGGGAGCGGGTTCCTGTAGCGTCGTCACCCGGCCGCCAGGGCATCCGGGTGACAGGCAGGCAAGGCGAGGGCCGCAGCTATCGGACCCACGGCGCCGATGGGCGGAAATCTTGCTCTCGTTGTCGCTCGTGCGCGACAACGCCGCTGGCCGACCGTGGTAGACGGTGCGCATGCGTGACCACGATGGACTTTATCACCGGCTGTTCGACCACCCCGGCATGGTGGCAGAGCTGCTGCGCGAGTTCGTTGCCGGGCCCTGGCTCGACGACCTCGATCTGGAGGGTATGGAGCGCCTGAACGCCAGGTTTCATGCCGAGAAGGGCGAGCGACGGGAGGGCGACATGGTCTGGCGTATCCCGCGGCGCGATGGCAGCGACACCTACCTGGTACTGCTGCTGGAGTTCCAGTCCACTCCCAATCCCTGGATGGCGCTCCGCGTGCTGGTCTATGCCAGCCTTTTATGGCAGCAACTGGTTGACGAGAAGCGCCTGCCGCCCGACGGCAGGCTGCCGCCGATCCTGCCGGTCGTCTTGTACAACGGCGACCGGCGCTGGGCGGCGCCGCTGGCGCTGCACGACCTCGTCGGGCTGCCCGGGAATTCGCCGTTGTGGCAATGGCAGCCGGCGATGAGCTACCAAATAGTGGACGAAGGCGCTTTCTCCGAGGATGATCTGGCGAGGCGCGATGCCCTCCCGGCGCTGCTGTTCCGATTGGAGAGTTCTCCTGATCCGGAGCAGGCCGTCGTCCTGGCAGACGCGTTGCTGACGTGGTTCAGACGTCATCCAGGGTTTGAGGGGGTGCGGTCGGTTTTTGCCGAGTTGCTGGGCGCGATCATGGAGCCGCTGGCCCCGGACGTTCGGGTGCCGGAGGAACTGTTGGAGGTAAGGAACATGCTGGCGTCGCGGGCTGAGGACTGGAAGCGGCAGTGGTTGCAGGAGGGCGAGCAGAGGGGCGAGCAGAGGGGCGAGCAGAGGGGCGAGCAAAGGGGCCGCCAGAAGGGCGAGGCGGCCATACTGCTACGCCAGTTGGAGCGCCGGTTTGGCGCGCTACCGGACTGGGCCACAGATCGCATCACCACGGCCGACACCGTTGCGCTGGAGGAGTGGAGCCTGCGCGTGTTCGACGCGACAACCCTCGACGACGTTCTGCGCTGAACCGGTCGCCAGACCAAAAAGAGACCGTCCAGAACGTCCGCGCCGGCGCAATCGCAGCGGCGTTCACCTCCGCCGCCCCCTGGCGGCGCTCGGAGGCAAAGCAAGCCGCCACCCGACTTATACCAGTCCGCGAAAAGAACCACCCACCCGGTCCGCATGAATATGAGTACTTTCAGGCCGTTAGCCTGCATCGGATGGGACTGCCTTTCGGCGGGTTGGTATTACCCAGGGGGCGTACGAACTGGGAAGCAGAGTGGCGTGATCGCGGATCAATGCGCGGGTTTTCATCGGCGCTCGGCCGCCCAATAAGCCGCAATTCCATAAGGCGCGATAAGGATATTCG
>Ga0302319_10004186_pt1 | contig 29809 bp, 25 predicted proteins | sample Bog_T0_2_FD_203319 | JGI IMG/M metagenome (GOLD analysis project Ga0302319, IMG submission 203319) | Peat permafrost microbial communities from Stordalen Mire near Abisko, Sweden - Bog_T0_2 | ecosystem: Environmental > Terrestrial > Soil > Wetlands > Peat | place: Sweden: Abisko, Stordalen Mire... | reverse complement strand
AGGATCTGGTCGATAAACACGGGTTTCGAAGCAGCTATCAGAGTGTTCAGCGATTCGTACTCAAGCTGCGCGGAGCAGGATCGGCTGAAGCGCGGGTGTCCTTAACATTCATGTGGTCGATTCCCCAATGGCGATTCTACGTCGCGCCACGAGAGAAGCTCCACAGTGCTCGCTTATGAGGAGCCAGCGCATAAATTGGATATTGAATTGTTGAGATTACCCGATTGAATGAACCCGAGGTCCAACCCGAAGTTGATTTCGGTCTCTATATTCTTCAACAACTTACGGTGTTCCTATTTGTCCTTAAGATTCCTGTAAGTTGTTGAAAGCAATAAGTGTTGCTGCTTTGACACGGAAGAGGTCGCTGGTTCGAATCCAGTCGTGCCTACCATTTATTGATTCGAAGACATCCAAGACAATCCAATAGATCAAGCCAAGCCGCTGAAATGTCAGCGGCTTTTGTCTTTTTACGTCCAACGGCGCACTGTGGAAGCCATGTTCCAGTGGGGGTACATCTGGGTGTATCACATCCAGATTTTGGGGGTACCGGCGAGATTTCGGCCGAGATGGGGGTAAAAGCATGGCGCTCACAGATACGGAGATTCGGCGCTCTAAGCCCGGAGACGCTCCATTCAAACTTTCCGATGCTCATGGTCTCTATCTGCTGGTGAAGCCCAACGGCGGCAGGCTCTGGCGCTGGAAGTATCGATTTCAAGGCGTAGAGAAGCAGATGGCATTCGGCCCATACCCCGCCCAACCTCTTGCCGATGCCCGTGAGCGCCACGCCATGGCCCGAAAGAATGTGGCCAACGGAATCTACCCGATGGCCGTGCGCAAGAACGAGAAGACCGCAGTCTTGGAGGCCACGGAGCATACCTTCGAGAAGATCGCGGAGTTATTGTTGGTGCACTGGCCAGGGAACAAAAGTGCGCGTCATGCCGCAACAACAAGGAATCGCCTGAAGGGGAATCTCTACCCCTACATCACTTGGGACGATGTGCTGAATGGACGAATTCACCGCACCAAAGGCTCCAAGTCATTTGCCTATGTCGTGAAGGATGTGACCAGGAGCAGCGAGACCCAGTAGCAGCAGTAATTTTGCCGAATTTGCGTGCCAGCGGAGTTGTTCTGGCGAGCCGGTGTTGAAAGGTCCAGCCTTCCCGCGCCAATCGGAGTCTTCGCGCTCGCTGGTTTCGGTTGCAGTCAATCCACGGCCACCCGCGAGCTGACTGGAGAAAGCAGGAGTCTCAGGAGGCAAGCCCTCAGCGCTATCCGCGTTGAGGGCTTATTTCTTGACGGCTTCTCCGCTCGTGGCCAATGCTCCTGAATCAAACCCAAAGTCGCAGTGCAAAGCGAAACATCGTAGTGGAGGCAACCGCGTTGCGCCTCATGCGGTAGACACATTACCGGCACTTGAGATACATTTCTGGGGCAGCGAGCGCTTGAGGGAATCGAGTGTCTCGCCAATAAGAAATACATCATGTCGTCCGACTGCTTCTTCCACGTTCGATGTTGCCGCTCACTGGGATTTTGCATCGCGATGCTCCTGCTGGCTCTGACCCCCTTGATGTCCGCACAACAGGAGCCCTCCCCGCAGACGATCCCGGCCTTGACTTTGGTGCGGACGGCAGGACTCGAACCTGCGATGAACTGGGTGTAGGCCAGCCGATTTAGCCGCTAATCTACGTCCGCAAACCTGGTGCGCATGGGCAGACTTGAACTGCCATCTCAAGCTTCGGAGGCTTGTGCTCTTTCCGTTGAACTACACGCGCAAATAACTTTGGAACCGCTCCCCGGAGTCCAACCGGGATCTGCTTCGTTAGGACCGAAGGGCTCTGTGCAATTGAGCTAGAGCGGCGAAACTGGAGCAGCCGGTGAGACTTCAACTCACATCGTTCCGCTTAGAAGGCGGAGGCCCTTTGCATTGGACGACGGCTGCATGGTCACGGTTCCCATCGATAGGTATTCGTCGCTGCGATGATATGGTGGGCGCGGAGAGACTCTAACTCTCATTTCTTCGCTTAAAAGGCGAGTTTCCTGACATTGGATGACGCACCCCTAAATGGTGAGCGCGGTTGGATTTGAACCAACGTCGTCCTGCTTAAGAGGCAGGCATAATCCGCCGCTATACGACGCGCTCGTGGTGTACGCGACGGGAGTCGAACCCGCAGACTGTCTCTTATAAGGAGACGGCTACATGCCAGCTAGCAGCTACACGTACGTGGTGCCAGCGGCTGAACTCGAATCAGCTACAACAGGGTTATGAGTCCTGCGACTATCCACTTCGTCTTCGCTGGCATAACTTGGCGCGGGCGGAGGGATTTGAACCCCCAAGTTCGGCTTTGGAGACCGACAGTTTGACGTTGAGCTTACGCCCGCATTTTTGCCTTGCAGCTTCTCCTTCCACCTCCAAACGGCCAATAAAAAACCCGGCGCTAGGCCGGGTCCGGTGCAAAGACAGATACACTCAGACCCTCAAGACACGACTCCCCACATGACCCGCTTGGTCATTCTGGTTATGACGTGTTTGAAGGTCTGCTGCATAAGTCTCGCTTTCAGTTAGAGAGTACACCAATTTGATTCGAGGTGCAATGTTATAGAACGTTCGTGGAGCACCTGGCAGGGCTCGAACCTGCATAGAGGCTCTTCGCCTCAGCCCGCGTTCGTAGCGCGGCGGCTCATCCAATTCACACCACAGGTGCTCAACTTATGGTCTGCGCGGAGAGATTTGAACTCCCGTCATCTCGCTCCCAGGGCGAGTGCCTCAAGCCAGGCTAGGCTACGCGCAGACAAACTGGTGGCTTCGGCGGATTTCGAGACCGCGACGCTCACGCCTTCAACGTGACGCTCTACCCTCTGAGCTACGAAGCCAAACTCTGGTGGACCGTATCGGCATTGAACCGATCTGTGATCCTCTTTGCAAGAGAGGCAAGCACCCCGAGCACTTCCACGGCCCACATCAATGTTGGAGGGAATGGAGGAAGTCGAATCCTCTAGAACGTGATCCACAATCACGCGCCGCACCGTTTGGCTTCATTCCCCGTGTTGGAGCCGGTAGAGGTTTTTGATCCCCGCGAACCTGCGGCTTGCAAAACCGCCGTCCTGCTCTACCGGCCCATCTTCATCCGCGAGCGGCAAATCGCCGGTCGCCCTCGGAGTCGGCATACAGGTACCGGCTCCACTCATTCACTTCCAGGCCCATCGATCGCAAAATGAACCTGCTGGTATGCACGCTTGCCGGCAACGGCCTGTGCAACAGCGGCATCCCTGCCTGCTCCGGCGTCCTATTCGCCTTGCGATGATTGTCCTTCTTGCAGCAAGTCACGAGGTTCTCCCAAGAGTTCTTCCCGCCCTGCGCCCTGGGAACGATATGGTCCAGCGTTAACTCACTGGCGTGAAACTTCTGCCCGCAGTACTGGCAGCGGTGCGCATCTCGCATAAAAATGTTGCGCCGCGTAGTTACCTGCATCCTTACTGGAACGTGCTTGTACACCACTAAGCGGATGACGCTCGGCAGATAAATGCCGGGATAGACCATCCTGTTCGTAGCTAACTCGACCACCGCCTTTCCCTTGGTGACAAGGTTCAGGGCCCGCCTGGCCGAAGTAATGCGCAGGGCCTCATACGACGCATTCAGTTGTAACACCGGCCTTCGCATCAAACTCATTGCCATTCCCCTTAACCAGTTTCACTTTCCTTTGGAGCCCCATTGACGCCTCGAACGTCAGTCTTGTGATTACGAAGCACATGCTCTTCCTGTTGAGCTAAAGGGGCATTGTGTTTTGCAGCTGCCTCGCTTGCACTTCTCAAACTGGAGCGGTGAGCGAGACTCGAACTCGCGTGTGCGATTTGGAAGACCGCCGTACTTGCCGCTGTACGATCACCGCTCAATCACCCCAACGATACGGAAGTATCGTTGGCGACCCCGCTGACTTGGCTCCCGGAGGGGGAGTCGAACCCAATCCATTCGAGGCTTCAAAGGCCCCTGGCCTGCCATTAGCCGATCCGGGAGTAACTTCCCGTTTTTCTCCCCGCCCGCCATTTCATCGGACACACTTCAAGCGTGCGCTCTCCGTGGTTGAACGCGCGTGTGAGTAACTCAAGTTGTGGCTCCGAGAGCCGGATTCGAACTGGCGTCTCGCTGCTTAACAGGCAGCCGCTCTGCCGCTGAGCTATCTCGGAATAACCTCCAAACTAAAAAACCCTCCGGCCAATTGGCTCAGAGGGTAGATGGAATCCAGATTCAGAATCCCCCGAGCAATCACATAGGTGCACCCTGGCGCGGTTGTGCCGTCGCTGGTGTAAATCCGTGATTGACTCGGTTCATCATCGCAATTACAACTTATCTCGAATCGAAAGATAAGTCAAGTGTTCGTTGAAAGAAGAATGCCCTCCTGGAGTTACTAACATGCGGCTTGTATCCCGCTGCCTTGCATACGGGGTTCGCGCCCGCGCCCGGCCGGCGAGACAAAGCTTCTTAGCTCCGGATCAGCCGAAGACGCCGCTCGCATGCGGGACCTTGGGACGGCAATCCTCTACGCGAGCGGTTGCGGTGAAACACTGAATGTGCATGCTGAAGGCGGCACGGCGGCCTGGCCGGTCTTTGCGCCTGCCGTCAACCGGCTCCCGGTAGCGCTGCGCCTGGAGAATGTGCCCCGGCTTCAGTCGAGCGCCGACGAGCCGCGGCGCAGCAATGTTCCGGGAATGTTGTGCGCCGGTTGCGGAAAAGCTTGCAAACAGTAGGTAGCTGCGCAAGAATCTGGCCTGGAGCTTTCATCGGCGCGCCGCGAGGCAATTGCGCAAGGGGGAATCGAGCGATGGTGATTCAAAGCAGCAATCGCAGGGACTTTTTAAAGCTGGGCGGCGCGGCCGCGGCCGCGGCTTCGTTCAGTGCATCGAGCTACGCCTCCATTCTGGGCGCCAACGACCGCGTGCGGGTCGGGGTGGTGGGCTGCGGCGACCGTATGAAGGGCGCATTGATCCCGGCATTTCAGCAGCACGGCAAGGAGCTGAACTTCGAGCTGGCCGCGGTCTCCGACCTTTGGAACCGGCGCCGCGACGAAGGCTCCGCGTATATCCAGAAGCTGAGCGGAAACCCGATCGCCGCGCTGCGCAACAACGACGAGTTGTACGCCCGCAAAGACATCGATGCAGTTCTGGTGGCGACCGCGGATTTTCAGCATGCTCTGCACGGCGTGGAAGCTGTAAACGCCGGGCGCGATGCGTATGTGGAGAAGCCCACCGCCCACACCATGGCGGACGCGCGCCAGTTTCTCGCCGCGGTCAAGCGGACGGGGAAGATTGTGCAGGTGGGCACGCAGCGCCGCAGCACGCCCAGTTATCAGAAGGCAGCCGAGTACATTCAGTCCGGGAAATTCGGCGATATCGTCATGGTCGAGATGACCTGGAACGTGAACCAACCGGGGCGCTGGCGCCGGCCCGACGTGGTGCCGCTGTTGAAAGAGCAGGATACGGACTGGAAGCGCTACCTGCTCAACCGGCCCTATGAGCCGTTCGATGCGCGCAAGTACCTTGAGTTTCGCCTTTTCTGGCCCTATTCGTCCGGCATTCCGGACCAGTGGCTTGTGCACCAGATCGACACCGTGCACTGGTTCACCGGACTCCCGCATCCGCGCAGCGTGGTGGCCAACGGAGGAATCTACCTGTGGAAGGACGGGCGGCAGAATTGGGACACCATGACGGCCGTCTTCGACTACGGCCCGTTCGACAACCCAGGGAAGGGCTTCCAGGTGCAGTACACGTCGCGCTTCACCAACTCCGCGGGCGGAGTGAAGGAACTCTACTACTCCAACGGCGGCATGATCGACATGGACAAGCAGCGAGTCACCCCGGAGGGGGGGCTCGAGTCGCGGGAAGCCGCGGCCATGGGCATGAAGGCCAACCTGCTGCCCAGTTTTCCGCTTGTCGAACATGCCGAGGCTGCCTCTACCGCGGCGGACACGGGCGGCGATCCAGAGACCTCGGCTAACATGCGCAACTGGATGGAGTGCGTGCGCTCGCGCAAGACGCCCAACGCGTCCATCGAAGCCGGCTACAACCACTCCGTGGCTCTGTGCATGAACATTGCCGCGATCCAGACAGGCGAGAAGGTGACCTTCAACGACAAGACGCAGCAGGTGATCGCAGGAGGCAAAGTGCATGAATAGGACAGCCGCACTGGCGCTGATTGCCGCGGGATTCGGCCTCGCCGGGACTGCCTTCGCGCAGGCTTCGGGCAAAGGCGTCTCCGTGGTCGCGGACGAGGCCCACCGGCGCGTGGACATTACCATCGACGGCAAGCCCTTCACCTCCTACCTCTGGCCTGTCTCGTTGAAGAAGCCGGTCCTCTATCCGCTGATCGACGAAGATGGCGTCACCGTGACGCGCGGCTACCCGCTGGAGCCGCGCGCCCGCGAGCGCGTGGACCACCCGCATCACGCCGGCCTGTGGTTCAACTATGGAGACGTAAACGGCTTCGATTTCTGGAACAACTCCGATGCCATCAAGCCCGAAGACCGCGCGAAGATGGGATCCATCGTCCACTCCCGCATCGTGTCTACAAAGAGCGGGCGAGACGAAGGCGAGCTGGTCGTGGAGTCGGTCTGGGTTACAGGAGAGAGCAAGCAGATCCTCGGAGAAATCGCGCACTACACGTTTGCGCGCCGCAATCATGCGCGGGTCATCGATCTGGCGGTTACGCTCACGGCCCTCGACCGCGCTGTCTTCCACGACGACAAGGAGGGCTTGCTCGGTTTGCGCGTTGCCCGCTGGCTCGAGTCTCCCGAGGAGAAGGGCGGCGTCTTCACGGACGCGCATGGAAATCCCACACAAGTGGAGGCCGCGCCGGCCGGGGACAACCCCGCAACGGGATCGTACCTGACCAGCGAGGGCGCCCGAGGCGGGGCCGCATGGGGAACCCGGGGCCGCTGGTGCGCTCTCACCGGCCACACCGGCAGCCATACGGCACAGATCGTAATCTTCGACCATCCGGATAACCCCGGCTATCCAACCTACTGGCACGCCCGCGGCTACGGACTGTTCGCCGCCAATCCGCTGGGCCGGGCCATCTTCGACCCCAAGCAGCCCGCCTTCAACTTCACGCTGGAAAAGGGCCAGTCGGCAACATTCCGCTATCGGGTGCTCCTCAACACCACCGCCGCATCGCCCACCCAGCTTGACCAGGAGGCCGGCGCCTTTGCAACCCAGCGGAGGTGAAGCCGGCGGCCCTTGCGGAGGCAGGCGTCCTGGCCCTGGGCTTGAAAGCAATCGCACTGGACAAGTGTGGCGAGAGACGCGCTATGCTTGACGCAATTCCTTATGCCGACCAAAAGCCTTGAAGTTCGTCTTGCCAGCCGCCCGCAGGGTGAACCCACCCGCGACAATTTCGCCTTCGCAACCGTCGATCTTCCTGACCCGAAGCCGGGCGAGGTCCTTGTCCGCAACGTTTGCATGTCCGTCGATCCGTACATGCGCGGGCGGATGAACGAAGGCAAGTCCTACGTCCCGCCCTTCCAGATCGGCCAGGCGCTGGAAGGCGGAGCGGTGGGCAGAGTTGTCTCCTCCCTCGATCAAAAGCTTCCCGCCGGGACCTTTGTCCAGAGCATCTACGGATGGCGCGAAGCCTTTGTGGCGCCTGCCTCGCAACTCAAGGCCGTGGACACCTCCCTGGCGCCGCCGTCCGCATACCTGGGCATTCTGGGCGTCACCGGCCTCACCGCCTGGGTGGGCCTGCTGCGCATCGCCGGCTTGAAGCATGGCGAGACCGTCTTCATCTCCGGCGGCGCTGGGGCCGTGGGCAGCGCTGCCTGTCAGATCGCCAAAATGCACGGCTGCAAGGTGCTGGCCAGCGCCAGTTCCGAGCAGAAGGTAGCCTTTCTGCGCGACGAACTCAAGGTCGATTATGCCTTCAACTACCGCGACGGCGAGCCGCTGGATCACCTGAAAAAGGGCGCTCCGGAGGGAATCCACGTCTACTTCGACAACACCGGAGGTCCCCAATTGGAAGCCGCCCTTGCGGCCCTGCGCAACTATGGCCGCATCGCTATGTGCGGCGGAATCTCAGGGTATAACACGCCCGTGCCCGGCCCGCGCAACCTCATGCTGGCCATCGCCAAGCGCCTGCGCCTGGAGGGCTTCATTGTTTCGGACCATGTGAAGGAGATGCCGGCGTTTCTCGACGAGGCGGTGCCCGCGCTCCAATCCGGAAGGCTCACACACCGCGAGACCTTTGTGGATGGACTGGAGGCTGCTCCCGCAGCGTTGATCGATCTTCTCCACTCCGGGGCCGGCAACATCGGCAAGATGATCGTGAGGCTTTCCGGCTGATTGACGAAGCATGCTGGCATCCCGCAATGAGCTGGTCATTCACCGTCGTTTCTCACGAAGGGGCGTCGATCGCTCAGGCGGCGCAGGCAGTCGTGAGGATGCGTTCCAACACAATTGCGCCACAGTGGAGAGGCAGCGCGATCGAACCTCGCGGAGCCGCGATGAGACGATTCGAGAATTGAAGCAGCAGCCTTACTTGGACTTGGCCTTTTGCGCGGCCCAGCGCTTGCGCTGCGCATCGGCGATTCTCTTGCGCGCTTCGGGGCTCAGCACGCGACGCTTCTTGGTCTTGGCCGCAGCCTTTTTCGCTTTGGGTGCATTTGCTTTGGAAGCAGTTGCGCCGGTGTTGGCCAGCAGAGAGCGTATCTGCGTCAGCCGTGCAATCTCCGCGTCAATTTGTGCAATGATCGATTCAATAGGCATTAGTCAAGCATAACTCAAGATTTCGTTTTTGCACAAGTTAGAACGAGAAGTTGTCTCACTTATACCTGCACTCCATGGTCATCTACTCCGCCTGACCCACTGTTTTTTCCCGATACGCCTTCTGCAGGACAAAGAACGCCGCCTTTTTCTGTCCCTGGTCGGAGATAAGTCCCTTGCGGTTGAATCCATCCTGAATGCCTGCCAGGTTGCGCGTGGGAGAACGGAAATCCACCAGGATCCATGCGCTCAGGCCTCTAAGCTGTGGAATGCGGTTGAACATGCCCAATTGATGACGATAGATATTGGCCTGGTACTCTTCCGTCCAGCGCTCGTTATCTGCGCCGTGCAGTCCGGCCCTGGCGCCGCCGCCAAACTCGCTCATGATCATTGGTTTGTCGTAGTCCACGCGCCACTCGGTTGTATCCGCGCCTTCCGGAGTCTGTTCATACCAGCCTACATATTCGTTGGCGCCAATTACATCCAGCGCCCTGCCCAGCGGATCGTCGACTATCTTGGTATGTCCCTCGGTGCGTACCAGCAGAGCCGCCGTAATCAGCCGCGTGGAATCAAGTTCGCGCGCATGATTGGCAAGCGTTTCAATAAATCGCGTCCGCGTTTCGTTGTTGGGCGTTTCGTTGGCCATGGACCACAGGATGATCGCTGCGTGATTGCGCGATGTTTCAATCTCCTCGTCCAGTTGCTGCTGGGCCTTGGCCAGAACCTTCGCACTGTCGAACTGGATGGCCCAATAGACAGGATTCTCCGACCACACCAGCAAGCCCATACGGTCGGCCGCGCGCAGCATCGTCTCATCGTGCGGATAGTGCGCCAGGCGCACGTAGTTTGCGCCCAGTTCTTTCGCCCAGCGCAACAATGTTTCCGCATCCTTGTCTGAATATGCGCGCCCGCCGTGGATCGGCGCTTCGGCATGGATGCAGACGCCGCGCAGAAAGATCGGCTTGCCATTCAGCAAGATCTCCGTTCCCCGCGTCTCCACCGTGCGGAAGCCGATAAGATCCTCGATCGTGTCCTGTCCCGCAGTGATTCGAACCTTATAGAGTTTGGGTGTCTCCGGCGACCAGCGCTCGAGGCCCTGCACTTCAAGATGAATGGCAGCGCGCCCATTCTCGTCCGCGGCCGCCCCCGTCTTCGCGCCTAACCCGGGTATCTCGATTTCCACCTTTGTCCCCGCCTCGCCGCCCGCCACATGAACCCAACCCTCAATGGTCGAGTCCGCTCCGCGCGCGAGGTGCAGATCGTATTGATCGATGAAGGCCTCGGGAACCTCGATCAGCGAAACTGTGCGTGTGAGTCCGCCATAGTTCCACCAATCGGTCTTGAGCGTGGGCACGCCGTCTTCGTGGCGCGTGTTATCCACGGCCGCGACGACAAAGTTGTCGCCCGCATGGACGGCCTGCGTTACATCGCAGTTGAAGCTGGTATATCCGCCCTCGTGTTCGCAGACCTTGTTCCCATTCACCCAGAACCAAGATTTGTAGTTCGCCGCCCCGACGTGGAGAAAGATATGCGTATGTTCCTTGGGCCGATAAGTGAATTCGCGCTCATACCAGACCGGCCCCTCATAGTAGAGCAGCGACTCGCGCTGCGTATTCCAGTCGCCTGGAACCTTCAACGTGGGCGACTTGGAAAAGTCATATTCGATCGGCCGGGTGTCGCCGGACTGCTGCTTCTGGTTGCGGAAGTAAGTGGAGAAACCACTCGAGTAAGGATCGACAATCGTGGCCCAGTCTCCATCGAGGGAAGTCGCCGGCCGCATGTCCGCGCCGGTAAGCACAATCGGCGCGCGCACCGGCTCAGGCGCCTGCTGGGCGAGCGATAAGTGCGGGCCGGCAAAGACAACCATGGTGGCAAGCGCAACCCTCTCAGCACGCAGCAATGCGTCGCACCCTTGAAACATGCGGACAAACCGTAATTTCATTCCGGAACCTCGTTTGGGTACGGCTAGTTGGGAGTCTCAGCCGCATTTCATCGCGCGCATGCAGCGGCTCCCGGCAGACTGGCAATCTTATCCCTTCCGCGACCCGTGTGTACACTGTGCCGCCGCACCTTGAAGGCGCACAAGCAGAAAAGGGACAAGCCTGGCAGCTTGTCCCCTTTGTCGCTCGATCGGTTTTGTTTCTAAGTCCGGCTCACGCGCCCAGATACATCACATGCACATAGACACCAAGGCGCACGTTGTAAGCCAGGTACCAGCCGGGATGATCGGGGTCCTCATAGATCACGATCTGATCGGAGTCCCACAGCCAGCCGTCGCAGTAGATCACGTCTGTCGGCGCAACGCTCCAGTACCAGTTGTTGAACCAGAAGCGCCCGGGGCCGCCGCCGCCGATACGCCACACATGCCCGCGTCCAAATCCGCCCGTGAAGCGGCCATGCTCCCAGGGGTGATCGATGTGGTAGCGCGCATCATCCTTGCCCGTGTCGTGGCCTACCCAGGTCTTTCCATCCACGTGCGGAGCATTGGGATGACCGGCCTTGTCGCTGAAGTTACGATTCTGCTCGACCGGGTGCGGCGCACTCTCCACCGCCTTGGGCCCGCTCTTGGGAATGGGCGGATGCTCGTCAGGGCGCTGAGCAAACGCCGGAACAGCAAGAACGAGCAATGCTGCAAATGCTAGCTGAACGGTTTTCATGGTTTCCTCCAATCGCCATCAGGGAACTGAGTTGTGCTCTGCTGCGCTCATCCCCGCGGCCTGTTACCAGAAACATTCAATGAGACACGGTTCAGAAATGCAAGTTGCGGTGCCGTTAAATTCCGCACATTCCGCAGGGCTTGCACTGCCGTGGTGATCCTTCGCTGAGCGTCCTAGACTCCCACGGCTACGGTGTGCGCCGCCACGCATACAGCGGGAAGTGGTTGGCCAGCTCGGCAACTTCTCCGCGAATCCGCTCCAGCGCCGCGTCGTCGCTGCGCTTGTCCAGCGCCCTGGTGATCCACGCGGCGATCAGGCGCATCTCCGGTTCCTTCATGCCGCGCGTGGTCAGCGCCGGCGTGCCCACGCGAATTCCCGAGGGCTTCAGCGGCGGATTTGTATCGTAGGGAATCGAATTCTTGTTGACCGTAATTCCCGCCTTGCCCAGCGCCAGTTCCGCCTCCGAGCCCAGAATGCCTTTCTCGAAGACATCCACCAGCATCAGGTGGTTGTCTGTTCCGCCGGAAATGATGCGGAAGCCTGCCTCCGCGAGCGATGCGGCGAGCACTTTTGCATTGGCAACCGTCTGCGCCGCATAGGTCTTGAACTCCGGCCGCAGCGCCTCGCCGAGAGCGACGGCCTTGGCCGCCACAATGTGCATGAGCGGCCCGCCCTGCTGGCCGGGGAAGACCGCCTTGTCCACCGCCTGCGCCAAATCCTGCCCGCAGATAATCAGCCCGGCGCGCGGTCCGCGCAGCGTCTTGTGCGTGGTGGTGGTGGTGATGTGGGCGTGCGGCACGGGCGAAGGATGCACCCCGCCCGCCACCAGGCCGGCAATGTGAGCCATGTCGAAGACATACACCGCGCCTACCTTGTCGGCAATGTCGCGCATGCGCGCAAAATCCCACAGCCGCGGATAGGCGCTGCCCCCGCCGATCAGCAGCTTCGGCTTCTCGCGCAGCGCAATCGCCTCCAGCTGGTCGTAGTCGATGAGCTCGGTATCCTTGCGCACCTGGTAGAAGGTGGGCCGGTAGAGCTTGCCGCTGAAGCTGAGGCGGTGGCCGTGGGTCAGGTGGCCGCCGTGCGCCAGGTCGAGGCCGAGAATGGTATCGCCCGGCTGCAGGACTGCCGCATAGGCCGAGGCATTGGCCTGCGAGCCGGAGTGCGGCTGCACATTGATGTGCTCTCCGCCGAAAAGCTGTTTGGCCCGGTCCCGCGCCAGGTTCTCCACCACGTCGGCATACTCGCAGCCGCCGTAGTAGCGCCGCCCAGGATAGCCTTCGGCATATTTATTGGTAAAGACAGAGCCGGCCGCCTCAAGCACCGCCTCGGAGACAAAGTTTTCACTGGCAATCATCTCCAGCCCCTCGTGCTGGCGGAGAGTTTCCTGGTCAAGGGCAGCAGCCACGGCGGGGTCGGCCTGGGCGAGAGTCAAAGAAATGCGGTCACTCATACAACGATTCTAGCCGCTTTCCGCCCACCGTCTACCTACGGAAATCAGCGCCGCACTTTTCCTTTTGGAAGTCGTGAAACCAACCCGGCCCGGTCCCCAAATCCAGCACCCGCCCTCCTCTGAGTAAACTTGTAGCAGCGAACTCTGCACCGGCCATCGAGGTTCATGTGAAATTCCCCGGCAACCCGCACCTTCTGTTTGCATTCCTCGCCCTGGCGCTCATCCCCGCTGTCGCCCAGGTCCCCGTCAGCCCGCCCACGCCCATCGACCCAGCGTTGCTGGCCAAGGCCAACTCCGGCGATGCGGCCGCCGAGCTCAAAGCCGCCGACGCCTACGCGGCCGGCAACGGAACCCCGCGCGACACGCGCCAGCTCGCAGCCGACTACAAGCAGGCCGCGTTCTGGTATGGGAAGGCCGCGGCGCAGGGCAGCACCGTGGCCGAGATTCACCTGGGCGATCTCTATCGCGACGGACGCGGCGTGGCCCGAGATATGGCGCAGGCCGCCGCATGGTACCGCAAGGCCGCCGAACTGGGCGACGCCGGCGCGCAGGGTTCCCTGGGCGTTCTTTACTCGGTGGGCATGGGCGTTGCGCAGGACTACTTGGAAGCGTACTTCTGGCTCGACCTCGCAGCGGCCGTTCCGGGCCCCAACCAGGCGCGGTACATGACCAACCGCCAGAGCGTGGGCGAACACATCACCACCGACCAGCAGCAAGCCGTTGAAGATCGCGTAGCAGCCTGGAAGGCCGCCCACCCCCACCCGGCCCCGGCCCCGGCCCAGTAGTCCGAACCGCGGCGCATCGGCGGACGCCCAACCCTTGCCGATGGCGCTCATCTTCGACAGGCACAAAAAATACCGGGGGCTCTCGCATGAGCGAAAGCCCCCGGCAGGCGTTACAGCGCGCCTTACGGCGCCGCGGTATAGGTGTAGGCGGTGTGCTCCACCACCCCGTTGATGGTTGTGTAGAGAGTCGCATAAATCGTCTCTCCGTTGGTGGGCAGGCCGTTGGCCGTCACGGTGGTGGCGGTCGTGGTCCCGGAGTGATACAGGTTGGAGGTGCCGGCCGTGCTTCCCAGCCAGAGTGAGTAGCTGGTGGTGTCCCCGGTGCCTGGGGTCCACGTGAAGGTTACGCTTGAACCTCCAAGCACACTTTCCGGCGCCGGAGTGGTCAGCACTGCCTGCGACACCGCGGTGTAGGTGTAGGCGGCTGACTCGGTGGCTCCGTTGATGGTGGTGTAGAGAGTCGCATAGATCGTCTCCCCATTGGTGGGCAGGTTGCCGGCCGTGGCGGAAGTCGCCGTAATCTCACCGGAGTGATAGAGGTTATCCGTTCCCGGCGTCGACCCGAGCCACAGCGAGTAGCCTGTGGTGTTCCCCGTGCCGGCAGTCCACGTGAAGGTCACGGTGGGCCCAACCAGAGTTGTGGTCGGAGCCGGAGTGGTCAGGATGGCCTGCGCAGCCGCGGTGTACACGTAGTCGTAATGGAACGTGGTTCCATTGATAGTGGTAAAGAGACGCGCATAGATCGTCTCTCCGTTGGTTGGCAGGCCGCTCGCCGAGACCGACGTGGCGGTCGTTGAGTGGGAGTTGAACAGGTTGTTCGATCCCGCCCCCGTGCTGCCCAGCCACAGCGAGTATGAGGTGGTGTTGCCGGTTCCAGCCGTCCAGGTGAATTTCACCAAGGGCCCGACGAGCGTTGTGCCCGACATCGGGGAGGTCAGCACCGCCTGCGCCGCCGATGTGAACGAGTACGCGTTCGACAGCGTAGACGTGCCGATGACGGTGAAGAGCGTTGCGTAGACCGGCTCTCCGTTGGTGGGAAGGTTGCCGGCCGAGACGGAAGTGCCGGTCACCGAGCCGGAGTGATACAGGTCGTCCGTGCCGGGCGCTGTTCCCAGCCAGAGGTGGTAGCTCGAGGCCGCGGTAGCGGCTCCCCATGAGAAGGTCACGGTTTGTCCTACCAGCGTCGAGCTCGACGCGGGCGAGGTCAGTACCGCGGCAACCGGAGTTGCAACAGTGAAGGTCACCGTATGTGCCGACTCCACGTTGCCTGCATGGTCGGCGCTCCAATAAATCAGCACATGGTTGCCGACGCCCGAGACGTTAAAGGCGCCCGCATAGGTGCTGGTCCCTCCGCCATCGAGGTTGTAGTAGGTGGCCTTGAGGCCGCTGCCGCCGGTGTCGGTGCCGGTAAGGATCACCTTCACTGGCGAGTAGTAGGTGCCGCTGACCAGGTTTCCGGTCAGGCTCGAGGTGGTGGTTGGCGCGGTGAGGTCGATGCTGACCCACTCGTAGTTCTCGGTCGAGAAGTTGCCCGCATTGTCCCTGGCGAAGTAGTAGACGTAGTGTTGCCCCTGGGTCGAGATGGTGATCGAGCCCCCCCCGGTGCCGTAAAAAGCGAAGCAGCCTGTTGAGTAGACGCCCGGGTAGCAATCGGCCTCGGGGTTGTCGACGTCATAGGCCGTCCAGTCGATGCCCGAGGCTTTGCTGCCGCCGGGATCGACTGGATGCAGCGTGACCGTGACGGGCGTGTTGACCCAGACAGAATAAGACGTCGTGGGGCTGTTTGTGACGGTTACTGTGGGAGCAACCGTGTCATAGCAGACTGGACCGTAGGAAGTGTATGTGGTCCGTCCCTGGTTGTCCCAGCCTTCCACCTGGGCTGTGTGGCAGCCCTGGCCGGAGCCGCCGGCGCAACCGCCCGCACCGTTGAACGACAGGCACCCCCCAGTAGCGCGGGAGTATTCCGGACCGCTGTAGAAGGAGTTGCCTTCGCCGCTGTGCGGTTCGCTGTAGGGATCGGAAGGAATGGAATCCCAGCCCTGCGTGAATCCAGCCACGCCAGGCGCCGGGTAACCACCGCTGCCGGCGTCGCTGAGGGTCCAACCGACGATCTGATCGGAGTTGTACCAGGTGTTTGTCGCCGGCCCGGAGATGGCGAGCGACGGGTTGCCGTAAGCGGGAATCAGCTCCCAGTTTATGCCCCAGGCCAGCTGCAGCATATTGGCCGAGCCCCAGCCGGTAATCGGGTCGTAGCCGGTGTAGGCGCAGTAATAGAACAGGTTGTATTCCGCCGTAATGTCATTGTCGCTGCAGCCGCTGACCATGTCGTAGAAAGGATCGTGCGGCGCGCCTGCAATCGCATCTTCGTAGATGAACGGAGTGGCCAGGCCGACCGGGCTGCAAGACGATGACCCGGAGCCGCAGATGTTGCCGATGTAGTCGAGGTAGGAATTCTCCTGGGCAAAGAAGCCGGCCAGCTCAGGCGCCACGATGCTGGTGCCGCCTTCATCCTGCCATGACCCGCCAGAGAAGTACCACTCACCCATGACATCGGGGTTCGCAGTCAGCGAAAGGTCGGGCACCATGCGGTTCCCATTGCCGGTTTCGACGTATTCCCCGCCGTCCTTCCAAAGGTAGAAGGGAGAGACGACGCCGTTCGGGTAGGTGGAATTCGTCAACCCCGAATTCTGCCACCAGGGCGCACCAAAAAGGACGCTTACGCCGCCCGTGCTGCCACCATGGTTGTTGGCGCATGCGCCGCCGTGGCCGTTGTTGTCCGCGTTTGTCCAGAACTCGCCCTGCCAGGCGGTTTCACTCACATAGATCCCATTGGAGTTCAGCAGCAGCTGAGTGCCGCCGGCGGCTAGGAAATCGGGGTCGGAGGACGGGTAGTCAACTGCGGTCGCATCCCCGCAGCCATCGCTGGCGCCGTTATCGCCAGAGGCGGCGATCAGCGTCCTGCCTTCGCCCACCATGGTGTTGAAGATGGGATGCATGGTGCCAGTCGCTACTGAGCCTGAAAATCCAACATTCTCCTCCCAGCCGTAGCTGGTGGAAACCACGTCCGCGTAGCCTTGGCTGTCAATGGCCTCGAAAGCGTCCGCATACGTGGCGTAGAGGCCGTTTGGCATTTCGTACTCAATGACCTGCGCGGTGTCCTGCCAGGCGCCGTAGCTGTTGGACATGGCGCCCGAGTACTCAACATCCAGCGGAGCTTCGCCGTCAACGCCCGGAAAGCCCGATCCGTTGATGTAGTAAGAGCTGAGATTCCACGCCATTCCGTAATAACCGAAGAACGTGGTCGCGTCGCTGTAGTTGTAGTTTCCATACCCGACAAGCGCAATGGAGGATTCCGGCGGTGAGCCCGAAGCGTCGCCCCACTCGTTGCAGCAGAAGCTGAGCCTTTGCAGGGCGTTATAGTCGTAGCCCTCGGAACTCTGGATATTGTCCGGATTGGCGACGCCGCCGCTCAAGGGGTAGCTGTCTGAAGCTGTTGGCTTGGACATCTCTGACCTGGCTTGACCTGCCCTGGCTTGACCTGCCGGAGCCTTGGTCGGGTCGCCATTGCCGTGCTCGGCGAAGGCCTAGGAGATAGCAGGGCCGGGAACATAGTCCGGGCCCTTTACCGTCGGCTTGCTCGTCCCCAGCCGATGAGCCGTCTCGATGCTGTTGAGGCCCAGCACAGTGTGCAGAATGCTGGAAAGATTGGCGGGCACGACCGGGTCGCGGTCGTTGGAAAAGTCGACTTCTTCGCCCACCTTGTAGTTGTTGATGGTGACGCCAAACGCCTTCTCGACCGTGCCGGCTGTGCCTTCCACATCCACGATCAGGCGGTTGGGATAGCGTTGGGTTACGGTCAGGCCCACGCTCTGGGCCCAGTCCACCACTTTTTGCTCATCCTCGACCGAAGGGCCAAAGCGGGCGTTCCACTGGTCCCGGGTGAGAAATTTGTGGAAGCCGGGCGAACCCTTGGTCGTGAGTTCCTTGATGAACTGCTCCTCTTCGGCCATGTGCGGCGCCTGAATCGCCAGCGCCAGGCGCAGCTTCTGCTCGGGGTTATAATGTTCCACCCGGACAGCTCTGCCATCCAGCAGCTTCGCAGGCGTGTGGTTGGCAAGGGTAGTTAGGCCGCTCGACGGCACAAAGGCGCGGTCGCCGCGGGCGGTGTCGGTGGTTTGGGCTCCTGCCGCGATGGAGCCAGCAAGTAACAATGTGACAGCAAGCAAACTGGTGCAGAGAGCGGCCACGTTCGCAAATCTGGGCAAACAACGCTTTTGCATGATGAGATCTCCGGGGACTACAGACCGCCTTGGAGGCGGGACAAAGCCTAGTGAAGGAGCTGCGCAAATCGTTTCAGAATTCCGCCACTACCTACCGAAGGACCATGGATGGGGGGAAGTGCAGGCAGACAGCGAAAAGCACTCTGCCCATGGGCCCTTGGATCAGTTCGCAACAAATGTAGCACCGACTGAATGGGAAGTCCTCAATTTCGATATCAATAAAAATCAAGATTTCTCAATGCACTTATCCTGTTTTTTTCCAATAATTTAATGGAGATGCCCCTGCATAGATCCGAGTGGTTTGCCGGCCGCCCGAAGAAGATTCGGGCAGTCAAATGACAATGCAAACCGCGATCCGCGGCGAAAAAATTGGTACCACTATCTAGGTTTCAGCGGGACACAACGCTGCGAGCGCCGCAGCGAATCGTTCGCTATGGGTTGAAGCGGTAGCGCTCGACGGTCTCCATATTCAGCGTCACGCCAAGGCCGGGAGCCTGGGGAATGCGCACGCAGCCGTCTTCCTCCACCGGGAAATGCTCGTTGGTGGTCTCCCAGCGCAGCGGCGAGTGGCTCAAGGAGAACTCGAGCGGCTCCTCGTTGGGCTGCGTGGCCAGGAAATGCAGGTTGGCGGCGATCTCGATGTTGGTCTTGTAGCCGTGGGTAATGACGCGCTTGTTGCGCGCGTAGGCCGCCGCGGCCACCTGCAGGATGCCCGTAAATCCGCCCACCTGGGAGATATCCGGCTGGCAGATGCTGGCCCCGCCAAAGTCCATCATCTCGATGAACTCGCGTACATGGGTCAGGCCGAGATCGCCCACGCCCAGGGGGATTCCGTGGCGGCTCATCTCCAGGTGGCCTTCCACATCGTCCAGCGGCAGCGGCGCCTCCAGGAACCAGATGCCGACGTCGCGATAGGCGGGGAAGAGCCGCAAGCCTTCCTCGGGGGTGCGGTAGGAGAGCGCCGCGTCCACGATCAGGCGCGCCTGGCCGCCGGCCTGCCTGCGCGCCGCGGACAGCAGCCGCCCGGTCAGCGCGATGTCGTCGAGCCACCACGGATCGGCGGCGAACTTGAAGTTGCGCAGGTTGCGCGCCTGCCCGGCAGCCACCTGCGCGCCGACCTCCTCCGGCGTTCGCGCCATGGGATAGATGGTTCCGTAGGCCGGCAGCCGGTCGCGCTCCGCTCCGCCCAGCAGCGCATGGATGGGTTTTCCCTCGATCTTGCCGCGCAGGTCCCAGAGCGCCAGGTCTAGCCCGCCAATGGCGTGCATGGTGAGGCCGCGGCGGCCCAGATAGTCGGTCGCCTCGAACATCTGGTGCCAGAGCGCGACGGGGTTGGCGGGATCAGCGCCCACCAGCACAGTTGAGAGCGCGCGGGCGTGGTTGTGCGCCGAGGGGCCGCGCACGATGGCCTGGATGGCCGGCGCCATGGACTCGGTCTCGCCGATGCCGGTGAGGCCGGTGTCGGTGTGGACCACCAGAACACAATCGTCGTAGGACCCGTCGAAGAGCTCGATGAGGGGGTCTTCAGCGCGTAGGTGAATGGCTTCAACGGAGGTAATCTTCATGGCAAATTTCCCGCCTGACGGGGGAATGATAGTACGCGCCTGGCAGCGTGGAGAAGCCGGAAGCGGCCAGAGCGAAAGAAAGAACCGCAAAACAGGAGCGGAGGACACAGGCAGCCATTGCCCGCGAAGCAGCAGGGCCGGTATGCTCTGCCCATATTGTACGAGGGGTGACGAATGAGTGAGGCAAGCCAAAAGCGCCGCCTGCCGGTGTGGCTGTTCTGGTCGCTGATCACCATCGTGTTCTGGGGCACATGGGGACTGGTCTCGAAGATCGCCTCCAACGGCGTGGACGCCTGGATGAATCAGCTGCTGTTTACCGTGGGCATTGCGCCCCTGCTGGTTCTTGTTGGGTGGAAGGTGAGCAGGGGCGGCAATCCGGGAGAATCCGCGCCCAGGAGCGACGCCCGTCGCAAGGGCGTTTTTTGGGCTTTTTTGACCGGCATCCTGGGTGGGGTGGGCAATATGGCCTACTTCGAGGCCATGGTCAAAGGCGGCAAGGCCTCGGTGGTCACGCCAGTGACGGCGCTGTTTCCCATGGTCACGGTGCTGCTGGCGCTGGTCTTCCTGAAAGAACGGCTGGGACGTACACAGTGGATCGGCCTGGCGCTGGCGTTTGTGGCCATCTATCTGCTTAATGCGTAAACACGGAGGGACGGTTTGATGAGTTCAATGGTCTGGCTTGGGTATGCGGTTCTGGCGCTGGTCCTGTGGGGCTTCACCGGCGTCACGCAGAAGCTCTCGACCAACCGCATCTCCAGCGAGCGCTCGTTTCTGTGGTTCTGTTGGGCGATGGTGGCGCTGTCGGCGGTGGTGGTCGTGATCGCCCGTCCGCACTGGGGGCTGGGGACTCTGGTGGTGGTGTGCTCGATTGCCGGCGGCACGTTGAACGGGCTGGGCGCGTGGACCAGCTTCAGGGCGCTCGAGTCGGGCGGGAAAGCCTCGATTGTGATTTCGCTGATCTCGCTTTTCCCGCTGCTCACCGTGGTGCTGGCGGTGGCGTTGCTGCACGAGCGGCTCACATGGATGCAGACGGCCGGAGCGGTGGTGGCCATCGCGGCGGCGATTCTGCTGTCGCTGGAGCCGGCTCCGGCACAGGCCTAGCTGTCAGTCCTCATCGCCGGGGAGGATGCGGCCGTCTTCATCGATGCCGCCAATGGACGTCAGGCCCTCCTGCGCAGAGAACAGCACCGATGTCTCAAGGCTCTCTCCGGGAGCCAGGCGGCGCGCCCGGCCGCCGGCAATCATGGCTTGCATCTGGAACGGGTAGCCGGTGGCGGGCTCGAGCACGGCCACATTCAGGTCGCGCCAGCCGCCATAGGTGGCAAACAGCCAGCAGCTCGGAAAGACCTTGGGGTCAAATCGCAACGCGCAGGCCAGGCGGTTGGCGCGGTTGGTGATTCCGCACCAGCCGGAGACCAGGCCGGCCCCATAAAAGAAATGGAGTGCGCGCGAACTGACGTCAGGAACCTGGCGCAGATCGAGCGTGGTGTTGCCCAGATGAGCATGCGGCCAGGGAAAGATGGGCGGCGCCTCGCCGAGTGTGCCGGGAAACTCCGGCTCGCGCAGCACGGCCATGGGCGGGAAGTCGATGCGATGGCTTGAGGAAACAGCAAAGGCCGGATGCAGCTTCCACAGGAACGGGAAGTTCTCGGCGCCTTGGTTGGTAAAGCGGTAGTGGATCTCGAACTGCGCGGAGTCTGCACGGAGGAGCAGGGTGCGCTCCACCAGGAAGCTGGTGATGGGCGTGGTAAAGCGCAGATGCACGCCGACCGCATCGTCGCGCTCGAAGGGCTCGGCGTGCCACTCGCCTGTCCAGAGTTCACCGTGGTCGGGCAGAGGATAGCCGTTGAGGGGGCCGGGCTCGTCGTTGGGAAACAGCTCGTCCCATCCGCCGCTCCAGACGTCGTCGTAGCAGGCGCTGGGCTCATGACGCGCGGCAGAGAGGTGAGGATTATGCCACAGCAGGTCCGCGCCCAGCGGCTTGTAGGTGATCTGGTTGATCTTGGCGCCCGCCTCCGGCAGGACCTCGAGGCGGAGCAGGCTGTTCTCGAGCACGATGGAGCGCAAGCCCAGCGCAGTCGATCCAGTGGTGGGGTTCAGCTCGAGCATCGATCCGCCTCAAACGAAACACCAGAGTAGCGGGAGCGGCGAAGACAGCGGAAGAGGGAAATGGCTGGAATATGAAGGATTGATTTGTTTTTTCGATTTTCTCGCCCCGGCCAGGAATGCTCTTCCGGCTGATTGTGGGTAATGCGCCAGTGCAGAGGAGATCATTCTCTCCGCTGGTAGAGCCGATTCCCCTCGCCGCCCGGTTCAGGTGCCGAAGCCCGCTTGCGGTGCGAAGATGTGGGCTGCACCGGCAAGGGGCCGGGCTGGATCAAAGAGACTCGACGACGCCGATCCTGGTGGAGACCTCGCGAGCGAGAGTCTCAAGCTCGGAGTGAAACGCTGCTCGCTCGCGTCCCGGAAGCTCGGCGGCGAGATCGGGAAACGGCGTGACCGCGCAACCTGGGAACGCATGGAAGCCTGCTGCGTCCGCCAGTCTGCAACTGATCTTGATTAACTCTGCCATGCCCCAGGCGCCATCGCTGCGCCGGGGCGAATGGTGGTCGGCGACGATCGGTTCAAATTCGGAAGGCAGCTTCCATTCGCCGATCAGATGGCTTCCCGCCTGGCAATGATCGCATCCGAACAACTCCCGTTCCGGCTCCAGGACACTGGCTCCGGAGCCTTGATGCTTTCCCAGGAGAGCTGCATACTCGCCGGGGCGGATGACGGCGAGAGCCAGGCGGCCGATATCGTGCAGAACGCCCGCGGTGTAGGCTGTGTCCTTGTCCATGAATCCGGCCGCGGCAAGCTGTTCCGCAATCAAGGCGCAAGCGAGGTTGTGACGCCAGACATTGCGGATGAGTGGATGGTTGAGGGACTTGCCGAGATAGGAGCGGACGCCCACGGTGAGACACATGCCCTGCAAGTGATTGGCGCCGAGAACCGCGATGGCCTGGAGGATGGTGCAGGCGGGAAAACGAGGGGCATAGACAAGTGAATTGGCGATGGTGAGCACTTCGCTGGCAAAAGCGGCATCGGAGGAGATGAGTTCGCTCAGCTGGTGCAGTTGCACATTTTCGTTATTGGTGAGCTGCAGCACCCGGATCGCGACCTGGGGAAACGGGGGAAGGCGCAGATGCGCCCACGGCGGGCGGACGGCTTCGCTTCTTCTTGTCTCGGCTTTCACTTCAGAGTCTCCGTTCCACGAAATCCCGGCTTTCGAGCGGCGCCCGATTCGGTCTGGAATGAATCGGGCGCCGACGATTGCTTTCGGATCTACTCAACGATCCTTTCGGCAGGGCATGCGCAGCTCACCACTTAAAAATTTCTCAGCGTGCGAGGCGCTTTGAGCCGCCCGGTCCTTCTCTCCTGACTCCTGAATTGGGAAGCGCGAAGCGTGATGGCGCGCGAAGGGTGCTGCTCCAGTCCGGGATGGGGACGCCGGCCGCCGCAGAATTCATCTTCACGAGAAATTCACCAGCAATTGATCGGGGCGAAAGATCGCCGCAAGGGTGTCTGGTTTTTGATGGACTGGCACACTCCGTGCCGGCTGCCACGAGTATGAACTGCGACTGAAAGGCGCCGGCGTCCACCCCATCCGCATGAAACCTTTTGATTCCCGAGGGATACCCATGAAAACTCACGATTGGACCAGGACCGTCAGCGCACTGCTGATGATGGCTGCGCTGATGCTGCAGCCAGCGGCCGCAGTGGCTGAAGACAGGCCCGCCGACAGGGTCGCCGGCCACAAGCAGATTGTCGAGATCGCACCCCGGTCGAGTGACGAGGTCGCCCGGCACACCATCCGCACCGAGAACGCGCCTGTGCTCACCCAGGCGGAAAAGCTTGCCCTCCTCCAGAAGCACATCAAGTATGTGTTTGTTCTCTTCCAGGAGAACCGGTCGTTTGATTTCTACTTCGGCACCTATCCCGGAGCCAACGGCCTGTTTTCGCAGTCCGCCGCGAAGACGCCTGGCTTTGCCCAGCCGATTGTGAATACCGACGGCTCGGTGAGCACGATCTCGCCGTTCAAGATTCCCCAGTCGGTGACGGCCACCGGCGGTGCGACGGTGCTGCTCTACCCGGAGGACACCGACTCAGTGAATCACGGCCACGCGGCCATTGACGCCAAGCTGGATCTGAATGCCGGCAACGTGGCGCAAAACGATCGCTACGCCTTTACCGAAGAGGGCCTTTCCGGAACTCTGAGCGCCGATGGGACCACCTACACCGGCCCCGCGCCAACCCTGGCGCAGAAGCAGAAGGGCGAACTGGTGGTCAGCCACGTGGATTGCGATACCGCCCCGTTCCTGTGGAACTACGCGGACAGGTTCACGCTCTTCGACAACTTCTTCGACACCGTGATCGGGCCGTCAACGCCCAACGCCATCGCCATGATCGCCGGCCAGTCGGGGATGACGCAGTGGGTGGAGCATCCGCTGCTGGGCAACAATATCAACACCACCAACGCAGCCCTGCCGGTTACCGGCGATCCGCAGCCCTTCTGGGGCTCGGCGCTGGATATTTTTACTCCCCCTGCAGAGAGGCAGCCCACCGAAAGCGGCGGCGCCCCTTCCACGAATCCGGCGTCGAACCTGACCTTTGCCAGTCTACCCCTCTCCTTCATGGGCAGACAGATTGTGAACATCACCAACGACGACTCCAACCCCGCGTTCGATCTTCTGGATGTGCAAGCCGATATCCAGAAGATTGCCGGCGACGGCAACAAGCCGCTCAACTGGGCCTGGTACCAGGAGGGTTACGATCACGAGTCGACCGACCCGGCGGGCACGGTCACCCACACCAGCTACATTGCCCATCACGACGCTCCACAGTACTTCGGATACGAGGCCAACAACCCCTCGGAGACGGGCGCGCACATGAAGGGCCTGGGCGATTTCTTTACCGCCATCGCCGGCGATGCGTTTCCCGCGGCTGGGGGCGTCTATTACATTCGCGGCGGCTACGGCAACCTGGATAGCCTGACCCCGCGTTCGCCGAACACCACGGTCGAGGCGGATTTTGCCGGCAACGACGACCACCCCGGCTATTCCGACGCGCAGATCAGCGAAGCCCTGCTGGCCGACGAGATCAACGCCATCGCCAGCAGCAAATACTGGCCGGAGAGCGCCATCATCATCACCTACGATGAGACGGACGGGCTCTACGACCATACACAGCCAAAGATTCGGTCCTGGGATCCGAGCGGAACCGCTCTCGACCAGGGTCCGCGCATTCCAACCATCGTCATCTCACCGTACAGCCTGGTTCACGCCGTCTCTCACGAAGCTACCGAGCACGGCTCGATTATCAAGTTCATCGACGAGCTCTTCAATCTGACGCCGCTGGCCGCTCTTCCCGACGAGAAGGCGGCCCGCGAACTGGGCTCCAAGACGTACACCACACCCCAAGGCACGCCGCAGCTCTACCTGGGACCCTCGGATGCCGCAACTCCCGGCGTGGGCGACATGTTCTCCGCGTTCGACAATGCCCGGCTGCTGGGAACAGCGCCCCGGCTTGAAGCCTCCTATGCCGAGATTCCCGCTGTCCAGGTGACGACCCTGCCCCACTTCATGACAGAGGGCTGCCGGGTGCTGGGGATTACTCCAACCGACGTAACAGCGGGCGGGGTCATCGATCCCGCCCCGGCGGACTTCAACCCCCGGCCGAGTTCAGAGCCGGGATTGCCCACTTCGGGGTCATGGCAGTAGAACCATCGGTTAACTCAAGCTGGTTCGCGGCGGCGGGATTTCTTCCCAGCCGCCGCGCTTTACCATAGAGGAGATTTCGTTGTTGCCAGGAAGGATCGAGACCCGCATGGGCAGGATTTTCGTCTTCATCATATTCTTATTCGCATGTGTGACCATCGCAGCTGCGCAAAAGGCCAACGCAGGCACGACGCTGGACAAGATCAGGACCGCCGGCTCGCTCTCCTGCGGCATCGATACCGAGGAGCCCGAGTACTCCACGCAGGACGCACACGGCAATCACGGCGCATTCGACCTGGATCTCTGCAAAGCAATGGCCGTCGCGGTGCTGGGGCCAAACGGCAAGCTTGTGGTTGCACCCTACCGCGACGAGCAGGATGCCCTGAAGGCTCTGAAAGCCGGCCAGATCGATGTTCTCGCCACCGCATCGCCGAATTACATCAACACGACCAATGCGGGTTTAGGCTTTGCGCGGCCCGTCTTCTACGACTATCAGGGTTTCCTGGTGAACAAAGCCATGGGCCTCCACGCGCCACGCGACCTGAGCGGGAAAAAGGTCTGCTTTCTGGGCGGCACCGAGATCGAGATCGAGCTGCAAGGTTATATGAAGCGCGAGAAGATCGAATGGCTGCCGTTTTCATTCCAGGAAGAGGGCGAGATGGAAGCAGCCTTCATCACCGGCAACTGCGCCGCCATCACCGCCGACGTTTCTCAACTGGCCTACGAGCGCATCGCCTTCAAGGGCATGGCGCGGAACTTTGAGATTCTTCCCGACGTGGTGGCCAAGGACCCGCTGGCGCCTGCGTACCGCCTGGACGACCCGCAATGGGCCGCGATCGTGAACTGGACGGTCGAGGCTCTCATCCAGGCCGAGGAGAGCGGGGTGACGAAAGCCAACGTCGCGGCCATGATGAAGAGCGACGACCCCATCGTCGCGCGCCTGCTGGGTGTGCAGCGCGGGTACGGGCAATATCTCGGGCTTGACGATGCATGGGCCGCGCGCGTGATTGAGGCCGTGGGCAACTACGGCGAGATCTTCGAGCGCGACCTGGGCCCGGGATCGACGATGAAGCTGCCTCGCGGCCCCAACAACCTGTGGACCCAGGGCGGGCTGATCTACGCGCTGCCCATTCGCTAGGGCCTCAAGCTTCGCGGTTCAGACGCAGGCCATGACTGTCCGCGGCAGCCATGCGCCGTGGCGGGATGTGATGCAGCGCACTGCCAGGTGTGCGGGGGGATGAGATAAAAATCTTGAGCCCCTTGGGGCGGTTGCGGGGCTCACTCTTGCAGTCTCTTCCCTGAAGCGAGGACAAAACTCATGGCCACAGCGGCGGTTCAAGGCGGATGTGTCGACTTTCAAGCGGGATGGGCGGAGCTGGAGCTGCCCGAAGCGGTTCGGGCAGTGCTGAGCGCCGCGCCGCTGGTGCAGGCTCCGGAGACGCGCGGGCAACTCATGGACTGGGCCCTGGGCCGGTCGTCGGGCGATACCGACTGGACGCTGGGCAATCGCGACGACCATGGGCAATATGAAGCCGTCTTCCAGGCGCCGGGCACGGGGCGGATCGTCGAGGCGGTCATCACCAAGGCGCGTAATGGCCTGGCCATCAACTTTCCCGATCCGGCCATGCGCCGGCGCGATCCGGACGCGATGGTGATCGGCGACAAGCTGCCCACCGACAAGCCTACCTATGAAGAGCGGTTCGGGGAGAGCTTCGAGAAGACGCGCCAAGGGACGCTCGACTGGCTCAAGACGCAAGAGCTGGTGGCCATGCCGTTCTACGCCGGCACGGACGCGCTGGGCTACGGGAGCCTGCTGATTGTTCCGCGCCAGGCTGCCTTTTTTGCCGCGGCCCTGGCTGACCTGCAAGGCATGATTCCGCGCAGCCAGGTTCCGGCAGGGTTCAAGGTCACCGGCGGCGTGCTGTTTGTGGCTCCGCCGTTTCGCCATACGCACTTCGCCGGCCGGCAGGTGGTGGTGCACGACCGCCAGGCATCGCACCAGGAGATCTTTGCCTACAACCTCTATCCGGGGCCAAGCGCCAAGAAGGGCGTCTACTCCATGCTGCTGGACAAGGGCGAACACGAGGGCTGGACCACAAACCACTGCGCGGCGGTAGCCGTGGTCACGCCGTATGAGAACCAGCTGATCCTGATGCACGAGGGCGCCAGCGGCGGCGGCAAGAGCGAGATGACCGAGCACATCCACCGCATGGAGGATGGACGCCTGCTGTTGGGCACGAACGTGGTGACCAAAGAGCAGCGCACTCTGAACCTGCCCGAGGCCTGCCACCTGCGCCCCATTGCCGACGACATGGCCTGCGCGCATCCGAAGTACCAGGGGACCAGCGGCCGGCTCACCATTGCCGACGCCGAGAACGGCTGGTTTGTGCGCGTGGACCACATTCACGCGTATGGCACGGCCCCCAACCTGGAGCGGCTGTGCATCGATCCGCCCGAACCCCTCATCTTTCTCAACCACTACATCGTCCCCGGTGGCACCTGCCTGACGTGGGAGCACGTAGAAGACGCGCCTGGCAAGCTGTGCCCCAACCCGCGCGTGATTTTGCCGCGCCGCATGCTCGAAGACATTCTCGACGGGCCGCAGCGCGTGGATGTGCGCAGCTTTGGCGTGCGCTGCCCGCCGACGCATCGCGACAGCCAGCTCTACGGGATTTTGGCGATGCTGCACGTGCTCAGCCCGGCACTGGCGTGGCTGTGGCGCCTGGTTGCCCCGCGCGGCCACGCCAACCCCAGCATTCAGGCGCAGAAGAGCGCGGGCATGCAGTCGGAGGGAGTGGGCTCCTATTGGGCCTTTGCCACCGGCCGCCGCGTCGACCAGGCCAACCTGCTGCTGCGCCAGATTGTCCAGACGCCGGAGACCCGCTACGTGCTGCTGCCCAACCAGCACATCGGCGCCTGGAAGGTGGGCTTCATGGCCGAGTGGATTGCGCGCGAATACCTGGCGCGGCGCGGCAGCGCAAAGTTCGGTCGTGAGCAGGTGCGCGAGGCGCCGTTTCCGCTGCTGGGCTACATTCCGCATCAGCTGCGCATCGAGGGCTCGATGATTCCACGCGTCTTTCTGGCCGTCGAGGAGCAGATCCAGGGCGGCTTGGATGTGTACGAGGAAGGCGCGCGTCAGTGGCGCGAGTTCTTCGCTGCGGAATTGAAGCAGTTCCTGGTCCCCGACCTCGATCCGCTGGGCAAGAGAATCATCGAAGCCTGCCTCGACGGCGCGCATCAGGAAGACTACCGCAGGCTGATTCCGCATCCGATGTTCCGGGACGACGGGTAGAACAGGGGTCAGTGATCAGGGATCAGGGGTCAATTGCCGCAGGGTTGCGCTGGATCACTTGATCTTTGTACTTATCTTGAGTACAATTGACCTCATTATGAGAACGGATATTGGCGCTTTGGGCGATTTGATCTTCGGCCAGACCCGCGGGCGCGTTTTGGCGATGTTGTGTGGCCATCCCGATGAGGCTTTCTTTACCCGTCAGATTTCGAGGCAGGTTGGTATAAGCGTTGGAAGTGTTCAGCGAGAATTGGAGACCCTCTCCCGGTTCGGGTTGATTGCCCGGTCGAATTCGGGCCGGCAGGTCTACTACAAGGCAAATCGCGACCACCCTGTTTTCGCGGAGCTTCACGCGCTGATTGCAAAGACGGTCGGGATTTTTCAATCCCTTGGATCCGCTCTGGCGCCGCTGGCAAACCGAGTATTCCTGGCGTTTGTTTATGGATCGATGGCGCGAGGAGACGAGAAAGCCGGGAGCGATGTCGACCTGATGATCGTAGGGGATGTAACGCTCGATGAAGTATTGATGCAGCTGGCGCCGGTCGAACGTACGATTGCTCGTCCGGTCAATCCGACGGTCTATTCTACGGATGAGTTCAAGTCGAGGCTGCGAGACGGCAATCACTTTTTGAGGTCCGTGCTTCGCGGCGAAAAGGTGGTAATCGTGGGAGGCCCGGATGAGCTTGGAGAAATGGGCTGAATACGGTTGGCTCAGGGCCGAACCGACGAGTCCCGAAGAAATCGCTGGCCTGCTTGGAATCGTGAGCCGCGATCTTGATGACGCCAGGGTTGAAGCGATCTCGGAAGACCGCCGCTTTGAAGCTGCGTTCAACGCGGTGCGTACGGCCGCGAATGTCGTCTTGCGGGCACACGGCTACCGCACCGCAACGCAGTTGGGTCATCACCTGAAGACGATAGAGTCCCTTGAATTGACCATTCAGGCCGATCCCAGGCTGGTGCAGAAGCTGAGGGTCTTCTCGAAAAAGAGAAACGCGACCAGCTACGACTCCGCCGGCAATGTCTCCGATCAGGAACTGGAGTCCCGGTAGGGACACTCATCACTGAGCGCCCCCCGGACAGATCCGGACGAGCGGAATTACCGCATCCGGCTCCCACCTTGGGTGAGGACGCCGAGACGCACCAGAGGATAAGGATGACAGACCAGAGCCGACGGAAACCACCGCGCGATATAACGCTGCATGCGGCGCCACGGCAGATGGTTGCCCTGACTGCGACGGCACAGGACCGTTCGCCACAGGTATCCCACCGCCCTGCG
>Ga0302319_10004184_pt1 | contig 29821 bp, 21 predicted proteins | sample Bog_T0_2_FD_203319 | JGI IMG/M metagenome (GOLD analysis project Ga0302319, IMG submission 203319) | Peat permafrost microbial communities from Stordalen Mire near Abisko, Sweden - Bog_T0_2 | ecosystem: Environmental > Terrestrial > Soil > Wetlands > Peat | place: Sweden: Abisko, Stordalen Mire... | reverse complement strand
ACGACGCGACTGGCGGACGGTGACTTTGGCAGCCGTGTGGAGAGGGTTTCCAAACTCAAATCGGCGTGAGGCCGTTGCAAGAGAGGCACTCCCGTCCTGGAATCCCGGAAGAACGGGCCTAATCTACGCAACAAATACGAGGCCCGGGTGTCTCTACGGTATGCTGGTACGAGTGCTTTCTGGTCCTGGGCCCGGCACGGAGCTGCCACTTTTGAGCGCTCCCCGACTTGATTTTATGAATGCAACAGCCACTGCAGTTCGCAAGCTCTTCGGAACGGATGGCATTCGCGCAGTAGCCGGCGAACCCCCTCTGGATGCAACCACCATCTTTGCCGTCGGTCTGGCCCTCGGCCACTCGCTGCGGCGACGGAACGAGCACCCTTCGGTGGTGCTGGGCCGGGACACGCGGGAGTCGAGTCCGGCCATTGCCGCGACGCTCGCCGCCGGGCTGCGGACCACGGGTACGCGCGTGGAGAGCGCCGGCGTGGCGCCAACACCGGCGGTGGCTTTTCTCACCCGCACACACGGGTTCGATGCCGGCGTGGTGATCTCCGCCTCGCACAATCCGTGGCGCGACAACGGCATTAAGCTGTTTGGCCCCGATGGATTCAAGCTGCCCGATTCGGTGGAACTGGCCATGGAGGAAGAGATTCTCCATCACGCCTCTCTGCCGGAGACGCAGACAATTGCCCTCGAGACCTCCAACCGGCTTTCTCTGGAAGACAACGCGGAACTGCAGGAGGACTACATCCAGTTTTTGATCGATGCGCTGCCTGGTTTGAGACTGGGCAAGCTGCGCATTGTGGCGGATTGCGCCAATGGCGCTGCAGCAGCGATTGCTCCGCAGCTTTTCAGCCGGATTAACACGGATTCGCGGGCCGAGATTACGCTGCTGCATACCAGTCCCGACGGCCGTAACATCAACGACGGCTGCGGCGCACTGCATCCCGGCCACGTGGCCGCCGAAGTGCAAGCGCGCGGAGCGGATCTGGGAATCAGCTTCGATGGCGATGCGGACCGATGCATGATGGCGGGCGCGAAGAACAATGTGCTGAATGGCGATGCGATTCTGCTTGCGGCGGCACGCGACCTGAAGGCGCGCGGCTTATTGACCGGCAATCTCGTGGTGGCGACCACGATGTCCAACATGGGACTGGAGGCTGCGCTGAAGCGATCCGGGGTCCGCATGCTGCGCGCGCCGGTCGGGGATCGCTATGTGCTGGAAGAGATGCTCAAGCACAACGCGGCTCTGGGCGGCGAGCAGTCGGGACACATCCTGTTGCCACATCTGGCAACGACGGGTGACGGTTTGCTGACAGCGCTTGTGATCTTGGATCTGATCGGACGCACGGGAAAATCGATCGATGAACTGACCGCGGACCTGAAGGTGTTTCCCCAGGTGATCGTCAACATCAAGGTGCGCGAGAAGCGGCCTCTTCTCTCGATTCCCGGGGTTGCTGCGGCCATTGAGGCAGCGGAAGATGAGTTGAGGGACACGGGCCGCGTGGTGATTCGCTACAGTGGAACCGAGGCGCTTGCCCGGGTGATGATCGAAGCCGAATCCGAAGCCGTCATGCAGCACCATGCGCATGCAATTGCCGGGGCGATTCGGCAGGAACTTGGCGTCTAGGGCGTTTTCCGAAATGGTGTAGTCCCGGACTTCATGGGCCTCCCACCGTTTCCGCGGAAAAAGCGGAAAGGGTGGGGCACGGAGGTCTAGGGCAAAAAGGAAAATGCTGGAGTAGCCGGAAACAGGATGCAATGAACGAAGCACGAGTGGCGCGCGTTGAGATTTTCGATACCAGTCTCCGCGATGGAATGCAGCAGCCTAACATCGAGATCTCCGTTCCCAATGCGGTGGGACTTCTGCAAAGAATGTCGGCATTCGGCGTGCACTATGCGGAGATTGGCTTTGCCGGCGCCAACCAGTTTGTTACAGACCTAACTGCATCGCTTGAAGCGGTGGAGATGGGCGCGATGAAGCTGGCCCTTTTCGGCAGGACGCGCGGCCGCGGCACCCAGGTGGAACAGTGGCCGGATGTGCAGTTCATCCTCGCTCGGCGCAAGCGCATCCCGGTTGCCGTACTGGTGATCAAGTCGCGCCTGCTGGACGTGATCCGCTCGCTCGAAACCACGCCGGAAGAGAACCTGCTGATGGCGTATGAGACGATTGCCTGCTTGCAAGACAGTGGACTTGAAGTGATTGTCGACTTCGAGCATGCCATGGATGCGCAGTGCGGGCGGCGCGAAAATGGCACGGCGTGCGATCTGGACTTTCAGCGGCACAGCCTGGACTACTTTCATCAACTGACGTCGCAGTGCGTTCAACAAAACGTGAGCCGCATTGTTCTTTGCGACACCACCGGGGGCGCCAATCCCGAAGAAGTGACCGAGGCATTCGAAGCGCTCGTGCGCACCCATCCGTCTGGCCGATTTGGCTTTCACGGGCACACCGATCGCGGCCTGGGGGTTGCGAATGCGCGTGCCGCCATCCTGGCCGGGGCGGTGCAGGTGCAAGGCACGCTCCTCGGCACCGGAGAGCGCTGCGGCAACGTGAACCTGACTACGGTGATTGGCAGCCTGCAACTGCGCGGCGAAGCCGAATTCGTTGCGCCGGAATCGCTGCGTGGGCTGACCAGTTTGGCGCAATCGGCGTGCGCGGCTTTTTCGCTGGAAGTGCCGCACGGAGCGCCGATCATCGGAACCGGCGCTTTCGGGACATGGGCGGGCATGCATGGCAGCAGCGAGCGGAAGAATCCAGGCGCGTACCTGTGGTGCGACCCGACGCTGGTGGGCGCCAACCCGGTCATCGGGGTCAACGCCCAATCCGGCAAGGCGAATATCATCCTGCTTTCGGAATCGCTGGGCATCGCGCTGAATTCTTTGCAGGCACAGGCCTTTATCGACGCCCACCAGGCCATGATTGACGGAGGGGGATTTACGGCGAGCGAGGTTTCCTTCCGGCTCGCGTGCATGAAGGTGCTGGGCACAATGCCAGACTTCTTCAGCGTGAAGAGTTGGCGAGTGATCGACGAATCCGACGAGACGCAAAACCGCTATGTCCAAGCGTCCATGCTTCTCTCGGTGGGCGAGGCCACGGCCAAGACTTCCCGGGCGGAGGGCGAAGGCCCGGTGGATGCCCTGACCAAGGCCATGCGCAAGGAGCTCGAAAAGTGGTATCCCTCGGTGGCCAAAATGCTGCTCGGCCGATTCAGCGTGACGGCCATCGATGTCTCGGCTCACGATACTGCGGCGCATGTCCGCGTGACGCTTAGCTTCCATGCAGAGGGCCACGAACCGTGGACAACCGCCGGCGTGAGCAGCGACTTGAATCAAGCGGCTCTCATGGCGATTGTGGATGGGTTCCGGTACTGGCTGCTCGCGGGAAGTGCAGAGGCGGGTGCTTTGTTCGAGCCTAGCGGAATGCCCCAGACGTCGCTTGCGTAAGATCCAAAAGTGCAACCGCAGATCCTTCGGCTACGCTCGGCATCACAATGCAGTCCCCATGTGAACGAGCAAAATGCTAGGGGCGGACGTTGGCTTGCTTCAAGGACTGCCCGGTTCCGGTGAATTTCCGGCGGGGCGTCTGGCTGCTTCGGAACAACGCGGCCAACGCGTCTTTGAAACTCATGGGAAGCATGGTCATCGGGGATGGTTTGGTGGCCATGAAGCCACTATAGGCAAAACTTGGTTGGCGCACGTTGCAGAATCGTCAATATTCGATGAATTCGCGCGTTTTCGGGGTTTCCGATGAGGCATTTTTGACCATGTTCGATTTGCCAACTGCGTCAGTCGCAGCCTATGGCAGTTTCCGAGATGGAGTAGACCTGGACTTCATGGGTTTCCCACCCTTTCCGCAAGAAAAAATGGAAAGGATGGGGCACGGAAGTCTGCAGCAAAAGCGAAAATGCCTTAGAGGTCGCGCCAGTTAGCGCCGAAACCCAAATCGGCGACCAACGGGACGTTGAGCTCGATTACGCCCTCCATGGCGGTTTTTACGAGTTCGGTAATCTCGTCTTCCTCCTCAAGCGGCACCTCAAACAGCAGCTCGTCGTGAACCTGCAAGACCATACGGGTCTTGAGCTTGCGCTCTACAAGTTGATGTTCGATGTGAATCATGGCGAGCTTGATCAGGTCCGCTGCGGTGCCTTGAAGCGGCGTATTCACGGCGGTGCGTTCGGCAAAGCCGCGCTGGTTGGGGTTGCGGCTTTCGATGTCGGGAATGGGGCGGACTCGGCCGAACAGGGTGCGCACAGCCCCCTCGCGCCGGGTTTGCTCCAGGGTTTTTTCAATGAAGGCCTGCACGCCCTGGTAGCGGGAGAAATACTTCTCGATATAGGCCTTGGCCTCGGCCTGGGGAATACCCAGTTGCGCGGCCAGGCCGAAGGCCGAGATACCGTAGACGATGCCGAAGTTGACGGCCTTGGCGCGGCCGCGCGTCTCCTTGTCCATGGCCTCGATAGGCACACCGAAGACTTCGCTGGCGGTGAGTGTGTGGATGTCGATGTCTTCGGCGTAGGCACGCATCAGCAGGGGATCCTGGCTGAAGTGGGCCAAGAGGCGCAGCTCGATCTGGGAGTAGTCGGCGGAAAGAAGCTGCGCACCGGGAGAGGCGGTGAAGGCGGCGCGAATCTCGCGTCCCAGTTCGGTGCGGATGGGAATGTTCTGCAGGTTGGGGTTGACGGAGGAAAGGCGACCGGTGGCGGTGGCCGCGGCTTGGAAGGTGGTGTGCACGCGCGAGTCGGCGTCGGCCAGAAGCGGCAAGGCATCAATGTAATTCGATTTCAGCTTGGAGAGGTGGCGATATTCGAGCACAAGTTTCGGCACCTCGTGCTGCTCCGACAAAGCTTCCAGCACATCCTGAGCGGTGGAAACGGCCTTACCTTTGCCGCGCACCACGGGCGCAGGCAAGCCCAGGTGGGTGAAGAGAACCACGCCGAGTTGTTTGGGCGAATTGATATTGAACCGCTGTCCGGCCAGTTCGAAGATGCGCTCGCCGACGCGCTGTAGCTCCAGGCTGAATCGCTTGGAGAGGACGTCCAGCGCGGCTTTATCGATGCGCACGCCGGCACGCTCCATGGAAAAGAGCACAGGCGCCAGGGGAAGATCGATGTCGCGATAGACGCTGGTGACGTTGGCCTTCTCGGCCTCGGCCTTGAGGAGGGGCGCAAGGGCGTGAATGGATGCCGCGCCAGCAGGCAGCGAGGATGGGGCGGCCTGGCCATGGCGTGCGGCCACATCGGCGAGCGTCTGCGTGGTGTGGGTGGGATTCAGGGCATAGGAAAGCAGCATGGAATCGTCGATGGCTCCGCGCAAAGCAATTCCCTGCCCTGTCAATGCGTGGAGCGCTGCCTTCCAGTCATGGAGAACCTTGGGAACGCCGGGATCTTCGAGCAGGGCGCGGAGCTCAGCGGTGAGGGAGAGCAGGAGCGCCTTACCCGATTCAGCGCACACGCCGACAGTGCATGCGGCTTGCGGATCCGCAGGCCCGGTTGGGTCCAGCAGCGACATGGTTTGCTGCGCTGGCTGCTCGTCCTCTTCTTCGATAACGGTTGCGGCCGCGTTGAGCGACAAGGCAAAGCCGTGTTGGCGAGCGGCTGCGTAGAAGGCTGCTGCTTGCTCGGAGGTCGGGCTGTCGATCAGCTCAAGCGGTGCGGCGCTGTCGGCGGGCGCAAGATCGCGCAGCATGGACGTGAATTCCAACTCGGTAAATAGTTCGCGACAAGCTTCCAGGTCGGGCGGCTGCGTTTCCATCGTTGAGAGTTCTAGCGCAAGCGGGACGTGGCAATCGATGGTCACCAGTTCTTTAGAGAGAAGCACGGCTCCGCGATTCTGCTCCAGAGATTCTCGATAGCTCTTGCGTTTGACCTCACTCGCACGATCCAAGACAGCCTCGACGCTTCCAAATTCGAGGATGAGATCCACACTGCCCTTATCGCCGATGCCGGGAGCGCCGGGAATGTTATCCACCGAATCACCGCGCAGGGCCATGACATCGACCACTTTGTCAGGGGGCACGCCGAGGACTTCGACGACCTTGGCGGGATCGAGGATGAGATTGTCTTTCTGCGGATTAAGGACCTTCACCTGTGGCGTGACCAGCTGCATCATGTCCTTGTCGCCGGAGACGATGAAGACTTCGTGGCCGCGCTCGGCAGCTTCGCGGGCCAGGGTGCCGATGACATCGTCGGCCTCGAAGCCGATGGCTTCGAGGATGGGGATGCGCAAGGCATCAAGGGCGCGGCGAATGTATGGAATCTGACGGGCGAGATCTTCCGGCATGGCGGCGCGATTGGCCTTATAGCCGTCGTAGGTCACATCTTGAAACGCTTGCGTTTTGCTATCCCACTTGCGCAGCGGTCCCATGGTGCGGGCTTTCTCATCGCGAAAGACGGCGCCACTGACGTCGAAGACGGCGGCGAAGTAAAGCGGCGCGAAATCCTGGCGCAGCTTTTTGATCATGTTGACGAAGACGTAGATGGCCGCGGTGGGAAGGCCATCGCGCGTGGACATGGGCCGGCTACGCTGCATCGCATGGTAGGCGCGGAAGATGAACGCCATGGTGTCCAGCAGGAAGACGGGGGGCTTGGCTTGGTCGGTCACGGTTCCGAGTTTATCAGGGGCATAGGGCAGGGGGCAGGGGTCAGGGACCAGGGGTCGCGGATCAGCGGTCATCCCAGGAACATGCAGTCACCGTAGCTGAAGAAGCGGTATTGCTGCTCAACGGCGTGACGATAGGCGGCAAGAACGTTTTCGCGGCTGGCGAACGCGCTGACCAACATCAAGAGGCTGGACTTGGGGAGATGAAAGTTGGTGAGCAGTGCGTCGATGACACGGAATTTAAAACCGGGCGAGATGAAGATGCGGGTGTCGGCGGAGTGCGGCTCCAATTGGCCCGACGTAGCAGCGAGTGCTGCCGCTTCCAGCGTACGCACCACCGTGGTGCCAACGGCGACGATGCGGCGGCCGTCGCGTTTGGCTTGATGGATGGCCTGCGCGGTTGCGGCGTCGATCGAATAGCGTTCGCGATGGAGCTGCACCGCGCTGAGTCGATCGACGCGCAGCGGCGCGAAGGTGCCGAGGCCGACATGCAGAGTGACGCGGGTGGCCTCGATTCCCTTGGCGGCCAAGGATTCCAACATGCGCGGTGTGAAGTGGAGCCCGGCCGTGGGCGCAGCCACAGAGCCCCGCTCGCGGGCGAAAACGGTCTGATAGCGTTCGCGATCGGCTTCCGCATCGTCGCGGCGAATATAGGGCGGGAGCGGCATGTGTCCGATTTGCTCCAAGGCGCGAAAGAAATCGTCGACCGGCGCAAAGCGCAACAGACGCTCGCCAAATTCGCCGCGCTCCAGCACTTCAGCTTCGAGCACGGGCTCGCCGGAAGAGGCAGCAAATACCAGCCGCTCGCCTACGCTTACTTTCTTCCCGGGCCTCACCAGGGCGCGCCAGGTGTTGTCACCCTCGGGCTCGGTGAGCAGCACTTCAATCAATGCGGTTGCTTCCTGGCGGTCGCGCACGGTGGTGCGGCGGGCGTAGAGGCGCGCAGGAATCACGCGGCTATCATTGAGCACCAGCAGGTCACCGGGCTGGAGCAGCGAAGGCAAATCGACGAAGTGTGTATCCCGCAATGCGCCGGTGTTGCGATCGACCACCAGCATGCGGCTTTGACCCCGTTCCGCGGGCGGTTGCTGGGCAATCAACTCAGGAGGTAACGCGAAGTCGAAATCCTGGACGCGCAGATTCTGCGGAGGCTCGGCGCCGTCTGTCATTGCGCGTCCTTATGGAAGCGGGCGAGTGCGCGGAGACGCGCGCGTTCGATGTTGGCGTTCAACTCCTGGCGCTTGGCTTCGAAGTGCTCGGAAGCGAGATCGGTGGGCACGATGGTCCACTGCGCCCAACTGACGCAGATGCGCGTGAAGGGTCTGGGGATCAGGAAGCGATCCCAGGAACGGAGGCTCCAGGCGCGCTCCGGCTGTAGATGGAACGCTCCGATGGGCGCTCCAGTGAGCTGGGCAAGCTTGATGGGGCCCATCTTGGTTTGGTAGATGGGGCCGCGCGGTCCGTCGGCGGTGAAGATGGCGGGCTGGCCGCTCTCGATGACGCTTTTCAGTCCGAGCAGCCCTTCGCGCGAGCCCCTCGAACTGGAACCCCGCACGGCATGGAAACCGAAACACTCGAGGACGCGCGTAACGAGCTCGCCATCGAAGCTGCGGCTGATGAGGATGGTGGCACCGGTGGTGCGGTAGTAGATGGTGCAAGGGAGCACGCACTGGTGCCAGAAACAGAAGATGCGCGGACCCGCGCCGCGGCCATACGGAAGAGGGGTGACGCCGTCTTCGGCGATGACTTCAAAACGCCAAGTGCGGCTGACGATCAAGAGCAATACCTGCACCAGGCGCGGAACCACGGCGAGGGCCAGACGCTGGCTTAGGGTGAAGCGGGAGTTGGGTTCGACAGTCACTGGTTTGATTTTATCGACTGGGACGGGATCAGGAGTTGAAGCGCTTGAAGCAAGTTGACGAACCTCAAGGAGGTTCCTGAGTACAAGGTTCGCGAGACACAGATCCACGGAGGATGCCGTCGGGACCGGCTTTCGGCTGCCTTCGGTGGCCCACGATGAACAACAGTTTTATCGCGACGCCCCTACAGGGCTGGAGATTGATTTTGGTCTCTTCCCCAGGACCGCGCTGCGCTTGTCCTGGGCTATTCTCCTGTTGCCCCTACCGGGTCGACGTTGCGCCTGTTCACTTCGCCTTAACTCCACTGGACGAATCTGGTTGCTCGCTTTGAGCGGGTCTGGTTGAGATTTGAGGTTTTCCACCCTTCCGCGATAAGGCGGAAGGATGGGGCACGGAGCGATTGTGGCGCGAGGGACGCTGGATGACGGACATCTCGCGGTATCAGGAGTAGCGGAGCCAGCGAAGTAGTTCCGGCAGCGTAGCGCGTTTTCCGTACATCAGGATACCTACACGGTAGAGGCGGGAGCTGAACCAGAGGGTGGCCCAGATGGCTAACAGCATGAGTCCGATGGACACGGCGAACTGCCAGAGCGGAGGCACCTGCGAGGCCATGCGGAGAAACATGACGACCGGGGCAGTGGGCGGGAAAAAGGATGCGGCGATGGACCAAACGGAGTTTGAATCGTTGATGATGAGCAGAATCATGGCGAAGCTGAGCCAGGTGGGCGCGGCGGCCAGGGGCATGTACATCTGCAGTTCCTGCTCGGTCTCACAAGTGGCGGCAAGGCCAGCAAACAGAGAGCTGAACAGCAGATAGCCGAGCAAGAAATAGATGGGAAAGAGGATGCATTCCACCCAGGAAAAGTGAACGTTGAAATCGCCGCTGAGGGCGGCGGCAGCTAGCGGTGAGACGAACAGAGCCGCTCCGGCGACCAGCCAAATGCCGATCTGCGTGAGGCCCACGGCACCCACGCCGACGAGTTTGCCAGTCAGCATGTCACTGGGTTTCACGGTGGCCAGCATGACTTCGAAGACCCGCGTGGTTTTTTCCTGAATGATGGATCGGGCCACGTTGAGGCCGTAAATCATGGTCGTCATGGTGAGCAGCAGGGCCATGACGTAGCCCTTCCAGAACGAAGCCATGGCGTTGCTTTTGACGAGTTCACCGGTCTTTTTCACCTGGAAGCTCTCGATGTGAACGCCTTTGAGGATCTCGTCGGCAACGGCCTGGGTCATGCCGGAACCGGTCAGTTGTTCGCTCACAAGGCTGTTATCGAGGGCGTCCTTAAGGCGGGCGGTGCTCATGAAGTCGCCAGCGGATGCGGAGAAATAGGAGGCCGTGGGCAGGCCGCCCTTGGCCGTCTGAATCCACAGCAAGCCGTCAATGGCCTTGGTGCGGACCTGTTCGGTCAGCCGGGCGCGATCGTCTGCCGTTTCCGGAGACACCACGTCGACGATGGCTTTGGAGTCCTTGCCGCTGGTCATGCGGGTGCGCAGATTTCCAGCGAGGGCGGCATCGTCCGCGGCGATGGCCACATGTTTGTTCGCGCCCAGGCCGAGGGACGAGAGGTAGCTGATGCCGAAGACAATGCCCAGTGCCGCCGGCAAACCAATGGTGGAGAGCTTGAAAGCCCGGCTGCGAATCTGTTCCAGGTACTCGCGCTTGGCAATCAGGAGAATATTACGCATTGGGCTTGCCTCCCACGGTCTGGATGAATATCTCTTCGAGCGATGGCTCCACGAGTTCGAAGCGATAGATGGTGGCTGCAGCGGCGGCCTCGTGCAGCAGTTTTTGCGCGTTGCCTCCGGGTTTGAGTCGGATTTCGGCGTGGCCGGAGAAGTTCTTGGCTTCCGCAATCTCGCTCGACTTCAGAAAATCAGCGCTGCCTTCGAATTCGACGATGACCCGGTTGCGTTCGTAGGTGGCTTTGATCTCGCGGACTTTTCCGGCCAGCACGGCGCGGCCATTGTTGACGAGGCAGATGGAGTCGCATAGCTTCTCCACCTGGTCCATGCGATGGGTCGAGAACAGAATGGCTTTGCCCTGCGCCTTCAGTTCGAGCAGGGTTTTCTCCACCAGGACGGCATTCACCGGATCCAGTCCGCTGAAGGGCTCGTCCATGACGATCAGGCCGGGGTCGTGCAGCAGCGAGGCGATGAACTGAATCTTCTGCTGCATGCCCTTGGAAAGCTCTTCGGTCTTCTTGTTCAGCGACTCAGCGATCTCCATGCGTTCGGCCCAGGAAGTGGACCGCTTGCGTGCCTCCCCGGCTGAAAGGCCGTGCAACTCCCCGAAAAAGACCAGTTGCTCGATGACCTTCATCTTCTTGTAGAGGCCGCGTTCTTCGGGCAGGTACCCGACGCGGTTCAGGCTGGCGCGCTCGAAAGGCTTATCGAAGAGGCGGACGCTGCCGGTGTCGGGGATGGTGATGCCCATCATCATGCGGATGGAGCTGGTTTTGCCGGCCCCGTTGGGTCCGAGCAGGCCGAACATCTGGCCGGCATCGATGGACAGGCTCAGGTTGTCGACCGCGATTTTACTCTCGTAGGCCTTGGTTACTCCATCAAGCTGAACAACCGGCATGGTTTCCGCAATTCCTTGGTCGATCTGCGTAAATTTTAAGGACAAGCGCTCTGCGAGCAGTTTAGCAAAGGGAGGCAGCGGAGCCCGGATGCCTTTCCTGGGGAGTAAGTTCATCGCTGGTTCCTCGCGTAAATTCTCAATTCCCAAGCAGTTAGGCCGGAAGTACACCAAAGTCATGGCTCGAAAGAGGGGGGAGCGACCCGCACGAAGGAGGACTCCCGAAACGGCTTGGATCCCGGTACATTGAGGGGTAAAGGTAAGTTCCCTATGAGCAGTTCGTTTCCGAGCCCGCCATACGAAGTCGGGTTGTTTAAATCCGTCGTCGAGGCTTCCCCGGTGTACCGTCCAAGGGCGGTTTCGGAGATCGGCGTGCGCCCGGCCATTCTGGAAGATCTTGCACTGAAGACGCTGTACACGTCAGGAACGTTGTCGGTGCTCGAGTTGGCCGAACGCCTATGCCTGTCGTACGAAGTGACGAGTTCGCTCTTCAGCCAACTGCGCGCAGACATGTTTTGCCAGGCGACAGGAATGACCGGGCATGTGCATCAAGTCGCCATGACCGCCAACGGCCGCGCACGGGCTGTTGAGCTTCTAGCAGAGAATCACTACACCGGTCCGGCGCCGGTATCGCTTGAACAATACAGAAAGCAGACCCAGTCCCAGAAGGCGCGGAAGACGACGGTGCACGCACCGGATGTACGTAACGGTTTTGCGCACCTGGTGGTGGATAACGAGACGCTACGAAAGTTCGGAACCGCGCTCAACTCAGGCAGTTCGATGTTTCTTTGGGGCCCTGCCGGCAACGGGAAGACGACCATGGCGGAGGCCCTGGCCAAAGTGATTGCCACCGACCCAGTTTGGATTCCCTATGCCGTTGAAGTGGATAGCCAGATCATCACTGTGTACGACCCCTCGGTGCACAAGCGCTTGACGGATGCAGAGCCGGAGGAACGGGACGCCCGCTGGGTTTTATGCGAGCGCCCTACGATTGTGGTCGGCGGAGAACTTACCGCGGAGATGCTCGACCTGCAATTCAATTTCAGTTCGAAGTTTTACGTGGCTCCGGCGCAGCTCAAGGCCAATAATGGCGTGCTGATCATCGACGACTTCGGCCGTCAGCGCTTGCGCCCCGAAGATTTGTTGAATCGTTGGATCGTGCCTTTGGATCGACGCATCGACTTCCTGACCCTCGCTGGCGGCAAGAAGATTGAGGTGCCCTTCGAGATGCTGGTGGTGTTTGCGTCGAATATGGACCCAGCAGAGTTGGTGGACCCGGCATTCCTGCGCAGAATTCAAACGAAGATCCGCATCGGAGAGGTATCCGACGAGCAGTTTTGCGAGATCTTCCGCCGCGTAGGGCGAGAGAAACAGGTCACCTTCGACTCCAGCATTCCCACCGATCTGATCGACTACATTCGCATCAACCTTGGCCAGGAACTCCGCTCCTGCTACCCGCGGGACATTGTGAATCAGGTTTGCTGGGCGGCTCAATACGAAGGGCGAAAGCCGCATGTGGACCGGCCGGCTCTGAAGCAAGCGATCGATGCCTACTTCCTCACCGAGAGCGAGAGTTTGCGGCGCGGCGGAGAAGGGCCGGCCGTGGTGTCGCGCATCTGCGCTTAGGGAACGATCGTGCAGCCGGAAGCCACAAAATGGCGATCGGTTGGACTCGCGTTCTGACTCGTCGCAAAGTCCCGAAACACAACCGCGGATCCTTCGACACGAGTGGGCGCAAAACACCCACCGCCCCTCGGCTCCCAATCAACAGAGGTCGCTGGGGTTCGAGATTTCCCGTCAATGCGCCAAGAGGAAGGCGCACGGACGGGGCACGGAGCATTTGGGGCGCTGCCAACACGCGGTTCAAACGGGATGCAACCCGCTGGGTAAGTCGAGTTGCCCGGGGTGAGACTGTTGTTACAAAGGACCATCCGTCGTTCTTATGCCGACTTCGTAGATTAAATGAGCTTCATGGCCTCCGGATCCCAGTGAGCAACGGTTCCCCGCTCGATGCTGAGATTGCTCAACAAGGCCGCTCCGGCTGCGCGGTAGCCGAAGACCGCATCCTCGACCGGTTGTTTGCGGCTCCGCACTGAAGCAAAGAAGTTGGCGAAGTGATCGTAGCTGTCCAGATATCCGTCGGGCGCCACGTATTTTTCAAAGCCCGCCGCCGGCGCTCCCTGCGGATGCTGGACCGGATACTTCTTGAGATAGTCTTCGCGGATTTGTTTTTGCATCTCCAAGGGAAACGTATCGATGGTGAGACCCGGTTCCTTTTCGCGCGGCACGCGGTTCACGCTGACCGAATTGCCAGCGATTTCCATGGTGCCCTCTGAACCCGTGAAGATAAGACCTTCGCTCTCTTCGCCGCCGTCGACAAAGTTCACGCGCAGGCTGAGGTTGAAGCCTTCCTTGTAATCGAACAGGCCCAGCATCACGTCGGGAGCGTCTCTACCGTCTTTCCAGAAGCGCAGGCCGCCGGTGGCCATGCCACGCTGCGGACCGTGCGAGCCGGTGATGAAGTGCGTGCCGCTGAACAGATGAACGAACAGATCGCCGGCCACGCCGGTGCCATAGGCCTTCCATTTGCGCCACTGGAAGAAGTGTTCGGCATTGAAAGGAATCTTGGGCGCGGTTCCCAGGAAGCGCGGCCAGTCACATGTCTCGGGTGAAGCGTCGGGGGGAACGGTATAGCTCCAGGCGCCCATGGTGGAGTTGCGGTCCCAACGCGCGGTCACCATGTTGAGTTGGCCGATGGCCCCTGCAGCGAGCAGTTCCTTGGCCTTGGCGTAGATGACTGAACTGACGCGCTGGCTGCCGATCTGCAAGATGCGGTTGGTGAAGCGCGCGGTCTCGATCATCTCCGGGCCGTCGGCGTAGAGATGGATCATCGGCTTCTCGCAGTAGACATCCTTGCCGGCCTTCATGGCATCCACGGAGGCCTGCTTGTGCCAGTGATCGGGAGTGCCGATAATGACCGCGTCAATATCCTTGCGGTCCAGGATCTCCCGGTAGTCGCGGGTGGTGAACGTATCGGGACCCCAGATCTCTTTGGAATGCTCGAGCCGGCCGTTGTAGCAATCGGCTACGGCCACGCACTTGACACCGGGCACCTGCACGGCCACTTTGGTGTCGAATTGCCCCTGCCCGCCGGCGCCGATGAGCGCGACCTGGATGTGATCGTTGGCCGCAACCGGCTTGGTGGGCTCCGCCTGCAACGAAGCCAAGGCATGCAGCCTCGGCGCGATCATCGTACTCGCCGTAGCACCTCCGGCGACCCTGAGAAAATTTCTGCGATTGAACTCCCGCATACAAGCCCCTCCCCTGAGGCCATTTTTCATCGCTTACAACCATACACGGAGAGGGCGGCTTCGATGGAGTATGCGGAAATAGGGACCAGGGTCAGGGGCTAGGGGCTAGAAATCGCAGATCCATGACGGGTTTTGTCGCCCCGGGCGTCGGCCATTTAGCATCCAGACTGTGCCCGGCCTTGAGACTCCCATCATGTATGTGCGCGGCGTGGGCCCGCGAGTGGCGGAGATGCTGGCCTCCAAGGGCATCCTCACCGCGGAAGACCTGCTCTACCACCTGCCATTTCGGTATGAGGACCGGCAGAATCCGCGCAGTCTGGATGAATTGAAGCCGGGCGAGCTGGCCTCGGTAATCGCCGAGGTGCGCGGCTCCATCCTGCTGCGAACCCGCAAGGCGCCCATCTTCGAACTCACCGTGGGCCAAGGACGCCATGCCTTGAAGTGCATCTGGTTCAACGGCAGCTATCTCGAAGGCAAGTTTCAGGCGGGGCAGGCGGTAGCCGTGTTCGGCAAGGTGGAGGCCTCGCGGTCGACCAGCAACTTCAAGATGATTCAGCCGCAGTTCGAGATTCTGCCGGACGCTTCAGACGACGCGGAGACGCGCTTGCTGGAAGTGGGACGCATCACGCCGGTCTATGAGTCGCTGGGCGGGGCGCGGTTGGCTTCGCGCTGGCAGCGGAAGACGATCTTCAACCTCCTGGAGGCCGTGCGCGGCGCGGTTCCCGAATGCCTGCCCAAAGCCATGTTGGCGCGGCTTGCGCTCCCCGATCGCGAAACAGCCTTGCGCGCGGTGCATTTCCCGCCTGAGGGAACCCCGTTCGCCCAGTTGCAGGGCTGCGCTACGGGCGCTCATCGGCGGCTGATCTTTGAAGAGCTGTTTTTTCTGGAGTTGGGACTTGAGTTGAAGCGTAAGAGGATGCGGGAGCGCGCCGGCATCGCGTTTGCCACGACGGAAAAGGTGCGCGAAGCATTGCGGGAGGTGCTTCCCTTTCATCCGACCGCGGCGCAAAAGCGCTGCCTTGGCGAAATAGTGACCGACATGCGCGAACCAAGCCCCATGCGGCGACTGCTGCAAGGCGACGTGGGTTCAGGAAAAACCATTGTGGCGCTGCAGGCCATGCTGGTGGCCATGGAGAATGGCTACCAGGCGGCGTTGATGGCGCCCACAGAGATTCTGGCCACGCAGCATTTTCTTGCGGCGCGCAAACTGCTGGAGCGTTCTTCGCGCCGCTACCGGACAGTGTTGCTGACCGGCTCTCTGGACGAGGACCGGAAGCGTCACGCGCGCGGGGAGATCAACCGCGGAGAGGCACAACTGGTGATCGGCACGCATGCGCTGATCGAAGAAAAGGTGGAGTTCGATCGCCTGGGCCTGGTCGTTGTGGATGAACAGCACCGCTTCGGTGTGCTGCAGCGTTTCAAGCTGATGAAGAAGCCGAATCAGGCCGAGCCTGATGTGCTTGTGATGACGGCGACGCCGATTCCCCGCACCCTCGCGCTGTCACTCTACGGGGACCTCGACGTCAGCGTCCTCGACGAGTTGCCGCCGGGGCGTACGCCGATTGTGACGCGCCGGGTTCGTGACGACGAGGCGGACAAGGTTTGGGAGTTTGTACGCAAGCAAGTGAAGCAGGGGCGGCAGGCGTACATCGTCTACCCGGTGATTGAAGGAACCAAGGACGACCAGCCGGAGCTGGATTTCCCCGCCGACGACGCGGAGGGCTTGGTAAGTGAGTCTAGGGAAGCGAACACCCCGATCTCAAAAGCGAGACCGGGGGCACCCAAAACGGCGCGCAAAGGAAAGACAGCGGACCTGTTTCCCAAAGCGGTGCAGGAGGCCAATCCGGGCGCCAAGTCCGGTTTGAAATCGGCCGTGGACATGCATGAGAAGCTGCGCAGCGGGCCGCTGGCAGGGCTGCGGCTGGGCCTGTTGCACGGCCGGCTGGACGCCGATGAAAAAGAGATCATCATGCGGCGGTTCCAGCGCGGTGAGATCGATGTGCTGGTGGCGACGACGGTGATTGAAGTGGGCGTGGACGTGCCGAATGCAACGGTCATGGTGGTGGAGCACGCGGAGCGATTTGGCCTGGCTCAGCTACACCAGTTGCGCGGGCGGGTGGGACGCGGCGCGGCGAAGAGCTTTTGCGTGCTGCTCACCGGGCCGCGCATCTCGCAGCTCGGCGAGGAGCGGCTCAACGCGATGGTCCGCACCCAGGACGGATTCGAGCTTGCGGAGCTCGATCTTTCCATGCGCGGGCCGGGCGAGTTCTTTGGGACGCGCCAGGCCGGATTGCCCGACTTTCGCGTCGCAAACCTGGTGCGCGACCGAGCCTTGCTGGAGATGGCGAAACTGGAGGCAGCACGATTCGCCAATGCCGCCGGCCCGGGTGAATCGTCGCATGAACAAAAAGTGGACTGCAGCGAGGCGGAGCGCGCTCGCGTCTGGACGCGGCTCAAAGAGGCCTGGCAGCGGCGATACGGCCTGGTGGAAGCGGGTTGAGCGGCGCGCTGGGTTCTGGGTGGATTGGCGCCGTCAAGGTTCCTCGAAGATCGGGGGCACTCGATGCTGCGCGCGGCGCTGATCTGCGCCCTGTCGATCACCATCCTCTCCAGTTTCCTTTCTTCTCCGAGGCGGAATCTTTGAATACCACCTACTCGCCGGGTCAGACCGCTTCGGGGGCGGCAGTTAGGTGCGCGTTCTCAATGGGGAAGGTCTGGATCTCCAGGTCGACGCTGGCAATTTCCAATCCGCAGTTGCGTTGCTGACTGCGGGTGCATTGGCATAACTCCGTGAAGCGAATGTGCCCGCTCTGGCTGAGTTCGACGCCGGATGCAATCAGCACGCTGTAGATGTCGACACAGGAACGGCGCTCGAACTCGAACAACAGGCTCACGGTGCCGGCGTCGTTGGCGCCACGGCTCAGGACCCAGCCGCCGCACCCCAGAATGGCGCCGGTGAGGATTTGCACCAGGTGTGCTGGCTCTTCGACCGAGACGGCTTTCATTTGCATGGCCCAAGGGACGGGCAACGCTGCGAATGCTTCTTGTTTTGGCATTCTCTGCCTCACGATGGGTTCATCGGAGACGCGGGCGGGTTGAGCACTAGTGTCCTGCACTCGCACGACAACTGACCGTTCGTGAAACACCATTGCGGGGAAGGACGGATGCGCTTGCTGGCGCAAGTAATTGGAGGGCCCTCGCGGCGCAGCGCTGGGGCCGGGGCTCGCTGACGCAATGGCTGGGAATTGATGTAGGTTGGTAGACAACATGATTGTTGGCACAGGAATCGACCTCGCCGAAATCGGGCGCATCCGGCTGTCCATTGACCGTTATGGGAGCCGTTTTCTCGACCGCATCTTCACCCCTGCGGAGCAGGCCTATTGTTTGCGCAAGCGCAACTCCGCGGAGAGCTTTGCTGCGCGGTTCGCCGCCAAGGAAGCCGGCGCCAAGGCTTTGGGGACGGGCATCAGCCACGGCGTGGGCTGGCTGGAGATCGAGGTCATCCGGCGGCCCGGGGGCCGGCCGGCCTTGCAATTCCACGGCCGCGCCGGACAGATTGCGGCGGCTATGGGGGTTGGGAACGTGGCACTCTCAATCACCCACACCAACGATGTGGCCATGGCCAGCGTCGTTCTCGAAGACCTCTCCTGAGAGCGACCGGCCCGGACAGATTCCGGAGCCATCCGGGTGAAATCCAGGACTGGGTCGTCTGGTATTCTCAAGGCTCAGGTAGCTCGACGGAGCCAGGGGTGAGCCTTGCCAAGCCGTAAAGAGATTCAATGGGCGCAACTGAGAGTGGGAGCCCTGGTGCTGCTCGCCATGGTCGTCCTGGTTGCCCTGATCATTCTCATGTCCGGTTCCTCCGGTGGCTTATTTGCCCGAAAGCTGGTGCTGCGTTCCTATTTTGAGAACGCCGCCGGCGTGAAAGACGGCGCTCCCGTCACCCTGGAGGGGGTCACCATTGGCAACGTGATTCATGTGCGGGTTATTCCCGCGCGCGACCCCACGCCGGTGGAGGTCACGTACCGGATTGGCGAGGAGTTTCTTGCCGATCTGCACACCGATTCAGTTGCCTCGATCGCCCAAGCCGGGGTTCTCGGCGATAGTTTTGTCGACATCAGTTCGCTGCACGCCACGGGCCCACAACCGACCAATAATGCGGAGTTGAAGACGGCCGGCGCACCGAGCATTCAGGACGTCATCCGCACCAGCCAGGTCTCCATCGAAGAGGTCCAGGCGCTGACGCGCAAGATTGAAGTGCTGGTGGATTCGCTCAATACGAAGAAGGGCACGATCGGGCAGTTGATCAACGACCCTGCCCTGGCGCACAAGATCACTTTGATGGTTTCCGATCTGCAAACGATCACGGGAACGATTGCGAGCGGAAAGGGATCGCTGGGCAAGCTGATCAAGGACGATACGCTTTACGAGCGAGCCAATTCGTCCATTGACAAGCTGCAACAAATCACGACCGACCTGAACGACGGAAAAGGCACCGCGGGCAAGCTCCTCAAGGACGACTCGCTCTATAACAACCTGAACAAGGCTGTTTCCAATGCCAACGAGGTGTTGGCGGAGATCAACAGCGGCAAGGGCTCGATCGGCCTGTTGGCCAAGGATCCGGCCTTCGCGAAGAAGCTCGACGACACCGTCACGCGCCTGGACAGCATTCTCCGCGGAGTCGACGAGGGCAAGGGTACGCTTGGGCAACTGGCGCAGAACCGTTCTCTCTATGACCACGCAGACCAGACCATGGACGAGTCGCAGAAGCTTGTGAACGCGATTCGCGAAGACCCCAAGAAATACTTCGTCATCCGACTGAAGCTTTTCTAAGCCCGACCTGCACCGGCGCAGGAACTTTGCTTCAGACCACTCCGTATCCCCTTTCTCGGAGGTCAATGTGTCCCTTCAGTCCTCGCGTACCCGGGCAGTTGTGTGCCTTCTTGGCGTGGCCGCGGCTTGTGCGTATTTTGGTAAACCGAAGGCAGCGATTGCGGCTTCGGGCGATTCCCCCGCTTACACCCCAACCGGCGAGTTGTTGCCTCCGGCGAACTACCGCGAATGGGTCTACCTGACCACGGGCATCGACATGAGTTATACGCCCAAGGCCGCGGGGATGGAAGACCACTCCACGTTTGACAATCTGTTTGTCAATCCTGCTGCCTATCGGAGCTTTGTGGCCACCGGCACCTGGCCGGACAAGACAGTGATGGTTCTGGAGGCACGCGATGCCGCGAGCAAAGGCTCGATCAACAAGAGCGGCCACTTCCAGAGCGGCGGCGTGATGGATCTGGAATTCCACGTGAAAGACGAAGCGCGCTTTCCCGGGAAGTGGGCGTTCTTTTCGCTCGATTCGTCCAGCGGCAATGGCACGCTGATTCCGCAAGGCGCTTCCTGCTACAAGTGCCACGCGGAGCACGCGGCGGTGGACACCACATTTGTACAGTTCTATCCGACGCTGCTGCCGATTGCACAGAAAAAAGGGACGCTGAGCGCGGCGTATTTGAAGGAACAGGGCGAGCCTGGTTCCTCGAAATGACCTGAGGCTGTCCGGCTGGATGAGTGCCCCCGCTCGACTAAGGGAGATTCGAAACGGGCCTATCGCTGCGGAACATCTTCCAGAATTCGACGAAGCCTTTGAGCTTGACCACCTGGAAGTAGTCGCCGGCCACGAAGTAGAAGACGACGGCAGCCACAGAGATGTTGTGCAGGGCCTCGGCGCCGAGCTGATCGCTGAAGGGCAAGGGCGCGGCGGAAAGCACCATGGCCAGCACCATGAGCGCCAGGTTGACGATTCCCATGACCAGGTTGATCTCGACCAGCTTGCCCGTGAAGGCCTTTCCCAACCTGAGACTTTGACCTAGGGCTGAAAGCGCGGAGCGCTCTTCACGCAGCATCAGGATGGGCGCAATTGCGAAGGGCCAGCTCAGGAGCGCCCATGCTGTAAAAAAGCCCAGGGCAAGAAAGATGGCCCATGCGGCGAGGCCGATCAGATCCGGTTCCGCGCCGGCGACGATATGCGTTCCGATGGCCCACGCCATGGAGGAAAACCAGGCCCAGGAAGTGATGGCCAGCAGCGCGAGCCAAGCGGCTTGCAAGACCATCATGGCCATGGGGCGGAACGTCACGTGAGGGGAATCAGCTGGATCGATGCGCTGCAGGACGAGGCTGCGGCCGATTCCGGAGACGACGACCCAGGCGAACGCAGCAGGCGGAGCCAGCCAAGTGAACACGGCGGCGACATGGGGCAGATAGAACGAACAGGCGCGGACGATCTGCACGGCAGCTACCCATGGATTCTGGGTGTCAATGCTGGTCAGCCCGGCGGTCTCAGGGGGAACCGCCGCCAGGATCTGATGCACCTGCATCCAGCAAACCAGAAGAAATGGGATGCCGAAGAGCCAGCGCCAGCCGACCTCAATCGCAATCAGAAGCGGCTGGCCAAACACCCATCCCATTTGTCCAACCAGGGACTGCGTTCCGCGCAAAGGCGCGCTCACTTGACCACCAGGTTCACCAGCTTGCAGGGAACCACGATCACCTTGACGAGAGTTTTGCCGCCGATGCGGCTTTGCACCTTTTCATCGGCCAGGGCCGCCGCTTCCAGGGTCATGGCATCGGTATCGGCGGCGACGCGCACCAGGCTAACCAACTTGCCGTTGATCTGCACCGGCACTTCCAGTTCGTTTTCCTTGGCGAGTTCCGCATCGCTGACAGGCCATGGCGCGCGCAACACCGCGCCGGGTTGGCCCAACTCCTCCCAGAGCTCGGCGGCGAGGTGGGGCGCAAATGGCGCCAACAGCAGCACCAGCGAGCGGAGCAGTTCCAACAGGACAGGTGCGGGGACTTCGCCCGCAGCCAGCTGCGCGTCAGCCCCCTGAATCTCGTTGACCAGTTCCATGATGGCGGCGACACAGGTGTTGAAGTGCCAACGGCCTTCGAAGTCAAGGGTGATTTTGGCGATGGTCTGGTGCAGCTTGCGAAGCAGCTTGAGGGAAAGGCCGGTGGGCGCTCCCACGGGCAGGCCGCGGCCTTGGCGAGCGACCGGCGCATACTTAGTGGTCAAGCGCCAGACGCGGCTGAGGAATCGGCTGACGCCGGCCACACCGTCTTCCTGCCAGTCGAGATCGCGGTCGGGCGGCGCGGCAAAGAGCGAATACATGCGGGCCGCATCGGCACCGTAGCGGGCCACCATGTCGTCGGGCGAAACCACGTTGCCCTTGGACTTGGACATTTTGGCGCCGTCTTTGATGACCATGCCCTGGGTGAAGAGGCGGCGGGCCGGCTCGTCATTCACAATCAGGTCAAGATCGCGCATGACCTTGGTCCAGAAGCGCGAGTAGATCAGGTGCAAGATGGCGTGCTCGACGCCGCCGATGTACTGGTCGATTGGGAACCAGTATTGCGCCGTGGCTGAATCGAATGGTGCGTGGCTGTTCTTTGCGTCGGTGTAGCGGTAGAAGTACCAGCTTGAGTCGACGAAGGTATCCATGGTGTCGGTTTCGCGACGAGCCGGGCCGCCGCACTTGGGACAGGTGGTATTCACAAACTCCGGAACACGGCCCAGCGGGGAGCCGCCTTGCTGGGTGATTTCAATCTGTTCCGGCAAGAGTACGGGAAGTTGGGAATCGGGTACGGGGATGGGGTCGCCCGCGTCGCAACCGGACTGGCAGTAGACCATAGGAATGGGCGTACCCCAATAGCGCTGCCGGCTTACGCCCCAATCCTTCAAGCGATAGGTCACCTTTGCCTCGCCGAAGGCACTGCGTGCGGCGATTTCCTGAAGGGCTTGCTGTGCTTCAGAACAGCTGAGGCCGTTGTATTCGCCGGAGTTGATGAGAACGGCATCCTCGGAGACAAAGGGCAACTGCTCCGCACCCTCGGTGTCTTGGACGGGCTTGATTACTGGCTGAATGGGCAGGTCATACTTGACAGCGAACTCGTAGTCGCGCTCGTCATGCGCGGGCACGCTCATGATGGCGCCGGTGCCGTAGTCGGCCAGGATGTAGTTGGCCACCCAGATGGGCACGCGCGCGCCGTTGTAGGGATTGATGGCGAAGCGGCCTGTGGGCACGCCGTGCTTTTCGATGGCTCCCAGGTCGCCGGCCTCGCGGGCTTTCTTCTGCTGCTCCAGTAGCTCATCGACCTGGACCTTGAGGGCGGCATCGGCGGCGACGAATGCGGCGACGAGGGCGTGTTGCGGCGCCAGTTGGACGCTGGTGGCGCCGAAGATGGTGTCGACGCGGGTGGTGAAGACGCGGATGCGGGTCTTTTCGGAGCCCTGATCCCTGCCCTCTGCCCCCTGGTTGAGTTCTTCCAAGAAGAAATCAACTTCGGTGCCCTCGCTGCGGCCGATCCAGTTGCGCTGCATGGTGCGGACTTTTTCCGGCCAGCCATCCAGCTTGTCCAAGCCGTCGAGCAATTCCTGGGCATAGGCGGTGATGCGGAAGAACCACTGCACCAGGTCGCGCTGCTCGACGATCGTGTCTTCGTGGCGCCAGCAACGGCCGCCGATGACTTGCTCGTTGGCCAGGACGGTGGCGCATTGCGGGCACCAGTTGACCTTGCTCTTTTTGCGATAGGCCAGGCCTTTCTCGAACATGCGGAGGAAGAACCACTGGTTCCAGCGGTAGTAGTCGGGGAGGCAGGTGGTGACTTCGGTGGCCCAGTCGTAGGCCAAGCCGAGACGCAACATTTGCCGCTTCATGGCGGCGATATTGCTGAGGGTCCATTGGCGGGGCGGCACGTTGTTCTTGAGGGCGGCATTTTCGGCGGGCAGGCCGAAGGCGTCCCAGCCCATGGGGTGCATCACGTTGTAGCCGCGCATCCACATGTGGCGAGCCAGGGCATCGCCGATGGAGTAGTTGCGCACATGGCCCATGTGGAGTTGGCCGCTGGGATAGGGCAGCATCTCCAATACGTAGAACTTGGGCTTGCCACAGGAGGCCGGTTCCGCGGCATAGAGCGCGGGATCAGAGGCCCATCGGGCCTGCCATTTGGGTTCAATGACCGCAGGGTCGTAACGCAGTTCTTTGTCTTCGTTCATCACCTTCCAGTGTAAACGCGCCGGCAAATCCAATCGCAGGCGGGAAGGCTTTCCTTGAATTGGGTTGTCTTATTTCTTGGGGCGCGACTCGGGAGGGACCAACCCGGCTACGCGGTAGTAGACGACCAATTGCCCGTAGTGCTCGCCGCCGTGTTCGATAAAGCCCCATGCTCCTTCGAAAAAGCGGATCTGCTGATTGGAAAATGGATCGACGTAGAGATCGTTGAGTCCGCCGTCCCCCTTGCTTTTGATTAGATCCGCGCCATCGGCGAACGACTTTTTCACGAAGGCGACGACCGCGGCTTTGGTTTTGTAATCCGCTCGTTTGGGATCACCGGTAGGAGCCGGCATCCCGTTGGCCGGGTTGATGAAGAAGTAGTTTCCGCCAGCCGCGTGCAGGAGTTGCTCGGCAAACGAGCGCTGCACCGGGTTGGGCTTGAAGTCGTACTTGTCTTCCGGGAAATCCTCGGCCATGGCGATGAGTTTCCGGCCAACGTCGTTCCAGGTGTCGAGCAGATATTGCGATTGGGATACGGGAGGCTTCGGCGGCGGCGGGGTCTTGGCGGCGTCTTTTGCGCGCACGGTCTGTACCAAGAGCAAGGCACAGAAAACCAAGAACATATTTTTGAAGAACATTTTCATGGGGGGCTCCTTCCGGTGGCGGATTGGCACTGAGGATACCGCTATTTCCCTGTTTCATGCCATACGTTTCGTTCATCCGTCGCACTACGATTTGGCAGCGCGCACTTTTTTGTGCGCGGCGCTCGACTCCGGCGCAACCAGGCTCTTCAAGACGCGGACGTTGCGCTCTTCGTCGCCGGGTTCGTCGACCGGAGTCTCGGCGATGAAGGCGGCGTGGGCGAAGCGGGAGTCGTTGAGGAGGCGGCGAAAAGGCTCTACACCGATGGTTCCCTGCCCGATGTGCTCATGGCGGTCGAGTTTGGAGCCGCGCTCGGCCTTGGCGTCGTTGCAGTGCCAGACGCGGACGGATTCAAAGCCGATGGTCTTTCCCACCAGATCCATGGTGGCGGCGTAGCCTTCCTCGCTGACGATGTCGTAGCCCGCCACGTGGGTATGGCAGGTGTCGAGGCAGACGGCTACGGGAGCACAGGCCTTCAGCCGGGCGACGAGTTCCGCCACCTGATCGAAGCTGCCGCCGAGGGAGAACTCGGCTCCGGCGGTGTTTTCGATGAGGATGTGGAAGCCGGTGTCTTGCCAGGGCAAACCGTCGATGGCGCGGGCGATGGAGTCGGCTGCAAGTTTGAGGCCTTCTTCGCGGGAAAGGCCCTTCCACGAGCCGGGATGGAGCACCAGATACTCCACGCCGAAGGCCAGGGCGCGCTCAATCTCGCCGCGGAAGGCGTCCACGCTCTTTTCACGGACATCGGCGGTCTGGCTGCAGACGTTGACCAGGTAGCTGGTGTGAATGACGGCGGGATTTACATCGAGGGCCGCGCGCAGGGTCTTCATGCGGTCGGCCTGCTTGGGGTCGACCTGGGGGGCGCGCCACATGCGGGGACTGGAGGAGAAGAACTGGAAGGTATTCGCACCGATCTCCCGCGCCTTTTCGACGGCGTTGGAAGCGCCGCCTGCAGTGCCCAAATGCACGCCGATTCGCTTGGTCATTCGGATAGTTTAAACGGAAGGTGACGCTTTGGGGATTCTAGAATTCGGCGTAGCGCAGGTGGTTGAGGTTCGAGGTTTCCCACCCTTCCGCGAAAGGCGCGGAAGGATGGGGCACGGAGGATTGGTGACGTGTCCGGCACGGCGTTCGCGTTCAATGTAGGTCGATGCGCGAGTCAGGTTGCTCAGGAACTTTGTGTTCCCGTCAAGGATGGGGCAGGCTCAATCGTCTTGGTCCTTGGTGGACTTCTTGCGCTTCTCGCTCAGCATGGCCGGGACGGGGGCGTTGCCCATGGCGTCTTTCCAAAGAATGACATTGAGTTTCTGCGGGTCGGCGCGATCGGCGTGGCGAAAGTCCATCTTCATGCTCTCGGCGGCGCCTTCGGCGTTTTTGGCGTTGGCGGTGTAGATGAGGCCGTTGTCGCGATTGGTGAAGTCGGCGGCGTAGGCGGGCTGATCGCCGGGGCCCGTGAAAAGCGTGGAGATCAGCGAGCTGAACGCGTCGTTGTTGTTCATGGGCGGCAGGCCAAGGACCGTCTCCATGGTGCGAACCACACTGACGGTGGAATAGAAACGGCTATCGGCAAACGGGGAACCATCGGGTTTGTGCGGCGCGTACTTACTGACCACGAGAGCCAGGCTGCGGTGGGCGTCCACGTGGTCGCCGCCGTCCTGCGCATCGTCTTCGAGGATGAAGAACGCGGTGTCATTCCAGAAAGGCGAGTGCGAGATGGCGTCCACGGCGCGGCCGACGGCCAAATCATTGTCGGCGACGGAGGACTTGGGCGTGGGCCCGCCGGGCGTGGTGCCCGCCGTGTGATCGTTCCCCAGGCGGAACATGACGAAGTTGGGCATGGTGTCTTTGCCCTGCTGCTTGTCGGCGAGCCAGCCTTGCAGGTGGCGCAGAAAGATGTCCACGCGGATCTGATCGGGAATCTCCAGGTTGAAGTCGGGGTACTCCTCGGCAAAGTGGCCGACGAGTTCCGGCTTGGTGGCGGTGTTGGTGGCGATTTGAGGAATGGGCCACGGCCACTTGTTGACTCCGCCTCCCCATTTTTCAGGCAGTGGTTCGCCGGGAGCAATGGCGCGCTTTGCACATGGGGCGCCGGGAAGCATCGGGCCCTGCTGCGGGTTTACGGTGGGCAACTCGTCACAGAAAATGGTGGCGATGAATTCGCCAAAGTGGTAAAGGCTCTTTCCGTGCGCGGCGAGGTTGCCCCAGAGATAGCCACTCGCGGGCTCGTTCACGTCCGGGATGTTCTGCACGAGCGGCAGGCCTTCGGCGACGACACCCTCGTAATCGTAGGTGCGCTGGCCGCCGCGGTAGGATTGCTGCCAGGTCTTCTCCAGGTAATCGGTGCCAATGGCGGCATTGGACCAGACGTGGCCGTCGCCGGAAACTTCGCCGGAGTCGTAGAAGTTGTCGAGGACGCCAAACTGCAAAGTCAGCTTGTGCAGGTTGGGGGTAATCCCTTCGCCGTACATGGTGAGGCGCGGCTCGCCGTTTCCCACCGGTTTGCCGTCCTTCTTCAGATCGCCGAGGACCTGGTCGTAGGTGCGGTTCTCCTTGATGATGTAAATCACGTGCTTGATGGGGCTGGCGGGACCGGCGGCGAAGTCGATCTTTTCCGCAGCGGCTTTCATGCGGTTGGACTCGAGCACAGTCTGGGTCCAGTCGGGCAGATGCTTTTTGATGTCCTTGGCGTCGAGTGTGGCGAGCGAGCCGTGCAGCAGGGTGGCGATGTAGGTATAGGGGCGCAGAAGATGTTTGTCGATTTGCCCCGGAGCGGCTTTCATGGGCGCGCCGTTCGGGCCGGCGCCGCTGCCTTTCGCCGTAGCCACGTAGAGCTTGCCGCCGGAGCCGGAGGGCAAAAAGGCCATGGACATGGGCATCCACTCGGTTGGAACAAAGCCGATGGGTTCGACCATGCCTGCTTTGGCGGCCTTGGGGGTGAGCTTGGTGGTGTCGATCACGGCAATTGCGTCGCTGATGGCATTGGCGACATAGAGACGGCGACCGTCTCCGTCCAGAGCCAGAGCTTCCGGCTCGGCGCCGAAGTAGCTCTGCCCGGGCAGGCGGGTATCGAAGTAGCCTTTTACTGAAAACGCCGGCAAGCTGGGACCTGGACCGACGTTTACGGCAGCCACGGCATCGCGATTGGCCAGCGCCACATAGAGCGTGTTTCCGTGGGGCGCAAGTTGCATGGCGCAGGGATGGGTTCCGGGAGCTACCGGATCGGCAGGCTTGAGCAAGGCCAGTCTGCGCCCGACTTCACCCTTCACCAGGTCGAGTTCCACGATTTCGGAGGCGTTCCAAAGGGCGACGAAGGCACGGCTCCCATCGTTGGAGAGTGCCAAGGCGATGGGATAAGTGGAAGGGACCGCGTTGCTCTGGGACAGGTCGAACCGGTGCTCGATCTTGCCGGTGGCGGCATTCAGGATCAATACATCGTCAGAGAGGTTGTCGGCCACCAGGAGCCGCTCGGGGGCGGTGGAGGAACCGAGGACTGCGAGGGCTGCGGGAAAGGGATTGCCCTGCTCCGTTTCCCATCCTTTGACGACCTTGGTCTTTTTGCCTGGAGCCAGTGGCTGCAGCGGGATGGAGAGAAAGCGCTCAGGCGCGATTTCGCCGTCCTGAAAGCTGTAGACCACAATTCCATTGCCGGTGACGGTTTCACCAGGCTTGAGAGGCTTGTCGCCGGGGCCGGTGGGGTTGGTGATGGAACCCATGGTGGCATAGAGGTGGCGGCCATCGCGACTGAATGCCAGGCCGGAATAGAGGGTCTGCTTGGCGCCGACGAGGGTTCGGTCGTCGGGAAAGTCTTCAACCTTTCCGGATTGTGTGTCTTCGACGGCCAATGACTGTTCGTAGCGCGACTCGAAGGTGCCAAAGCCCGCATTGACGGTGACCACGTAGCGGCCGTCCGGGGAGACGGCCATGGACATGGGCAAGCCGTTGATGCGCTGGGGATGCCCGGGAATCTCACCAATCAGTTGTTTGCTGGTGGACAAGTCGACGGTCTGAGCCGCGAGCATCAGAGGCGCAAGAAGGAGGGCTGAAGTGGCGATCTTCGCAAGGAACTTCGTTTCCATCCACAAACCTTAACAAAAGTGCGGCAGCAGGTGTGTCAATGACGGGTTGAATTGAGCTTTTGGCCGCCAAGGAGGCCGGTTTGAGATGAGAACGACGAGAGGTAACCGGTCCATCTGCTGAGGATTACCAACAGTGGCGCAACCGTAATGAAGCGGTTTCAGGTTTTTTTGCTTAGAATTTACTTATGATCGATCCTCTCGCTTCTCTATCCCAGCTGCTCTCCGACGTGATTCTGCCGAACATCCAGACCGTGCAATCGAATCAGTTGGAACAGATTGCCGCAAATGACAGGCTGGAACAAGCGATTGAGGACCTGCGCACGCATCTGGAAGTGCAATTTGCATTGCTTTCGGCACAACTGGCGGCATGCCAGGCGGAGTTAGCCGCCACCCAGGCTGCGCTGAAGGCGGCCCAGGCTATGGCTGGACTGCAGATGCCGGAGAACAAGCTCTTAATCAACTAAGGGCGGTCTCAAGCCGCCCCAGTCGAGTAATCTTCTCTGATGCGAACGGTCATTACAGCCAGCAGATTCTGCGACGGAAGTCGCGTGGTCGAAGACCCGGTGGTTTCATTTGAAGATGGCCGGATTGTTTCGATTGAGCCCCGCACAAACGCGGCAATGACATTGTCCCCCGGTGCGCGGTCGATCGACTTTCCTGGCTGCACAATTTCGCCCTCGTTTCTGGATATCCATACGCATGGCGCCGCAGGCCATGATGTGATGGAGGCAACGCCCGAGGCACTGACGACGATGGGCCGCTTTCTGGCCAGCCGGGGGACGGGCAGCTATTTGGCCACCACCGTCACGGCACCGCTGGAGGCAACGCTGCGTTCGCTGAGCGGACTGGCAAAGCTGATTGCACATTCGCCCAATCCATCGGCGGGGCTGACCTGGCCGATTGGGATTCATCTCGAGGGTCCTTTCCTTTCGCACGCCAAGCGGGGGGTTCACCCACCCACGGAGTTGCTCGCACCGGACCTTGCTGTCTTCGATCGATTTTATGAAGCGGCGGAGGGGAATATCCGGCTGATGACGCTGGCGCCAGAGCTGCCCGGCGCCGCAGAACTGGCGGCTCACGCGAGTGCACGGGGGGTGCGGGTTTCGGTCGGCCACTCGAACGCCACGGCAGCCGAGACGCGCGCTGTGCTGGCTGCCGGAGCCACCAGCGCGACGCACACCTTCAACGCCATGCGGCCCTTGGATCATCGCGAACCGGGGATTCTGGGAGTGGTGTTGAGCGAGGATTCCCTGTTTGCGGAGTTGATCTGCGATGGAATCCACACGGCACCGGAGATGGTGAGAATCTGGTGGAAGTGCAAGGGCGCAGAACGGGCGATTCTGATCACCGACGCGATGAGCGCGACCGGGATGCCGGACGGAGAGTACCAGTTGGGCGGACTGATCGTGCAGGTGGCCAACGGCAGGGCATCGCTGGGCGACGTGCTGGCGGGGAGCGTGCTGACGCTCGACAAGGCTCTGACCAACTTCCTTGCCTTTACCGGTGCGACGTTGGACGAAGGTTTGCGGCTGATGACGTTGAACCCGGCAACGATGATCGGGCTGGCCAGTTATGGCAGTGGGCTGCGCGCAGGAGATCCGGGCAACCTGGTTGCCGTCGACAGAGAAGGAAGACTGGTGACGTCTTTTGTGAACGGACGCCAGGCCGAAGCGCTGGGTTAGCCAGGGCGCGAACACCGTGCATGCTC
>Ga0302319_10004182_pt1 | contig 29822 bp, 26 predicted proteins | sample Bog_T0_2_FD_203319 | JGI IMG/M metagenome (GOLD analysis project Ga0302319, IMG submission 203319) | Peat permafrost microbial communities from Stordalen Mire near Abisko, Sweden - Bog_T0_2 | ecosystem: Environmental > Terrestrial > Soil > Wetlands > Peat | place: Sweden: Abisko, Stordalen Mire... | reverse complement strand
TGCTTCGGCGGTACCAGGAACGCTATGAAAGCGAACCCTACCTCAAAGGGCCTTATAAGGACGTTATCAAGAAACGAATCGCCACAATTCGCGATCGCTATGGCCTTGACTCTTCGCCGAAATGGCCGGACCTGGACCTGGCCGACTTCGAGCCCCAAAAACTTTTCTGAAATGTTTGGGGCGTGTCACTCACTTAGAGGCAATGAAGGAGATGCACAGAATTGGTGAGTGTTAGCTTGAACGCAGCAGAGAGAGGGTCCGGTCTGCCAGCAGTTTACTCCCTATAGACCATAACACCCTACCGCGAAACCCCTCCCGCCTCCACAGTGAGGCGTTCCCGCTTTTCGCCGGACCCTCCCTCTTCGACCCATTCCCTGTAGACCCCCATCAGTTCGCGGACGTCGGCCACGTCGGCGGGACGCGTGTTCATCAGCGGCGGTCTTACGGGCCCGGCCGTCATGCCCAGAATCTCCATAGCGTCTTTCATTACGGAAACTTCGTAGCCTTTAGCCCGCTCGCGAATGGCGTACAGTGGATTCACGAAGCGCGCCATCAGAGGATCGAGCCTTGCGAAATCGCGCTTCATGCCGGCATCGGCCAGTTCGAGCGAAAGCTTCGGCGCGATGTTCGAGATGCTGGAAGTAAACGCCTGGACGCCGGCTGCGAAATAAGTGGGGACACAATCGTCTCCCAGACCGCCGAGCCAGGCCAGGCGGTCGCCGTTGTAATTCATGATGCGCTGGTAGGTCCGGCCATTGCCCTGGCCATCTTTCCATGCGGCGAGGGTGGGAACGCGGTCGCAAAGCCGGGCTACCATTTGCGGCGAAAACACGGCCCAGTCGCGGCTGTAAATCATGAGGGGCAGGGGAGTGGCGCGACCGATGGCCTCGTAATATTCGAACAAGCCTTCTTCGGGGGCATGCGAATAGTAAGGGGGAAGAATCAGGATGCATTCCGCGCCGGCGCGCTGGACGCGGCGCGCGATGTCGGCGCCCATGACGGAGTTGAAGCCGGTGCCGGCTACCACGGGCATGCGGCCGTCGACGGCTTCCACCGTGACCCCGACCACCCGCTCGATCTCTTCGGGCGTCATGGAATAGACTTCGCCGGTGCCGCCCGCCGCCACCATCGCACAGAAGGGATGCCGCGCCATCTGGTCGACATTCTCCGCCAGCGCCTCCAGGTTCAGGGAAAGATCGCGATGAAAAGGCGTGACCGGGAAGCCGAAAACTCCGGTCAAAGTGGCGGTGAACTGACGGGGTGTCATGAAACCTTTTTAACACGCGGGAAAAATCCGATGAGAAAATTCGTCCGCGCGGGCACTGTGGTTTCGAATGCGAAAATCAGGGAATCGAGCTCAGGTTTGCGACGCTTTGTACGTTTCGTGGAAGCTGGAGGCAGGGGAAAATATGGCCAATTCGATGCGGCGAGTCATTATCGAGGGTGAGAATCGCAATCTGTACCGGCTCCGCTCCTGGATGGTGGCGAAGGGCGAGGCCAGAGCGCTGATTGCTCCCGAAGCGCCGCTGGAAGAGATTGCCGCTGCGCTCTGGGCGCCGGTGGCTGCTCCGATTGCCACGCGCTGGGTTGCAGGGCAGCGACGATGCGCGGCGCTGACGCGTGAGATTGAGACTGCTCCGGTGGAGTTCGGCCTGGCTACCCGGCCGGAAGAATGGCCGTTTTCGAGCGCTTTTCGGGACTGATGAGCCAGGACCGGCTGCGCCGGGTGGGACGGAAGCCGCTGCTCTGTAAACTGGTATTGGAAAATACCGAGGCGCCGGGATTCCCGCGGATCGATTAATCCAGCGTATCGATTAATCACGATATGCTCTAGATGGGGTTACCGGAACCACCCTTTTGAGCCGTGAGCCGCGCACGCAAATCCGATGTGGGCTCCCTCGGTCTGAACGCCAGACTCGAAGCCTACTTCGCGACTCGCCGCCTGCAACCGTCCCGCCAACCTTCCCATTGGCAGCTCTACGCAGCGGCAACCGGTTCTGCCATGGCGATGCTCACAGGCGCTTCAGCGTCGATTGTGGGCAGCGCGATTCGCGTCGCTTCGCCCGACGCCGTGCAAAATTTTCTGGCCAGCCGACAGCAGTTTGCGGCCTCGCAGAATACCCCGGTGTTCAAGGCCGTCAAAATGGCGATGGCGCGGCAGGATGCATCCCGAGTTCGCGCCCATGCGACGAAAACTCCCGCAATTGCGCGCAACGGAGTTGTCCCGCTTTACAGCACGGTGAACGTGATCCAGCCAGGCGAATGGGTTTCGATCTATGGGGACAATCTGGCAGCGGCAACCGCGATGTGGAAGGGGGATTTCCCCACAAATCTGGGGGGCGTAACTGTAACGGTCAACGGCAAGGCCGGATATCTTTCCTATGTAAGTCCGAAGCAGATTAATTTTCAGGCACCCGATGACGCGGCCAGAGGTTTAGTCTCGGTGGTGGTGACGAACGGCGCGGGCAAGGCCTCATCGACTGTGACTCTGAATGCGGTTTCGCCTTCGTTCGATTTAATCGATTCGAAACATATAGCCGGAATCATCCTCCGGTCGAACGGTTCAGGAGCCTATGGGGATGGGGCTTACGATATTCTTGGGCCGACCGGCAGCTGTTTGGGCTACCACACGGTGGCGGCGCAGACGGGCGATGTGGTGGCGCTTTTCGGACTGGGATTCGGACCCACCACTCCCACTGTGCAGTCGGGAAAGCCATTTTCCGGCGCGGCGCCGATCAGCAGCCCGTTCACCCTTTACGTGAATAACGTTTCCGTTCAGCCCACCTTTGTCGGGCTCTCCAGCGCGGGGCTCTACCAGGTGAATTTAGTGGTTCCGCCGGGCATTGGCGCGGGGGACGTTCCCGTGGTGGCGATGGTGGACGGAATGCAAACGCAGCCTGGCGTGATGTTCTCATTGCCTTTCTCGGATAGTTCGCCAGGGGTCTCGGCCTGTGGATACAGCGGGACGGGCGGTGCACCCACGGGCGGCGGTGGAACGAACTTCGGACCCACCGGCGGATCGGGCGGCGGCACCGGTTGGGGACCCACCGGAGGCGGTACGGGCGGCGGATCCGGCGGTGGAGGAGGGGGCGGAGGGGGCACCTCGGGTGGATCCGCGAGACTGCTTCATCATGGGAGGCCTTACGAGCCGCGATTACGTTTTCCGTCGTCTTAAAGTTCTTAAAGGGGATGGCCCAATGTTTCAGAAAATATTACTACGGTTAGCGGTCAACGGCGGGTTGGTGGTTGCGGCGTTTGGGCAGACGACCGCTGTGCCGGACGATCGTCTCGAACTGGCGACTGGCAATCTCCGGAAAGCCGACACGCCCGAGAGCCGAAGGACCGCGCTGAATCTCCTGGCGCGTGCTCGAACCAGCTACACTTTGCGCGGCGCGGCGCGGGCATACGACCTAAAAGTCAGCTTCACCGTGGATTCCGGCCGCCAAACGGATTATGACGGGGCGTGGAGCATGGAAGACCGGTTCGATCCCTCGCAGGGCCTCCACTGGACTGCTGAAGCCGCCGCCGGGTTCCGGTTCACCGGCATTTCGTCGAAGGAATCGTCGTACGGCCAGGGGACCGCAGCGACGATTCCGTTGCGGCTGCAAGAAGCGCGGGCGGCGCTGTTCAGTCCTTTACCCGACGCTGCGAACCTTAAAAATGCATCGATACGAACTTCGGCAGCTTCCTTTAACGGAACGGCATTGACGTGCATTTTGATATCAGGCTCGGGCAATGCGGCGGCCCCGGCGGGACGGAGTTGGGAAGAAACCGAAGCCTGCATCGATCCGAAATCGGGATTGCTGCGGGTTTATTCTCAGGTGCCAGGCCGATATTACGCATACGAGTACTCCGACGGCTTGCGGGTGGCCGGCCATGCGATGCCTGAAAAGGTCACCGTAAGTGAAGGCGGGAAAGCTGTTTCCACCATTTCGGTCGATAGCCTGACGGAACTGCCGGCATTGAGCAAAGACTTGTTTGTTCCCGCTGCTGAGATGAAGGCTGCGGGCGAACCGGTCGCGATGGGACCGGCTCAGAAGATCTCGCGTTTTGCGGGAAGCGGGCCTTTCACGGCGGGTACAGCGATTCGGCCAGTTTGCGTGTTCGGCCTTGTGACTCCGGCCGGGCAGCTGGTGGAGTTGCATTCACTGCAACCGGGCGATCCCAACAGCGCGGCGGCTTTGGCGGATGTGGCAAAGATGAGTTTCCCCCCTGAGCCTTCTGGGGCAAGGCCACAGCAACATTTCATCTTCATCATCGAGAAGTTCGCGGCTGCGAATCAGGCAGACAGCGCCGCAGCTCAGTGAAAACGCGGCGGCTCAGTGAAACGTGATGTTGGTGGACGCTTCAAAGTGCCGGTGATTGGTGTACTCGACGTCGATTCGATACTGAACACCTGAGGAATAATCGATCAGGAAACTGGCCGCGACGGGAAGCAGATGACGCTCTTCTCCAATGGTCACGTAGCCCCAGGTGACCTCTTCCGTTCTTTCTCTAAACCGCGAAATCGAAGGGAATCCGGCGGCATCTTCTTCGAGGCGCAACACATTGCCGCTGGTTTCGTCTATGAATGCGTGTCCCGAGCGTGGAGGATTGGAAGTCCTCGCATTTTCGGTGAAGTATGCGAAGCATCCATCCGAAGGAGAGCTGAACTGGTAATCCAGCACGGGCTTGCCGCGCACTTCGCTCTTGCCGGCATATTCAATTGTGGTCGGGCAAGCTGGATCGAACAGAGGCTTCAGTTCGGTGCCGAACCCGCCGGACCATTTGAAACCCGGCAGGTCCTGAAAGCTCTTTTTCCAGGGCTTACCGTCTTTGCGGATATTTTGCCGGAGAACGCCGGTGTCGCTGAAGGTGATCTCGGTTTCGATTTTATCGGCAAAGCGCCACTGCGAAGAGCCGATACCCATTTGATAACGTTTCGCGGTCTCGTCAGCGACGTAGTTGGGCATGTGGCCGACGTAATCGAGAACCACTTCGCGAGCATGCTCCAGCCGGGCGTCCGAAATGGCGGCACCGAAAAACACCCAGCAAGCGATTACGACGGCCAGCATGTAGTAAATTTATCGTTTTGCAGAATTTAAGGCAAACGCGCCGGTGGCACACCGCAAATAATTCGGCAGTACCCCTTGCCAGGCGATTTGGAACTGCTATATAGTGGGGTTTCATGACCCGCCACCTGGCCAGCTATTTTGGTTATTGGTTTTGGAGTCCCACTCCATAGTGGCGTTGGTTTGCGGATTCAGCAGTTGCTTTAAACCAACCCACTCGCAAGAGTGGGTTTTTTATTTTCTAATGAGGAAACAGTCCGGAAATGATTATTTCAATGCGTCTACATGCAACCAGGCAGGAAATCGATCACGTTTGCGAGCGGGTAAAGGAATTCGGCTTCCGCGTGCACTCGATTGAAGGCGAAGAGCGCGTCGTCATTGGAGTTGTTGGCGCTGGCGGCGATGTCACGGCTTGTCTCGAATCCCTGGAGGCCACGCCGGGGGTAGAGCGCGCGGTTCGCATCTCGGCCCCTTATAAATTCGTCAGCAAAGAGTTCCGCAAGGAACGCACTGTGATTAAGGTGGGCAAGGCCGAGATCGGCGGCGATGAGTTCATCACCATGGCGGGACCGTGCTCGGTCGAGAGCGAGCGCCAGATTATGGAGACGGCAGAAGCGGTGGCGGCGGCGGGAGCGAAGATCCTGCGCGGCGGCGCGTTCAAACCGCGCACTTCGCCTTACGATTTCCAGGGGATGGAAGGCGACGGGCTGAAGCTGCTGGCGAAGGCGCGGGCTGCGACCGGCCTGGCCATTATTACTGAGGTGATGAGCGACAGCGATGTGGATCTGGTGGCCGAATACACCGACATCATGCAGATTGGCGCGCGCAATATGCAGAACTTCGCGCTGCTGAAATCGCTCGGTCGCTGCGGGCGTCCGGTAATGCTGAAGCGTGGGTTGAGTTCGACGATTAAAGAGCTGTTGATGTCGGCTGAGTACGTGGTGGCGCATGGGAATCCACAGGTGATGCTGTGCGAGCGCGGGATACGGACCTTTGAGACGGCGACACGCAATACCTGCGATATCACGGCGATTCCGGTGCTGAACGAGTTGACGCATTTGCCGGTAATTCTGGATCCGAGCCATGCCACGGGCAAGCGCAGCCTGGTGCCGGCGCTGGCGCGCGCGGGGGTTGCGATCGGGGCCGACGGGATGATTGTGGAAGTTCATCCGTGTCCCGAGAAGGCGGTCAGCGACGGCGCGCAATCGCTCACGCTTGACGGCTTCCGCGAGATGATGCGGAATCTGAAGGGTTACATTGAGTTGTGGAAACTGGAGAGGGAATCGGAACTGGCTCTGGCGTAACTGCGTTGTACAGGAGAGACGGAACGCGGCTGCCGCCGCGTGTCCCACTATGAGGCGCGGATGGTGGATCTTTGCGGGGATTGTTCTCTGCGTCGCGGTGGGTTTCGCCCATCGTGAATGGAAGAAGCATGAGTTCTTTCGGCCCGAGTTGCTTTTTTCGCGGTTCCCCGCTGAAGAGGCCAGTGCGCTGAGCATCGATGTCGTGGCGCTGCGCAAAGCCGGTCTGCTGACCAGCTCGAAAGAACCCCTCGAGTTCGAGTACAAAGCCTTTCTGGACGGCACGGGATTCGATTACCGGCGCGATCTGGATTCCCTGGCGGCGTCGTTTTCAAAAAGCGGCAACTACTTCATCGCGGCGGGCCGGTTCGACTTCGACAAACTCCGCGCCTACGCCGCACGCGAGGGCGGGTCCTGCTTCGAATCGCTCTGCCGCATGCAGGGCTCGCAGCCCGATCGACACATATCGTTCCTTCCCCTGCGCAGCGATGCCCTCGCGCTCGCAGTTGCGCCGGACGATTTGGCCGCAGCCCGCCTGGCAAAAACAGGCACACCGGTTTCCGCGCACTTTCCCGATTCGCCCGTCTGGTTTTCGGTGCCCGGCGCTCTCTTGCGGCGGACCGGCTCAGTGCCACCCGGAATCCGGCTCATGCTCTCCGCGCTCACAACAGCCGACCGGGTGCTGATTACGGTGGGTCCCGGCGGCTCAGGTATCGAGGCGCACCTGGAAACTAACTGCCATACTCCCGACGAAGCAAAGCTGCTCGCCAGCCAGCTGCGGTCGACGGTCGCGGTTCTTAAGGATGAAATGCCGCGCGACCAGGAGATTCGCGACGACGATCTGGCGAAGACTCTGGCGGCGGGCATCTTCGAACAGAGCGGGTCCCACGTGACGGGACGCTGGCCCATTTCGAAAAGCCTGATCGACAGCCTGACCGCGGGAATCTGAATGCCGGGCCGGGTGGTGGTGTGCGGGAACGTGGTGTACGACGTCTATGCCAGGCCTGTCGAGCAGGTTCGCTGGGAAGCGACGACGCTGATCGACGATGTGGAGATGCAGCTCGGCGGTAACGGCGGCAGCACGTCATCCACGCTGGCGAAGCTGGGGATTCCGGTATCGTTCGCGACGCTTGTTGGACGCGATGGCACGGGGGATCTTCTGTTTGAGCGGTTGAGTGGTGCGGGCGTGGACGTGAGCCTGGTGCAACGGGTGGATGCGCCTACATCGACAGCGATTTCGCTGATTCGGGAAAGCGGCGAGCGGGCGCTGCTCTACCGTTTGGGCGCGGCTTCGGAGGGGTTCGCCCCATTCGAATTTCCCGCCGATACCGGCCACTTTCACATCTCAGCGATCTACCGGATGCGCGATCTGCGCAGCCGCGCGCCGGAGCTTCTTAAGAAGGCTCGCGAGGCCGGGCTGCGCACTTCACTCGATACGCAGTGGGATACCGAAGGGGAATGGATGACAGTGCTGGCGCCAAGTCTGCCGTTTGCCGACTATGCGCTTATGAATGAAGACGAAGCCCGTATGCTGACCGGCCACAGCGAACCCGAGCGCGCGGCGGAAACCCTCAGGAACCTGGGCGCGGAGGACATCGTGATCAAGCGCGGCGCGCGCGGCTGTTGGGTGAATGGTGTTGAGGTGCCGGGCCATTCGGTCAGGGTTGTGGACACCACAGGAGCTGGCGATTGCTTCGTCGGCGGCTTTATCGCCGGGCTGCAGCGGGGGCTTTCGGTGCTGGAAGCCGCGCGTATCGCGAACGCCGTCGGCGCGCTTTCGGTGGGCAAAGTCGGGGCTATTGCCGGCGTGCTCGACTGGGATTCCACGCTCGCCTGGAGCAGGCGTTAGGCTTCAATTAAAGTTGACGTAAGGTTCTGCCGATAGACTAACATGCCACTGGAGCATGTATGTTCGAAACTCTGGAAAAAGAACTGACCTTCGGGGCCGTCGCTCCCGACCTGGGGGCCGTTGCGCCTAAGAAAGAAACACCGTTCGGGACATCGCTGTCGCCCACTTCGGTCCGTGATGCTGAGATTGCCCGGGCCATCGAGTTCGACCCCATGCGGGAGGCTATGGAGGAGACCATAGCGACTCTGCGGCAGGCCCTGGATCAGAAGGAACAGGCGCTGGCCCAAACCACAATTGCCGCCACCGGGTTGCAGCAACAGCTCGACAAATCGAAAACACATTACGAACATCTGCGCAAGAAGCTCACGACCGTAGTCAAGGCTCATGAAGGTCTTACCCAAAAGATTGCGGCTGCCGAACAGGCCGAAGGGAGCCAGGAGCGGCAAATCCCGGAATCCACCGTGGCGCACATGAAAGAGCAGTGGCGTGTGGCGCAGAAATCGATGGAACGCGAGCATGCCCGGCTTCGCGGCGAACTGGCCAAAACGAAGGCGGGGTGGCATCAGACCGGCCAGGAGCTGGAGATTCAGAGTCGTGCACGGCGTTCGGAGGGTGCCCATGCTTCACTACAGGTGGCCAATCTGGAACGTGAGATTGCAACGGTGCGGGCCACCAAAGCCACAACCGGTGCGAGCGCGGGCAGCGGGAACATGTTGGTCCGGCTTTCCGCCACGGCGGCTGGGACGGCTGTCTTAATGCTGGCGCTGGGGATTTGGTGGCAGTATGGACGTTCGGAATCGAGCCATACCGACACAGTTCAGGCTGCGACAGCCCCGGCCGCATCGGTTACAGCGCCGATTGTTTCGGTTCGCAGCACCACGCCGTCGTCCGGAAGCCTGAGCGGGATGATGGTCTCCCGAGGGGCCTTTCAGAAAGCGCTCGGACGGCTCAACAATAATCTCTACGGCCCGATCGGGGTTTCGCCGGAACAAATTCTGCGCGCCGTGCGTGAGGCCAACGCGAAAACGAACCCGAACGTTTGTAATTTCCAATGGAATAACGGGCAGCCGTCACTCTATTTCGGAGGGGCTCAGCAATCGCTCGAGTCGAGCCTGGATGGCTGTGCCGATGCGGTAGACGGGTATCTCAGGCCGAAGGCAAAGAAATGAGTCTCTGGAATTCTAAAGTCCCTCGGTTGAACTGCCGATAGTACAACCCTGGGCATGATCAAAACTCCCGAATCGCGTCGGCCGACGGACGACACCGCCGGCGTGATGGCCAGCCTTCGCAAATCGCTCGCCGATAAAGACGCGGCGCTGCAGAGAACATCGTATGCCGCTATCCGGGTAGAGAAGCAACTGGAAGATGCCTTAAAGCAGAACGAGATTCTACGAAAGCAGTTAAAACTCGGTCAGCAGGGCCGGCCGCCGGCCGCGCTGGTTAAAGCTCCAAATGGAGCCCCTCGATCACGCGTTGCGCTTCGCCAGCATGAGGCTGCGGCACTGAAACTCGCCCGTGTCGCCGCTGAGAGAAGCAAGCGGAAACGTTTCCGCCTCGCCGGAACCGCGGTTTCAATCGCGGTCTTGATTCTCATCTGGGGAGTCTGGTCGCAACTGCCGGAATCGACGACTCCCCGGCCGGTTAAGGCCGAACTGCCAAAGCCCGCGCCGGTACTGGCTCAACGCGAGGTTCCCGCAACTCCTGTTCCGGATTCGAAACCGGCGCCGAGTTCCCGAGTCCGTTTCGAAGCCTCTCTGAGCCGGCTCAATCGGGCTCTCCTGTATGCGCCCTCCGGTTCGCCCGAGCAGGTGCTGCGCACAATCCGGCAGAACGGAGCCGAGGGGTGGTCCGGCGGTAAGACGCCGCCGGTTTGCGATTTCTCCTGGAATTACGGCCAGCCCGCGCTGCTTTACCACGCAGGCATCCCGCTCGACGTAGCGCTGAACCAGTGTGCCGCGGCCGTCGAGAGCTACGTCTTCCCGAAAATAACAAAAGCCCCGGCCAATTACGGCCGGGGCGGATAAACGTCGATGGCATCTGGCCGCCAGGGCCCTGGGTAGTCGGAACTATGGCTTCGGAACGCTGTTAATAGTGTGCAGAACCCGCGAAACGATTTGGTAGGGATCGCCCTGCGAATTCGGGCGCCGGTCTTCCAGATAGCCCTTGTAGCCATTCTTGATGAAATTGACGGGCATGCGGATCGAGGCGCCGCGATCCGAGAGTCCATAGCTGAACTTGTCGATCGCCTGGGTTTCGTGGTGGCCCGTGAGGCGCAGGTGGTTATCCGGACCGTAGACGGCAATATGCTCCGCGATGTTCGCACCGAACGCCTTCATCAGAGCTTCGAAATACTCCTTGCCGCCGACTTCACGCAGGTATTTCGTCGAGAAGTTGCAGTGCATGCCCGAACCGTTCCAGTCGCCCTTAATCGGTTTGCAATGCAGTTCCATATCGACTTCATACTGCTCGCAAAGGCGCATCATGAGATAGCGGGCCGCCCATACGTCGTCGGCCGCCTTAGTGGACCCTTTGGCGAAAATCTGGAATTCCCACTGGCCCTTGGCCACTTCGGCGTTGATGCCTTCGTGGTTGATGCCGGCGGCCAGACAAAGCTCCAGATGCTCTTCTACGATTTTGCGCGCCAGGCTGCCCATGTATTTGTAGCCGACGCCGCAATAATACGGACCCTGCGGGGGGGGATAGCCGCCTTCGGGGAAGCCCAGCGGCTTGCCGTCTTTATAAAGAAAATACTCCTGCTCCAGACCAACCCAAAGATCCGGGTCGTTCTCGATGGTGGCGCGAAAGTTGGTGGAGTGCGGCGTCAGGTCGGCGTGCAGCACCTCGCTCAGAACGATGTAGCCGTTGGTCCGGCTGGCGTCGGGATAGAGCGCCACGGGTTTCAGCACGCAGTCGGAGCTTTTGCCCTCGGCCTGCATGGTGGAGCTGCCGTCGAAGCCCCAGTTGGGGAGATCGGCAAGGGTGGGCGGCTGCTCATACGACTTCATAAGAGTCTTTCCGCGCAGGTCGGGGACGGGTTTTTTACCGTCGAGCCAGATATATTCGAGTTTGTATTTGGTCATTTTTGTAGAGTCCGCTTTCCGTGAAAAGAGATGGGTTTCGCCTGCCCGCAGCAACGGATTTGTTCCCTCGGGAAGGGGCACTTCTGTCGGTAAAAGATTCAGTATCTATGAGAACCGTCCCCAGGGCAATCGGTTATTTTTATCAGACTGATTTCTCTGTTTAATCAGGGGTTAACAGAGCAGGCTGGAACTACAATTGGAGTTTCGCTTGACGCCGTGCCGGCAAACCAGCGACACTTCATTATTCGTCATCTGTTATCTGTCTGGCGGCCCGCGTCGACTGCCTTCACCAATGGAGCCGCATGAAACGTATATCGCTGACAACCTGGATTCTGATCGCGCTGGTGGGCGGAATCGTCTTCGGGGCCGTCCTGCCCGGTCCGGCGCAACAACTCGGAATCCTGGGGACCATCTTTCTCCGGCTGATCAAGTCCATCATTGCCCCACTGATCTTCGCCACGCTGGTTCACGGAATCGCGGGGACCGGCAACGTAAAGACCATGGGCCGCATCGGCGGTAAGGCGATTCTCTACTTTGAAATAGTCACCACCGTGGCGCTTTTTGTCGGTCTGGGTGCGGCCAATCTGGTGAAGCCGGGCGCTGGGGTTCAGCTACAGAAAGGCGGAGGGGCGGGAGTGGCGGCGCAGAGCTCCGGGCTTTCCACCATTCTGGAGCACACTTTTCCCAGCAGCATTATCGACGCCATGGCGAAGGGCGAGGTGCTGCAGATCGTCGTGTTCGCTTTCATCTTCGGCGCCGCCTGTGCCGCCATTGGGCTCAAGGCCAGACCGGTGGTCGAATTCTGCGAGTCGCTCTCGGAGGTGATGTTCCGCTATACGAATTATGTGATGCTGTTTGCGCCGTTCGGTGTGTTCGGCGCGATGGCTTCCACTATCGGGGAACGAGGACTGAAGGTACTTTTCAACCTGGGACAACTGGTGCTGACGCTCTACGCCGCCGAGGCATTTTTCGTGATTGTGGTGTTCGGCTCGGTGATCGCGCTTTTACGTATCCCGGTGGGTCGATTCATTAAATACGTGCGCGAGCCGTTCCTGCTGGCGTTTTCGACGGCCTCGAGCGAATCCGCTCTGCCGATCGCGCTGGAGAACATGGAGCGTTTCGGCGTACCGAAGCACATTGTGTCGTTCGTGCTGCCCACCGGATATAGCTTTAATCTTGATGGCTCCACGCTTTATCTTTCGCTCGCGGCAATGTTCGTGGCGCAGGCGGCCAACATCCAGGTCCCGTTTGGAACGCAGATCGTTATGATGCTGACCCTGATGCTTACCAGCAAAGGCGTTGCGGGCGTTCCGCGAGCATCGCTGGTTATCCTCGCGGGCACTCTGGGTGCTTTTAAACTGCCAGTGGAAGGAGTCGCGGTAATTCTCGGGGTAGACACGCTCATGGATATGGCGCGGACTTCAGTCAATCTGCTGGGGAATTGTCTGGCGACGGCGGTTGTTGCGCGCTGGGAAGGTGTAGATCTGGCTGTCGCCGCGCGGGAAGCGGACGCAATGGCCGAAGCAGCAGAAGCTGCCACGGCTTAAATGAGATTACGAGAAGCCTGGGACGCGCCGCCGTTGGGGTTGGGCGCGTCTCAGGCTATCGGAGAGCGTGGTGGATCGGTTGTCCAGACCGATCCGCCTACAAGCCGACAACCACGACGGCCGGCTCTCTTGACCAAACAGTACAATGCGAGTGTCCCCTGGGTACCTCGGAGTACCCCCAAACCACTGAAAACAGGATGTCGATTTTTGAAAATAGTTGTGACCGGCTTTTCGCGTTACGGTTTTTCGCGTTACCATCGGCCACATAGACCCGTCAGGATAATCACATGACCATTGCTCCCCTCGTATTCTTCATGCTCGCGCAGCAGGCTGCGCAAACTCCGGCTGCGGCCCCCGCACAGGCCCAACAAACTCAAGCTCAGGGTCGCTCCCAAACCACTACCACTCCGGCTCCCGCGGTTGCGACTGAAGCGCCCGCCGGTCGAAGCGGCGGCGGTCGCGGACGTGGTGGCGTTTCGGGTCCCGGCCCCGCTATCGGCGGCGGCGAAGTTGACGAAACGCCTGTCGTGACACACCACTCGATCAACATCGATGGCAAGACCATCAATTACACCGCAACGGTCGCGCAGATGCCGCTTAAGAATGCCGCGGGCGACACCGAAGCGCACATCTTCTACATGGCTTACACGCTCGACGGCGTTTCCGATACGTCGAAGCGGCCGGTAACTTTCTGCTTCAACGGCGGCCCCGGCTCAGCGTCCATGTGGGTGCATATGGGCGGCATGGGTCCGCGCAGCCCGAAGCTGCAACCGAACGGCGGAATGCCGCAGCCGCCGTTCCAGCTTAGAGATAACCAGGACACCTGGCTCGATAAGACGGATCTGGTGTTTATCGACCCGGTAGGCACCGGTTACAGCCGTGCTAAGTCAATTGAGATCGCCCGCCGCATGAATGGCGTGACCGGCGATATTCAGTCGGTGGGCGAATTCATGCGGATGTACGTCACGCGCAACGACCGCGAAGCTTCGCCGCTGTTCATCGCTGGTGAAAGCTACGGCACCTTCCGCGCGGCCGGCCTTGCCGGATATCTGATCGACCGCGGTATGGCATTTAACGGCATCGTGCTGATCGGAACCACCTTGAATCTGGAAACCATCTGGAGCCGCAGTGACGATCTGGTTTATGAACTCGAATTTCCCACCTATGCGGCCGACGCTTACTATCACAAGAAAGTCGCGGCGGATCTGCAGAAGAAGGATTTGAAATCGTTCCTGAAAGAGGCCGAGACCTTTGCGATGACGGATTATGCGGTGGCGCTCGATAAGGGCGATGCGCTCACGCCTGCCGAGCGCAAGGCGGTTACCGATAAGTTGGTGCGCTTCACGGGCCTGGATCCGAAGTACGTCGAAGAGAGCAATCTGCGCTGGGATGTTTCGCATTACACGCGTCAACTGCTGCACAACGAGCATGAAACCATCGGGCGCTACGACGGACGATTGTCGGGGCCGTCGGCTATGAACACCGGCGAGACCAGCGAGTACGATCCTTCGAGCACGCTGATCACTCCGCCGTTCACGGCCATGTTCACCAACTACATCCGCACCGAACTGGGATATAAGACCGACATGTTCTATTACCCTTCGGGCGGCGTTCAGCCCTGGGATTATGGGGTTCAGAACGGCTTTGGCGATACCACTTCCATGCTGCGTAACGCCATGGTGAAGAACCCTTACATGAAGGTAATGGTGGCCGCGGGTTACTTTGACCTTGCCACGCCTTACTATGCGGTCGAGCATACCTTCAATCACATGGGTCTCAGCCCGGAAATGCATAAGCAGATCACCTGGGACTTCTATCAGTCCGGACACATGCTCTATATCGACAGCGATTCGCATGCCAAGCTGAAGCACGATTTCAGCGATTTCATTCAGAGCTGTTTGCCTAAGGGCGAGTAGGCCTTAGTGCAGGGTCTTACAAGGCGGGCGGCCATTCTCGGGTGGCTGCCCGCTTTTTTTGGGCATTCCGATATTGAGTTGGCCGGTGTGCGCGTGCATACGCTGAGGCATGGGCGGAGTCCGAAGCGCTATCTGGTAATTCATGGCGATGAGACGACCGCTAAGGCTGCGCTCACAGCTTATCTCGCAACCCACGCGGGGATCGGCTATGTAGTGAAAAGCCAGACCCGCATTGTTGAAATCAAGGGACTGAACATTGATCCTAACCGGCTTTGGTCACGGGTGGGTGCTGAGAAAAGTCTCAGGTCGCTCAACACCGGCGCCGATGAATCGCAGATCGCCGCAGTGCTGAATGATCTCGACCGTCATCGCCACGCGGCACTGCGCCGATTAACTCCATTGGAAGGCAGCCGGATGTTCGCGCTGCACAACAACGCCCACGGATATTCGATGATCGAGGAGCTCCCCGCCAGCGACAAGACCTCCACCCCTCAACCCGACATGCCGCACCATTTTTTCCTCTGCACGGACCCGGCCGATTTCGAACTCCTGAAAACATCGCCCTATAACGTCGTCCTGCAGACCCAGGCCGAGCCGGACGATGGCTCTCTTTCACGCCTCGCCGCCCGCCAAAAATTCCGCTATATAAACCTCGAATGTGCGATCGGCGATTACAACGGCCAGATGGAGCGAATTCAGTGGCTGGAATCACATTTACCTTAGAAACCATTCCCTTGACTACTAAGACATCTCAGTACTAAGAGTTCTAAGTAATTATGAAAACGGATGCGCTGCACGGCTATGCCATTATGACCGCCGTGGCAGAGGTCACGGACGACGTTCTGCGCGTGGAAGAGGGCTCGCTCTACCCCGCCCTGCATCGCATGGAAGACGCCGGCTGGATACGGTGGGCCACAAGATTCACAAACCTGTTTCGCCAGCGGGGTATCAATGAAGAACCGGACGCTGAACTGGCATCGCATATTGAAGAAGCCGTGCGGCGCGGTACAGGACTAAAGCGGATCTGATGGCGGTGGGCGCAGTGCGTTCCCGCAGAAGGCACTGTCGAACGCGGTCCTGCGGAGCCGGTTTCCCGATGCCATCGGATCTTGCGGCGATGGGCCGCTGAGTTCAACCGCCGGATGCGGAAAACCGCACGTCCGGTGGTGTGGGAGGGTGACCGGGCGCAATCCCGGTCACTTGACCCGATAATGGAAAATGTAAGCGGCATTAAGCGTAAGCGCCAGCTCCAGATGTGCCGCAGACAATTTATTAGACCAGCACCGTAAACGCCGTTTCCGTCCGCTGTACAGGGCGGTAAAGCGTATCGCGTTCCACCGGCGTACGGCCCGCCAGCCGGATCAGCCTCAACAACTCTCCGCGCCTTAGGGACTGAGTCACCGTAGAGCCAGCGTCGTGGTAGATCTTCTCCTCGACCACAGTCCCATCGATATCGTTAGCGCCAAACCGCAGAGCGACCTGCGCCACCTTAGGCGTCATCATGACCCAGTAGGCCTTGATGTGCGGAATGTTATCCAGCATCAATCGCGCTACCGCGATGTTCTTCAGATCGTCGAAGCCGGTAGTCTTCGAGATATGCGAAAGCGCCGTGTTATCGGGATGGAACGCCAGCGGAATAAACGTGACGAACCCATGCGTCTCATCCTGCAGCGCCCGCAGCTTTACCAGATGATCCGCGCGATCTTCTTCGTTCTCGATATGCCCGTAAAGCAGCGTGCAGTTCGAATGCAGTCCCAGTTCATGCGCGGTGCGAGCCGTCTCCAGCCACTCATCGCCGGTCAGCTTGTGATCGCAGATAATGCGCCTTACGCGTTCGGAAAACACCTCGGCGCCGCCCCCGGGCAGCGAATCCATACCGGCGTCGCGCAGCCGCACCAGTACCTCGCGAACACTCAGCTTTTCACGCCGCGCGAAGTACCCGATCTCCACCATCGTGAACGCCTTCAGATGAATCTGCGGATAGCGTTCCTTCAAGCCCCGCAGCATCTGGCAGAACCAGTCCAGATTCAGCTCCGGATGCAGTCCACCCACGATGTGAAACTCTGTGATGGCTTCGTTCCAGCCCTTGCCGGCCGTCTCCCAAACCTGCTCCAGCGTCATCGTGTAGGAGTTCGGGTCGCGTTTCTGCTTGCCGAAGGCGCACAATCGGCAGCTGGCCACGCAAACGTCGGTAGGGTTAATATGCCGATTGACGTTGAAGTAAGTCACGTCGCCGTGCATGCGCTCGCGCACGATGTTGGCCAGATAACCCAGCGCTAAGACATCGTTCGAACGGTAGAGTGCGACGCCGTCGTCATAAGAGAGACGAACACTCGCTTCCACTTTTTCGCGAATCGGCAACAGGCGCTTGTCTTCGATGTAAACGTTCATTGAATAGTCCGGGTATGCAGGAAAATGTCGGCTGCCTGGAAGACGAAGAATAGCACGCTGACCCAGCCATTCATGGTGAAAAACGCGGCATTCACCCGCGAGAGATCGCCGGCTTTCACCAGCGTGTGTTCATAGATCAGCATCGCGCAGACCGCGGCCACGCCGACGAGTGAGAGCGGTCCCAGTTGCAACTGCCACACCAGCATCAGCAGCGAAAAAATCATCAGAACATGCAGGCCACGCGCCACATAAAGTGCGGGGCCAATGCCGATGGCCTTCGGAACGCTGAATAATTCCGATTCACTATCGAATTGGTAATCCTGGCAGGAATAGATGATGTCGAAGCCGGCAGTCCAGAAGGTCACAGCGGCGGTAAGCCACAGAATTCGCAGATCGAGCGAGCCGCGCACCGCGATCCACGCGGCCGCCGGCGCGATGCCCAGCGCAAAACCCAGCACCACATGCGAGAAATGCGTGAAGCGTTTTGTATAGGAATAAGCCAGTACAATCAACAGCGCCACGGGCGCCAGCCTCAAGCACAACGCGTTCAACTCCCACGAAGCGAACAAAAATACCGCGCTCGAAACAATCGTGAACCCAATGCAAAATCCTCTCGACAGAAGCCCGGCCGGAAGATGCCGGCCCTTTGTCCGCGGATTGCGCCCATCGATCTCGGCATCCACCAAACGATTGAAAGCCATCGCCGCCGACCGCGCGCCGACCATCGCAATCACGATCCATAAGAGCGTTCGCCAGCCGCTCGCTACCAGCCCGCCCGATTCGCGAAACGCCAGCAGCGCGCCCGTCAGCGCGAACGGCAGCGCGAACACGGAGTGCTCGAACCGGATCATTTCAAGAGTGAGGCGCAGGCGCTTGAGGAACATCTGTAACGGGAAGTCCTAGTTTATCGGATGCCGCGCGTCGGCACTGGTTGCACTTTTGCTATGGTTGGCAGGGATGAGTGAAGATCAGCTCCGTGCGCTGCTTACCGACGTTCAAAGCGGCGCCACCGACATAGATACCGCGCTCGAACGCGTGCGCCACCTGCCTTTCGAAGATATCGGCTTCGCTAAGCTCGACCATCATCGAGCTTTGCGCCATGGCATGCCGGAGGTGGTTTTCGGTCTGGGGAAATCGACCGACCATGTCGTGGCGATCGCGGGTAAGCTTCTGGAGCGGGCAAACAATGTCCTGATCACGCGCACCAATCCGGCAATGGCTGAGCGGGTCATGAAGGAGCTGCCCGAGGGCCAGTATTTCCCGATGTCCGGAGCGATTCGTTTCTGGCGCGATCGCACCACACACGGCAAAGGCAAAATCGCCGTCGTTTGCGCCGGCACCAGCGATATCCCGGTTGCCGAGGAAGCGCACATCACCGCAGAAACCATGGGCAACGAAGTGGAATCGATTTACGATATCGGCGTCGCGGGAATCCACCGGCTGCTCAGCAATCATGCGAAGCTGGCCGCGGCGCGAGTCGTGGTTGTGTGCGCGGGAATGGAAGGCGCGCTGCCCAGCGCGGTCGGCGGGATGGTGTCTGTTCCCGTCATTGCGGTTCCCACCAGCGTCGGATACGGCGCCAGCTTTCATGGCCTGGCCGCATTGTTAGGCATGCTCAACAGCTGTTCGAGCAATGTAACCGTGGTCAACATCGATAATGGTTTCGGAGCCGGCTATGTTGCAAGCCTGATTAACCGGCTGTGATAACCGATGACCGACACTGTAGAACCTTTAATCCTCGATCTGCTCGAATGGGTGGCCACCCGGGAGCGCACTTACGAAGAAGTAATGGACGCCGGGCGTACATCATGCCCAAAACTTCCGGTTTGGGAGGACGCCAACGACCGCGGGCTCGTGAAGGCCGAGCAATCTCGCGGCCGCTCCGTGATCAGGGTTACGCGGCGGGGACAAGAGCATCTGGCGCAACGCAGACCTACTTCTTCACCCAGCCCTCTTTAACCACCTGCCGAGCGCGGCCCAAAGCCAAAGCCTTAGCCGGAACCGGATCGGTAATCACGCTTCCCGCCGCAATATAAGCCCCGGCCGCGATCTCCAGCGGAGCCACCAGGGTCGAATTACTTCCCACAAAAGTCCCATCGCCGATATGCGTCGCATGCTTCTGAGCGCCATCGTAATTGCAGGTAATCGCGCCTGCGCCTATGTTGACGTTAGACCCGATCCGGGAATCCCCCAGATAAGCCAGATGCATCGACTTCGAACCCGCACCCAGCGTGGTCTTCTTGAGTTCTACGAAATTCCCCACATGCGCGGACTCCTCAAGCGAAGCCCCCATCCGCAGCCGCGCAAACGGACCCACATGCGACCGCGCCGCCAGCGACGATGCCGAGACCATTGAAAACGGAAACACCTCGACGTCATCCGCAATCGAAGCATTCTCAATCACGCACGAAGCCCCAATGCTGCAATTCTCGCCGATCACCGTATCGCCCAGAATCTGAGCGAACGGGCCGATCACCGAATCCATCCCGATCTTCACCTGGGCATCGATCGTCACCGTCTCCGGCTTCTCGATCGTCACACCATCCAGCATGAGCTCGCGAACCTTGCGCTCCCGCATATTCCGATCGGCGGCCGCTAATTCCACGCGATTATTGATCCCCAGCATCTCGCTCGAATCCGGAACCTTCAGCGCCGTCACGCGATGCCCCGCGCGCAGCAGAATCGCAATCATATCGGTCAGGTAATACTCATGAGCCGGATTATCGGGCTTCAATTCGCCCACGTGCTTCCAGAAAGCCGCCGCATCGAAGCAATAGAACCCGACATTGATCTCACACACTGCGCGCTGCTCGGCGTTTGCGACCTTGTGCTCGACAATTTCTTTGACATCACCTGTGGAATCGCGAATAATGCGCCCGTAACCCGTGGGATCGTCCAGGTCGCAGGTAATCATGGCCGCGCGCGAACCGGTGGAAAGATACAGCTCTATCAAGCGCTCCAGCGTCTCCGCGCGAATCAGGGGGCAGTCGCCATTCAGCACCAACAGCATCCCGCCCAGCTTCGCCAGGTGCGCCTCGCCGCACATCACCGCATGGCCCGTGCCCATTTGTTCGCTCTGCACAAACGACCCGACACCCGCCTGCCGAGCCACCGCGCCCACGGCCTCCGCCTGATGCCCTACGACGACGAAAACACGCTCTGCCGGAGCAATGCCACGCGCCGCGTCGATCACATGTTCGACCAGCGCCTTGCCCCCCGCCCGATGCAGAACTTTTGCCATTCGGGACTTCATGCGGGTACCCTGTCCCGCCGCCAGAATCACTACCGCCGCGTCATTCACCATGAGCTTTCAGTATCTAACCCGCGTCTGCCTAAGGAGCGAAGCGCGCGGCGAGTTTAATCATGATGTCAGCCGTGCGCGGCGAGCTGCCGATCATAGTCATTTCCCACCGATGTTTTCAGCACGATGTATTTACTCGATACGAACGCTCTTTCGGAACCGAGGTGCGGGACCGGATCGGATCGGCTGTTGCGGAACTGGATTGACGGCTACATTCCTCTTGCGTTCGAAGGGCGAATCCTTCCCGTGGATGTGGGTGTGGCGTAACCATCCGCCGGCGGATTTGCGCCAATCGGAGTGCCGGCGTTCAACCCCTGGGAAGGCTGAGGTGCCGGAGCAAGCCCGGCGAACAGTATCAACCTGATCTCAACCTGGTCGCGTTAACCGCTCACGCCCACGCTGGGCCAGATCAAACGCCACTGCACTCACAGCCGCGGGGTTATGACGGACCTTCGCCCCTTTCATCAGCAAGTCCGCTTCAATCACCTCAAGCCCCATCGCCTGCAGCGCCTTGAGATCGTTCTCTACCGGAGCGGCATTCTGCTGCGCATAGCGCCGCCGCATCGCCGGCGAGACCCGCGAATTGCTCACCACCGCGCAATCCACGATGCTCCCGCCCGCGTGCCTGTTGATCGCCGCCACATGGTCCGACGCCCGAAAATCCGTCGTCTCGCCCGGCTGCGACATCAGATTCACAAAATAAGCCTTCACGGCGCCGGCTTGCCGGATGGCTTTTGGTATCCCCGCGACGAGAAGATTCGGAATCACGCTGGTAAATAAAGATCCAGGTCCGAACGTGATCAAATCCGCCTGCTCAATCGCTGCCAACGTCTCTTTTAAAGGCCGCACCCGCGCCGGCTTAATCCGCACCTCGCGAATCGGCTTCCTGCTGCGGCTGATGCGCGACTCGCCTTTCACCACCCGCCCATCTGACAGCACCGCTTCGAGCGACACATCCGCCGCCGTCGAAGGAAATATCCTACCCGCGATATTCAGCACTTCGGAAGACTTACGCACGGCGTCCGGAAAATCGCCCATAATATCCGTCATAGCTGTCAGGAAAAGATTTCCAAAGCTGTGGCCCTTCAATCCATGCCCGGCCTGAAATCGGTATTGAAACAGGCGCGAAAGCAAAGCCTCGTCTTCGGACAACGCCACCATGCAGTTGCGAATATCGCCCGGAGGCAGAACATCGAAATCGCGCCGCAGGCGGCCGGAACTCCCGCCATCGTCTGTCACGGTAACAATAGCGGTGATATCCACCGAAGGCCCTGCGTCACTGAAATGCGTGTATTTCTTCAGGCCATTCAACAGCGCCGAGAGTCCCGTCCCGCCGCCCACTGAAACGATGCGAAGCGGCCCGGTCAATGGCGCTCCGGTGAATCAGCTGCCGTCGTTAAGCAGCATGGCGCGCAGCGCTGGGAACTGTCCCGCCAGAGCGGCGAATTCCGCGTCCTGACGGGCCATGATTCGGTTGCGAGGCTCCAGCGCAATGGCACGTTTCAGGTTCTCACAGGCGCCGCTGCCATCGCCCGAAAGGCCGCTGCACAGAGCGAGCGTGTAGAGAATGTGATCGCCCTCGGGCTCGAGCCCGAGCGCACGCTCCAGATGAAACCGCGCGCGCTCCAGATCCCGCGCATTCATACGTTCCACGCCATAGTTGAAGTGGTCTTCCGATGTCTTTAGCTGCAGTTCGGGCCGCGCCGTCTTGCGCTCGCAGATCTGAAGATAGGAACGTGCCTTATCGGCTACCTGCGAGTCCGGCCCCTTCGCAACCTCGCGGAATCGCGCGCATGCCTCTTCAAAGCTGCGCTGCGTGAACAATCGCACCGCTTCGTCCCACTTCTTCAACTGCAGCGCGACCGGACTCACTGCTTCCTGCACGGCAGTCTTAGTGGCGGCGGCTTTCGGCGCGGCCGAAGCCCTGGCGCCCGTTACGGCGGTTTTCTTCTTGGTCATATCCATTAGTCCCGTCACGCCCCTGTACCGAGAGGTTATAACAGAACCTAATGCCCCACCGCAACCGGACCCTCATTATGAGAAGATCGGGCAGGTAAGTACTTTGCGATTCCTCTTCCTCATCTCCCTCTGCTGTGCGCCCGCTTTAGCACAGTCTTTCCCCGGCGCGGCCGATCTCGATACCGCGATCAACCAGGCCATTCGCGACGACAAAATCCCCGGCGCCGTTCTCCTCATCGGACATCAGGGCAAAATCGTCTACCGCAAAGCCTACGGCAGCCGCGCGCTCATGCCCTCCAGAGAGCCGATGACACTCGACACAGTTTTTGACGTCGCCTCGCTCACCAAAGTCGTCGCTACGACCAGCTGCCTGATGAAGCTCTTCGAAGAAGGCCGCTTCTGGCCCGACGATCTGGTTATGAGATACCTGCCCGAATTCCAGGGCGGCAAAAGCGCCATCACCATTCGCGACCTGATGACGCACTTCTCCGGCCTGCGCCCCGATCTCGATCTCGAACCGCCATGGTCGGGCTACGAAACCGGCATTCATCGCGCGCTGATCGACAAACCCGCTTCGCCGCCCGAAACCAGGTTCGTCTATAGCGATATCAATTTCATCCTCCTCGGCGAAATCGTGAAACGCCTAAGCGGTATGCCGGAAAACGAATACGCGAAGAAGATCCTATTCGATCCGCTCGGCATGAAAGACAGCGGCTACCTGCCCGCCGCGTCTCTGCTGCCGCGCATCGCGCCCACCGAGACTATGAAAGACGGGACGATCCTGCACGGAGTGGTGCATGATCCAACGGCGCGTTACATGGGCGGCGTCGCCGGGCACGCTGGCGTATTCTCAACTGCCGACGATCTCGCGAAGTTCTGCCAGATGCTTCTCGATGGCGGCGATGGCCTCTTCAGCCCCGTTACCATTCGAAAATTCTCCACGCCCGCCAGCCCGCTCGGCCTGCCCAACGTACGCGGTCTCGGCTGGGATATCGATTCTCAATATTCGGGTAATCGCGGCGATCTCTTCACCGCCGGCGCTTCCTTCGGACACACCGGCTTTACCGGCACGTCAATCTGGATCGATCCGCGCTCTCAGACTTACGTGATCCTGCTCGCCAACTCCGGCCATCCGCATCTCCGCCCGGCCGTAACGCCGCTGCGCCGCCAAATCGCAACCATCGCTGCCGCTGGCGTCGGCTATAAAACCAATCAGCCGCTTGTCGGGAACCTCCCGACAGATACGGGCCTCGACATCCTGAACGCCAGCCGCTTTGGCCTCTTGAATGGCAAACGTATCGGCCTGATTACTAACCAGACCGGGATCGACCGCAACGGCCGCCGCAACGTCGATCTGATGAAAGCCGCGGGTGTCGACGTAGCCGCCCTTTTCTCGCCCGAGCATGGTTTCGCGGGCGCGGAAGACCACGAAAACGTCGCCGACAACAAAGACCCCGCCACCGGCATTCACATCTTCAGTCTTTATGGAAATGTTAAGCGTCCGACGCCCGAAATGCTGCGCGGAATCGATGCCCTGGTCTTCGATATCCAGGATATAGGCGTCCGCTTCTATACCTATACCTCAACCATGCTCTACGCGATGGAAGAAGCGGCTAAAGCGAAAATCCCCTTCTACGTTCTGGACCGGCCCAATCCCCTCACGGGCAACCACGTGGAAGGGCCTATGCTCGATCCCGGCAAGCTTTCCTTCGTGGGCGCCTGGCCTATGCCCCTTCGCCATGGCCTCACTATCGGCGAACTGGCCACCATGGAAAATGCCGAACTGAATCTCAATGCCGACCTGCACGTCGTTCAAATGGCCGGATGGGATCGCAAAGAATGGTTCGATGAAACTGGTTTACCCTGGGTAAATCCCTCGCCTAATATGCGCAGTCTGAAGGAAGCGATTCTTTACCCGGGAATCGGCATGCTCGAATATTCGCTGAATTATTCGGTTGGTCGAGGAACGCCCACGCCTTTCGAACTCGTCGGAGCCGACTGGATCAAAGGCAAAGAACTGGCCGATTATCTGGCGGCCCGGCGAATTCCCGGCGTCGCGATCAAGCCGATAACCTTTACGCCCGATGCCTCGCACCTGGCCGGGAAAACGATCCAGGGCCTCGCCTTCACCATTACCGACCGGGACACCTTCCAAAGCGCGCCGTTCGGTCTGGAACTGGCGAGCGCGCTCGCGAAGCTCTATCCCGGAAAGATTGACTGGGCCTCTAACAAAACACTGATCGGCAGCAGCGCCGTAATCGCAGCTCTCCAACAAGGCGGCGATTCCTTAAAAGTTGCTGCCGAAGAACTGCCCGCCTTCGAAGCCCGCCGAAAGAAATACCTGATTTACAGGTAACGAAGCCGGCGTCCGCCACCCAAAAAATAAAAGGCAGACATTTCTGCCTGCCTTTCCACCAAATCCGAGCTTTAAGCCGCTGCCGCCGCCGTAGCGGTTTTGACCTGCGGCGCATGGACCTTGTTCCTGCTTCCAAGCGGGCGTCCGCGCTTTTTTGCTTCGGACATCCAGGCCGGCGGCCGTCCGCGCCGTCTGCCACGTCCTGTCGCGAGTCGCTCAAGGCTGAGGATCGCTTCCTCAAGCTGATCTCTTTCCTGACGTAAATCAGCCAGGATCTTTGCTACATCCATCGATCGCTCCTGTGTAATCGTCGTTCCCGATTGGCACCCTTCCATCGGGTGGTCGTTCCGGATTCGGAACGCAAACCCAAAAACTACTCCGGTGCCACGATCAATTTGTATCGCATTGGCACAGGCTATTGCAACCTTTTTGTTCCATTTCCGGAACTGATCCAGTTTTATTAGTACCGGAACCGAAATTTAATCGAAAGTACCAGGGGGTTTGGGATGCGGCGAAGAGGTTCGCCTCCAATAAAAATAAAACGGCAGACCCAATAAAATCAACACAATTCCCGCCACCGATTCCCGCGGCTGGTGAATCAGAGTACTTACTTCCAGTACTGCCGCCCCCACAAGGAATAGAATCGGTACCACCGGATAACCGATGGTCTTGTATTCCCGTGGGAGATCTGGCCGCTTCCGCCGCAGGACAAACACCGACGCCGCTGCCATCGCATACAAAATCCAGCTGGCAAATATTACGTAGGTAAAAAGCTCGTCGTATTTTCCGGATAAAACCAGGACGGAAGACCACGCCGTCAGCATCAGGATGGAAACGCCCGGCGTCCGGAATGCGGGATGTACCCACGCCGCCGAGCGAAAGAACAGTCCGTCGCGCGCCGCCGCAAACGGTACCCGCGCGCCGGTCAGGATCGACCCGTTCAGCGCCGCAAAAATCGAGATCATCGCCGCCACCGAAACCGCGCTCGCGCCCACCGGGCCCATCAGCCGTTGCATCATCTCCGCCGCCACCAGTTTGTGCGCTCCCACTTCCGCGGGCGACAGCACCCGGAAATAGGCCCAATTCGCCAGCATGTACGTGGCGATTACCGCGACCGTGCCGCCAATCAAGGCCAAAGGCAGATTACGGCGCGGGTTTTTTACCTCGCTCGCGACCATCCCAACGTTGTTCCACCCGTCGTAAGCCCAGAGCGCTGCTACCAATGCCGCCACAAAGCCCGTGGAGACCGCCGGAACGTCCTGAGGAAGCGCTGTCGGAGCAGCACCGGAATGCAGAAGTCCGGCCACGATTACGAACGCAATCAGCCCGACCTTGACCACAGTGACCGTTACCTGCACATCGCCGCCGATTCGCACTCCGAAATAATTCACAAGCCCCAGCAGCAATATCAGGCACATCGCGAAAACCTGGCCGTACTTGATCTCCAACGGCCCGGCATGAATCCAAACCTTCTCGAATTCCGGCACAAAGTGCGCCGTGTATTCGAAAAAAGCCGTGGCCAGGGTCGCGATCGACCCGCTTTTCGCCACCCACATCTGTGTCCAGCTGTAAAGAAACCCCCACAGCGGCCCGTAAGCCTCTGTCAGATAAACGTATTCCCCGCCCGCGCCGGGCATGGCCGCCGCCAGTTCCGCGTAAGTCAGCGCGCCCGCCAGCGAGAGCGCGCCGCCTGTCACCCAGACCAGAAAAACCATCGGCACCGTGCCGACGTTGTTCACCATCGCCTGCGGCACCCGGAAGATCCCGCTCCCGATCACTGTCCCGATCACAATCGCCAGCGCCGCCGCCAGCCCCAGATCGCGCTTCAGCTCTGTCATGCTTCCGCCTGCTTTCTTTCCCGAATTACAAGCTTCGCGCCCGAACTACAAAGGACGCTGTGTAGCCGGCTAAATAGGTCGTTATACTTCCAATCGGAACCCACCAGGTAAACGGAATCTGCGTTGCGAACTTAACGAAGCCCATCACCACAGCTCCCGCCACCACCCCGGCGATTGCCGCATTCTCGCCGGTGCGTTTCGTCAGGACGCCCAGAAGGAAGACGCCCAGCAGTATCCCCAGCGTCACCGACGCAATCGACAGCCCCGATTCCAGCACCGACCCCCACTGGCTCGCCACGCCCGCAATCGCCGCCAGCACCGCGCCCCAGAACAGCGTGGAATATCGCGAAACCTTCAGGTAATGTGCCGGCGAATACCGCGATCGAGTCAACGGCTCATAGAAATCCACGACAGTAGCCGAAGCCAGCGAATTCAACGCCGCCGACAAATTGGCCATTGCCGCCGCGATAATCGCCGCCATCGCCAGGCCCGCCACGCCCACCGGCAGCGAATCCCAGATAAACGCCGGATAAAGCCGGTCCGTCGGTCCTTCAATCGCCTTGCCGCCCCGCAACACCCAAAGCAGCATCCCGATCGTCAGGAACAAGGTGAACTGCACGAAGATTACAAACCAACTCGCAAACAACGCCTTGCGGCTCTGGCTCAGATCCTTCGCACTCAAGAGCCGCTGAACCACCAGCTGATCTGTTCCATGGCTTGCAGTCGTCAGGAAACACCCCCCAATGATCCCGGCCCAAAACGAATATTTCGCCGTCCACGAAAAAGTAAAGTCGAAAATCTGCAGCTTGCCAGCCGGTCCGGCGACAGCTAGCGCGTGCGCGAGCCCGCCCGGAATCCGTCCCACCAGAATGAAATAGCTGACCAACGCGCCGATCACGTACATGAACATCTGAATTACATCAGTCCAGATCACAGCCGTCATTCCGCCTTCAAACGTGTAAAAAAGCGTAAGCAAAATAATCAGCGCAATCGACGCCGGCCCAGCGGTATGCAGAATAATCGAAATCACAATGGAGATCGCGAAGACGCGAACGCCCTCCGCCAGCGACCGCGTCAGAAGGAAAATGCCGGCCGTAACGCGCCGCACTCGCGTCCCGAAACGGCGCTGCATCAGGGCATACGCAGTCAGCATCTGCCCCTGAAAGTACTGGGGCAAAAACACCGCCGAGATCACCACCCGCGCCAGCAAATACCCGAACACCACCTGCAGGAACACGAAGCTCCCGCCATACGCCAAAGGGGGCGTTCCGATGATTGTCAGCGTACTTGTCTCAGCCGACACAATGGAAAGCGCGATCGCCCACCACGGGGCTTCTTTTCCGCCCAGGAAATAGTCTTTGAGCGAACCCTGCCGCTCGCGAAACTGTGCGCCGAACCACGTGACCCCCGCCAGGTAAACGATAATTACGGCAATATCAAAGAAGCGCAATGACGCGAATTGTAACAGGCGAAATGTGTCGCAGCCGCTTCCGCCTGCGCCCGGGAACTCCCCAGGCTCTCCGAGCGTCAAATGAATTCAGCGAGGGGACCGATTGCCGGAATCGCCGATCTTCGGTATACTCCGCTTTTGCCGTCTCATGAGTTATCCTCTTAAGACGGAAGTGTCTGCGAGAGACAAAATTATACCGGCGCTGGAAGACTGAAGGCGGGAGGCAACGAAACGTGCATTATCGTTTGGCAAAAGTAGTCCTTGGAATGGTGGCTCTGGCAGCGATGCCTGCGGGAAGCTGGGCGCATCCTGCGCCGCAGGATTCTCCCTATAAAGATCAGGGGGAGTTCGACATCGCATCGGCGGCGGGCAAGGAAACCGACCCGCAGAAAAAGCTGGACAAGCTGAAGGAATGGGAACAGAAATACCCCGACAGCAAGCTCGCCAGTTCCCGGGTCCTGATGCAGGCCCAGGCGCTGCTGGGGATCACGATGGCGTCTTACGGCAAGACCGACCCCGCGCTGCTTGACTCCAGCGTCAAGGCAGGTACGCAGATAGTCGATAACCTCGACAACTATTTCTCCACTGCCAACAAGCCGGCTCAGGGAGTAACGGATCAACAGTGGACCGACGCCAAACACACCTTCGATCTGCAGGCGCACTCCGCGCTTGCCTGGGATTACTTCCAGAAGAAGGACGACGCTAAGGCGGAAGCGGAGTTTAAGAAGGTTCTTTCGCTCGACGCCACCGCCGCGCAGATGTCTTACTGGCTGGGCAGCACGATCATCCGCCAGAAAAACATCGCCCGCTATTCCGAAGCCATTTACGATATCGCCCGATCGGTGAGCGTGACCGGAAACGGCGCCCTTCCGGACGCGAACAAGAAGGCGGCCGAGGATTACCTGAAACGCGTCTATTCCGGCTACCACGGCGACGACACTGGGCTCGATCAGGTTAAGGAGCAGGTAAAGGCTTCGGCTCTGCCTCCGCCCGACTATCACATCAAAAGTGTGGACGAAATTCAGAAAGAGCAGTTCGCCAACGAGGAAGAGTTCAACAAAGCCCATCCCGATATCGCCATCTGGCGCAATATCCGAGCCGCGCTCAAGGCCGCCAATGGCGCCACTTATTTCGATCAAGTCAAGGGGTCGCAGATTCCCCCCGCCGAAATCAATATGTTTAAAGCGAAGATCGTCTCGGTCGGCGAGAAAGAGATCGTGGCCAACGTCGATAATGCCGGCGGCGACGTAACCCTGAAGTTCGAGAAGGCCGTGAATCAGAAGGTGCTTAACCCCGGAGACGCTTTCGAGTTCAAGGGCGAGGTTCAATCCTTCGCTCCCGACCCATATATGCTCACCGTGGGCATCGATGATCCCAAAGAAGATATAAAGGGCCTTCCCGACAACGCCTTCACCGCGGGCGCGGCTAAGAAAACACCCAAAAAGCCCCTGCCGAAAAAGAAATAATTTCCCCCCCGGGGCAGGCTCAAACACCTGCCCCGGGGAAGCAACCCTTGACTGCTAAGATTGTTACAGCGGCATGCCCCTGTACGAATATCTCTGCCATTCCTGCGGCAAAAAGTTCGAAGTCATCCAGAAATTCGCTGACGAGCCCCTCAAAATCCATGAGGAGTGCGGAGGAGAAGCGGAACGTCTGATCTCCGCCCCCGCGTTCCATTTCAAAGGTTCGGGCTGGTACGTCACAGATTACGCCAAAGGCAATTCCGGAGCCCCCAAGTCGGACGGCGGCAAGACCGACAGCGACGCCAAATTCGGCGAATCGA
>Ga0302319_10004181_pt1 | contig 29826 bp, 28 predicted proteins | sample Bog_T0_2_FD_203319 | JGI IMG/M metagenome (GOLD analysis project Ga0302319, IMG submission 203319) | Peat permafrost microbial communities from Stordalen Mire near Abisko, Sweden - Bog_T0_2 | ecosystem: Environmental > Terrestrial > Soil > Wetlands > Peat | place: Sweden: Abisko, Stordalen Mire... | reverse complement strand
CGGCGGTCAATTCAAAACCGTCACCGCGCAGGACTTGGGCGCCCAATTGCTGCGAGGATTGCTGGCGCGGGCCCAGCTTCCGCCGGAACGGGTGGACGATATCATTTTCGCTCACTGTTACCCCACCATGGACGCCCCGGCGCTGGGTCGCGTAATCGCGCTCGACGCCGGATTGCCCGTCGGAGTGGGTGGTCTTCAGCTCGACCGGCGCTGTGGTTCCGGCCTCCAGGCGGTCATCTACGCCTCGATGCAGGTCGCCACCGGCGGTTCGGATTTGGTGATCGCCGGCGGCGCGGAATCGATGAGCAACGCGCCGTTCTACGCGACAGACTTACGTTGGGGCGCCGAAGGCGCGGCGATGCAATTCCACGACGCCCTGGCGCGCGGCCGCGTCACCGCGGGCGGCGTCAACTTCCCTGTTCCCGGCGGCATGATAGAGACCGCCGAAAATCTGCGCCGACGCTACGCCATTCCGCGCGCGGAGCAGGACGAGTTCGCTGTCGGCTCGCATCGTAAAGCGGTCGCGGCGCAGGAGTACGGGACGTTCGACCAGGAAATCATTCCGATCTCGGTCAAGGGACGCAAAGGCGCGCAAGTCATCGCGCGAGACGAGCATCCGCGCGCCGACGCCTCCGTCGAGGCTCTTGCGGCCCTGCGTCCGATCCTGCGCGCCTCCGATCCGGATGCCACCGTGACGGCCGGAAACGCCAGTGGGCAGAACGACGGCGCCTCGGCGGCGATCGTAACGACGCCGGAGATGGCCGCTTCGCTGGGCCTAAAGCCGTTTGCAACGATGATTTCCTGGGCGGTCGCTGGAGTGCCGCCGGACATTATGGGCATCGGGCCAGTGCCGGCTTGCGCGAAAGCGTTGGCCCGCGCCGAATTGCGAATGTCGGACATCGACCTTTTCGAGGTCAACGAAGCCTTCGCAGCGCAAGCTTTGGCCTGCACGCGCGAGTGGAAATTCACCAATGCCGAGTTCGCCCGAACGAACGTCAATGGCTCCGGCATTTCCCTGGGCCATCCGGTTGGCGCCACTGGCGGCCGAATCCTGGCGACGCTTCTGCGTGAAATGGCGCGCCGTAAGGTTCGCTACGGCCTGGAGACGATGTGCATCGGCGGTGGCCAAGGCTTGGCCGCGATATTCGAGCGGGTTGTCGCCTAACCGCCTTGGAAGCGCGAGCCACGAAATCGGCTCGCGCCTGATAGATGTCCTCCCAAAGCTCAGAGTTTCATGAACACGGACTTCGTCTGCGTGTACGCCTCGATCGACTCCGCGCCGTTCTCGCGGCCGAAGCCAGATTGTTTGTAGCCGCCGATCGACATGACCGGGTCGCCTTCGGCGTAGGTGTTGATCCAGACGCGCCCCGCCTTGAACTTACGGGCGATCCTATGCGCCCGCCCGACATCGCGGGTCCAAACGGCGGATGCAAGGCCGTAAGTCGTGTCGTTGCCCTGGAATATAGCGTCGTCCTCGTCCTTGAACGACAGGACCGAGAGAACCGGCCCAAAGATCTCCTCGCGCGCAATGGTCATGTGATTGGCGACATCGGCGAAAATCGTCGGCTCGACAAAATGGCCTCTGGCGCCGATGCGCGCTCCGCCGAGAACAAGCTTCGCGCCCTCGCTAGAGCCTCTGTCGATGTAGGAGAGTACGCGCCTCATCTGGCGATCGGAAATCAGAGGGCCGATTTCGGTATCCGCGTCGAGCGGCGAGCCGACCTTGTGACCCGATATGATCTTTGAAATCTTGGCAATGATCTCTTCTCGAATGCTTTCCTGCGCGAACAACCGCGTTCCCGAAGAACAGATCTGGCCATTGTTCTTGCAGAATCCGTTCACCGCCGACTGCGCTGCCGCGTCGAGGTCGGCGTCGGCGAAAATGACGTTCGGCGACTTGCCGCCGAGTTCAAGGGTTACCTTCTTCAGGTTGCCGGAGGCCAGTCGCATGATCTGCTGGCCGACGCCGGTCGAACCGGTGAAAGCGATCTTGTCGACGTCGCCGTGTGCCGCTAGCGCTGCCCCTGCGGTCGCGCCATAGCCGGGCAGAATGTTGACGACGCCCGGCGGCATTCCGCTTTCCTGAATCAGTTCGCCCAATCTCAACGTCGACAAGGGCGCTTGTTCGGCCGGTTTGAGAACGCAGGCGTTGCCGCAGGCGATCGCCGGGGCGATCTTCATCGCGGCCATCATGACCGGCACATTCCAGGCGTTGATGAGCCCGCAAACGCCCATCGGCTCGCGTAGCATGTAAATGAAACGCGAGCCGTCGGTCGGATTGGTCGTGCCGAGGATTTTGGTCGGCCAGCCTGCGAAATAGCGAAACACCTCGACGACCCCTGCCACGCGACCCACGCTTTGCGAGAGAGGCGTGCCATTGTCCAAGGTTTCGATGACCGCCAATTCCTCGGCGTTTCTTTCGACGGCGTCGGCAATCTTCAGCAACAAGCGGGTGCGCGCGTGCGGAGAAATGCCGCCCCAGGTAGGCGCCTCGTTTCAGCAACAAGCGGGTGCGCGCGTGCGGAGAAATGCCGCCCCAGGTAGGCGCCTCGTATGCTCGCCGCGCGGCCTTGACCGCGATGTCTACGTCTGCGGCGTCCGCTTCGGCGATACTGGCGAGCTTTTCTTCCGTTGCGGGATCGAATGTATCGAAGGTCTTGCCCGATACGGCGTTGACCCATTCGCCATTGATCAGCAGTCCCTTCGAATCCGCCTTGATCCAAGCTGTGGCCTTCTGAAAGCCAGGCGCAATGGGGAAAATTGGGGGCACGGATTGCGCGGCGGTCGTCATCGTGTTTCCTCGCTTGACTTGCTGACCTGGATCAGCCCGAGCCTGCGAATGGTTCTTCGGATCATGTTAAACGCAAGCGCGGCGCCAACTCACTGAGTCACAGCTTCCGGCGCGCCTGCCCACCCGGGGTTCGCTCTCTTTGTTGCCGTTATGGACATGTGTCGGCTTCGAATACAGAGCCGGCACGAATTTGTTGACGCATGGACCTCTCGCGAGGCGCGTTTCCCGCTGCGGCGTCAACACATTCTATTTTTCAGCGCAGTCCACAAACTTGGCACGCGCCTTGCCCTGATGGTTGGGTCGCAACAAGCTTCGCGCTAGGCCGATGCGCGGCGGCGACACAAGCAAGGGCCAGCCCGAGGGAGAGTGCGCTTGGAGACCATTGTATCGACAGGCGTGATCGGTATCAGTATCGGCGCCCAATACGCCTTGATCAGTATCGGCTTCACACTGATCTTCGGCATCATGGGCGTCGTCAATTTCGCCCATGGCGCCTTCTACATCATTGGCGGGTATTTCGCCTACACGCTAACAAGCCTATTGGGCGCGCCATTCATCTTTGCCGTGGTGCTAGCCACCTTTTTGACCGCCTTGGTCGGGTATTTCGTCGAGATCATTGTCGTTGAGAAATACGTCTCCGACCATATGGCGACGATGCTGCTGACGCTGGGCGTCTATCAAATCATGGTCACCGGCGCGACACTCGCCTATGGCGCGGAGCCTGTTGATTTCCGCTTTCCGATTTCCGGGGCGTTGCGATGGCATGGCTATTTTGTCCCCTATTCGACCCTTGTCGTCCTCGTCGTCTGCGCGGTTGCGATCGTCAGCATCTACTATCTGGTCTTCATGACGCGCTACGGCATCGCGCTGCGGGCGATGGCCGATGACGGCGCGGTGGCGCGCGCGCAGGGCATACCGGCGGCACGCATGTTTCCCATGGCTTTCGCGATAGCCACCGGGTTGGCGGGGCTGACAGGAGCGATCGTTACGCCGATCCTCGTCCTGGAGCCGCAAGGCGGGGAAGCCATTCTCGGCAAGGCGTTCATCGTCGTCATTCTTGGCGGCCTGGGCAGCGTGACTGGCGCTACGGCCTCGGCTTTTATCGTCGGGCTTATCGAAGCCTATTCCAGCGTTTATCTTGGAGGTTCGAAGGGCGCCCTCGCTTTGTTCGTTCTCGTCGTACTCATCCTGCTCGTCAGGCCACAGGGCTTGATTGGCTCCTCCGCGCGGAAGGCTTGAGTCCATGGTCTCGGATCGCCGTCGCGACTTCAAACTGGATCTGTGGGGCATCGTCCTGTTGGTCCCTTTGCTGATCTCGCCTTTTGTCACCAAGGACGTGCTCATTTCATCGCTCACCTATCAAATCTCGATCGGCGTAGCGGCGACGATGGGCATCTATGTCATGCTGCGCATGGGTCTGCTGTCGTTTAGCGTTCCGTCATTCATGACGATCGGCGGCTACGCGGCGGCGATTTCCGCCACCGCTGGGTGGACGGACATCTTCTTCCTGACGGCGATAAGTTTCGTGGCCCCGGCGCTGGTCGCAGCGCCGCTCGGCGCCATCGTGCTTCGATTGAAAGGGATTTATTTCATCTTCATCACCTTCATCTTCAACGAGATCCTGCAGATATTGTTATTCGAAACACCCGATTTGACAGGTGGCGCCAACGGCATACCTGGAGTTCCGCCCGCGACATTGTTCGGGCATGAATTGGCCGCGCAGCCCCAACTCGTCGCCGTGACGGCGGCGCTCGCTATCGTCGCAGCATTGATCACGTTCGTGGTCACGCACCGTTTCCGCGCCGAGTTTACTTCGATCGAAGAGAACGAAACGCTTGCCGAAAGCCTAGGCGTCGCGCTCTGGAAATACCGCACCATCGGCTTTATCGCCTCGGCGGGCGTCTCGGGCCTCGCAGGCTTCGCGTTGGTGAACATGCTTTCGACCGCCCACCCGAGCTTGTTCGCCTCCTGGTCAGTCAATAGTTATATTGCTTACGCCTTTGTGGGCGGACGCGGGACCCTATTGGGCGTCGCCGTCGGCAGCGCTCTGCTCATAGCGGTGACGAACTATTTCAGCGCCTTCGCGAACCTCTCGGCTGGGTTGTTCGGAGTGCTGCTCATCGTCGTTATGATGCTCGCTCCCTCGGGAATAGTGGGCAGCTTCGTCAAGCTCGCCGACTACATCAGGTCGCGCTCCGTCACGCGCTCAGCCCCATCGATCAAAGAGAAGCAAAATGAATTCGGTTGATCGCGCAGGCCCAGCTTCGGCGAAGAACGCCTCTGGCGACGCGCTTCGGGTCGACGGAATCGCGAAACGCTTCGGCGGTCTTCGTGTGTTCGATCCGATTTCCTTCGAACTCGCCGAAGACGAGATTCTGGGCGTGATCGGGCCTAATGGCGCCGGGAAAACCACACTGATCAATGTCATGTGCGGCATGATCGAGCCGTCCGCCGGGCGCGTGCACCTCGGCCAACGGAATATTACCGGCCTGCCGTTTCACTCCGTCAGTCAACTCGGCGTCGTCCGCAGCTTTCAACAGACCAACACCTTCAGCAAGGTCAGCGTCGAGGAGAATCTGTTTCGCGCCAAGCGCTTCTGCTCCAAGCGATCCGGACCCGACCTGGGATTGGATGACTTGCTTCACGACTTTGAGTTGGCCGGGCATCTCGACGAGCCCAGCGACAAGCTTCCCTACGGGTTGCAAAAGATGCTAGGCCTGATCATGGTCCTGGCCACTCGCCCGCGCTTTATCTTGATGGATGAACCGGCCGCCGGCCTCGAGCGGCGCGAACGTATCCGAGTCGATCGTTTCATTGAACATGCGCGCAAAGTGCTGCGGTGTGGAATTCTGATCGTCGAGCATGACATGGACCTGGTAAAGCGGCTGTGCCCAACGATCGTCGTTCTCGAATCGGGCCGTTTGCTGGCGAAGGGGCCGCCGGTGGAAGTGTTGGCCCGGCCCGATGTCATCAACGCCTACCTCGGCGATAGCGCGGATTGACACCATGCTGAAGATCGAAAAGGCGAACGTGCGCTATGGGGGCATCGTCGCCCTTCAGGATGTCTCGGTCGAAGTGAGACAGGGCGAATCCGTTCTTCTTGTCGGCGCCAATGGCGCCGGGAAATCCAGCCTCATCAACGTAGTCATCGGATTGGCGCCGCTCGCTAGTGGACGCGTGACGTTCGACGACAGGGATTTGGCAGGCGTATCTTGCTCTGATCGTTCGCGTCTCGGCATCGGCTATTCGCCCGAGGGCCGACGTGTTTTCAAGTCGCTGACGGTCAGGGAGAACGTGCTTTCCAGCACGCTCGGCACGCCCATGCGTAAGGCCGCTGCCAATCTCGAATGGTTGATGGAAGCCTTCCCACTACTTGCGGAGCGCGCCAACCAACCAGCGAACCAATTGAGCGGCGGCCAACAACAGATCGTGGCGATCGCGCGCGCAGTCAGCACAATGCCGAAACTTCTGCTGCTCGACGAGCCGTTCCTGGGGCTGGCGCCAGTGTGGATCGGTCACGTCAGTGCGGCGATCCGAGAACTGCAACGGCGCGGCACGACCATTCTGATGACCGAGCAGATGGCGCGCCCGGCGTTGAAATTGGTCGATCGCGCCTACGTGATCCGCAATGGCGAAGTGCGCCGAAGCGGGACTGTCGAAGAAATACGCGATGTTGCGCTAGCGGAAGAGTATCTCTGACGCGGGGCCTTAGGCCGGCGCCGGGCTTGCTGGGGCTCAACGTCAAAAACCATCAAGGCGAATTGCCTTTACCCCTCCGGAGATAAGAAATGAGTACACCTAGCAAGCCCTCCCACTACGATGCCGTTCCGCAACTCAAGCGTCTTCGGGACGATGTTCTTTATGGCGTTGTGTGGAAGCAACCGGAAATGAACGCGCGCGACCGCAGCGTTGTGACATGTTCAATCCTAGCGGCCCTCGGGAAGAATGAGGAACTCGCGCATCACATGAAGCTGGCTATCGAGAACGGCGTAACTCCGGACGAACTCCGCGGCTTGATCGTTCAGGTGGCGTTCTACGCGGGTTGGCCATGCGCCGTGAACGCGGCGAGGGCGGCCATGCCGATTCTGGTCCCCACCGAATAACCATCGCTATCAATCGACGTCCGCGGCGAAGACAGTCCCATTGTCGTTTCCGGGTACACGCCTGGGTCGATGGCGACGAACAAATCGAAGAGGGATGGAGACGAGATGAGCAAGCGATTTGAAGGGCGCGAGGAGCCGATCCTGGAGCCGGACATTGCGATCATCGACGCCCACCATCATCTTTTCGACAAGCCGTCGCTGCGCTATCTCCTCGATGAATACCTGGAGGACGTGCGCGCCGGGCACAGGATCGTTGGTTCGGTATATGTCGAAGCGGCGGCGTTCCACAGAAGGACAGGGCCAGAAGTTCTTAGGCCGCTTGGCGAAGTCGAGTTTGCGAATGGCGTGGGCGCCATGAGCGACAGCGGGACCTATGGCGAAATGCGGCTCTGCGCCGCGATCGTCGGCTATGTCGACTTACGCCTCGGCGAAGACGTTGCCGATTTGCTCGACCGCTCGATCGCCGCGGCCGCCGACCGATTCCGCGGCGTGCGTCAGATCGTCATGGATCACCCCAGCGACGCGCCCTATCGTTTCTTCTTCACGGGGCGCCCACCGGCGGGAATTTATCACCACCCAAGGTTTCGCGACGGCTTCCGTCAATTGGCGCTGCGCGCGCTAACCTATGACGCAACGGGCTTTCACATCCAGCTTCCCGACATCTGCGCGCTGGCGGATGCGTTCCCGGATACGACGATTATTCTAAATCACATGACGGTCGCGATGGGCCTAGATTTGAGCGTGGATGAGCGGATCGCGCTGTTCAACGATTGGCGCGACAAGATCCGCGACGCTGCGCGACGACCGAATTTGATGTGCAAGATTGGCGGACTCGGAATGCCGATCTGGGGCTTCGGATTTGAGTCGCGCTCCGACGCAATTGGATACAAGGAATTCGCCGACCGATGGCGACCTTTCGTCGAAACCGCGATCGAGGCTTTTGGAGTCGAGCGTTGCATGATGGAGAGCAACTTTCCGCCTGACGGCCGATCGGGCGGCTATGTCCCGGTCTGGAATGCTCTCAAGCATATCGTTTCCGGTTGCTCGCGCGACGAAAAGAATCAGTTGTTCCACCGCACCGCCGCGCGCGCGTACGATATCGAAATGGAAGGATTGATCCCCGCGGGATGAACCCGGGTCCAACAAGCAATCTCATAGCTCCAAGGAGGATTAAATGCAGGTCTTTCGGGCTGGTTCGCGGCCATCAGGAAAAGGGTCAGCTGAGCAATTTACTGGAACTGTTCGCCGTGACCCGCTTTGTCAAGCCGAGCCGCCTGGCCGGGTTCAAGCGGGCATCAATACGTTTGAGCCCGGCGCGCGCACCGCGTGGCACACACATCCGCTCGGTCAGACCCTGTTCTTCACCGCGGGCGCCGGCTGGGTGCGAAGTTGGGGCGGTCCTGTCCTCGAAGTGTTTCCCGGCGACGTCGTCTGGATCCCTGCGGGCGAAAAGCACTGGCATGGGGCCACCGCAATGACCGCAATGTCTCACCTCGCTATTACCGAGGCGCTCGACGGCAAGGCCGTGGAATGGCTCGAGCATGTCACCGACGACCAATATTTGAAGTGATATCATCGCGCCGAAACGCAATCGGCTTCGGCGACTCTCCAATCAAGCAATCTTAATTGTTGCGTGCGCCCGTGTCTTTCGCAACGACAAGCGCGTCCGCCGCGACGACGCCTTCGCCCAAGCGCTTCACCAGCAGCGGATTGATTTCAAACTCAACGATGTCGGGCGTCGCCAGGAACAAGTCGCCCAGGCGCGCGGCGGCGCGCGCCAGCGCATCGACATCGGCGGCGGGCGCGCCCCGAAATCCCTGCAGCAGCTTCGACAGTTTGAGCCTCTCCAGCGACGCCTTCACTTGGAGTTCGGAGACCGGCAGCGCGAGATGCACGACATCGCGGTAGAGTTCAATGGCGACGCCGCCAGAGCCGATCGACAGCACAGGGCCGAAATCCGTGTTGCGCAGGCACGAAAGCACCACCTCGACGCCGCCCTCCACCATCTCCTGCACGAGCACTCGCAGATCGGGTTTGCCCAATCGCCGGCGAAATTCCTGGGCATGCGCATCCACCTCTTCGGGCGTGCGCACGCGTAGCTTCACCAACCCCAACTCGGTCTTGTGCTCGCAATCCTCGGGCAAGACCTTGACGACGAGCGGATATTTCAACCCAGCGCAGGCGACGACCGCGTGAGTGTCCGCGGGCATGGTGATCCAACGCGCCGGCGAGATATGGCCTTCCTCACAAAACGCCATGATTTCGGGCCAGTCCCGAGGCGCGACGTGTCGCGGCAGAGGCGCTCGCGCCGCGACCTTTGGAAGCGCTTGATAGCGTGCGCGTCGATAAAGCCAAGACAGGGCTCGCATCGCGTCAGCCGTGTCGTCGACCAGCAACACGCCCGCCTCTCGAAACCTGTCCCGAGTTTCTCGGTCGCTCATTTCCGCGACGAGACTGAGGATCATCGGGAAGCCGCCTTGCCGCGCGGCTTTCCTGAAGTCCTCGCCATGGTCTTGCAGATTTTTGAGACCGCTGCTGGCGAACTGGATTACGAGAGCCTCGGTTCGGGCATCGGCCGCCAAAGCCGCGCAGGCGTCGCTGAACAGATTGGAAATGCTGTGAATCTGTCCGGTGAGATCGACCGGATTGGCTTTGCGCGCGAAAGCGGGCAACAGACGCTCGAATGTGTCCACGGTCGCGGGGCTGAACTCCGCCATCGGCAAATCGAATTCCTCGCTTTGATCGGCTAGAAGCGCGCCCGCGCCCCCGGAGGAACTCAAGACCACTAGGCCGCCTTTGGCGTCGCCGGAAACCCGAGGATTGGGCAGGAAGGCCAGCGCTTCGACCGAAGCGAGCAACTCGGCGATGCTGTTCACGGATAGCACGCCCGCCTGCTCGAGCACGTCGTTGTAAACGGCGTGAGAGGAGGCGATCTTTCCGGTGTGTGAAGCGGTCGCCTGCTGACCCACTTCGGAGCGGCCCGCCTTCAGCGAAACGATCTGAACGCCGCGCTCACGCGCTCGTTCGGCGAGGAGCAGAATACGTTCAGCATGGCCGAGGCCTTCGAGATATAGCGCGACGACGCGAACGTCGTCTTGCTCGATCAACCAGCCGAGCGCGTCGAGAACGTCAACGCGCGTCTCGTTGCCGACGCTAACAATGTAAGAACAGCCGACCCCGCTCTTTTGCAGGTAGCTGCCCATCGCGCTCGAAAGCGCGCCGCTTTGGCTGACGACCGCAATCGGAGCGTGTTTTGTAATGTCCAGGTTGAGAACCCCGCCGCCAAAGCTGAATATCGAGCGCTCTCGAACCGACCATAGACCTTGGCAATTGGGGCCAAGAAGCAGGACGTTATTGAGCCGGGCTGCCTCTTGCAGGCGCTGAGCGACTTCTTTGCCGCTCTCGACTTCCTCGAAGCCGGCGCTGAAGACGATGGCGGCGCGAATGCCCTTCCCACCGCAAGCCGCGACAATTTCAGGGACGGTTTCGGCCGGCGTTATGATCAATGCAAGGTCGGGGATCGCGGGCAGTTCGTCGACGGAAGCATAGGCCTTGAGGCCTTCGACCTCCGCGCTGCTCGGCGAAACCGGGTAGATTTCTCCCTTGAAGCCATGTTTGACGATGATCCGAACCAGCGTGTTACGTGCGGAGCCGCGTTTCGCGGAAGCGCCTATGATCGCGATGCTCCTGGGGCGAAACAGGTTCTCGAACTGACTTTTTTCATTCGACATCTTTGGCGCCTCAACCCTGTGCTCAGCTTCCGGCGAACCGATTGCGTCGATCCTTACAAACAGCCGACGAACCGCATTCGCAATTTGTTGGCAGGGGGCAAGAAATATGCCGCGATTGCGGCCTCGAAACTCCCGAGGCCCCGCTGCGCTATGGCATGCCCCTTGCTGTCAGAACCGCGCGCATGCAAAGGGAACGCAGCCGATGTCCGCTTCAGACTATCAGGATATTCTCTACAGTAAGGCCGGCGGCGTCGCGACAATCACCATCAATCGACCGGAGAAGATGAATTCCGTCACTGCCGATTCGCAAAGAGAAATCGAGTCGGCGTTCGACGACGCCGGCAAGGACCCGACGATCGGGGTCGTCGTTCTCACAGGCGCGGGAGAAAAGGCTTTTTGCGCCGGCGCCGATGTTTCCTGGCAGGCCGCCGGCAAAATGGGCCGTGTCGGCGCCACGATCTTCACGCCGCCCTTCATGACCATTTCCCGATGCTCGAAGCCGGTCATAGCCCGCGTCAACGGTTTCGCCATTGGCGGCGGCAACCACTTCGCCTATTTCTGCGATTTCACTATAGCCGCCGAGCACGCCATCTTCGGGCAAAGCGAGCCGCGCGTCGCCTATCCCGCAAGCGGCCCTGTCGTCAGCTATCTTACGCGTATCGTTGGACATAAGCGGGCGCGAGAAATATGGATGTTGGGCCGGAAATACACCGCGGCGCAAATGATGGATTGGGGATTGGTGAACGCCGTCGTGCCGATGGCTGAGCTGGACGCCGAGGTGGCGCGATGGTGCGACGAACTGCTGGCTGTTTCGCCGACCTGCTTGAAGGTCTACAAAGCCTCCTTCATCGAGGAGTTTCAGGACCTCGCGGGGCAGGCCGACAATCTGAAGCGCTGGTTGGTGCCCGACGACTTCTGGCAAACGGAGCAGAAGGAGGGGACGTCCGCCTTCGCGCAAAAACGTAAGCCCGACTACTCCCGCTTCCGACAAGCGCGGCAAGTCAAATAGACGAGAGTCCGATCTACGGTCCTTCGTGCTCGCGCCGAAGACACGGAGCGGTCCGGATGTATCGGTCGAGGTCAGTTGCATACCTCCAGCCGTACATCGTCGCCGACCGGCCGATTCGATTGTGTCAGGTTCAATCTTGATCGCGACCGAGCCGATAGCCAGGACAGCAAGGCTTTGGCTGCGACGCGGAGTGTCGTGGCATAGCTTAATTCGTAGGGCGGCGACCTGGAACAACGAGCTGAAACAGATGGCCAGGAGCCACTGATGGTTTGGCACGCCCCTTGCAACATTGCCGATGCGTCCTCGCGCCGCTCGTGCTGATAAGTCCGTCCCACGAACTTTGCGCCTGACGTCAACCAAGTGGCCGTCCACGCCGGTGACCAAAGGTTATTCGGGCCGCCGCTGTTGCGCCCGGCGCAAAAATGAAAAGGGAGACGCACGGTGAAGAGCATATCGGCCGCCATCATTCTGGCCTTGGGAGTGGCTTTCGCGGGCGGGAACGCTCTCGCTGCTGACGGAGACACAATAAAGATCGGCGCCATGGTTTCGTTGAGCGGCGGCGCGGTGTCGATCGTCGGAGAGGACATGCGGCGCGGCTTCAAAATGGCGCTCGACGAGGCCAACGCCAAAGGCGGTTACAAGGGTACGCCATTTGAAATGGTCGTCGGCGACGACCAGGCCAACCCAACCGTAGCGGTTGGTCTCGCGCAAAGATTGCTCGTACGAGACAACGTGACCGCGATCGTCGGCATGGCCTCCAGCACCGTGGTCAAGGCCGTGGGTTCCATCGCCGCGCAATATAAGAAGCCGTTGTTCGTCGTCGCCGGGGCCTCGCCCATCGTCGAAGACGCTTTCGGCCGCGAGCCCTGGTTCTTCCATTTCCTTCCCTGGGAATATTATCGCGCTGAAACCGCCGCCGCGTTCCTAAAAAGCCTTCAGCCTGTCCCGCAGACCGTGGCCATAGCCTACGAAAATGGCGTCTACGGCAGCGGCGGCGCGCCGATCATGAAAGAACATCTCGAAGCCGCCGGCTTCAAGGTCGTCGCCGTGGAAAGCTTCAAATCCGGTTCGCCTAGCGTTCTTCCTCTGCTGTCGCGCCTCAAATCTGAAAACCCCGACATCCTCGTCGTTATGGCGTTCCCGACTGATGACATCGTCATCATGAAGCAGAGCCGCGAGGTCGATTTCTCGCCGAAGCTCGTCGTGCTCCCCGAGATCGTGTCCAAGGAGCAATTCGGCGGAACTCCCAGTGATTTCATCACCGGCTTTGCGACCTGGGCCCCGGAGTCGACCTATCCCGAAAGCGTTCGCTGGTTGGCCGCGTTTCGACAAATCTATCCCGACCGACCCGAGCCGCTCGAATACGCGCCGATGAGCTACATGGCGATGAAGATGCTGCTGGCGGCAATAGTTGAAGTGGGTCCGGACTCGGAAGCCATCATCCATCGTCTCGAGACGGAAAAGTCAGATTCTCCGTTTGGTCCGGTGAGTTTCTCCGACAGCAAGAACGGTCACCATCAAGTTCTGCATGGGATCGACATTCTGCAACTGCAAGACGGCAAGAAGATGGTCGTTTATCCGCCGGAATTGGCGAACGCCAAAGTCATGTATCCGGCGCCGACCTGGAAGGATCGCGCCAACTAAGCCATGGGCGCGGCGCGCGAAACCGTCCTGCTCCTGCTGAGAAAAAGCGTCGCGGAGTACCCGCCACCCCGAGATGAACAAACATAAGACACCGCGCGACGCCTTCAATCCGCCGCGCCGCTAATCGAGCTAGGAAAAATATGATCGAGATTGGCATTGACGTCGGCGGCACCTTCACGGACATCGTCTGTTTGGCGGACGGACAGCTATACACGACGAAAGTGCCATCGTCGAAGGACTCAGTAAGCGGAATCGCAGAAGGCATCCGGCGTGTCCTCGCTATGTGCCCGGCCAGCGTCGACACGACGTCGCCCGCCATCCAGATTCATGGAACGACGGTCGCCACCAACGCCATTCTCGAGAATACCGGCGCTGTGACCGCTTGCCTGACCACGGAAGGGCATGAGGACGCTCTGGAAATCGGGCGTCAAAAGCGATCGAGATTGTATGATCCGTTTATTGATCCCGACACCCCCGGCTATCTGGCGCCCCGCCGGCTGCGGCTCGGCATCGAGGGCCGCATTGACGGGCGTGGCGCCATCGTGACGCCTCTCGACACAGCGGCCGTCGAGCGCGGCGTCGCGGAAATGAAGCGCCGCTTCAACATCGAATCGGTGGCGATTTGTTTCCTGAACAGCCACGCCAATCCCGCTCACGAGCGTCAGGCTCACGACGTCATCAAACACGCCTTTCCCGGATTGGCGGTTTCGCTGTCCTCGAGCCTGAACCCCGTCTTTCGCGAATACGAGCGGACCTGCGTCACGGTATTCGACGCTTACGTTCGTCCCATCGTGGATCGCTATCTGACTCGTCTCAGCGAGGGATTGGGTTTGGGCGATGGCGGTCGTTCTGAATTGCGCATCATGCAATCCAGAGGCGGAATTACGACGGCCAAACTTGCCGCGCAGCAGCCTATTTCGATGGTTCTCTCCGGGCCCGCGGGCGGCGCGGTCGGGGCCAAATACACCGCCGGGCTTTCCGGCCGTCGCGATCTGGTGACCATGGATATCGGCGGCACCAGTTGTGACGTTTCGCTCATTCGCGGCGGCGCCATCGAGCTGACGCAGGAAGGCCGGCTGCGGGGATATCCGCTGAGATATCCGATGGTTGACATCACAACCATCGGCAGCGGCGGCGGAAGCGTAGCCTGGGTCGATGCGGCGGGCGGTTTGCACGTGGGCCCACGCAGCGCGGGCGCGTATCCCGGCCCGGCCTCTTACGGGCGGGGCGGCGAAGAACCGACGGTCACCGACGCCAGCGTCGTGCTCGGATACATGAACCCGGCTCATTTCGCGGCGGGGACGCTGCCTCTTTACCCCGAACTCGCAGCCCGCGCGGTGGGAAAGTTGGCCGACAAACTTGGATTGTCGCTCGAGGAAATGGCGATCGGCATCCACCGCATCGTCAACGCGCAAATGGTTGAGGCGATCAAGTTGATCACGATCCGTCGCGGCCACGATCCGAGAAAATTCTCGATGCTCGCCTTTGGCGGCGCTGGGGCTATTCACGCCGGCGAGATGGCGCGGCAACTGCAAATCCCTGAGGTTATCGTTCCGGCGCATCCTGGGACGCTCTCGGCGTTCGGCATGTTGGCGGCCGACATCGAAATGATGGCGTCAACTCCTATCTGATCCGCGCCAGCGAGATCGATGCTGACGAGTTGGACCGACGGTTTGAGGAGCTTGGCATTCGCGGTCGTGAGCGTTTGCTCAGCGACGGAGTCAAAGGCGTCGCCATCGAAGAGCGACGCTCGGCGGATATGCGTTACGCCGGGCAATCCTACGAGTTGGAGATCCCGCTGGAACTCCTGCCCGCTATCGAAGCTCTGCCGAAAGCGCTCAAGGCGTTTCATCTCAAGCATGAAGAAGTGTACGGCCACGCCGATCCGTCGCGCGCCGTCGAACTCGTCAATGTCCGAACTGTGCACTTCCAGCGTCTTGGAATTCCCAAGTTCGGAATTGATCGGGAGGTGGAGGGAGAAGCGCCAACGCGCCGCCGCGCCTATTTCAAGGATCACGGCTGGCTCGACACGCCGATCCTTCGCAGGGCGAGCCTCTCCCTCGGGGCGCGAGTCGAAGGACCCGTGATCGTCGAGCAACACGATACGACGATCGTCGTCTATCCCGGCCAGTACGCGGAAATAGACACGGCCGGAAACCTGTTCATTCGCTTTCCGTCTTAAGGCGCGCCCGCCCCCCCTGAAGGAACGCGATAGGAGCCCTAAATGGTCGACGCCGTCACCATCGAAATTTTGAGAAATCGCCTCGATGCGATCGCCACGCAAATGCAAGTCACGCTGCTGAAGAGCGCGGTGTCCGTCGTCATCAAGGAAGGCGAAGATTGCGCCTGTTGTTTGTTCAGGAGCAACGGCGCGCTGGTGGCGCAATCCTGCGCCAACCCGATTCAATTGGCGATAATGGGCCCAGCCATGGAGGCGGTACTGCGCCGCTTTCCAGCGGAAATCATGAAAGCGGGCGACGTCTATATCCTGAACGATCCCTACACCGGCGGCACCCATATCCCCGATCTCATCATGGTCTCGCCGGTCGTCGTCGATGGCGCCGTGATCGCCTTGAGTGCGGCATTGGCGCATCAGGAAGACTTCGGTGGCAAATCGTTCGGCAGCATGCCTGCCAACGCAACCGAAATCTTTCAGGAAGGGCTCATCCTGCCACCCGTTGCGCTCTATATCGCGGACAAGAGAAACGAGACCCTGTTCGACATTCTGGTGCACAATGTCAGGATGCCCGAGTCCCTGCTCGGCGACATGGGAGCGCAATTGGCCTCGGTCAAGCTCGGCGTTCGCGCCTTTCTGATCGCGGTGGCGGAAATGGGCGCGGGAACGATCATCGAAGCCATGGACGCATTGTTCGAACAAGCCGAGGGCCTGATGCGCAGGGGCATCGAGCAAATCCCCGACGGCGACTATCATTTCCATGACTTCATCGACAACGACGGCATCGATCTCGACCAACGCATCCGCATCGAAGGCAAGATCTCCATTCGCGGCAGCGACGCCCTCGTCGACTTCACCAATTCGTCGCCGCAAGTTCGGGGGCCAATCAATGTCGGTTACTGGGGCGCCTACTCGGCCGCGACCTTCGCGTTCCGCGCCTTCACCGATCTCGACATTCCCTCCAACGCGGGCGCCACGCGACCGATCAAGATGATAGCTCCTGAAGGCAGCATCTTGAACCTGAGGCGCCCCGCCCCGGTCGGCTTGCGAACGACGACCGCCAAGCGAATTCTCGATGTGCTTTACGGAGCGCTCGCCAAGGCCGTTCCAGATCGCGCGGTGGCGGCCTCGAGCGGTTGTTTGAGTGTTTGTTCGTTTGGCGGCACGGATCTGAATGGACAATTGTACGGTTGCACGGACCTCGTTGCCGGCGGCATGGGCGGCCGCCCGGGCAAGGACGGCATCGATCTCGTCGACACCGACATCACCAACACCATGAACATCCCGGTTGAGGCGTTCGAAGCGCGCTTTCCGCTGCGTGTGCTGAAGACGCGCTACCGCGCGGATTCTGGAGGCCCCGGCGAGTTCCGCGGCGGACTCGGCGTCCAGCGCTCCATCCAGGTGACCCACGGCCCGATCCGCTGTTCGTACCGATCCGACCGCCATTTTACCAGGCCCTGGGGGATCAATGGAGGGGGAGCGGGCGAAGGTTTCGCGACCCGGATTCTAAGGGTCGACGGGAGCGTGCAGAACATTCCATCCAAGCAGGATTTCGTCCTGGATACCGGCGACGTCCTCGAGATCCTGACGGGCGGCGGCGGCGGTTATGGCGATCCTCTGGCGCGCGCCTTCGAAAAGATCGCTGATGATCTGATCGACAGGAAGATCACGCCCGAAGCTGCGGAGCGCGACTACGCGGTGATAGGAAACGGCGACGGGATCGATGTGGACGCGAGTCTCGCGCTCAGAGAGACGCGGAGGCGCGAGCGCGGTCCGGTTTCCTGGACGATCGACCGCGGCAACGGGATACGCGAGTAGCGCCATGGAACTCTTCGTTCAAGCCACCGTCAACGGCGTCATAACAGCAGGGCTGTATGCGCTGATCGCTTACGGCGTTCTGATCCTGCTCGGCATTCTGAACATCGTCAATTTCGCCCACGGCGAATTCGTCATGCTCGGCGCCTATCTCGCCTACTGGGCGTTCACCGCGACCGGCATCGATCCTTTGATCATGGCGCTGCCCGTCGCCATCGGAATGTTTCTGTTCGGCGCGGCCATATACCAATTCGGCGTGCGGCCGGTACTCAACGAACCGGCGGTAAACCAACTCGCCTTGACCTACGGCATCAGCCTGACGCTACAAAATCTCGCGCTGATCTTCTGGCATTCCGATCTGCGCTCTATAAATGTCCCCTACGCGGACATCTCCGTGAAGCTTGGCATTGTCAACGTCGGTCTGATGCGGCTGGCCGCGTTCCTCATCGCTTGCGTCGCGATCGGAGCCCTGCAGGCGGTCACTTACTACACACGGATCGGCAAGGCTCTGCAGGCGGTCAGCCAGAACAAGACGGCGAGCGCGCTGATCGGCATCAACGTCAATTTTATCCATCTGACGACATTCGGCATCGCCGCCGCCGTCGCGGGAATCGCCGGAACGGTCGTCAGCGTGCTGATGTACACGTATCCGTTCGTCGGCGTGCCGTTGGTTCTGAAGGCGTTCACCATCGTCATCCTCGGCGGGTTAGGCAGCGTCCTGGGCACGCTTCTCGCGAGCCTCGTACTTGGTCTCTCGGAATCCTATGTAGGAACTTTCGTTCCTGATGGCTCCGGCTGGTCGGAAGGGGTGACGTTCCTGCTGATCATCATCGCGCTGCTTGTTCGTCCACAAGGCATGTTCGGCGTGAGGGATCATGGCTAATCACCCACTGTCGATATCGGGAGCCGGTCCATGGATCGTCTCGATCGCCGCCGTCGTCGGCCTGACGATTCTACCCTTTCATCTCGATGGTTATCTGCTGCACTGGGCGATCACCGTGCTGATGTATGTGTCCATGGCCTTGGCCTGGGACGTGCTGGCGCGCACGGGGCAATCGTCGTTCGGTCAAGTCGGATTCTTCGGGCTCGGCGCCTACGTGTCGGCGACGCTGTCGATTGACTTCAACCTCAACCCATTGACGGCGATCCTGCTGTCGACGTTGGGAGTCGGCGCCGTCGCCGCGCTGTGCAGCGCGCTTTTTCTGCGTGTCCGCGGCATCTATTTCGCCATCCTCACTTTGGCGTTCGCCGAGGTATTCAAAGTGCTGACGACCGAACTCGTCGACTTGACCGGCGGCCCGATGGGCCTGACGGTGCCAGCAATGTTCAACGGCAACGCCACCGAGAGCTATTTCTTCATGTTGGCGCTCGCCATCGCCTGCGTCATCGCGGTCAACCTGCTACAATGTTCGAAGCTTAATTTCGGCATCACGGCTATTCGCAGCAGCCCGGAAGTCGCCTCTGCGTTCGGCGTTCCCGTCAATCTGTTAAAGATAGGCGTGTTCACGGTTGCTGGGGTCATCACGGGCATCCTTGGCGGGTTCTACGCGTTCTACACCTCCTACATAAATCCGGAGAGCGTGTTCGACACGTCGATCTCCGTCGCGCCGGTGATAATGTGTATATTCGGCGGCCTTTATACAATCGTCGGACCGATCTTCGGCGCCGTCACCCTTACGATATTCCAGGAAGTGTTGAGGACGATGATCGAATCGGGTTCGCTGGTGATCTATGGTCTCCTCTTGATCTTCAGCATCATATTCGTGCCGGAAGGTGTGTGGGGCCTGGTCCTCCGCGGTTCGTCTAAAATGCGTTCAACGAAGGCTGACGGCGTCAAGCCAGCGGAGCAAGTCCATGCTGCGGATCCGTAATCTTTCGAAGCGCTTCGGCGGATTGAACGCGGTCGCCGACGTCTCCTTCGACGTGCCTATGGGCAAGATCGTCGCGCTTCTGGGGCCTAACGGCGCCGGCAAGTCGACGACCTTCAATCTGGTCTCAGGATTGATAAAACCCGATAGCGGCAGCGTATCGTTGTTCGATCGAAAGATCAGCGATCTCCCGCCCGCCCAGATTTATCGGGCCGGGATCGCGAGAACATTTCAGATCTGCCAATTGTTCAGCACGATGACGGTTGAGGAAAACGTGCTAGCTGCGGCGCTTTATGGCAGTTATGACGAAGTTCTTTCGATCGCAGAGGCGCGTAAGCGCACGCTGTCGATGCTGGATCGCCTCGGCTTGACGGCGAAGCGCGCCGTCAAGCCTAAGGACCTGACTTTCGCCGAGCAGAGACATGTCGAGATCGCGCGTGCGCTCGTCATGAAACCGAAGATATTGCTTTTGGACGAAGTCTTGGCGGGATTGACCGGCTCGGAGATCGACGAAGCCGTAGAATTGCTCAATCAGGTGCGTGGCCCGGAAATTGGGATTTTGATGGTCGAGCATCAGATACGGGCGGTGATGCGCTTGGCGGATTCGGTCGTGGTCATGGTGAGCGGCCGCAAACTCGTCGAAGGTACGCCGGCCGAAATCCAGGCCAATCCCGAAGTGTTGACCGCCTACCTCGGAAAGGACATCGAGCCGGCTGCCCGCAAGGTCGAGGCGAGCGTTTCAACCATCGCCAGCATTTCTCCCAAGGCGGCGCCGATTCTCGAACTCACGAATGTGGATGCGGGGTACGGGTCGCTGATCGCTGCGCGAGACGTCTCGCTGCGAGTCGACAAGCATGAAGTCGTCGCCTTGATCGGCTCGAACGGCATGGGAAAGTCGACCACACTGAAGGCGATTTCCGGAGTGATAAAGCCCCGGGCCGGAACCATCCGCTTCAACGGTGAGGAAATCCAACGATTGCCGACGCATGACATCGTCCGCCTCGGCTTGGGCCAAGTTCCCGAGGGTCGCCAGCTTTTCCCCTATATGTCGGTCGAGGACAATCTGATGCTCGGTTCGGCGTTCCTGCCCGAAGCTTGGCGCCGCAAGGCGGAAACGCTGGCCGAGACGTTCGAATTATTTCCCCGATTGGCCGAGCGACGAACTCAGCAGGCGGGAAGCTTGAGCGGCGGCGAGCAGCAGATGGTCGCAATCGGTCGCGCCTTGATGGGCCGCCCGAAGTTGCTGATGCTCGACGAACCTTCGATTGGTCTGGCCCCGATCGTGGTCGCCGAGACCTTCGGCGCCATTTCGCGCATCGCCCAAACGGGCATCAGCGTATTACTCGTCGAGCAGAATGTCGGATCGGCGCTGCGCATTTCGCATCGGGTCTACGTGATGGAAACAGGACGAATCGTCATCGAAGACAAGGCCGAAGACCTGCTCGCCAATCCTGAGTTTTTGAAAGCCTTTGGTCTTGGCGCGGCGGCTTGAACGTCGCGCGGCCGGCGGAAGCGTAGGAGAGTCTCATGAAAGCCTTGATCTGTCACGGTCCGGGAAAAATCACTTGCGAGAGCGTGCCGGATCCGAAACTATTCGACGAGAATAGCGCAATCGTCAGGACGACGTTGTGCGCGATCTGCGGTAGCGATCTGCACCCCTATCACGTCGATCTGCGGCGTGCGGCCTACTCGATCGGCCACGAGGCCGTGGGCGAGGTGGTCGAGGTAGGTCGCGGTGTGAAGAACTTCGCTGTCGGCGACCGGGTTCTGCTACCGGCGACGCTTAGTTGCGGACGGTGCCGTCCCAGCCTCGAAGGCAACGTTGTGCTTTGCCAAACCAACAAGACGCTCCGCGCTTTCGGCCAGGGCGCGAATGGCATCGGCGGTTGCCAAGCCCAAGCGGTCGTTGCGCCCTTGGCGGACCTGAACCTGTTTCATCTCCCCGATAACCTATCCGATGAAGTCGGCCTCATGTTGACCGATACGCTCGGCACGGCCTGGATGGCCGCCCGTCGCGCGCGGGTCGGGCCCGGCGACACCGTCGCTGTGATCGGCTTGGGCGCGGTCGGTCTGCAAGCGATCATCTGCGCGATGGCGATGGGTGCGGAGCGCGTGATTGGGATCGACCTGTTGGCCAATCGTAGGTTGATCGCGACCGAACTGGGCGCGGATACCGTCGAGGACTCCGACGTCATCGCCGGCGTCGCTGCGCTGACGGGCGATCGGGGCGTCGACGTTGTGATCGACGCCAACGGCGGCCCGATCACGACGGCCCTTGCGGTCGACTTGATCGGCAAGGGAGGCCGCGTTTCGGTCGTCGGTATCAGCGAACAGTTCACGATCCCATTTCCGATCAAGACCGGGCTTTACAAGAACCTCGAATTTCACACCGGCATTTGCTCCGCACAATTGGAGGTGCCTCACTTGCTGCGTGAGTTGGAAACCGGGAAATTGAACGTCAAGTCGCTGGAAAGCCTGTTCACGCATCGCATGGGCCTGTCCGAAGGATCGGACGCCTATCAGTTCTTCAACCAGCGGCGAAACAACGTGCTGAAAATCGCGTTGGACCCGTCGGCTTAGATAGTCTTCTGTTGATGCCTGGGCGCCAGGGGTTCTGGCGAAGCGGACGCACAGCCAGACGGAACGCTCGAGGAGTGAAATATCATGAGCAAGACGGAAGCCGACCGAGAGGTTACTGGACGCGACCCGCGCGACACATTCGCACCCCATGTGATGGCGGGGCGCGTGGCGCTGATCACCGGCGGCGGCACCGGGATCGGCTTCGGCATCGCGCGCACGCTGGGGCTGCTGGGCGCCAAGATATCGATCATGAGCCGCAAGCAAGACGTACTGGCGAAGGCGGCTTCGGAACTCGAGGCGCTGGGCATGGAAGCGTTCCATGTGGCGGCGGATGTTCGTGACTACGATCAGGTGCAGGCGGCCATCGACGCGACCGTAAAGCGGTTCGGTTCGCTGGATATCCTCGTAAACAACGCCGCGGGACTGTTTCATTGCCCTGCCGAGGAATTGAGTCCGAATGGTTGGAAGGTGCTGGTCGATATCGACTTGAACGGCACGTTTCATTGTTGCCGGGCCGCGTTTCCTCACTTGAAGGCGTCGGCGTTTGGCGGCCGCATCATCAGTGTCGTCTCGCCTTACGCTTGGACGAGCTGGCCCGGGGCCGCGAACGCGACCGCCGCGAAAGCGGGCATCATTTCTCTCAGCCACACGCTCGCCGTCGAATGGGCGCATGCCGGAATTCTCATCAATACCGTGGCGCCGGGGCCGATCGGCGGGACCGGCGGCGTCGAGCGCATGAGCCAGGACGGGGACCGAAAGGCGCGAGAGCTTGCCCATGTCGCTTTGGGCCGCTTTGGCGAAGTCGCCGACATTGCGGAAGCGATCGTATATCTTTCCTCGCGGGCGGGTTCCTACATAACGGGCGCGGACTTGTTGATCGACGGTGGTCGTCAGTTCAACTTCGTGCCTTCGAAGCTGACCAATTTGAGAACAATCTGAAGCCGCGGGAACGCCATGACTTCGAGCTCGAAGCCGACGGATTTTGGGCGCACGCAGCCGCCGAACGAAGAATGGCTCGCGCTTGCCATACCCGAGGCCGCCCTGGAGCCGGATCTGCCGATAATCGACGCCCACATGCATCTTTGGCATCATCAAACCGGTTATCATTATTTCGTCGAAGATTACGCCAGGGACTTGCGATCGTGCGGGCACAGGGTGGACGCGTCGGTCTACGTGGAGTGCGGATCGATGTACCGCGCCTTGGGGCCCGAGCATTTGAAATGCATTGGCGAAACGGAATTCGCGGTCGGCATGGCGGCGATCGCCGACAGCGGCCGATACACTTCGACCCGCGCCGCCGCGGGGATCATCGGCAACGCCGACCTCCGCTCAGGCGATGTTCTCGACGAGGTTCTCGACGCGCATGTCGAGGCCGCCAACGGAAGATTTCGCGGCGTGCGCCAACGCGCCAAATGGGACCCTGATCCCGCGGTGAAAGGCGTGGTCAGCGCCGATGCGCCGGGCCTCTTCCTGGGTCCGGAGTTCCAACGCGGCTTGAGGAAAGTGGCTCGAAGAGGTTTGATTTTTGAGGCCAGCGTCTACCACCCGCAGATTTCGGACGTCACGGAAATGGCGCGCGCCGTCCCCGAGGCCGAGATCGTACTCATTCATTCTGGTAGCCCGGTCGGGCACGGCAGTTATTCGGGACGCGAGCATGAGGTGCGCGCCGACTGGCTCGCCTCGATGAAGGCGCTCGCACGATGTCCGAACGTTCGCGTAAAACTCGGCGGCATCCTCATGACGCTGGCGAATTGCGATTTCGGCTCCGCGTCCAGGCCGCCGACTTCAGCGGAATTGGCGGAGCTATGGCGGCCTTTCATCGAACCCTGTTTCGAACTGTTTGGCGCCGAAAGGTGCATGGTCGCGTCCAACTTTCCGGTTGATAAGGCCGGCTTTGGTTATTCAACCGTCTGGAACATGTTCAAGCGGCTGACCTCGGGATGTTCGTCAGACGAGAAGCGCGCGATCTTCAGCCAAACGGCCAGCAGGGTATATCGCATTTAGGGGGTCTCCGTCCTGGCGGCGCGCCGGGCCGGGTTCGACGCTCCGAATTCGAGTGCTTTCCAAGCCCCTTGCGTTGCGGCCGGACGCGCCGTAAATATGTCGCCCATGGCGACACTTTGGGACAGAGATCCCGAAGCGCCCATGCACGGGAGGATCGCTTGACCGGTTCAGCGATAACTGGTGTCGTTTTCGTGGACAAAAACCGCAAAATCGGCTTCTCCGCGGGAATGGGCGACGATCCGCGGATAGGCGCGATGGCGCAGGACAAGGCGTGGCTGGACGAGGCGCGGCAGAAGCGTATTCAACCGCTCATCCTTGACCGCAAGAATTATGCGCTGCTGGTCAATCCCTTCGCTCAGGGCGACTTGCTCGTCGTCAGCGAAGCGCCCGGCCAGATCGTCATGGATTTCATCGCGTCGGTGGATTTTGCGTATGACGTCATCGAGCACATGCTCGCCGACCCCTTCGAGGCGATGACCGTCGTCGACGCCAAGAAGCGCGTCACCTACATCTCCCCCGTGCACGAGCAGTTCTTCGGGCTGAAGCATGGCGAAGCGATCGGCAAGCCGGTTCGCGAAGTCATCGAAAACACCAGGCTTGACCGCGTTGTCGAAACCGGCAAGGCGGAGATCGGCGAGATTCAACGGATGCGGGGATTGGAGCGCATCGTCTCGCGCATTCCCATCAAACGCAACGGCCAACTCGTCGGCGCTGTCGGCCGAGTGATGTTCAAAGGGCCGGAGCGGCTGGAAAAGATCGTTCGCCGGCTGAACAGCCTTGAAGGCGAAGTGGAGTTCTACAAACGCGAGGCGGCTGTGCTTCGCGAGCGTCGTTACGGCCTGGAGAATTTGATCGGCGAATCGCCGGCGATGCGCAAGTTGCGCTCGGAAATCATCAAGGTTGCGCCGCTGGATGTTCCAATCCTCGTCACCGGCGAGAGCGGCACGGGCAAGGAACTGGTCGCTCACTCGCTGCACCAATTGAGCCCGCGTCGCGACGCCGCCATGGTGATGGTGAACGCCGCCGCGTTGCCCGCGACGCTGGTGGAGTCCGAGTTGTTCGGTTACGAGGCCGGCGCGTTCACCGGCGCCAACAAAAAGGGCCATAAGGGCAAGTTCGAACAGGCCGCGGGCGGCACGATTTTCCTCGATGAAATCGGCGACATGCCGATGGAAGTTCAAGTTAAGCTGCTGCGCGTCTTGCAGGACCGACGCGTGGAGCGTATCGGCAGCGATCGGGCGCACGAAGTCGATTTTCGGTTGGTCGCGGCGACCAATTGCGATCTGCGGCGATTGGTCGGCGAAAGCAAGTTCCGCCTCGATCTCTACTATCGCATTTCCGCGATCATTGTCGAAGTGCCGCCGCTGAGAAATCGCATAAGCGATATTCCCGACCTGGCCCAACATTTTCTGACCGGAATCGCAGAACGTCATGCGCGGCCCACACCGCGCTTTACGTCGGACGCCATGGCTTATCTGGTGGACCAAAGATGGCCGGGAAACGTTCGCCAGCTTCGTCACGAAGTCGAGAGGGGTTTCATCTTCGCCGAAGATGGCCTGATCACCGCGGACATTCTCGCCCAACATGGGGACGTCTGGGATCAACCGGTCCAGGACAAACTAGAATTGGCGGTCTCGCCAAGGTCCGAGCGCGTAAGCGCAATTCCCCCGGTCAACGTCTCCGGAGAGCCCACGACGATGCAAAGTGCGATTGCTGTGCTGGAGACCGAGGTGGTCTCGCAATCGATGGCCAGACACAAAGGCAACAAGAAGCGCGTCGCGGAAGAACTCGGCATTTCGCGATCATATCTCTACAAGGTGCTCGGCTTGCGTGGCATCGAATGAGCGGCCACCCTCAGCCTCTGTAGCGTAGAGCTTCGACGATCAACGCGAAGGCAGGCGAGGGTTGTCGGCGGCTCGGGAAGTAAAGGTGGTAACCCGGGAAAGTCGGACACCAATCGTCGAGGACTTGCACGATCCGTCCGTCCGCGAGGTAGGGCTTGCAGACGTCCTCGGGAAGATAGGCTAGGCCGAAGCCGTCAATGACCGCCGTTAATAGCTGCGGTACGCCGTTGAAGGCGAACTGCCCGTCGACGCGAACGCGGATCGCTTCCCCGTCCTTCTCGAACTCCCAGGCGTAGAAGCCGCCGTAGGTCGGCAGCCGCAGATTCAGGCAGGTGTGGTGCGTCAATTCCCTCGGAGTCATGGGGGGAAGCCGTGTGGCGAAACAACTGGGGACGGCGACGACGATCATGCGGGCGTCGGGCCCGATGCGCACCGCGACCATGTCCTTTTCCACCTGCTCGCCCAAACGCACGCCCGCGTCGAACCGCTCCGCGACGATATCCGTGAGCGCGGATTCCGCGTTCAGTTCAACCTTGATGTCGGGATAGTCCTTGAGCCGTTTCGACAGCCGCGGCCACAAGATGGTGTCGATCGCGTGCTGGCCGGCGGTGATGCGAAAACTCCCAGCGGGCTTGTCGCGGAACTCGCTCAGCGCCGCGAGCACGGCCTCGATATTGCCGATCGCCGGGCCGAGGGCGCCGAGCAGCCGCTCGCCGGCTTCGGTCGGCGCGACGCTGCGGGTCGTGCGGGTGAGCAGGCGTACGCCCAGCCGCGTCTCGAGCCGGCCCAAGGTGAGGCTGAGCGCCGACTGCGATGTGCCAAGCCTCGCTGCTGCGCGCGTAAAACTTCTTTCTTCCGCGACGGTCAGGAAGGCCGTCAGGTCGCCAAACTCCTCGCGGCGCATTCATGAGTCTCCGATATGACTGCTATTTCCATATAGCCACTAATCATATCAAATGCTGGCTCCTATCTTGCAGACGAGCAAACACTGACTCAGAGTCTAGATCGGCATGGAATGGTCAGACGAAGAACTTGAGCGCATCGTCGAGGCCGACGATCTTCGCATCGCGCCGTTTCGCGACGACGGAAAAACCTACGGCACGCCGACCTGGATATGGTCGGTCGGTGTCGAAGGCGGCCTCTATGTCCGAGCCTACAACGGAGTGAAGTCCCGCTGGCATAGGGCGGCGATGCGTCAGAATGCCGGACGGATCGTTGCGGGAGGCCTGACGAGAAAGGTCGCCTTCGCGCCCGTCGAAGGCTCGATCCAAGAGCCGATCGACGAGGCCTACCGAGTGAAATACCGGGGCAGCCTCTATCTCGCGCCGATGATCGGCGACCGCGCCCGGGCCGCTACGGTTCGCATCACCCCAACAGGAGCATGAGCATGGACATTCATCGCAGCGGTTTGCGGCCGTCCGGCAAAGGGCCGTCCGATTGGTTCACCGGCACGGTGCGCGTCGATCCGCTGTTCGGCGCGCCGCCGCCGGCGCGCGTGGCGGGCGCGCACGTCACCTTCGAGCCGGGCGCTCGCACGGCCTGGCACACCCATCCGCTCGGCCAGACGCTGATCGTCACTTTCGGTTTGGGCCTCGTGCAGCGCGAGGGCGGTCCCATCGAGGAGATTCGCCCCGGCGACGTGGTCTGGTTTCCTCCGGGCGAGAAACATTGGCACGGCGCCTCGCCCAAAACAGCGATGTCGCACATCGCCATCCAGGAGGCGCTCGACGGCAAAGTCGTGGACTGGATGGAGCACGTCACCGACTCGCAATACACGGCGAACGGCGCCTGAGACCTATGTTGCGGCCGCCACCGTCTTTTTCGCAATCGAGAGATAAGCCATGAGCAACAATATTCATGATAAAGTGATCGTCATCACCGGCGCGAGCAGCGGTCTCGGCGAAGCCGCCGCAAGACGGCTAGCGAAAGACGGCGCGAAGCTTGTTCTGGGCGCCCGCCGGCTCGATCGCTTGCAGGCGATCGCCAGCGATATTTCGCTGCCGCCCGAGGCGATCGTACAAACGGACGTAACTCAGCGCAATCAGGTGAAGCGTCTTGTCGACCGAGCGGTCGAAGCGCACGGCCGTATCGATGTGATCATCAACAATGCCGGTCTTATGCCGAGTTCGCGTCTCGAGTTGCTGAAGATCGACGACTGGGACCGCATGATCGACGTGAACATCAAAGGAGTGCTGTATGGCATAGCGGCCGCTTTGCCGCACATGAGCGCCCAGAAGCACGGCCACATCATCAACGTGTCCTCCGTCGCCGGTCACAGGGTCGGCCCGGGCGGCGTCGTCCATGCCGCGACCAAACATGCGGTCCGGGTGATCTCGGAGGGGCTGCGGCAAGAGGTCAAGCCCTACAATCTGCGCACCACGATCATCTCGCCGGGAGCGGTCGACACCGAGTTGACCCACACGATCACCGACCCCGTCGTCGCCGCGGGCGTCAGCAAGACCTACGAAATCGCTATCTCCGCCGATTCCTTCGCGCGCGCCGTCGCCTTCGCCATCAGTCAACCCGAAGACGTCGACATAAACGAGATCCTGTTCCGACCAACCGCTCAGGCCTATTGAGGAGGCGTCGATGCCGCACGTGATCTTGAAGCTGGCCGCCGGTCGGTCGGAACAAACAAAGGCGCGGATCGCCGAGGCGATCACACAAGCTATCGCGACGAACGCCGATTGCGAGGAATCCGCCGTCTCGGTAAGCATCGAAGACATCGAGCCTGCGGAGTGGGCGGAAAAGGTCTACAGGCTTGAGATTGCCGGCCAGTGGGATCAGCTTTACAAAAAGCCGGGATACAACCCACTTTAGCCTCAGGCTGTTCCACGAAATCAGGGAGACGGGAAATGCAAACGCGCAAACTGGGAAATTCAGGCCTCGTTGTTTCGGCGATTGGCCTGGGCTGCATGGGCATGAACCATAATCGTGGTCCCGCGCCGGATCGCAGGGAAATGATCGCGTTGATACGTACAGCGGTCGAACGCGGCGTCACAGCTTTCCGGTAGGCCAGTTCCCCGCAGAAAGTCATTCTGAAACAGGCGTAAGGCAAACTTGTGGCGTAAGATGTGGCGTAAGAAGAGAGGGACGGTGCGGATGCGTAGCCGCGCATAATTCAAGATATTTGAAACACGATTGCTGCCCAGAAAATCTGGAGGTTTTGAGAGAGAGCGGCGCTCGCACCCGCAAGGGGAATTTGACGGAATGGAGCGCATGAGACCTCGGCTTATGCGACCTCGACGACGCAAGACGGCGGCCTTATTGGAACTTGGCAAAGCAAAATATTGACTGGGTATTGGCCGGATGCAGTTTCGTAAGGCGAGCAAAGGGGTTCCGCACGTCCGGTTTGATGAGCGGGGCAGGGAAACGGGGCCATTGGCCGAGCCTCAACCCACCGCGCCCTTCCTCGACTCTACAAACCTCGCAATATAACGTCAAACGATGAACCACGGCACACGGCCGCAAATACGCGTGATCTCGATCATGCTGCTGCAATTTATATTGCGAAAAGCACAATGCTCCGATATCTTTGCGTCCCAGTTCGCTGCGGAAGCTGAGAACTGCCGAAAGGAAAACACCAAACTGAGCTCACGAGGGATTCGGTCGAGTGTTGTTCCGACATTTGATTTCCTGATTACCAGATGGAGAGTAGGATGACTCGAGCGTCGATACCGTTGGCCATTTGGAGCGCTGCCCTCGTGCTGGGGACGAATGGCGCCGAGGCTTATGATTTCAAGGTATGCACCAACCTTATTGGGGGAAAAGTTGTTTGGGTGCACGTCCATACCGTTTCGGCATTGTGCCACGACCGAACGCCGGTCGAGAATGGCAACTGGCCGGAGGCGAGTTGCGCTCTTGGCAGCACCGCTCTTGGCTGTCTTATTGACGAGGTCAAATTCAGGACGGACACGGGCAAGGAATACACATGGAGCAAAGGGGTTGGCCGCCCCGGCGGCACGTGGTACCTCAGCTACGATGGGAGTATCGAATACCATGAGGGTACACGTTGGCCTTAACACTACTCTGCGCGGCGCAAAACGTTCAGAAGAATCCTTCCGAGAGTGGCGGAAGGAGCCGGGGTATGTGGCCGAATATGGGGTCATCGCAGAATCTTCCCCAAATCGTACGCTAAGGCGATGCGACAAAATAATTGAATCGGCTGGCGCCGTCATGGCCGGGCTTGTCCCGGCCATCCACGTCGTTCAGCTTAAGAAGATGGGAAGGTTTGTCACGATCTCCCAGCAGCACTCGATCC
>Ga0302319_10004180_pt1 | contig 29829 bp, 24 predicted proteins | sample Bog_T0_2_FD_203319 | JGI IMG/M metagenome (GOLD analysis project Ga0302319, IMG submission 203319) | Peat permafrost microbial communities from Stordalen Mire near Abisko, Sweden - Bog_T0_2 | ecosystem: Environmental > Terrestrial > Soil > Wetlands > Peat | place: Sweden: Abisko, Stordalen Mire... | reverse complement strand
CACGATGCCGTCAAGCCAATTGGGTTGATTGATGCGGTGCAACGCACGCTCGAAAAGCGTCACGCAGGCAACATACGCGAGGGGGTAGAAGAGGAAGTAAAAGGCGTCGGCCACTGAGAGCGTTGGCGCATTGGCACGACCCAATGACTGGACCGTGAGGACAATGTCACCAATCGTCCACATGAGCAAACCAGTGCCGAGAAAAATGGGCACCGACCGACGCGTCGTGGTAAAAAATCCACGGCTGATGCACAGAAGTGATGCCACCAACTCAAAGGCGCATACCAGCCAGCCGTCGAGCCAGGTCCACTGTTCAGAACCGTTGCGAACGGCCAGTGAGATCAAGTACGCGACGAGAAGCATGGCGAGCACGCCGTAGGCGGCTGTGACGATGGTTCGTTGAGTTCGGTTTTTCATCAACAGTTGTTCGTCACGACCTTCTAGTTGGATGGCCATAACTTCATCAAATACTTCAATGTCAGCGAGCTTCTGACCTTCACCGCGAAAGAAGCGGGCCCCCGCCGCGACTGCAGAGCCGGTTACGCGTTCAAGCGACCACGGCCGCCAGACGCCACGATTCAAAGTGCGTGGCGGCGTGAAATCGTCTCGTCGCTTCATTGTCGGTCTCTCATTTCCTCTTTGTGAAAAACTGACGCACTCATTTGAGCGTTGTTCGTTTATCCAGACAGCTCGGTTAAAAACACTTAAGTTTGGATGCCGGACGCGGACGTGGGGAGATGTAGTTGAACTATTTGGATTCAACGAAATGTCTATATATTCGCGCCGCTCGTGAGGTCTTCGCACTCGTGGCATCAAAGTGGAGTCCATCGCCCCAACGTGGACGAGAAAACGACCCTATTTGAAAAAAATATTTTATTTAATTCTCTAAGGCACCCCCGAAAAGTGGGGATTTTCCAAAGAAAACCCCGTTCAACGGCGGTCTTTCACCACGTCCCAATTACGTAAACGTCGATGACGCAAATCCCCAAATCGCGCCTCGGCCACCTCTAGGCGATTCCGCTACCCTCGCGGCAATCGGACCCGATGGACGACCTCAACTCTAAGAAGAGTGGTTCGTGAGGGTGGGCGACTCGGTGGCGATTTCACTCAACTCGAAGCGCCAAAAAACAAGGAATCTGGTTGCGCGATCTGACGAAACCCAAGCGGTACCTAGAGCTCCGAGGCGAAGCCAACGTAACCCGTGACGACGGTTCCATCGTCCAAAGAGTTGTAGATATATATGGCGTCGACGTTCGCCAGTTCGACAGTGCCGAGGAACAACGCGTGGTAATGCGTCTGTCGATAGAGCAAGTCAACGCCGTTGACATAATCGGCTATGCGATCATCTTGAAAATGAACGAAGCGGTTCCATTGGTTCTGCGCATCGCAAACCAACGATTGATCATTGGCTTCATTGATGTATTGCGCGAACTCGCCGGCACCATGTCTCCATGGTGCCGGCGAGTTCAGTTCGCGAGAATCAGCCAAGGCTGACCTCATCGCTTGGTGTAACTAACTTACAAATATGGTCACGCGACGGTCTGCGGCGCGCGCCGAATCCGACAAACCAACTTCAACGAAGGAGGTGGCACCCTTCGAAGCAGTCGAGGTGGCCGAGCTGGAATAGCCCAACGCGCTCAAGTCGCTTCGAAGTTGCATCTCTACGCTCTTGGCACGGCGTGCGCCGAGGGCCAAGTTGTAAGTCGCGGTGTCCAACGGGTCCGTGTAGCCGAGCAAACTCGTGTGCGTGAGTTTGTGCGCGACGATGAAGACGGCCACGTTGTGGATGGTGACCATGTCAGTTGACGTCAGTGAGGAAAGATTCTCACCGAAGTGCACGATGTAATTCTTCTTCAGCGGCAGCACGGCGGCGGGGGTCACGACGACGGGAGGCACGGTGGGCGTAGTAACGGGCACGACCGTGGCGGCGGGTGTGGTTGTTACAGGTGCGACCACGGGCGGCGTTACGACTGGGGCTGTCTGTGCAATCTCGACCACGTTCGCGGCGTTGAAGTCCGTCACCCATACGTTGGTGCCGTCAAAGGCGGCGGCCCAAGGTACGGAACCGCTACCGAGGGACACAGTGTTTTCAATCGTGTCGGTGCTCGCGGAGATCTCTTGCACTTGGCCGAGACCAGATTCGGCGACCCAGACGTTGGTGCCGTCAGAAACGATTCCCTGCGCAAGTGAACCGGCGGGCAGCGCAATGGTGTCAACCACCACGCCGTTGCTCACCTGAATCTTCGCGATGGCGTCTTGACACTTGAGGGTCACCCAGGCGTAGTCGCCCACGACCGAGATGTCAAAGGGCTGTGAACCCGAAACGGAACCAGCGACATAGGCGTTACCAACCGGAATGGACTTCACGAGTAAACCCGTCGTTCCGCTTATAACGCTGACCGTGTCGTTCCACTGGGTAACGCCGGTCGTCGCGCAGTCGTTGTTGTCACCGTTGAAGGCCAAACCCGGGTTCGCGACCCAAGCGTTGCCGGTCGTGCTGTCAACGCTGACCCCGCGTGGGTAGTTGAGGTCACCCGTGAGTGCCGTGGTCGTGTTGACGACGAGGCCGGTGGCTGCATCAATGTTCACCAAGGTCTGACCTGCTTGGGTCGTCACGAACACCGTGTTGCCGGAATACGTGATGTCGCTTGGCTCAGGGTCGGTCGGTGTGGTCACCAGCACCAAACCGGTCGAAGGCACAACACCGGGTGCAAAGGCGTTCACTGCGGCGATGTTGAATTCTTCGACTTCGGCGCCGTTGAAGTTCGTTACCCAGACGTTCGTGCCGTCAGAGGCGATTCCCGAAGGCGAGAATGAAGGATCGGTGGCGGTGAAGTTAATCGTGTGTTCCACAGCGCCCGTTGACTGGAGGATCTGTGTCACGGTGCCGTCGGCGAGGTTCGCCACCCATATGTACGTGCCGTCAGCAAAGAGCTGCTGGTCGAGATTCCCCGTAGGGGTCGTGTCGACAATGGTAGGCGTAGTGATCGGCGTTGGCGACTGCACGGTAAGTGCGAATGCCCACGTTCCAGAGTCGGTGTTGGTGTCGGTCACCGTACCGTTGATGTCGTAGGTTCCGGTTGCGAGTGCGCCGGTCGTCGTAATGACGCCCGAAGGACTAACCGCCAACGACGCGCTTACGGGAAGCGACTGCACGTAGGTGAAGGTTGGCGACCCTGTGTAGCCCGAGGCGACAAGCGGGGTAGTAAAAGTTGCCGAACTGGCTGGTGCGACAGTGGCTGATGTCGGCGTAACCGTCAGCGTTACTGAAGCGCCCGCTGTCAAGGCGAGAGAACTGAAGAGCAGCGCTGAAGTTATGGCAACGGCTCCAAAGAGCTTCAGCGTCACGTTCGTTCTTTTGAACGTTTGAAAATTCATGGTCGGTCCTCTTTCTGAATCATTTGGTCATTTCGTCAACATGGGTTGATGAATGCCAGAGGATTTAGAGCGAGGTCCCGACTACGAATCTCCCGTGGTATTTTGACCCTATAGGGACGCGTCACGAACTCAATCAAAGGTTCTCGAGAAGCGTTGCGTGGGGGGCATCGAAAGGTGTCTTCAGATGAGAACTTCGGTGATTACTTATTTGGTTCACCAACTCGACGGGTGCAGTGAACGTGACCGTCGAGGAGCATATAAAGTGGATTAGTTCCTCCATTTAACTGGCACTGGAGAACAGGATTCAGATTGCAGAATCTGCGCCCGAATTTGTCGAAGATTTCGAGAAATACGTGACGAAGGAGTTGTTCATGGAAATTGGCGTGTTCACATTCGCGGACGTAAGTCCTAATAAAGACGGAATTCAAGCCGCGCAACGGCTCCCAGAGTTGGTCGAGGAAATCGCACTCGCGGACGAGGTAGGACTCGACGTGTTTGGGATAGGCGAGCACCATCGACCCGACTTCGCGGCGCCCGCACCTCCCGTGCTCCTTGCGGCGGCGGCAAGTCGAACATCGAATATCCGGCTCACGAGCGCTGTGACAGTGCTCGGTACCGAAGATCCCCTTCGAACAATGGAACAGTTCGCGATGCTCGATGACCTCTCCGCCGGTCGCGCAGAAATCATGGTGGGACGCGGGGCCTTTGGTGAAACGTTCGACCTCTTCGGCTTTGACATCAATGATTACGATCAACTTTTCGCTGAGAAGCTCGATTTACTTTTGGCGCTGCGAGAAGGCGAGCCCGTCACCTGGCGTGGCCACTATCGAAGTCCGCTGGAGAACGTTCGTGTCTATCCGCCGTCGGTGCAACAACCAATCCCGGTATGGCTCGCCATTGGTGGAAGTCCGGCGTCATTCGTGCGCGCGGGTCGGCTCGGGTTACCTCTCGCGGTCGGCATCATTGGTGGATCGCCGTCGCGTTTTGTTCCGGCAGTTCACCGGTACCGCGATGTCCTTGAAACGAGTGGACACCCGACGCAACCCGTGGCGTTGACCTTCCATGGTTTTGTGGCGGGAACTTCGCAGGCAGCGGCCAACGCCTATTATCCCGGCGACGCCGAGGTGATGAATCGAATTGGTCGTGAGCGCGGATTCCCGTTCATGTCGCGCGGTGACTTCGATTTGAAGACCGCCCCGGACGGTCCTTATATCGTCGGTTCACCCAGTCAGGTCGTCGAAAAGATACTTTCTCTTTACGAAGCGTTCGGCCACCAAAGGACGATGCTGCAGATGGCGATCGGCAGCGTTGGTCACGCGGACATCATGAGGGCCATTGAACTCCTTGGAACTGAAGTTGCCCCCGAGGTGCGCCGTGAGGTCTCCAGTCGAAAAGGTGTACTCGCTTTCTAACGCGAATCGTCTCCTACTGCTTGTTGTCTAGAGCGGCTCGCCTCCGAGGAGAAGAGTCACGTCGATATTGCCGCGCGTTGCGTTTGAATAAGGGCACACTTTGTGCGCATCCTCAATAAGTGTGACGGCGAGCGCTCGATCGCTGACGGAGGGAATCGAGACGTCGAGAATGACGCCCAGTACGAATCCTCCCTCACCGTTCGGAGAGAGGGTGACGTTCGAATCGATTGCAACGTCGCCCGCCTCGACGTGCTGACGGCGCGCGACGTTCATGAGTGCACTCTCGAAACACGCCGCGTAGCCAACGGCGAACAACTCCTCGGGGTTCGTGCCACCTCCGGGACCACCCATCTCGGTAGGAAGACGCAAGTCGACGTCGAGTTGATTGTCGGTCGTGTGCCCGTGACCTTCACGACCTCCGATGACGTGGGCTTGGGCGGTGTAGAGAACTTTTGCCATGATCGTTCCTCCTTGGAGACGAAGGGTCAGTCGACCCTGTTGCAGACTATCGACCCGTGAGTCGCGCAAAACGACGCTAAATCATCGAACTGCGTAATGGAGAACAGTCACGAAAAACGACGAGAGACGGCGAGTTTGGCTGCGCGTTGAATGCGAAAACGCGCCATTCGGTTGAACACCACGTGATGGACAGGACCAAGTAATTTCCAATAGACGTAGCCGTGCACTCCACGTGGGCGAAAGGCCGCGATCTGGTGAAGGACGCCACCACGAACGTGATAGCCCAACCACGCGTCACCCGGAAACCACCCCACACTGCGTAAGACCAATTCACCCGGAGCCGCGTGTTCGATTCGCCACCAATCAACGAGCGCTCCGTTCTCGAGACTGGGCGGTTTCAAGGGGCGTAGGCGTTCGCCCACCAATCTCCCCAGAAGAAGTCGAAGAACCCATATTGGTGCGACGCCGTACCACGTGAGTTTGCCACCAATTTCTTCGAGGTCGCGTCGAAGTGCATTCTCAACCGCCGGGGGAACTGGCGTGCCAACGATAACCGTGTAGACACCATTTACGAGTCCGCTTTCGCGGTGTAGTAAGGAATTCGATACTTCATCATCTTGATGTTGCAGTGCTCTGGTGAGTGCCTCGTCAACGCCCATTGGGGTAACTGAGAATTCGCGGTCAGTCGGTTCGGGATTGACGACTACAACCTCGACACCGAGACTGTCGATGAGTGCTCGGCTCACTGATCGATCGACCGGCGTCACGATGTGAACCCAAAAGGAAGAAAGATACGACGTGAGAAATGGAATATCGAGTATGTAGCGGTTACGCAGGCCTCGGACGCGGGCGTACGAGGCGATCATCTCTCGGTAGGTCGTTACTTCGGCGCCACCAATCTCGTAGACGCCCGAAGCGACACTCATCGACTGTTCTAAATAGTCAAGGAGATCATCGAGTGCGATCGGTTGGAGTCGCGTGCGTACCCAACGAGGACAGACCATGAAGGGGAGGCGCTCGGTCACGTACCGCAGTATTTCGAAAGAAACGCTGCCTGAACCGAAGACCACTGCGGCGCGCAATTCAACAACGTCAACGCCAGCTCGAGCGAGAGCCTCGCCAACTTCGTGGCGGCTGGCGAGATGGGTAGATTTCGGCTCGTTTCCGAGAGCGCCGAGATAGATGATCCGACGAACTCCGGCCGTGGCCGCGGCTCGACCGAACGAAGTGGCGTGCGCTTCGTCGATTTCTCGAAATCCTTCGCCCAACGCCATCGAGTGCACGAGGTAATAGGCCACTTCAACGTCGGCGAGGGCGGCCGTCGTCGCAATCTCGTCGCCGACGTCCACTGACATTACCCTTACGTGGGTCGTCTCGGGTGTCATCGTTCGACTGAAGGCGACTACTTTGTGGTCGTTTTCGATGAGACGCGTGGTTAGTGCGCGCCCGACGAATCCTGACGCACCGGCGATTCCAACTCGCATCGAAGTCCTCTCGGTACGCAAGTCTGTTTTATTTGCGCACGGAGTCTGACCTTAAGTGTCGTCGCTGCGGCAACGTGCATCCTCCTGAGACGAGCTGCGCGGAGACTCGAACGCGGGCGCGAAGTCGCTTTAACGACGGTCGATTAGGAGGTTTGAGGTTGTTGCTGGGTGATGCAGTGCACGCCGCCACCATGAGAAAAGATTGTGCGTCCATCCGCTGACTCAATTTGGCGTCCAGGGTAGAACCGCGTGAGGAGTCCTAGTGCTTCGTCATCGTTTTGATCATTGAACGTACCCACAACAACAAATCCGTTGCCGATGTAGTGATTGATGTACGAATAGTCGGTCCATGTTCCGTCGACTTCGATTGTCGCGGGAGCGGGGACTTCAACTACCTCGAGCGTACGTCCCGAGGCGTCAACGCTGGATCGAAGAAGTTTGATGATTTCTTTCGTGACCGCGTAGTCGGGGTGACCGGTATCTCGTTGACTATGTGCCGCGACGAGACCGGGTTCTATAAAAGTGGCCACGATATCAACGTGCCCCCGAGTGCCAAACTCGTCATAGTCACGTGTGAGTCCGCGCGGTAACCAGATCGCTCGCTGCGTTCCGAGTTGTGCGTGTATTTCTTCCTCGACCTGGGCGCGCGTCCAACCCGGGTTTCGTTGCGGATCGAGTTGCACGGTGTCGGTGAGCAGTACCGTGCCGGCGCCGTCGACGTGTAGTCCACCTCCCTCGTTGGTGAGCGTCGAGTGACGAATCGCGGCGTTGCTCTGTTGTGCAATTTCGCTGGCGAGCCGTGCGTCGTTTTCCCACGAAGCCCACTCTTGGTCGCCCCAACCGTTAAAGATCCAGTCGACTGCGCCAAGTTTGCCGTTGCGTACGGTAAACGTCGGGCCGCTGTCACGAATCCACGCGTCATTGATTGGTCGTTCAATGATCTCCACGTTTCGACCCACGTAGTTTTGCGCCAAGTCGCCCTGGCCGTCACTCGCGACCAACGTGACCGGTTCGTAACGGGCAATTGTGTTCGCGACGTCCGCCCACGCCACCCTCGCGGCCTCGAGTGTCGTCGAGCCCTCATTGCCAAACGTGCTATTTGCGAGAGGGAACGCTACCCACGTGCGCTCGTGAGGTTCCCATTCGGCGGGCATCCGCCAGTCGCTCATGCGCGTACGAATGGTGAGAACATGGTGGACATGCTAACCATCACGAGTATTGGCCGGCCGATCTCACCGGCCCGAGTGAAAGATCCAAACCGCGAACCCTTTCGGATTGGAGCGGTGCAACAACGTTGGCACGCCGATCCAACACAACACGTTGCCGCATTGCACGAAGGTGCTCATATCGCCGCGCAACTTGGAGCGCAACTGGTCTGTTTTCCGGAATTGACGCTCTCGAGTTACTTTGCCGACGTTCAGCCAACCTCGACGCCGTCACTTCTTGCTGAAAGCATCGACGACGGTCCCACACGAGTCTTCGCCACTCAACTTGCTCGCGACATCGATGTACCGGTACACGCATCACTCTACGAACGCGCGAACAGCGAGGACGCCCTCGGTTACAACACCGCGATTGTCGTTGCTCCGGACGGGGCATTGATTTCGCGGACTCGCAAGCTTCACATTCCCAAGACTGCGGGTTACTACGAAGACAAGTACTTTCAGCCCGGACCGTCCGGCCCCGAAAGTTTTCCCATCGTTGACCTTGCTCAAGGCCGATTTGGCTTCCCTACGTGTTGGGATCAGTGGTTTCCTGAACTAGCGCGCGCCTACTCGCTTGCGGGTGCCGAAGTACTTGTCTATCCGACTGCCATCGGAAGCGAACCAGATCATCCTGACTTTGACACCGAGCCACTTTGGCAAAATGTCATCACGGCCAACGGCATCGCCAATGGGACGTTCATGGTCGCGGTCAATCGCTTTGGTTCAGAGGGACTACTCACGTTCTACGGAAGTTCGTTCATTTCTGATCCGTACGGACGCATCCTGGTACAAGCGCCACGCGACGAGCCAGCGGTGCTGGTAGCTGACCTTGACTTGGATCAACGAAATGATTGGCTCACCTTATTTCCCTTTCTCACCACACGACGCCCCGACGCTTATGGAGCGTTGACCTAAGAGTTCGTCAAGAGTAAGAGTGTTGAGCAACTGAAAGTGAATTTCAATCTGCGTCGAACGTTCCTGGAAGTCGGTGCGGGCACCACAAGTTAATGTCAGGGAAGTATGGTCGTACCCACAGTGCCGTTCAAGAGAGCCGGGGCGTCATCGAAGGTTCCAATTACCGCCCTCTTACCCGTGGCCTTGACGAATCGACATGCCGCTTCAACTTTGGGACCCATCGAGCCCGGTGGAAAATTCATTGTGCGCAGTTCTGCGACGGTGACAGTCTTGAGCGGATGCTGTGTCGCTAATCCGAAATCCACGAAAACCGCGGGAACGTCGGTCAATAAAAGTAATACGTCTGCGTGGACGTCGCGTGCGATCAGCGCGATGGCGAGGTCCTTGTCGATGACTGCCTCAACACCGTAGAGGTGACCCTTTTTGTCGCGTGCTACCGGAATGCCGCCACCACCGGCGCACACAACGATCGTTCCCTTCGAGGCCAAGCTCTCGACCGTGGATAACTCAACGACCTCAATCGGTTCGGGCGAGGCAACGACGCGTCGCCAGAGCGCGCCGTCACAATGCATGGTCCATTTTCCCGCTCCGATGCGAAGAGCGTCTTCTTTCGAGTAGCCACGTCCGACAAACTTGGTAGGGGTCGCGAAGGCTGGATCATTTGGATCGACGATGGTTTGCGTGACGAGCGCCACCACGTCGCGCGCGATGACATTCGCGAACGCCTGGACGAGCCAGTAGCCAATCATGCCTTGGGTTTGCGCGCCCAATACGTCAAGGGGAAATGGTTGATCGAGGGAAGGGTCACTCGCACTCTCGATCGCCAACATTCCGACTTGAGGTCCGTTGCCGTGCGAGATGACCAATTCGTTATTCTCGCAAATGTGGGCGAGTTGTCGAACGGCGGCGACGACGTGGTGCTGTTGTATTTCGGCAGCGGGCTTGTCACCTCTCTGAAGAAGTGCGTTCCCGCCTAGTGCCGCGACAATGCGGATGTCACACTCCCGCCAGTGTGGCGACCATAATGGCCTTAATCGTGTGCAGACGGTTTTCTGCCTGGTCAAAAACAACGGAAGCCTTGGATTCGAAGACTTCGTCAGTGACCTCGAGGGCGTCGACGCCATATTTCTTGTGAAGTTCAGCGCCCACGTCGGTGTCAGTGTTGTGCAGCGCAGGAAGGCAGTGAAGGAATTTCACGTCAGCGTTTCCCGACTCTTTTATCAGATCGCGGTTTACCTGGTACGGCAACAGCAACTTGATTCGATCAGCCCAGGTATCCGTGGTTTCGCCCATCGAAACCCAGATGTCGGTATATATGAAATCCGAGTTCACGACAGCCTCTTGAGCGCTGTCGGTGATGAGAATCCTCGCGTCGGAAAACTGCGCCAGTTGTTTCGCGATAAGGCGGATCTCTTCGCTGGGTTGCAGTGAAATCGGCGCCGCAATTCGAACGTCCATTCCTAAGAGTGCGCCCACGCAAAGCAGCGAGTTCGCCGTATTATTTCGCGCGTCACCTAGGTACGTCAGCGCCACTTGTTCGAGCGGTTTTACGGTGTGGTCGCGAATCGTGAGAATATCCGCGAGTAACTGCGTCGGGTGCCATTCATTGGTGAGCCCGTTCCAGACCGGTACGCCTGAGAATTCGGCCAACACTTCCACGTCGCGATGCGCGGAACCGCGAAATTCCAAGGCGTCGTACATGCGTCCGAGCACTCTCGCCGTGTCTTTGACTGTTTCCGTTTCTCCCAAATGTGATTCGCCGGGTCCCATGTAAGTGGTGTTGGCACCTTGGTCGGCCGCTCCCACTTCGAAGGCAGACCTGGTGCGCGTCGAGGCTTTCTCGAAAATAAGGGCAATATTCTTTCCCTTGAGCATTTTCTTCTCGGTGCCCGACCTTTTTTCATCTCGTAGTTTCGTGCTGAGATCAATCAGTCCAAGGAACTCGTCCTTGGTTAGGTCAACGTCTCGCAGCAGACTGCGCCCCTTGAGCGCACTGAGGACATCTGATTTTTTCATGCGACGGCCTCTCGCTCGATGGGACACGTCATACAACGCGGTCCACCACGTCCGCGACCGAGTTCGCTGCCTTCAATCGAGATCACCTCAATGCCTGCTCGACGGAGCATGGTATTGGTGGCGACGTTTCGTTCGTAACCCATGATGACGCCGGGCGACACTGCAAGAAAGTTTGTCCCGTCATCCCACTGTTCACGTTGCGCCGCGCGCTCGTCCTCGTCAGTGGTGAGGACAGTGACATGGTCGACCTTCAATACTTGTGCCAAGGTCTCCCACACATCGTCGTTTTGATTGAGAATGACGCTGTCTGGCGCCTCACCGGGAACGATTGTCCAACTGCGAAGATTGCGATCGAAATAGGGATAGAGCACGAAAGTGGATCGGTCAATCATCGTCATCACAGTGTCGAGATGCATGAACGCGTGACTGTGTGGAAGTTCTATTGCGATCACTCGTGAAGCGAGGCCAGTCTCGAAGAGTCGACGCGAGAGAATCTCAACCGCAACGGGCGTGGTTCGTTCGCCCATGCCAATCATGACCGTGCCGTGACCGAGAATGTGAACGTCGCCGCCTTCAAGTGTCGCCTGATGATTGGTGGTCTCGGCGTCGAGGAGCATCTCAAACTTCTCGTCCTTGAAGACAGGGTGGTATCGATAGACCGCCCTTGTATGCAGTGACTCACGCTTACGGGCGGCCTTGGCCATGGGGTTTACGGTGGCACCGCCATAAATCCAGCAAGTGTTGTCGCGCTGGAACAGGGTATTGGGAAGCGGGGGCAGGATGAAATCGTCGGCGCGCAATTGCTCCCAGGACAAGCTTTTCGCACTAAGTGGAGCGAGGTCGGACTTCAAGATGCCGCCGATGAGAAATTCAGCCAGCTTGTGCTCTTCGAGGTCGTCGAGTAACTGGCGGACGGGTTTTACGAGCGAAGGCCCAATTTGGTCGTCGGTACAGAGAGTATCGAGAATGAACGCGCGTCCGTCTTTCGTCGCGACAACGTCCGAAAGGAGATCACCGAACAGATGAACCTTTACGCCTCTGTCACGCAACGCCTGAGCGAAGGCGTCGTGCTCTTCACGTGCTTTTTTTGCCCAAAGCACGTCATCAAAGAGAAGGCTTTTGATGTTCGACGGCGTGAGCCGTGCGAGCTCGAGCCCGGGACGGTGAATCATGGCTTGCTTGAGTTGACCAACTTCTGAGTCGACATGGAGTGTCATGGCGTTACCTCTTACTTTCTTTGTCGCACTTTCAAGCGACTTCGTTACGACTTTGAAGGAACTGAAATCTCGTCCGGTAGGTCGATGGGTTCGATTGCTTCACCTAGACGTTGGCGTCGCGCGTTCAAGAACGCGTACAACACGAGCCCCGCCAGAAGCACCACGAGTGCCTGATAAACGACTTGATATCCGGAGGCGAACGTCACCCACATCGAGAACAGCACACTTGTGGCGGCGATACTGAGGTCACGAGCTAACTGCCAACCTTGGACGCGTCGACGTCGCGAGACGAGGAAAGTCAATTGAGCGAGCGCGGAAAAAAAGTACGGGATCGCGACCGTCACGACGGTCAGGTCCACGAGATAGGTGAAGATTTTGAGTCCCGAGCTCGTCTCGTAACGCCACAGCATCAGCAGTGACGGCAAGGCGGTACCGATCAGAATGCCGAACCACGCGGTGCCTCTCTTGTCCGACCAGGTGAAGGGACGTGGGAAGAGATCGTCTTGAGCAATGGCTCTCGATGTCTCGGTCACGATGAGGGTCCAGGCGATAAGGGCACCGAGTCCCGAAACCACGGCGACGCCGGCGACGAAGCGCCCGGCCCAGGCACTGTGGGGAAACATCGTTTGGAAAGCATTCACGAACGGCGAGCCGGTGCCGACCAAGGTGTGGTGGGCAACCAGGCCCATAACGACGGCGGTGACGAGGACGTAGAGACCCGCGCTCGCGATCGTGCCGATGACCGACGCGCGCATGACATTGCGACGAGGATTGATGACTCGTTTGGCCGTCACGGCGGCAGCTTCGACGCCGATGAACGAAAAGAGGGCAACGCCCGCTGCGATACCAATGCCGGAGTAAAGACTGCCGCCCGAAGCGTTAAAGGGGCCGAAATTAGCTTTGGAAACGAAGAACCAACCAACGACGCCCACGAACAACAACGGCAGGAACTTGACGACGACACTGATGTTTTGGAACCACGCCATTTGGCGCACTCCCGCGAGGTTGATGATTGCAGGAATCCATAGTCCAAAGATCGCGATACCCCAATTCTGAATTCCAGACGGGTGGGTGAAGTTAAAGAGGGCGTCAACGTAAAAGACCCACGAGGCGACAATCGCTGCGTTCCCAGCCCACGACTGAATCCAGTAACACCAACCAACGAGGTAACCCGCAAAGTCGCCAAACTCGTGTCGGGTGTAGGCGTACACGCCGCCGTCACTGTTAGGTACGCGCTTTGTGAGTTGCCCAAATAAGACTGCGAGCAACATCGCGCCCACGGCAATGACGCCCAGCACCAAGATGCCCATCGTGCCCGCGCCTGCGAGCACGGCGGGCATAGTGAAGACGCCGGTACCAACAATACTTCCGACCACCAGTGCGGTAGACGACGTGAGACCCATGGCGTGGGCTTTTTGCTTCTCGCGGTTGCTGGGCGATTTGGCGGGTTCGGATTTTGCTTTCGACGGCGGACTTGCAACGGTCATTGTGGTTCCTTCTATCATTCGCGATAGTTTCGACTCTTCTTAAGTGTCCTACTTATTTTTGAAAAATTGGTTAGCGGACTAAGGCCGAAAGTCCAATCATGTTTCGACACTCAATACACGAATCTCGAAGCGGGCGTTTGAACCACAAACGTAAGACGTCATCAAAGCGAAGAGTCGTGCTTCATACGTGTACGAATTCTCGCTCGGAGCGAGGTGCGCCACTCTTTCAACGTTGTTGCTTGAGCGAACTCACCGCGTATCTCTAAGAGAGGACAGTGACGCATCGTGTTGCGCGAGCTATCGCGGGATTACTCGGTCGCGACGTGTCTCGAAGTGGAAGGCGAGTTACCAACGAAAGAGGGCCCTTCGCCCCTGCGCGCAAGACCGGAGCGGTGATTAGGTTGACTTTGGTCATCTTTGAGTGATGTCTCGCGCGCGGAAGGTTCGAACATGGTCGCACGATTTGGCGCGTCGAAGAGCAGAAAAGATCCCGTGACCTCGAAGTCACCTGGCGGTAAAAGCACGTCGGGACCCGCACTCGTCGCGCTGCCGCTCGAGCAGATGATGAAAAAGCTGGCGACCTCAGACCAGGGCCTCAGCAGTGCGGACGCATCGAAGAAACTTGTCACCTATGGCGCCAACGAAATCAGCGAAAAGAAGGTAAACCAGTTCGTGAAGTTCCTCAGCTATTTCTGGGGACCGATACCGTGGATGATCGAAATTGCAGTTTTGTTATCGGGCGTTCTTCGCCATTGGCCAGATTTCTTCGTCATTTTGATTCTGCTCTTTGCCAATGCATTCATCGGGTTCTTCGAGGAACATCAGGCCGGCAAAGCAATCGATTCGCTGAAGGCATCGCTCGCGATCAAGGCTCGAGTGATTCGCGACGGTACTTGGGAGAGTCTTCCTGCCGTTGGTCTGGTGCCCGGCGACGTGATTCGTCTTCGACTCGGCGACATCGTGCCCGCTGACGCTCGTCTCTTGGGAGGTGATCCCATAGAGGTAGACGAGTCTGCGCTCACGGGTGAGTCACTTCCTGCATCGAAAGGTCCCGGCGATTCTGTGTACTCCGCGTCGATCGTGCGTGAAGGTGAAATTGGCGCCGTCGTCTATTGCACTGGCGCGAACACGTACTTTGGCAAAACGGCGGAACTCGTCCAGGATACGCAGACCAAGAGTCATTTCCAAAAGGCTGTACTGCGTATCGGCACCTATCTCATCTACTTGGCGATATCCATGGTGGCAGTTATCGTCGTGGTTTCGGTGCTGCGTGGCGACGCTCTTTTGACAACCTTGCAGTTCGCGTTGGTCCTCACTGTCGCGGCAATACCTGTGGCGATGCCAACGGTGTTATCGGTAACGATGGCGGTCGGTGCGCGACTATTGGCAAAGAAAAAAGCCATCGTCAGCCGTCTGGTCGCAATCGAAGAACTCGCTGGCGTTGACGTATTGTGCACCGACAAAACTGGCACACTCACGCAAAACAAACTCACTTTGGGTGACCCATTTGCTGTGAAGGGAGTGAACGCAGACGACGTAATTCTGGATGCGGCGCTCGCGTCACGATCCGACGATAACGACACGATCGATCTCGCCGTGCTCGCTGGTCTGAAGGACCCACATGCGCTCAAGAAGTATTCGATTACGCATTTTCAACCATTTAATCCAGTTGATAAACGCACTGAGGCGACCGTGACCACCAAAGGTGGACCTTCTTTCAAGGTCACCAAGGGTGCCCCCCAGGTCATTCTCGCTCTGGCAGTTAATGCAAATGACGTTAAGGAAAACGCCGATCGATCGGTAAACGAATTCGCAAAACGCGGATTTCGTTCGCTGGGTGTCGCACGAGCGCAAGGTCGCTCCGGGTGGCGCTTTGTTGGTGTCATTCCTTTGTTTGATCCACCCCGCGTCGACGCGAAGGAGACAATTGCTACGGCGCGGCTCATGGGCGTGCAGGTCAAGATGGTGACTGGCGACGCGCTCGCCATCGCCAAAGAAACTGCACGAACCCTTGGTATGGGTACGGGGATCCTTGATGCGGCGACATTACGAACCTCGACGAACAAGGTGACGACTGAGGTCTCGAAAACCATTGAGTCCGCAGATGGTTATGCACAAGTCTTTCCCGAAGACAAGTACCACATCGTGGACGTCCTCGAACGTCGAGGGCACATTGTGGGGATGACGGGTGACGGCGTCAATGATGCGCCGGCGCTCAAGAAGTCTGACTGTGGCATTGCGGTCTCCGGTGCCACGGATGCCGCACGTTCGGCGGCTTCGATCGTCTTGACAACGCCTGGACTTTCGGTGATCATCGACGCCATTAAGGAGAGCCGCAAGATTTTTCAGCGAATGAATAGTTACGCCATCTATCGCATCGCTGAGACGCTTCGAGTTCTCCTCTTCGTTACCGCGGTCATTCTCATTTTCAATTTCTTTCCCGTCACTGCGATTCAAATCGTGCTGCTCGCGCTGCTCAATGACGGCGCCATACTTTCGATTGCGTACGACAACGTTCGTTATCGGAACCAACCCGAAGCCTGGAACATGCGCGTCGTGCTAGGTATAGCGACCGTGCTGGGAGTGGTCGGGCCGATCGCCGCCTTCGGCATCTTCTATCTTGGTGATCGCGTATTTCATCTCGGCAGACCCGAACTACAGACCATGATGTACTTGACTTTGTCGGTCGCGGGGCACTTGACGATTTTTCAAGCTCGCACTCGTGGCCCGTTCTGGTCGATTCGACCAGCCAGAATTCTGCTTCTCGCGGTGCTGGCAACCCAATTGCTTGCCAGTTGCATCGCAGTATTCGGGATTTTCATGACGCCTCTCGGTTTTGGTTATGTGGCTCTCGTCTGGGGATATGCCATTGTCTGGTTCCTCTTCACAGATCGCGTCAAGCTCATGGCCTATCGAGTACTGGATCCTTCGAACAAACCCACCGATAAGGATCCCCGTAGTGGACGATCGTTCGCGGACTTGGCTCTGATGCGCGCCCATGCCTCGCCGTTTCATACTGATGTTGACACGGGTCAGGAGGAGCGGGTGTATCACGACAGCAACTTGTGCCAGTACGCCAAAATGGTCACGCACGATCATCGAGCGGTGCCGGGCACGGATGATCGTCGGCGATGCTCATGGTGCGAGGCGAACGCCCACGTCGCGCCATTTCACACCGACGTCGATACCGGTCACGAGCACATCTTTCATGACACCGTCGCGTGTCCGTACGGTCAGGAGATTACGAGGGACCGCCACGATATTTTTGGCGCAGATGGCAAACGACGGTGCGCATGGTGCGAGGAACACGCCTCGGCCGATCTCACTTCGGCGAGCACGTAAAGCGGACGACGTCAGTAGATATTGATTCGGCCGGAACATCGAGCCAGCAGTCTCACGATTAACTCGATGTGGGGTTCTTTCGGATTACCTTGCAAGTTCTTTACTTCGGGGTGGGTAGATCGTCGGTAGTTACTTCCACCAATTTGGTGAGCCACTTTCGGTCACTCATCTTGGCCATCGCGATTGCCACTCGCTGGCGCATTCCCCTCGACAACTGATGGGGAAAGGACTCGGCGCGACGAGCGGGCTCGGGAATTCCGACGAGGCCCAAGAGCTCTAGCGCACTTTGGCGCGATGCGGACCGCGATTGGCCGAGCACGTCACGGGGCACTTCCGCGACCCGGGCGCCGATCGTTCGTACCGGATTGAGGGCGCTCAAAGGGTCTTCAAACACCATCGCCACCCGTGCGCGACGCTCGGTGCGCGCGCGACGACCCTTCTGTGCCAACACCTGGCCGTCGAGACGAGTCCGCAGTACTAGTGGCTGATCTGGACTTGGATCAAAGGACCGATGGGCTCACTTTGTTTCCATTTCTCAGCACGCGGCGTCCTGACGCCTACGGTTCGTTGACGTAGTTTCGTTCGGAAAGGTCTAGCTCTATGCGGCAGGAGGTTCAAGCGCCAATGTGGTTGTTGTCGTCGAGGTGGTTGAAGTGGTGGATGTTGTTGACGTCGTTGACGTCGTTGACGTAGTCGAGGTCGTCGAGGTAGTGGAGATTGGCGCGGTCGTGGTGGTGGTAAGCGACGGAGAAGTCGTGGTGGTGGTGCCGGGTGTATTGCCCTGTGTGGCTGGCGAGGGCGATGCGCCCCCCTCAATTGACGTTTCGCCGTAGTTCCAGTTGGCGAAGCACCAATCAATGGCGTAGTTCCACCTGAGTTTGCCAGTCGGCCAGTCGAGGGTGAGCATGACCTTCTCGTCGCTCGTCGTGAGTGGAAGCGTAACGCGCGCAGTCGGAGCGGTGCACGTTGCTGCATGATCGCCCTGATTGAGGTTCTGCGTGAATTCAATCCCGAATGAGGCGGGATGCGACTTTGACAACACGACCGTGGCTGGCGCGTGGTACTCGTAATAAGTCAAGTTTTCCTTGTAGACCCTAAGGGTGATTGGTTTGCCCGTAGAATTCAAAAACTGCATCGTGGCGTAGCCGTCGAGAGTGCATGATCCACTCCCCGAATACTGGATGAGGAAGGGGACTCCTTCGGTACCACCCGCACCCCCTTCGCCGCCGCGCTGCAGGTGTACGTCGCCCGGTCGACAATTCTCGGAGGCCGTTGCGCCGCTCGCGGCGAAGTGTGAAATCTGCACGCCCGCCAAGGCGACGATTGCGCACGCGGCGATGAGAATCGGGCTCTTTTGCTTCAAAATACGAACTCGGCTCACTCTTGTCCCCTGTCCTTTGTTGCGCCTTCCCTGGTCCACGCCTCGTTTGACGATGGACACAAACTTGAGGTACTGCTTACATTGCTCCTTCGAAACAAGGTAGTGCTGAGAGAGGTGCGCCGCGGTGATGCGCGACCATATCGAGGTGGAGGGCAACGACGGTGTTCGTGGTGCGCTGCGCACGCGCCGGCTGATCTCGTTGTCGCGAAAGCGAACGGCGTACGTCCTAAGTAACGTCCACTCTGTCGCTGCGACATCAGCGAGGTGTCCTTGGTCGCAGCGACGAGGCCGTTCTACGGGGACTTTCGGCGGGACTTTTTCTTTGGGATGGGTAACTCATCGGTGGTCGCCTCGACTAATGCGGTAAGCCACTCGCGGTCCTTCATCTTCGCCGCAGAGATTTTGAACGCCAACTTCGCGTTGGGATAGGGAAGGGCCTTCGCGGTGTGTCCCGCCAGTTCACTACCAGCGTTTGTGACTTTTATGAAGAGAGTGTCGTCACACAGCAGGCCAAACATTCTTCCCTTGAGGTAGAGGCCGTACTCACCAAACATTGGTTTCGCGAGTATGTCGAGCGGATGCAAGGTCGCGAGAACTTTCGCCGCGAAGTCCTTGTTCGTCGCCATTTCCTCAATTTATCGAGTGTCTTCGCCCGAAAACTGGAGGGTCTCGTTCGTCTTAGTGTGACTCGCGCGTCACCTGATCGCCGCTCGAACCTCGAAGAAAGTCAAGGTCCGCGCCCGTGTCCGCTTGAAGTACGTGATCGACGTACAACTGCTCCCATCCTCGTCGGGGCTTAGCGAACGCCTCTTGCATGGCGACGCTAGGACGACGACTAGCGAGCTCCTCGTCATCGACCTCGAGTGTCAGTCGGCGATTCGCGACGTCGAGGGTGATGAAGTCGCCCGTTTGCACGAGCCCGAGCGGGCCACCGGCTGCGGCCTCGGGCGACACGTGTAGCACCACTGTGCCGTACGCCGTACCACTCATTCGGCCGTCACAGACTCGTACCATGTCGCGAATTCCGGCCTCGAGAAGTTTCTTTGGCAGCGGCATGTTCGCCACTTCAGGCATGCCGGGATAGCCACGTGGACCACAACCCCGTAACACCAAGACTGAATCCGCGTCCACATCGAGCTCAGGTTCATCGATGCGCGCGTGCATGTCTTCGATGGAGTCAAAGACGAGCGCCCTTCCGCGATGGTGCAGCAAGTGGGGTGAGGCCGCCGCGGGCTTGATAACGGCCCCGGTCGGCGCCAGATTCCCCGTCAAGACCGCGACGCCAGCTTCGGCGGCGAGAGGCGAATCTCGCCGGGAAATCACGTCGTGGTCCCATATATCGGCGTCGTCCAAGTACGAAACGAGGGGCTTTCCCGTCACGGTCAGCGCATCAGGGTCGAGCAGATCCTTCACTTCACGCAGTACCGACAAAAGACCACCCGCGCGCGCAAAGTCGTCCATGAGGTAGTGGCCGGCGGGCTGGAGATTGACGAGTAACGGGACGCGCGATCCAATCCGGTCAAAGTCGTCGAGCGTGAGTTCAATGTTGAGCCGACCTGCGATTGCGAGCAGATGCACGACCGCATTCGTTGAGCCCCCGATCGCCGCCAACGTCACGATGGCGTTATGGAACGAACCTCGCGTCATGATGTCGCTGGGTCGACGCTGTGCATCGATCAACTCGACGATGAATCGCCCGGTCTCGTGTGATCGTTCGAGAAGGCGACTATCGACCGCCGGCGTGCCAGCGATACCGGGAATGGTCATTCCGAGCGCCTCAGTCACCAGTGCCATGGTTGACGCGGTTCCCATCGTGTTACAGTGACCGCGACTTGAGATCATTGATGACTCGGAGCTGAGGAAGTCTTCCTCACTCAATGTGCCGCCCCGAGTTTCTTCGCTGAGTCGCCACACGTCGGTACCGCACCCGAGCGGCGCTCCTCGAAACGTCCCCGTCTTCATTGGTCCACCCGGTACGACGATCGCGGGCAGGTCCACCGACGCGGCCGCCATCAACAAGGAGGGAATGGTCTTGTCACATCCGCCTAACAACACGACACCATCAATGGGATTGGCCCGGATCATCTCCTCGGTCGCCATCGCGGCCATGTTTCGCCACAGCATCGCAGTTGGACGAACTTGAGTCTCACCGAGAGACACGACTGGCAGATTGAGCGGCACGCCGCCCGCCTCGGAGACCCCGGCCTTGACGCTCAGCATCACTTCGTCAAGGTGCGCGTTGCACGGCGTCAAGTCTGACGCCGTGTTCGCGATAGCCACGTGGGGTCGGCCATCGAATGCGTCACTCGCGAGTCCTCGACGCATCCACGCGCGGTGGATGTAGGCATTGCGATCTGAGCCCGCGTACCACTGTGCACTTCGTCGTTGAATCACGATTACCATTTCCGTTTCTCGAAATCTATGACTACTATATGGAATATCATGAGCACGAGTCATATTTCAATGACAAGAACGAGTGACGATTCGGACCGCGTCGTTGGCTCGGATCGGGTCCTATTAGTCCTGGTCGAGCTGGCGAACCACGCCAATAGCGCGACGCTCGACGAACTCGCGAAAGCGGTGAAGAGCCCCAAACCCACCGTGCACCGCGCCCTCGCGTCCTTGTGCAGGGCCGGACTCGCGAACAAGGACGGACGAGGTCGATACATCCTCGGTGACGAGTTCTTGCGAATGGCGTTTTCACACCACGAGTCGCGACCCGACCACGTTCGCGTCCAGCCCATACTTCGTCAACTGGCCGAGCGACACAACGAGACGGCGCACTACGCAGTACTCGATGGTCAACACATTATTTATCGAACGAAGGTCGATCCCACTGGCGGTTCCATCCGCCTCACGTCGACGATTGGTGGGCGCAATCCGGCGCATTCGACGGCCATTGGCAAATTACTCCTCTCGTCGACGTTGTTGAGTATCGCTGACGTGCGGGCGTGGATCGGGACTAGAACGCTCGTGCGCCGAACACCGAATACGATCACCTCGCCAGAGGAATTGCATCGACAATTGGAAAGAGTGCGTGAAGTTGGATTTGCTCTTGACGACGAGGAAAATGAGCAAGGAGTGAATTGCATCGCGTTGCCGTACTTCTTGTCATCGCCGAGTATCGCGAGTGGTGGCGTGAGCGTGAGTGCCCTCAGTTACCGAACGCCGCTACGAAAATTGGTGGAAGACATTCCAGCATTACGCGAGATCGTCGCGGGAGGATTCGAAGACTAGTGCGCGCGGTAGAACTAACGAAGCCGTTCACGTGCGAAGTGCTCGATGTACCCACTCCTCACGCGCCGAATGGCTACGTCGTCGTTGACGTGCAGCGAGTTGGACTTTGTGGGACCGACGTCGAATTCTTTCGAGGCGAGATGCCGTATCTTCACGATGGTCACGCCCACTTTCCCATGCGCTTAGGACACGAGTGGATGGGCACCGTCACGCGACTTGGAGAAGGTGTCGATCCGCTGTGGTTGGGTCGCAGGGTCACTGGTGACACCATGCTGGGTTGCGGTTCGTGTCGGCGATGTCGTTCGGGCCATCAACACGTATGCGAGAATCGAATGGAAGTAGGCGTTCGCGAGAACTTCCCCGGCGCGCTGGGCGAGCAATTGAGCGTGCCCGCGTCATCACTGCATGCGCTGCCCGACAATGTCGACGACGCAATGGGAGCCATGGTGGAACCTGGCGGGAACGCCCTTCGAGCAGTGCTGGGGGCGTCCTTGCAACCAGGCGAACGTCTTTTGATAATGGGACCAGGGACAATAGGTCTGCTCGCCGGACTCTTCGCCAAGGCCCGAGGAGTGGAAGTCCATCTCGCGGGCATCACGGAGTCGAGTATCGCCTTCGCCCAGACCTTTGATTTCGCCGGGGTCTGGCACCTGGACAACCTGCCCGCCCTTGAGTGGGACGCCATCATTAACGCGACGAGTGATCCAATGCTGCCTTCGCGTGCGCTCGATTTGGTCGAACCCGGCGGTCGCGTGGTCTACATCGGCATCGGCACTGACGAAAGCATTATCGATAGTCGTTCGCTCACGCTCAAGGACGTGACCGCCGTGGGGATCCTGAGCGCGTCGCCCGCTCTCGACGAAACAATCGCACTCTATTCCTCGGGCAGCGTCGATCCGCGCGCGCTTGTCGCCGCGACCGTCGGGTTCGACGAGGTAGTTGGTGTACTCGCGGGCGAACGTCCGGTGGGCTCAGGCCCTGGTCCAAAAATTCAAGTTGATCCGCGACGTTAGCGCGATCGTTGGCGATTCGTCGACCAGAATCCTTGGTGCCGGTCAGTCGGCCAGTGAATGACCTGACGTCGGATCGAAGAAGAAAAGTCGCGTTGGGTTTACTTCGAGCTTGACCCGTTCGCCAATCACGACCTGCGTCTCGGGCGGAACCCGCGCCACGCCTTCGCCTCGCTGAGTAATCAAACCGGCGTCGAGACCTTCTGCGTCCTCGCTGTACATACCTTCAGCCTCCACACGGTGAGCGTCGGTCGAGAAGTGTACGAGGATCTCGGATCCCAGCGCTTCAACGAGATCGACGTCACCCTCAAAGGAGATGTGATCCTTCGCGCCGCGTTGCGTCTTGGTTCCCGCGATGCTCAGACTTTCGGGTCGTATACCTACGACCACTTCCTTGTTGGCAAAACGGGCGAGTGACGGTGTCGCGCTGAGTACCGTGGCTGGAAGATCCACTTTCTGACTGCCCAGCATCAAGGTCATAGCGCCTTCGCCGAGGTGCGCTTCGAACAAGTTCATCGACGGCGATCCCATAAAACCGGCGACGAAGAGATTGACCGGGTGGTCGTAGATCGTCTGGGGCTTGTCGCATTGGAGCACCACGCCCGCTCGCATCACGGCAACGCGGTCGCCCATGGTCATTGCTTCCACTTGGTCGTGTGTGACGTAGATCGTCGCAACGCCGAGGCGACGCTGAATCCTGGCGACTTCGGCGCGCATTTGCACTCGCAATTTCGCGTCGAGGTTGGAGAGCGGCTCGTCCATCAAGAAGACCTTCGGCTCTCGAACAATCGCGCGACCCATGGCGACACGCTGACGCTGACCACCCGAGAGCTGACCCGGTTTTCGATCAATCCACTCGGTCAGTCCAAGGATCGCCGCTGTCTCGTGCACCTTCTTTTCGACTTCCGCTTTCGGCGTGTGCTTCATCTTGAGGGCGAAACCAATGTTCTCACCTACCGTCATGTGCGGATAGAGCGCGTAGTTCTGAAAGACCATCGCGATGTCGCGATCTCGAGGCGACACGTCGTTCACGACCTCGCCATTAATACGTACGATGCCGCTCGAGATCTCTTCGAGACCTGCGACCATCCTCATTGCCGTGGTCTTGCCGCACCCTGAGGGGCCGACCAAGATCATGAACTCGCCGTCGGCAACTTCGAGGTCGAACTCATGAACGGCTTCGTAGCCATTCGGGTAGACCTTCGTGAGTTTCTCAAGTGAGACGGGGGCCATCGGCATTTCCTTTCAAACGATTCTCCATGACGAACGTCAGGAGCTGGGCAGGGTCGTTGCGTCGCACGTGGTTCACTACTCTTTGGTCGCGCCCGCGAGCAGTCCCGACACGAGTGAACGCTGCGCGAAAAGAAACACGATCATGACCGGTGCCATGGCGACGATCGTGGCGACGGCGAGCTCGGGACGGTAAATAGGGACCTGGCCACCTTGTCCGGGGTTGAACGCGGGTGTCGCCGAGAGCAAGTCTTGGAGTCCAATGGGCAGTGGATAGTTCGTGCTGTTGGGCAGCATTACGAACGGGAGAAAGAAGTTGTTCCAGTTCGCGACGAACGCGAAGAACGTCACGAGGGCAATGATCGGCCGCGCCAGCGGGAGCGCGATCCGACGAAAGACGTCCCATTCGTTGCAGCCATCGATTCGCGCCGCCGCGAGGAGATCCTTCGGCACCGACGATGAGTAGAAGATGTACGCCAGGTAGACGCCGAAGGGGAAGAAGGAAAACGGGAGGATTACCGAAAGCGGCGTGCCCACCGCGTGGACCGCGTTCGCCTCGAGAAAGAGCGGCAAGACGAGCGCGGTGGCGGGCATGATCATGACGAACAAAGTGATGCCGAGCAACGTCCGTCTCGCGAAGAATTGCGTGTGGGCGAGTCCGTAGCCCGCGGGGATCGAACAGATGAGCGCGATCACGATGCCGCCAAAGGAATAGATGGCGGAGTTCTTCAGCCAGTTGAGCAGTGCGTAGTCCTCGAACGTGAACATCACGTGCACTGCGTGCGCGAGATTCGCAAACGTCCCGAAGGCGAAAGGATTCTCGAAGACCAGTTGGTGGTCGGTCTTGAAGGGGGAGAAGAGAAGCCAAATGACGGGCACGACGAAGAATGCCGTGAAGGCTAACAACACGATGTAGATGACCGCGCGAGACCAAACTCGGTTGAAGAATCGCATTGTTACTCCACCTCAAAAAGTTTTGTTCGAAAGACGAGCACCGCCGCGCACATCAGTCCAATGACCAGAAGGTCCACCGAGATGGCGGCGGCGTAGTTGAAGTTGTTGTCTTGAAACGCGAAGTAGTACGCCAATTCGTTGGGTGACCACGTGGGACTGATCAAGCCGAGACTCGCTTCACCGACGAGTTGGGGTTCGACGAACAACTGCGTGCCCGCGGCGAAGGCCAGGATCAACATGAACGTGATCCATTTCTTTATGAGCGGCAATTTGATACGAACGGCGGTCTGGATGGCTCCCGCGCCATCGAGTTGTGCCGCCTCGATGAGTTCGTTGGGAATGTTGTTGAGCGCGCCGTAGGTGACGACGATCCAGCCTCCCGCGCCCGCCCAGAACGCGATGATCGCGAAGATGAGGGGTAGGTGGCTCGGGAGGATGGTCTGTCCCAGGTTCTTGAAATCGAAGATGCTTAGAAAAAGTCGCCAGGGGCTCACCGTCGGGTCGAGCATGAACAGCCATACGAGGACACTCGCGGCACCCGCCAACGCGCCCGGTAAGTAGAAAATGAATCGAAACGCGGCGCTGACTTTGCGCGCGATGCTGTGCAACATGAGGGCGAGTCCGAGCACGATGACCAAGAGCGAGCCCAACCAAATAAGGAGATACTTGCCGATGTTCTCAAACGCGGGCAGGAACCGGAAGTCTTCACCGGTCTTAATGAAGTTGGTGAGTCCGGCGAAATGGCCACCAGTTCCGCTGAACGCGAGTGTGATCGCGTAGATCGCAGGAACGACGCCAAAAAGAATTAGAAGAATGAAGTAGCCGGATACGAAGGCGTACCCGGCTACCCCATTCTTCCTTTTACGTCGTAGTCGTGAATTCGATGAAGCGGTCGTGCTGAGAGGGGTTGAGGCATCTTCGGACACGACCGACTTCATTGAATCTTCCTACTACTACGGGTTGGTGACGACGGTGTAACCGTCGCTCTGGGCATAATCCGCCAATTGCGACGCGAAGCTCGCAAGTTGCGAGGTCATTGTTTGGCCCGAGTTCAACCCGGTCACGACCGTGCTGCCAAAGACCGAGTCCGTGCTCCACGGCACCGGGGACCAACCCGACCACACTTCGGTTGCCGCTTGGGCAAACACCGGTGCGATCTGGTTCGAGTAAAGACCCGAGGCCTGTTGTCCAGCGACCCACTTGCTCTCATCGGCGACGTACGCGGGGTATCCAGGCGAGATGCCCTGGCTGCCGTAGTTCGTCGAGAGCCATGTCAAAATCGAGGCCGCCAGTGTTTTGGTCGCGCCTGAGACGTGTGAGGACATGAACCATAGTCCGCCACCCACTTCACCGGTCACGGCCGCGCCGCTTCCCCAACTCAACGGATTCGCCACGGCGAGGTCACCCTTCGTGACGATTCCCGGGAAGAGGTACTGGCCGTACCAAGCCGGACCCACCATCATCAGGATCTTGTTGTTGTACGTCGTACCAAAGGTCGACGAGAAAACACTGTCGGTGGTGACTGCCCCATCCTTGATGAGTGGGTCAATCAACTGCGTCGCGCGCGTGCAGTTGGGGTCGGCACCGTTGATGTCAATGGTGTCGGCCTTGATGACGTCGTCCACGTGGCACTCACTGGGCCAGAGGTAGATGTCGTCATCCCAGTTGTCGCCAACGCTGCCAACGATGTAACCGGGGTGCTGAGTCGCCACTTGTTCGCCAAGCGTCTGCCAACCTTGCCACGTGGTCGGCACACTGTAACCAAACTGTGTCATCAACGCACTGTTGTAGAACAGCACGTTCATGGCCAAGTCATTGCGTAGGCAGTAGACCTTGCCGTTGACCGTACAGCCGGCGAGAGTCCCTTTGGCGTAGCCGCCGAGGACCGTCTTGGACACTGTGCCGTTGTTGAGCACCGCTGGATAGTTGAACTGTGGACTCGCCAACGACGCGGCGTCGTTGTTCTCCTCGCTAAAGACAATGTCCGGCCAACCGTTGCCAACTCGGTTGTCAAGGGCGATCTTTGACTGGAGTACTCCTGAACCATTGGCGTTGCCGTTGTACGTCACCATGTCGATCTTCACGCCTGGGTGGGACTTCTCGTACGCCTTGACCTGCGGCACACGTGTCGAGTCAACCCAGATGGAAATCGTTGGCTTTTTGGCAGCCGCTGCAGTAGCGGCAGACGAAAACCCAAAGGTCGCGACGGCCAAGGTAGATGCGAGAATCGCAACCACCGAGGTTCGTGCCCCTAGGCGTAATCGTCTGCGCCCCCCCTTACTACTTATCGGTGAACTCATGCTTTTTGTTCCCTTTCTGTCTGTTTACTTTTTGATGTTGCGTGATCGAATTGCATCGCGGCACTTCCCTCTTTCTCACTACGGCACGACCGTCGACGAAAGGTCGACGACGTACTGTTCCAGTTCGGCCGGATAGTGGGGACCCACCGGTAAGCCGACTCCTGGACCTGTTGGCGCCGCGACGATTCCTCGTGCGTTGATGCCGGATTCTCGCCGAACTGGATTCGATGTCACGAGGGACTCGTAGTACGTGCAGTTCGAAATCGCCATGCAGAGATGGCGCGCGTAAATTGTGTTGCCGTGTGGCTCTGCTCGCAGTCGATAGGCGTCCGCGAGGTGCGCAATGCGCATGGCGCCAGTGAAACCACCGCGCAGTTCGGTGCTCGTGCGCACGAACGTCGCGCAGCCACTTTGAATGAAGTCGGCGGTATTCATGTGCACGCCGTCGGAGGTTTCGCCGACGTTGAGCGGCACGCGCACGCGTTCCGCGAGCCACTTGTACGCCGTGACGCTGAATTCGCGTATTGGTTCTTCGTACCAGAGGTAATTCGCTTCTGCGAGCGCGTCGCCCAGGTACACCGCGTCGGCGAGGTCGAAGCCCGCCGAGCCGTCGTACATCAGTGGAACGTCGGGACCCACGTGTTCGCGTAGCGCGAGACAGAGCGAGGCGTCGCGTCGTGCATCGCCCCACGCGTGCAGCTTGATAGCGGGGTAACCCAACTCGAGGGACTGGGTCACGACGTCCAAGAACTCTTCTTGCGTGGGGAACGTCGAGGTGGACGCGTACGCCTCGATCTCGCGACGAAATCCGCCAAGAACCTCCCAGGTGGGCGCACCGTAGAGCCGTCCAGCCAAGTCCCACAATGCGGTGTCGATCAAGCCCAGAATATTGATGGGAAATTCCATCACGCGATCGAGTTCCCACATTCGGTGCCAGAGCTGCTCGCGCTGCAGTGGGTCGGCGCCGAGCAATTCCTCTCGTAGGACTCGGTCCAGCAGATCTTGGACGACGACACCGCTGCCGGGACGTGGGGCGATTGCGACGCCCTCGACACCTTCGTCCGTCGTGATACGCAAGACTGAAACCAGACTGTCGCCGGAACTTCCAGGGAGTCCCGAGCGCCACGCGAAGGGAGGGTTCGCGCCAGGAGAGACGACGGCGAAACTCTCAACGTTGGTAATTTTCACAGTCCCCCTAATACGCCAATCGAACCTACGTCGACAGCGGAGTGTCCCCCTCGCTGTACGACCAACGCATAATTCATATCACAACATTCGTATGATAACATATGAATGTTGTGCTGCTGGAAGGGCCATAACCGAGGGCTTTCGTGGCTCGAAAGTAATATGTATAAGGAGAAATGACCGTCGATTCATTTCTCGGCCCGGAGGTTGCGTGACGGATATCGGTGAATTGCCCTTAAAAACGGCATCAAGTCTGACCTCACTCGTTGCGAATCCCGCGCCGCCCCGGCCCACCAGTTTGGGCGTCGCAGTACTTCAGACGCTGATTGACAACATCGTGGGGGGCGAACTCGCGCCAGGATCCACGCTCCCTACGAACCCTGAACTTTGCGTTGCATTCGGCGTCAGTCGAACGGTCGTGCGAGAGTCGCTCAAATTACTGGAAGAAAAAGGTCTGATCCGAGTTCGCCAAGGGCAAGGAACGACGGTGGCGCCCACGAGTCAGTGGAACCTACTCGATCCGCTCGTCCTCGAAGCGGCGGTGCGCTATGACGAGAAGTTAGAAATCATCGACGACCTGGTCGACGTGCGGGTGGGTCTGGAGAGCTTGATGGCTCGCCGCACGGCACAAAAGATTAACGACCAGCAATTAGCCGAACTGCGCGACTCCCTCGCCGTCCTTGAATCCCTACTTGACCAACCCGATGAGTATCTTCTTGCGGACATTGAATACCACGACGTCATACTTCGAAGTTCGGGTAATCGACTTGGCCGTTCAATCATTCGAACCGTCCACCCTTACGCCCGCGCGAGTGCCCGCTACAACCCCCATATGCGACTCGCGGAAATAGCAATGTCGCACGAGGGCCATCTCAAGATCTTCGAGACCATTTCGTCGCACGACGAGGATGGCGCGTTTATTGCGATGCACGATCACATCACGAGTGGTTGGATGCGACGGAAATTGACTCTCGGCAAGGATTGACGGTCGCAGGCACCGAGTCCGTAGATCATCGGTGCGGTGCCATCACTGACGAGCAATAACGAAGATTCCCCGCAGATACGCCATATTCTTGGTGCATCAATCGCCACGCACTTCGTTTGACTGCTCTCAAGATCGGCAGCCTTTGATGATGACTTCAGAGGCGGTCGACACGATGACGTGGCGACGTCGAGGCCAGTTCTGGCGCTCGCCCACGGACCAGCCAAAGTGGGCACGACCCTCGTTGCTCGCGGTCGCCGCGTTCGCACTGTTTCTCTACTCGTATCGAACCGCGCCATATCTGGAGACGTACTACGCAGCCGCAGTGCGTAGCATGTCGATGAATTGGCACAACTTTTTCTTTGGAGCCTTCGACCCCGACGCCACAATTACACTCGACAAACTGCCGGGTGCCTTTTGGATTCAAGCACTATTCGTTCGGGTACTCGGTCTTCATCTCTGGGTGATCGCTGCGCCTCAGATCATCGAGGGCGTCCTCTCGGTCTTGGTGTTTTTTCGCATCGTGCGACGTCTTCTTGGGGCGCACGCCGCGATTGTCGCCGCACTCGTACTGGCTCTTTCGCCAGCGAACGTCGCACTCAATCGAGGCAACATCTCAGACACCTTGATGGTGC
>Ga0302319_10004178_pt1 | contig 29841 bp, 21 predicted proteins | sample Bog_T0_2_FD_203319 | JGI IMG/M metagenome (GOLD analysis project Ga0302319, IMG submission 203319) | Peat permafrost microbial communities from Stordalen Mire near Abisko, Sweden - Bog_T0_2 | ecosystem: Environmental > Terrestrial > Soil > Wetlands > Peat | place: Sweden: Abisko, Stordalen Mire... | reverse complement strand
TAGGCACAGGGCATACCTCGCCTTACCATTAAAGACGCTGCTGCCGCCAAAATGTTCAAAGAAAAGGAGGCTCCGAGCTTTTAGGCGCGCATGACCGTCGCACGGAGTGCGACGGCTACCACGGGGAACCTACTGCCGACCGCAGGTCCGACGGCTACCCAAAAGGCCTCCAGCATTCTTTATTCTGATGACGCAATAATCGGCTGGTCGAAAGCGTGTCTGGCGACTAAAATGCTTCGCTTTCGTCGAAAGCTTCCGATGACGACTTCCCTGACAACTTACGCCCCCGGCCGCGCTGAACTTCTCGGCAATCACACCGATTACAACGAAGGCTACGTTCTGGCCATCGCCGTGGATCGCGGCACGACAATCACCGGACGCGCCCGCGACGACCGGCAAATCAACATCCATTCCCGCGAGCTCGGCAAAACCGAGACCGTCGCGCTCGACAAACTCGCCGCCGAACGGGTCGCGCCCTGGTCGCGCTACACACTCGGCGTGGTCGACCAATTTCGCCGCAACGACCTGCCCGTCGAAGGCTTCGAGGCTGAGATTTCGGGCAACCTGCCGCTCGGCGCGGGATTGAGCAGCAGCGCCTCGCTCGAAAACGCCACGGTGCTTTTCCTCGCGAAACTCTTCGGCGCGAAACTCGAGCCGCTGCAAATGGCGCGCATCTCCCAGAAAGCCGAGCACGATTACGTCGGCGTCCGCTGCGGGCTGCTCGACCAGATCGCGTCGCTGATGAGCAAGGCCCACCATGCCACGTCCATTGATTGCCGCACGATGGAAGTCGGCCATGTGCCGCTTGACGGCAAAGTCAGCGTGATCCTGGCCAACTCCAACGTGAAGCATGCGCTCGTCGGCGGGGAATATAACGAGCGCCGCTCCGATTGCGAAGCCGCGGCCCACACTCTCGGCGTCAGCTTCCTGCGCGACGCCACGACCGAGATGCTCAAATCGCGCAAGAGCGAATTCGCCGACCGCATTTACCGCCGCGCGCTTCATATCACCGGCGAAAATGAGCGCGTGCTGGAAGGCTCCGCAGCCCTGCGCAAAGGCGACATCGCCCGCTTCGGCGAGCTAATGTTTGCCTCGCACGAAAGCTCGCGGCTCTACTTCGAAAATTCGTGCCCGGAACTCGATCGCCTCGTGGAAGCCGCGCGCAAGACGCCCGGTGTTTACGGCGCGCGCCTCAGCGGCGGTGGCTTCGGCGGCGCAGGTATTATTTTGGTGGAAAAAGGCCGTGAGGAAGCAGTTGTCAAGGCCCTCACCGCCGCGCTGCCGGAAGTCACCTGCCTCGTCACGAAGGCGTCCGATGGCGCGCTGGCTTACGCTGCAAGCCACAAATAAAACGATCCGTCATCCTTGCGAAGGCGAGCGGTGAGCGTGTCTATCCGCATCATTTCCCGCCGAGCCTGAGCCGAAGGACCTTGCCGTCTTTGAAAAAAATTCAAACGTCATCGAGCGCCTTCTTTTCGAGTGGAGACTTCGCCTCTTACGTGCGGGCGATAAGCGCTCCTTTTAATTTCAAATTTTGTGACGCCACTCTCACCATTTTTTTATCGTGGCCGGGTCCTTCGACTCCGGCTCGGCCCACCACAATGAGGAAAATGTATCTACCGCTCGCCTTCGCTCAGGAAGACGGGTTTCTTATCGTGAGGCTTTAGCAGAAGCCTCGAGTGTCCTAGCCCCCCACTAATGGCTTACAACTTATGCCCCATCTTCAGCCGCTTCGTGCGGAGATACGACCTGTTATGCACGTTCGCCTCGATCCGGATCGGGACCGTCTCCACGATCTTTAATCCGTAGCCCGCCAGTCCGACGACCTTCTTCGGGTTATTGGTGAGCAGGCGCAATTGCCGCACGCCGAGGTCGAAAAGAATCTGCGCGCCCAGCCCATACTCGCGCAAGTCGGAGGCAAACCCCAGCTTCAAATTCGCCTGCACCGTGTCGAAACCATTTTCCTGCAGCTTGTAGGCGTGGATCTTCGCCGCGAGGCCGATCCCGCGCCCCTCCTGCCGCATGTAGAGAAGAATCCCGCGCCCTTCCTTCTCGATCTGCCGCAGCGCGATGTGGAGCTGGCTCCCGCAATCGCACCGGCGCGAGCCGAAGACATCGCCCGTGAGGCATTCGCTGTGGACGCGCACCAGCACCGGCTTGCCGTCGGACACGTCGCCCTTTACCAGCGCGAGGTGATGCTCCTGGCTCATCGTCGCGCGATAAAGAAGAAGATCGAACGTGCCGTAATCGGTCGGCAGCTTCACGCGCTCCTCCAGCTCGATCAGCTTTTCGCGGCGTCGGCGATACTCGATCAAATCGAGAATCGTGCAGAGCTTAAGCTTGTGCTTTTTCTTGAACTGAATGAGATCGGGCAGGCGCGCCATCGTGCCGTCGTCCTTGACGATCTCGCACAGCACGCCGGAGGCATCGAGCCCCGCCAGCCGCGCCAGGTCGACCGCCGCCTCCGTGTGGCCGCTGCGCTGAAGCACCCCGCCGGCCTTCGCGCGCAGCGGAAAGATGTGCCCCGGCTGCACCAGATCGCCCGGCTGCGACTTCGCATTGGCGAGAATCCGTATCGTCTTCGCGCGGTCCTCCGCGCTGATGCCCGTGGTGATGTCGTTCGTCGCGTCGACCGAAACCGTGAAGTCGGTTTTGAAGCTCTCGCGATTATCGAGCACCATGCGGTTGAGCCCGAGGCGCGCCGCGCGTTCATTTGTGATCGGCGCACAAACGAGGCCGCGCGCAAACCGCATCATGAAGTTGATGCTTTCCGCCGTCGCTTTTTCCGCCGCGAGAATCAGGTCGCCTTCGTTCTCGCGGTCCGCGTCGTCGACCACAATCACCGGCTTGCCCGCGCGGACGTCTCGAAGGACCGCGTCGATGGAATCGATGCCGGTTCTTATTTTCTTCGCTGCGCGTTTTTTGGCTGCTGCTTTCATCGACCCAGATTAGCAAGATGCGCGGCTACTGCAATGCGGCTCTATGGGTAGGGACGCGAGTCCCTTCGCGTCCCATTAATCGGTCCGTCGCACGGAGTGCGACGGCTACCTCAGATCGCGCGCACAAATTCTTCCGCTTTCGCCAGCGCGGCGGCCACGCCATCCGGATTTGTTCCGCCGCCCTGAGCCAATTCGGGACGCCCGCCGCCCTTCCCGCCCACCAACGGCGCGATGGCCTGGATGATTTTTCCCGCCTGGATTTTTTTCGTAAACGACGGAGCCACCGCAGCCAGCAGCGCGACTTTCCCTTGATCCACCGCCGCAAGAACCGCCACGCCCTGCCAGCGCGTCTTGAGCGCGTCGGCGAGCATGGGCAAGTACGCAGCGGAGGCGTCGGTGACTTGATGCGAAATAAACGGAATCTCTTTGATCGTCGCGGCGGCGGCGATGAGCGCGGGCGCATCGGCGGCGGCGCGTTTCTGGAACGCGGATTCCTGGCGCTTCGCTTCGTCCTTTTCGTGCTGGGCACGTTGGGCGGCCATGTCGTGGAGAAGTTTTTCGCGATCTTTGTACTGGTGCCAAAGCTCGGTGAGGTTGGTAGCCGTCGAACTCCGTGCGACGGTAGCCTCCTCGGACAGAATCGAACCGATTGTCGGTCGCAGGTCGGTGGCTACGGCGGCAAATTGCTCGTCCTGCTTGCGCAATAGTTCTTCGATATGCGTCCGCAAAGCATCGCCGCTGGCAGCCTCGATGCGCCGAATGCCCGCCGCAATCGCGGCTTCGTGGAGAATCTTGAAATAACCGACCTTGCCCGATTGCCGGACATGCGTGCCGCCGCAAAGCTCCTTCGAGAAATCGCCGATGGAAACCACGCGCACCACGTCGCCATATTTATCGCCGAAGAATTGCAGAATCGACGGATCACCCTTCACTTCGGCGTAGGGACGCTCTTCCCATTTCACCGGCACGTCGGCGGCGATCTTTTCGTTTACGAGTCTTTCGACTTCGGCGATTTCCTCCGGCGTCATCGCCGCGCCGTGGGAAAAGTCGAACCGCAACCGGTCCGGCCCGACATAGGAACCTTTTTGCGTGATCGTGTTGCCCAAAACTTTCCGCAACGCCCAGTTCATGAGATGCGTGCCGGAGTGATGCGCTTCGATTTTCGCGCGGCGGGGCTGATCAATCTCAAGAATGACCGAGGCGTCGGATCGAAAATTGACGTTTTCCGCGATTTTGTGAAGAACCGTTCCGCCTGCGCCCGAGCGGATCGTATTTTCGACGGTGTAGACCTTTTCAGGAAGGCTGTGGTCGCCCATGAGCAGCTTGAGTTTTCCGGTGTCGCCAACCTGACCGCCCATTTCGGCGTAAAAGGGAGTTTCGCGGGTCGCGATAAAATTCTTTTCGATCAGGACGACGCTCGTTGTCTCACTGGTTTTATCGTATCCCGTAAACTTTGTGCTGGGCACTCCCGTGGGCGTGCCGTCTTCGGTATGGACTTCGATGACTTCTTTTTTCTGCGCTGCTTTGCCTCGGGCTTTTTGTTCATCCATTAGGCGGTTGAATTCGGCGACGTCGACGGTCATGCCTCGTTCGCGCGCCATGAGTTCCGTAAGGTCGAGCGGGAAGCCATAGGTATCGGAGAACAAGAATGCCCAAACACCGGAAACTTCTCGTTTCACAAAGGGAATTCCGCTAACTGCGTGCTTCAGCTTTGCCAACTCAGCAACGAGATCGCTTAAAGGAGTGCCTCCTCCTCCATAAAACTCAACCATGTCGGCAACAATTGGAATACCCGAAGCGAGCATCCGAAACTCTTGAGGCAATCCTGAATGCGGATGCCCAACTAAAAAGCTGGAAGCGCTAAGAATGGCTTGGCCTTGAACCTCCATCTCCTTGCCATCGACGTGTTCCGACTTCAAAAGTTCTTCGACGATTGAAATGTGGGTTTCCAATGCACTAGCTGCCTTTCGATGAGCGTCATAGGAGCCAACGTAAACTTCGAAAAGTTCGATGCCACGTTCGAGTGTGCGTAGAAAGCTTTGTTCCTCGTTGGTGAGCGTCTTGCGGACGAGATCAGCCTTGGCGACGACTTCGGGGAAGATGTGGCCCATGGTCGCGCCGAGAACAGCGACGAGTTTGCCGAGAAACGGCTCGCGCAGACCGAGATTGCGTCCATAACGAACAGCGCGGCGGAGGATGCGGCGCAGGACATAGCCCCGGCCTTCGTTGCTCGGCTGGATGCCGTCGGCAATGGAAAAGCTGAGCGTGCGGATGTGGTCGGCGATGACGCGGAACGCAACGTCGATCTTTTCCTGCTCGGTTTCGTTTTGTGCCGAGGCGGGCAGCGTGGAGCAATACTTCTTGCCGGTCAGCTTTTCGAGTTCGTCAAAGATGGGGCGGAAGACGTCGGTCTCGTAGTTGGAGATTTTGGCGTTGGCGAAATCGGTGAAGTTTTTTGTGCCCTGGATCATGGAGACGACGCGCTCGAAGCCCATGCCGGTATCGACGTGCCTGGCGGGGAGATCGACGAAGGTGCCGTCGGGGTTGGCATTGAACTGGATGAAGACGAGGTTCCAGATTTCGATGCAGCGGGCGTCGCCCTTGTTGACGAGGTTGCGTCCGTCGATTTGGCGCGCGGGGTCGAGGTCGCGCGGGCCGGGTGTGAGATCGACGTGCAGCTCGGAGCAGGGACCGCACGGGCCGGTATCGCCCATCATCCAGAAGTTGTCCTTCTTGTTGCCGTGGACGATGTGGACGGCGGGGTCGAGGCCAGCGGCAATAAAGATTTCCGACCAGTGTTCGTGCGCTTCGCGGTCGAGGCTGGCGGGGTCGCCGGGGCCGGGCGAGTAGATGGTGGCGTAAATGCGCGAGGCGGGGAAATGCCAGCGGTCCACGACGAGTTCCCAAGCCCACGCGATGGCTTCCTTCTTGAAGTAATCGCCGAAGGACCAGTTGCCGAGCATTTCGAAAAAGGTGTGGTGATAGGTGTCGAAGCCGACGTCCTCAAGGTCGTTGTGCTTGCCGCCGGCGCGGATGCACTTTTGGGTGTCGGCGGTGCGCGGCGGCTGGGGCGCGGGCGTCTGGCCAAGAAAAATCGGCACGAACTGGTTCATGCCGGCGTTGGTGAAGAGAAGATTGGGCGAGTCAGGCAAAAGCGAACTGGAAGGGACGATGGTGTGGCCCTTTTCGCAGAAAAAATCGAGGAAGCTGGCGCGGATGTCGGAGGAGGTCATGGAGGCGGGAATTGGCGAGTTTGACGGAATTACGGAATTTACCAAATTAACGAAATTGGGAAGACAGGGGAAATTCTTTTCGCACGGAGGACTGCAGAGGGGCCGAAGAGGGGGAAGCAGGGGAATTTTGGGCGGCATTTTGACAGGAGGAACATGAGAGAGACTGGTTCATAATGTAGGCATTCTACCCCATTAATGAGTCAGGCAGGTAGCTCTAGAAAGCCTATTTGGCTTAAAATCTTTCGCCGCGCTCTGAAAAAAAATTACAGAATTACGGAATTACCAAATTTACCAAATTAACGGAATGGGAGCAGGGAAGTTTGGGGCAATGGAGTTGCGGGGACAAGTGCGTTCCCAAATGGAGTTTGGGAACGAGGGAAAGCCACTAATGCTCCCAAGCAGCACCTTCGCCCCGAAATACCCCATGCTCAACAGTCCACAAAAACCATGCGAGCAACAATAGCCCAATAACGAGGGCAATCACGAAGAGTAGTCTCCAACACCCGATCTTCTTGATGGGAGATTCCTCTGAGTTCATTTAACAATTCCGTTAATTTGGAAAATTTGGAAATTCCGTAGATGTAGTTCACCCGCCGACGACAGAGATGGGCACGTCGACCCACTTGCCGTTTTCCTTGATGAGGTCGACAAGGCGGTCGACGGCTTCGGCTTCCGGGATGTTGAATTTGACGGGCGTTTTGCCGATGTAGAGGTTGACCTTGCCGGGCGCACCGCCGACGTAGCCGAAATCGGCGTCGGCCATTTCGCCGGGGCCGTTGACGATGCAACCCATGATGGCGATTTTGACGCCCTTGAGGTGGTTGGTCGATTCGCGGATTTTCGCCGTCGTGGTTTGCAGATTAAACAGCGTGCGGCCGCAGGAGGGGCACGCGACGTAATCGGTCTTGAAGATGCGGTTGCCGACCGATTGCAGGATGTTGAACGCAAGCCGGACGCTCGCGCCGGGTCCCGGTTCGCCGCGGACGAGGATGGCGTCGCCGACTCCATCGCACAGCAGCGCGCCGATGTTCGACGCGGCGGTGAGCATGGTGTCGAGCACGTCCGGTTTCGCGCCGGGCGCGTGCGCACCTGCGGTGGGCAGTAAAAACGTGTCCTTGAGCAGGATCGGGTGCTTGGCGGGAATCTGCGCGGCGAGATAGCGGAACGCGACGATGGGCGAAAGCGGGCAGCCGTCCTTGATGGTGACGACGTGCGCGACGGACGCGGCGGCGAGAAAATCGAGCGCCTTCGCGTCGAACGGATCGACTTCAACAACGGCTTCCTTTTCGACGACGAAATCGGGAAAGAGATCGCCGAGCTGCGCGCGCTTGTGCTCGATGGCCTGATAGGTGTTGAGGGTCGCGGCGACGCGGGTGGAGATCGACGACCCGCCGATGGTCCCTTCGCCGATGGCGAGCGATTCGGAAGTGCGCCGGGCAAAGACGAACGGGTCGAAGCTGAGCGGCGGTTGCTGCGGCGGAAGCTTGTCGTTGACGTGATTCGCCGTGAGGGCGACCAGCGCGCGCGCGACGGGAATTTCATGCACGCTGTCCTCTGTAAGCGAGACGCGGATGGTGTCGCCGATGCCGTCGGCCAGCAGCGCGCCGATGCCGATGGCGCTTTTGATCCGGCCGTCCTCGCCGTCACCCGCCTCGGTGACGCCGAGGTGAAGCGGGTAATTCCAGTCGGGGCCGAGTTCAAGCAGCCGCGAGGAAAGGAGCCGGTAGGCGTTGATCATCACCTTCGGGTTGCTCGATTTCATCGAGAAGATGAAGTCGTGATAGCCGTACTTGCGGGCGATCCGGGCGAACTCGACGGCGCTCTCGACCATGCCCGCGGGCGTGTCGCCGAAGCGGTTCATGATGCGGTCGGAAAGCGAGCCGTGGTTGGTGCCGATGCGCATGGCGATGCCGCGCTGCTTGCAGATTTCGACGAGCGGCTTGAAGGTCTCGTCGATGCGCGCGAGTTCCTCCTCGTATTGCTTGTCGGTGTACTCGCGAATGTTGAATTTCTTTTTGTCGGCGAAGTTGCCGGGATTGACCCGCACCTTTTCGACCCACTGCGCGGCTTCGAGGGCGGCGTCGGGCTTGAAGTGGATGTCGGCGACGATCGGCACGTCGCAACCGGCGGCGAGGAGTTCGGCCTTGATGACCTTGAGATTGGCCGCGTCCTTGATGGTGGGCGCGGTGATGCGGACGATTTCGCAGCCGACCTTGACGAGGTCGAGCGTCTGCTTGACGGATTCGCGGGTGTCCATGGTGTCGCAGGTGATCATCGACTGGACGCGGATCGGGTTGGCGCCGCCAATGCCGACTTTGCCGACCTTGACCTCGCGGGAAAGACGGCGCTGATAGTGGTACGGATTATGGCAATAGGGCAGAGGCGACATAAAAGGACAGTTTAGAATCGAATGAGCGGAAGGGCAAGCTCGTGCTCCTGCGGAAGGCATCTACGGAATTACCAAATTTCCCAAATTAACGGAATTGGGGGGGCGACTTCGCACGGAGGACTGAAGAGGTCACGGAGGGGAGCAGCGACTGAGTGAAGCTTGCTTAGGGAAGATTGACTGATGGGGGCTGACGCTCGGGCGGATAAGACTTTTGAAAGATTTTATATTGGAGGGAGTCGGGTTCTTGCTTTATTTCATCATAAATTTCAGGGCCGTATTTCGCCTTCAGTTGCTTGAGCAATTCGAAATTTTTCCGCTTGGCATCTTCCATGAAATGACACCCCCATAGCAAACTTACGAGCGCTGCCGCGCCAAACGCCGCCATCCAATATTTGCCGGAATAGCTCCACGCCAAAATCTGCATAAACACGAAAAATACCGTGACCACATGTAGAAACAGGACATCTTGGACCTTTGAGAAATCCTGAAGCGCTCATAGGCCTTAAGACCTTGATATTCCTTTCGTCCCGCAGAAATTTCTTCCGGAGAAGGATTCATCGGTAATTTCCCCTACGGCCCCGCCGACTTGGGCGCGAATTTGATTTCGCCGCCGCCGGAGCCAAAGGCCATCTTGCCCGAATCTTGGACGTCGAAGAAGGTGATGAACGCCATGTAGCCGATCAGCGCGATGGCGCAGGCGGTTTGCAACGGCTCGAGGATGTTCATGCTGAGCGGACGGCGGCGCACCCATTCGATGAGCGAAAGCGCGATGTGCCCGCCGTCGAGTACGGGCAGTGGAAAGAGATTGAGCAGCGCAAGGTTGACGTTGATGAGTACCGCGAACCAGAGCGCAAGCCGCCAGCCGTTTTCGCTGCTGAGCACGACGAAGAAGATGTTCATGATGCCCACAGGCCCGCTGAGCTGGGACGCGCCGATATTCGAGTGGCGCGCAAAGAGGGCCGACAATGTGCCCGTCACCGCCTCGACGCTTTCGGTGACTTGCTGAATCGGGCTGGGATGAACCAACTGAACGCTGTTTTCCCAATCGTCGATGCCGATGTCGGTTTGCGGCACGTCCTTCGGCATCGGCGAGGGCGAGATCGGCTTTTCGGGCTGGACGACGACCGTTCTTGTCACGCCGTCGTGGACGACCTGGAATTTAATCGGATCAAGAGGATGGTCCTTGAGCAAATAGAGAATCGCCACGTCGGAATAGATCGGCTGGCCGTTCATCTGCGTGATCTGGTCCTTCGGCTGCAAGCCCGCCGCGAGCGCGGGGCTATCCGGCAGAACCTTTTTGATGGTGAGCGATTCCATGGCCGGTCCGATGCCAATTTTGCGCGTCGCGCTGCGCTGATACCATGCGTGCTCGTGCTCGGGGTCTCTCTGGGGACTGACCATGATGGTTTTGGTCTCGTCGCCGCGCTGGACGACGACCGGGATGGTGTCCGCCGTGCTGGTGACGATGCGCCAGATGACCGAGTTACCCATGCCCATGAAGTTGGTGATCGCATGGCCGTCGATGGAGAGAATCTTATCGCCGGGCAAAACGCCGGCCTTGTCGGCGGGATCGTTCGGCACGACGAATCCAACCGTAGTGGTCGCTTCGGAATAGCTCACCGGCTTGCCGACAAACCACACAATGCAGGCGAAAACCAGCGCGAGGCCAAAGCTGAAGAGCGGTCCCGCGAACGCGACAATAATCTTCTGCCACGGCGAGGCGGCCGGGAGTTCCTCCCTGGGCGTCTCGGTTTTGCCCTCGATGGCTTCCATCGGGGCCATTTGCGGCAGCGCGACGTAACCGCCGGCGGGGATTGAGCCGAGGATGTACTCGACGCCGTCGATTTTTTTGGACCAAAGCGGATTGCCGAACCAGATGGCGAATTTGTCGATCTGAAGTCCGCACCATTTCGCGGCAATGAAATGGCCCAGCTCGTGGACGATGATCAGGATGTTGAAGAGAAGGATGACTTCGAGGAAAGTGGCGATGGTGAAAAAGACCGAGCCTGCTCCATTCCGGTAAGTGAGCGGAATCAAGATTGTCAGGACGATTGCCGCGACGGCCCAAAAACTGACGCTGTGAAAGAAACGCTTGGGCGGAATGGACGGCGAAAGGGCCTTTTCAGGCGATGGAGGGACGCTGCTGTTCATAGGTAAATGATTATCGGATGGACGCAGGGTTCATGAGGGGAATCCGCTCAATATACCGCAAATAGCGCGTGCGCGTAATTAAAAGATTGCAAGGGTAGGAGCAAGCTGGAGGCTTGCCAGCCCAGTAGCCGGTGGTTGAACCCGCGTCAGCGGGTGACACCACCGGAAAATCTCTCCTCGACCTGACCCCGGACAGGGGTCACAGAGCGTTTTTCACCCCTTACGGGGTGATGCGTTGTGGTGGAAGGATACCGGTGGTGTCGCTCCGCTCAACCACCGGCTACGGGGCTGACATCCCTTCGGGATGATGCTGCGAGTTCCTACGGGCACTCAATCGCGTGCCCCGCGACTTCCTCCTGCGCGGCGGCACGGGCCCAGGCGTCGGCCTTGAGGATGTCGTCGAGGGTGGGATGCTCGACCGTCTTGTGCCGCTTCATCACCGCCTCGACCGTGTGCCAGATCGAGGGGAAAAGAATCTTGCCGTCGAGGAACGCAGGGACGGCGATTTCGTTCGCGGCGTTGAGCACGGCGGGCAGCGTGCCGCCAGTCGTGCCGGCCTCGCGTGCGAGGCGCAGCGCGGGGAATTTTTCAGGATCGGGCGCTTCAAAGGTGAGTTGGCCCATCGTGGCGAGGCAGAGCGGCTTGAGCCGGTTCGGCAGCCGGTCGGGATAAGTCACCGCATACTGAATGGGGAAACACATGTCGGAATGGCTCAGTTGCGCGAGCTGCGATCCGTCGACGAATTCGACGAGCGAATGGACGATGCTTTGCGGATGAACGACGACATCGACCTGGCTCATCGGCACGCCGAAAAGCCAACGCGCCTCGATCATCTCGAGGCCCTTGTTGAAGAGCGTGGCCGAGTCGATGGTGATCTTGCGGCCCATGTTCCATGTCGGGTGCTTCAGCGCCTGCGCAGGCGTGACTTTTCCCAATTCCGACGCGGGCGTTTTGCGGAACGGCCCGCCCGAAGCGGTGAGGATCAGGCGGCGGATGTACCGCGACTGTTCCCCGACCAGGCATTGGAAAATCGCGTTGTGCTCGCTGTCGACCGGCAGGATGGCGACCTTGTGCTTCGCGGCTTCGCGCGTGACTTCCTCTCCCGCCATGACGAGGATTTCCTTGCTCGCGACGGCGATGTCCTTGCCCGCGCGGATCGCCGCCAACGCCGGAGCCAGGCCCGCCGTGCCCACGATCGCAATCAGGACCATGTCGGCTTCGGGCATCGTCGCCATTTCGATCAGGCCCTCGGGGCCGGTATGGCACGCGGTGCCGGATGGCAATTGACCGCGAATCGCGTCGAGTTCCGCCGGGTCGTAAAGAGCCACGGCGCGCGGCTTGAATTCGGCGGCTTGCGCCAGCAGCGACTTCCCGGAGCGGCCCGCCGCGAGGCCGATGACTTCCATGCGCTCGGGAATATCGCGGGCGACTTTCAGGGCGCTTTCGCCGATCGAGCCGGTCGAGCCGAGGATGACAACACGTTTTTTATGACTCATGGTTGGCGGCAAAAAATAGGTTTACGGATTGGTCTTCACCGTTTGGAAAAGAATTTCCGGTTTTGGATTCGTTCCCGGTATCACAAAGCGGCGGCTCAGGAACACCATGCTCTGCGTGTTCGACTCGCCAGGGGCCAGGTCGGGAAAGGTGAGCCATTGGCCGAATTTCGAGATCGGATCATCCTCGCTGAGCGGGGCCATATCGGCGGGGTTCTGGCCGACATCCTCGTCATAGTTCGAAGCGCCGCGAAACGGGCGCACAAGAATCTGGATGCCCGTCGCCTTCGCATTGCCCAAATTTTTGAGCGTCACATAACAGGTCGAGTTCCCCGTGGAGGGTGTATCGTACGCCATGGAATAATGTATCTGCTGGACATCGGCTCCCTGGCGAGGCGCCGGAGTGGGGGTGGCATGCGGGGCATTCGGGAGGAAAATAAATTGTATCTGCTGGGGATGTTCCTTCTCCTTCTGCTTGCGCGCCTGGTCGGAGCTATAACATTGCCAGAGCAGCATGCACACAATGAATACCCAAAAGGCGATAATCAGCTTGCGCATCGGAGTCACCCGCATCTATTAGCCTCTCGCGCCCTGCCGGGCAAGCCTTGCCAGCTTAACCGCGCCCTGATTCCGTAGGAATCACTGAGAGTAGCCCGGCGATTTATCGCCGGGTGTATAACCTCAACGAGTAGAGCATTTTAAAATATGATGCACGCACGGCAAGGTAGCCCGGACTACTCGTTGTCCGGGTGCGCGAAGCGCGCAGGAGGTCACCGGACGATTCCGCTCTCAACTCTTATGTGCGTTTGCTTTTAACACGATCTGTCGCTTTGTTCCCATTTTGTGACGAAACAAAATTGAACAGGTCCTCGCGGCGAATCGTCACCAAAATCCAAATCAAAATCGGCACGGAAAAACTGGCCCCTATTTGTGTGATGAGGGTATATCGCAAGTTGTCCAAGATCGACAGACAGAAGGGCGAAAGATGGACGGAGGAAATAGTTGGAGGCTCGTACCACCAGTACCAAATCTCGATCTGCAACGAAAAAAGAATAAAGACCTGGACTAAAAGCATCCCCCACACAACCGCCCAGCCACGTTGCCGCCAGGGGACGGGCGTGGCCAGGATCAACGCCAGCGTCAATGCGGTCGGCAGCCAGCCGATCGATCTCGTGTCCAAAGGGGTCTCTGTCGTCGGCCCATTGCCACCGCTATCGAGTAAGGCGCGATTTTGCACTGTTAATTGCGTGTTGAGGCTCTCTGAGCCATGCTGCAGGTGGTGAGGCTCGAACCGGACGATCCGCTGCTCGTCCTGGCTGCCAAAAGCGGCTTGTCCGAGCGCCCGAAAATAGCCGCCGTAGATATCGTTCCATCCCGGCCATGGGAAAATAAGCAGGCCGAAGATAACGACAAATCGCGCCATTGCGCCAATGATTGGATTAACCCGCCGCATGGGATTCGACCGGTTGAGAGTTCTCCTTCCAAATGATAAAGAGACCGATGGCGACAATGATGAACGCGGTCGGCCACACTTCCAGGTGGGCCGGGTTAAAAAAGCCGGGGAAATGCATGCCGATCCAGTAAAGCGTGATGATTCGGATGAGATTTAGAGCCTGCAAAATAACGATTCCGGTGAGCATTCCCTTTAACTTGTGGAGAAACGACGCCGGAAATGAAATCATCGCCGCACAAAGAAGCCACGTCGGGTCCACCGCGTCGCAGCCCCGGCGTATCGCCATCGCAAACTGCGGCGACTGGATCGTAACGTCGGAGAGATGAGTGTGTTGGCCGAGTCCGCACAGGATCTCATTAGCCAGCCACGCATTGGCCCTGAGATAGGGCACAAAAAGAGCATTCTCAATAACCGCGAAAGAGAAGAGAGCGTAATAGAGAGCCATCAAAACACCGAATTTAAGCCCAAAGAAAAACACCGGCCACCAAGCCCAGAACCACGCAAGAAACCGCGCTTTCAGCGAAAGCCTGGGTTTTCTCGAATCCTTTTTACTACGGCTGCCCACAGCTTATCTTATGAGGAGTTTCCGACGGGTGGCCACGAAAAAAAGCAGCGCCGCCAGCAGGGCCATTCCCCACGGAGGCATCACCGGAGTGTCGTTGGTGTCGGGGGGATTGACCGTCAGGCTCACCGGGATCGTCGTCGCAACGCCATTCGCGTCGCTGACTACAACCGAATAACTGCCCGCGTTGCCGGAAGATGCGACCGGAATCGTGTAGGAAGAATTTGTTGCGCCGCTGATCGCACCACCGTTCAACAACCACTGATAGGCGTAGGGTCCCGGCCCCGCGACGCTGATCGAAAACGTAACCGTGTCGCCAACGGTGACGCTCTGCGCGACGGGTTGCGAATTGACCGGAATCAGCGTCGCCGTGGTTGAGGTAACATTCCCAAACGCATTGGTGACCATCGCCCCATAATTCCCCGCGTTACCGGCCGCGACGCTCGCAATGGAGTAGCTGGAGCCGGTCGCGCCCGAAATCCCCGCGCTATCATCCAGCCATTGATAAGTCAGCGGCCCCGTCCCGGAAGCCGCGACAGAAAACGTGACCGGCTGCCCAATCGTAATCACCTGCCCGAGCGGCGGCGTGACGATTGTCGGGACAATTCCCCCGGCGCGCACCAACTGGTTATAAGTATCGGCCAGGAAGATTTCCCCGGCGCTGTTGAAAGTCGCCGATTGCAGGCTGTAAAATTGCGCCGCCGTGCCGGTGCCGCTGGCGCTGCCGGTTACTCCGGGCTGACCGGCAATCGTGCTGACCACGCCCGAGGTTGAAATCCGCCGCAAGAGATTGTTGCCGCTTGCAACGGAACCGATGGGTGGAACGAGGCTATCGGTGACGTAGACATTGTTCGAGCCGTCGACCGCGACACCGCCAGGGCTGTTGAACGCGGCATTGGCGCTCAAACCATCGACATAGCCGGGCGCTCCGGGCTGTCCGGCAAACAGGGTGACGACCCCGGCTGAAGTAATCTTGCGAACGACATCATTATTGAGGTCTGCAACGTAAACATTTTCCTGGTTGTCCACGGCTACGCTGGCGGGATTATTGAATTCCGCCGCCGTGCCGGTTCCATTCACGTAGCCGGCATTTCCCGAATTGCCCGCGAGGGTGCTGACGCTGCCGCTTGAGGTCACTTTTTTGATGACGTTGTTCCCGCTGTCCGCCACGTAGAAATTGCCCGCGCCATCGATGGCAATGCCATTTGGCGCATTAAAACCCGAGGCCAGCGTGCTGACCACTCCTGAAGTCGTAATTTTGCGGATACTGTTGTTCCCGGAGTCGGCCACATAGAGATTGTTGGAGCTGTCCGCGACAATGGCGTTGGGGCCGTTGAAGCGCGCATTGTTGCCTCTGGCATTGAAGCTTCCGGAACTTCCGGTCGTGCTTCCATAGGGTGTGGACACCACGTTGGCGGTCGTCACCTTACGAATGCAGTTATTGCTGTAATCGGCGATGTAAAGGTTGCCGAAGCTGTCAACCGCGCTCCCGCTCGGGTAGTTGAACTTGGCGCCCGAGCCGGTGCCGTTAACGTTGCCCGCGCTGCCAGCGCTGCCGGCAATGTTGATGATCGTAAACGGCGTATCGACGACAAGAGAGGAGGAGAGGCTCGTCACGCTGCTCGGTCCGGCATAGGTCACGACGCACTGGAATTGATCCCCACTCATCGCCGCCGTTGCGCCATTGACCGTCAGGGAAGCTGTAGCTGACCCGCTGTAAGTTCCGTTGTCGGAGAGATTGCGCCAGGTCGTTGTGCCAATCGGAATCCGCTGCCACTGATAACTCACCGGGCTTCCGGTGAACGAGACCGTGATCGTGGCATTTTGTCCGGGGGCGATGTCTTGGAACGCAGGCGCAATTTGCACCTGGGGCGGGGGTGGCGTTCCCACCAGAGTTTGGGCCAGGGTCTGCACCAGCGGCACGCCGATGCCGGTCACCGGGTCGTAGCCAGTGCCGGCAACATAATTGCCGTCGCTCTGGACCCCAAGGTCATTGCCGCCCGACGTGATGTCACGGAAGTTGGAATTGTAGTTCGGAGAGTTGAGCACCGGATAGATGTAAGGGCCCAGCAAGCCCAGCGACGAAAGAGCGGCGTTCGCGCGGGCTTGGTTGATCAGTGCGCAATAACCGGCCCAGGTCGGGCTGCTCCAACTCGTCCCACCGACCAAAGTCTGCGAGCCGTTGTAGAAAAGAACCGCCCCGGTGTAGGGGTCGGCGGGACAGGCTACATCCGGCACCATCCGCGCCGTGCCGGTGGGAACACCCGTGCCGGTCTGCCATGAAGGCCGCGAGAAAATAATGCTCGCCCCTCCGCCGCTGTACGACCATGCCGTCTCGCTGCTTGCGTTGCCGTTGGAATCGAGCGTCAGCGACGTGCCGCCCACACCGGTCACGTTCACATCACTCGCCGGCGACTCCGCCGCAAGCACGCCGCTCGTATCCTCGTTCCCACCCGACCCCGGCGTCGAAGCGCTGTCTCCCGAAGAAGCAAAGCAGGTCACGCCCGCGCTGGCCAGACTCGCAAAGTACTGCGAGTCGGTCAGCAACTGGCTTTTCGCCCCGCTGGTCTCCACGCCGCCGTAACTCATCGACATCTGGTGAATGCCCAATTGCGGTTGGGTCGTTGCGTCCGTGAAGACCTGCTCGTATGCCTGGTCGAGGTTGACGCTGTTCAGCGATACCGCGGCATAGACCCGCACCTTCGCACCCGGCGCGATGGAACTGCTCCACTCGGTATCGAGCGTCTCCTCCTCGGAGGTCGCAGGCAGCGTGCCCGAAACCACCTGGATGAAGCTGATGTTGTTAATCGATTGATTCACCCCATACGTCGACCAGAAAGAGGTCAGGTCGCTCTTCAAGGGAAAGGTGTCGATCACGATGGCGATGGCCTGTCCCGCACCCGTGATATTCGAGCTGTACAAGCCGGTCGCGTCGTCCGCCTTCGCGATCTGGCTTGGGAGAAAAGGAGGATTCGTCCCCGTCAGCGAATTGGGTTTTGCGATCACATGCTTGTGGGGGCGGATATAAGGTTGCAGGCCGTTGACGCCCAGCACCGCCGTCGACAAGTTCGAAGGCAAACTCGGCACGGTGATGGCCGAGGTGTATTCCTTGCCCTCGTGGCTTACCTTCCCGAAATTGACCTGCATCGCCTTCTGGATCTGAGCGACCGATCCGCTTGCAAAGACCGCGAGACGATCCGCGCTCCGGCGCGTGATGCTAAATCCCTGGCCGGTGAGCCAACCCGCCATCGCCTTTTCATCCGCAGGCAAGGGATCGTACTTCGCCTGCATTTCCTGGAGGGAAATATGCTCGCCCCGGGCCAGGCGCGCTTCCAGTTCGGCAAAATTGCGCATCTTCAACGCCACCTCGAAATCCATCGGCGCGGATACCTCGCTTGAGGTCAGGGTGGTGCGCGTGATCAAGGGCCGCTTAGGGTCCGGCGGCCCCGGCTGCGTCCAAGTCTCCACCTCTTTGATGCTGCCCGTAAGAGCCACGCGCTGTGGCTGACTTGTGGCATGGACATTGGCAAAAGATGCCGCCAGAAAAAGGACGGCCATGCCCGCCTGAATGCAATGAAGATAGGGGTTGGCGGACGTTTTTGGCATTCGCATCCTCTGTCAGCATAAGATACCCTATGGCTTACGATAAACAACTAATGAGTCATCACCTCGCATTACATTTAGATTACTTATAAGACGCATTCGAATCGATAATGCGGGCCGCGTTTCCCGGCGGCAGGAATCTCGAGCGCGCTTTTTTCCTCTGGAAATCGCCGCCGAAATCGTCTTGCATGGCAGTTGCATGACACGCGACGGGCACGAGCCCTCAACCGGCAGCGCTTTCTAAACGTCCCTTTTAAATATCTCCATGCTGCACCTGGCCAATTTCTGCCTCTTCGCCCTGTTATTTGTAAATCTTCTCGGCCTGACGCTGCTCACCGGCTTGTGGCTCCGCGAAGCATGGCTTTCACTGACCGTCGGTCCGTGGCTCTTTTGCACCGTCTGCTTTTTCATCGAGACCTTTCACGGTTTTGGCGCCATCTCCTGGACATGCCCCTTCCTGACAATCATCAGCGTCCTCCTCCTGTTGGAAGTGACCGGGCAAACGTCCCTCCTGCGTCCCCTCGATGAACGCCTAAATCTCGGCGAATGGAAAAGAAAACTCTCGCCCCTGCTCGTTCCGCTGCCTTATTGCGTCTTTGTCGGCGTTTTTGCCTATGCGATGCTATGGCGTTATCGATTTCCGAATATCGACGGCAATTCAGAAAAAATATGCGATCTCGCTCTTCTCGATTCCTATTATTCAGGCGAAACGATTCCCGTCCACGATGTCTGGCTCTTTCCGTTTCTCTCCACATTCTATTATGGCTTCCAGTTCTATGCGGCGGCGCTCATGGCCCGCATTCTGGGGATCGATCCCGGCACTGCCTATAATCTCGGCTTCTGCACCTTGATCGGCATGACGGGCGCGGCGGGCACCGGGGCCGTATGCCTTGCCACGCGCAAAATTTGGATCCGAATCCTCGTGTCCGTGACCTGGCTCGTGGGAGGCACCGGTGCCACAACGATCTATTACTATATCGTCAAGGACGCAAATCTCTGGGACCAATTTCGCTTTATTGGCGGCCCAAAGTATGACGTCGCGCCGCTCGGCACTTATCTCGCCGGACACTTAAAATACTGGACGCCGACGGGCGCTGACGGTCCGTTGAATCTGCCGGGAGAACCGCTCTCTTACCTTACTTTTTTGGGCGACTATCACCCTCCCCTAGCCGGGTTTTACCTCCTGGCCCTCGGTCTGCTCGGCTTGAATCTTTGGGCGAAGGGAGCATCGCCATGGGTCTTGTCGATTGTTGGCGCGACGTTCCCTTGGTGCCTGGTCTCGGATATGTGGAACCTGCCTTTGCAGGTGATCGGCCTGGCGGCGTGGGGCTGCTATCAGATTGCCAGCGACATGCCTCTGAACACCGGCGAAAAACCGTCCGCTAACGACAAGGATATCTGGGACTTTTTCCTCGATATTCTCCATGGCATAAAAAACCTATGGATTAGTGCGGGGCGATATATGTTTCTGGGGGCAGCGGTTGGAATGATCGCCATCTTTCCTTATTACCGCATCTTTGCCGAATCGGCCGGCTCGTATCAAACCACTTTTAGATTTGTTCCCTGGGACCAGCATACTCCACCGCTGCTCTGGCTCATCTTTTTCTTTCCCACCCTCGGCGTCGCCCTCCTCGCGCTTTTGTCCCGCAACAGATCCGTTGTCGCATTGGGCCTTTTGTGGCTCGGTTTTCTCTTCTTTAGCGAATTCGTTTTCATCAACGACATCTATACCGGTGAATTTCTCCGTTTTAATACCACATTAAAATGGTGGCCGTGGATCATAGGCGGCACACTGCTGACCCTGGCCCCGCGGATACTCGATCAGACTCCCAAACGCCTGGTGTGGCTCGGCGCGTTTTTCTTCGTCTGTTATCCCAATCTTTTCCTGTACGATTTGACAAAAGCCTGGATTGAAACCCCAACCCATCATGTTGGGGAATTGGATGGCTCTGGTTTTCTTACCGACGCCGTCGACATGGAAAACAAGCCGATCACCGATCCGCTTCTGCTCAACTATTTGCGCAAAGCTCCCCGAGGCGTGGTGATCGAACACCCCGGCGATGATTTCAGCAATTACCTGGCCATGACAACCCTGAGCGGCCAGCAATCATATCTCGGATGGTACGGTCACGAGCAATTTTGGAGGGGCTACCTCCCCGAACTTCAGTATCGCTACGAGCACCTGCAAACTTTTTACGACGGAAAGATGGACCATGCGGGCGAGTGGATGCGCGCCCAAGGCATCGACTATATCCTCTGGTTCAAGGATGGCACGACCGAGCTTTGGACCAACCACGGGGATTCCGATCAACTCTGGGACGCGATCAACACCAGTCTTCAGCCTCAATATACCTGGCACGAGTTTTATCGCATGCCCACCCGCCGTGTTGGCTTGTGGGAAAAAACCAAACCCTAGAACCCATCGCAAAAGGAGGTATGAGTCAGCTCGTAGGCTGCTTCTCCAAATTCGACGGTGTATCCGACGTCTTTTTAAGCAGAACGTCGCCGTAGAAATGGAAGGGGCTGGGATCGACCACCTTGAGGACGGTGATGCTGAGATGATAGCCGTCCTTGAAGAATTGAAGGGTGCAGGTGCCTTTGTTGTTGAAGCTGTCCTTGAAGGAAAACGAGAGCACGCCGTCCTCGACATGCCCCTTGCCAGTGGCGTCGGGTGCCGCGCCGGAGCCGTCGTCCATCGCAGCGGAAAAGGAAATGTCGGCCTTGGAATCCTTTAGCTTCACGTCGAGCGAGAATGTCCGGCCCGCTTTGCCGTCGGCCATTTCATAGTGGCCGTTGTAATTGGTCTGCGCCGCCGAGGCATGGCCGGGAACCGCCGCGAACAGCGCCGCCACGACGAGCGCCATGCGCCAGCCGAGGGCCGGGAGCCGTTCCTGCCTATGAGAGGAAAGAGAGATCATGCCGGGAGGTTCCTAGCAAACTTGGGTTTTGCTGACTACCACGAATCGATGCTGTCTACAGGAGAGACGGCGGATTGCCCTGAGAAGTTACGTTTATTTGCAGCGGCGACGGCTACATCTCGCCTTGCGCAACCTTCCAGGCATCGCCTAGATTAAGGCGTGGAGTTCATCGACAGTTTATGTTGCCTCGCGGGACGACAAGGTGCTTCCGATATATTTCTCCATACGGAGCGCCCGCCCCAGTTCCGGGTCAATGGCGAGCTGATGACAATCGGTGCCGCGCCGGTTCATTCCGACGAACTGGAATCGCTTTGGACCGAATGCGGGGCCGCTTTGGATGCGCTCGACTTTGACGGAGGCTACATCGCCTCCGATGGCACCCGCTTTCGGGTGAATCTCTTTCGGACGCTCTTCAAGCGCGGGGCCGTTTTGCGCCCAATCAAAACGGTCGTGCCGACGCTCGACACGCTGGGCGCCCCGACCGAGTTGCTGACCTCCTGGATCACTCGTCCGGCGGGGTTGATCCTGGTGACGGGGCCGACGGGCGCTGGCAAATCGACGACGATTGCGGCGTGCCTGGAGTGGCTCAATCAAAATTATGCCAAGCATATCGTGACGATCGAGGACCCCATTGAATATCTCTTCAAACCTGAGCATTGCCTGTTTACCCAGAGAGAAGTTTCAACCGACACCACGTCTTTCGCGGAAGGCTTGAGGAGGTCGCTGCGCCAAAGCCCGGATGTCATTTTATTGGGCGAAATCCGCGACAGCGCTTCGGCGATCACGGCTTTGCAGGCGGCGGAGACGGGACACCTCGTGCTCGCGACGCTGCACAGTTCCACCGTTCTCGATTCGCTGGAGCGATTGTCGCGCCTGTTCGACATCGCCGAGCGCGAGGGGGTTTTCCAACTGCTCTCGCAGCAATTGATAGGGATCTTGTGTCAAAAGCTCGTTCCGGCGCTGCCGGACGGACGCGCCCTGGTGGTGGAGCATTTCGAGAATCAAGCCGTCACGCGAAAATGGATCATGGAGGGGAAGTTCCGCGAGCTGGCCGATCTCGTGGCGAAGGGCGACAATCCCGCCAACGTCACATTCCTGCAATCGCTGCTGGCCATGATCGAGGCCGAGCGGATCACGGGCGCGACGGGCCTGGAAGTCGCTCCGAATCCGCGCGAGTTGCAGCGACGGCTTCGCGGCATCGATTCAACCAGCACCCAAAATTAAATCATTATGGAAGACGGCTCCGATATCATCGAGTTCCTCGCGCTAATGGTCGAACGGGGCGCTTCCGATCTCCATTTGTGCGCGGACTCGCAACCGATGATGCGTTTGCACGGAGAGCTGGTTCCGGTGTCGGAGAATGTCCTGAATGCGGAGACGTGCCGGGAATTGATCTACAGCATTTTCACGGAAAATCAGCGCGCGCGTTTCGAGGAAACCTGGGAACTCGACTTCGCCGTGATGATCGCGGGCTTGGGCCGGTTCCGCTCCAACGCCCACTACAGCCGGGGTGCGGTCGAGGCGACTTTTCGGCACATACCGGATGTGATTCCCTCTATCGACGAGTTGGGCCTGCCGCCCATCGTCAAGGAGCTTTGCGGATTGGAACAGGGACTGATTTTGGTGACGGGAGTGACGGGATCGGGAAAAACAACGACCCTTGCCGCCATGGTGCAGGAGATCAATGCGCGCCGTTCCGGGGTGATTGTTTCGATTGAAGACCCGATCGAATACGTCTTTCAACACAACCTCTGCCGCGTGAAGCAGCGGGAAATCGGCGCCGATACCAAGTCGTTTCCCGACGCCCTGCGCCACGTCCTGCGGCAGGACCCGGACGTGATTCTCATCAGCGAGATGCGCGACCTGGAAACGATTTCCACGGCGATCACGGCGGCGGAAACGGGCCATCTGGTCCTGGCCACGCTGCACACCATCGACGCGCCCAAGGCAATCGACCGGATCGTGGACGCCTTTCCCGCTGATCAGCAAAGCCAGATCGTCGCGCAACTGGCGAATGCCCTCCAGGCTATCATCGCCCAGCGTCTCCTGCCGAGAGCGGACGGAACAGGCCGCGTGGCCTGCACGGAAATCATGATTATGAACGACGGCATTCGTTCGCTGGTGCGGGGCCACCGCTTCCAACAAATCCTCAGCATGATCGAGATCGGCGCCAAGGACGGCATGAGCAGCTTCGACCAGAGCGTGGCAAATCTTTATGCCGCAGGAACGATCACCTTGGAGGAGGCGATGCAGAATGCGCGCGACCCCGCTCGCATTGCGGGCGTCAAGCCGCGGCCCGCGCAGAAGAAGGGGCTCATGAAGCGCTTTTTCGGATAGGGGAACGCGTTTGGCAAATCCTTTTCCGTGCAAACATCATTTCTCAAAGGCCTCGATGCTGCCCTTTATTCAGGCGCTTGTTTTCTCGCCGCTACGTGGCCCAAGCCGCACCGCGCGCATTCGGGGAAAAACGACGAAAAGCTTGTGGTGCGTCCGGGCGGCTTGGGCGATTTCATTTGCGCCGACATCGCCCTGCAGGAACTTGCGCTCGACGCGCGCGATTTCACATGGCTGATCGAGCGGCGTTCCCAACCGTGGGCCCGGTTTCGCGGTCTGCCTCATTTGTGTTATGACGAAAATCCGCTCGAGACCCTGGCGCAGTTGCGCGACCGCTATTCGCTGGTGATTAACACCGAGCAGCTTTTTGGCCTGGCCGGGGCCTGCGCTTTGCTGAGCCGCTCGAACGAGGGCCGCGTTGTTTCCTTCGACACCAATCGCGCTTCGGAATGGTCGGATGCCGCAGTTGACTACGATTGGCGCGACCGGCACGAAACGGTGGAATTCGCGCGCCTCTTCGCCGACGCGCTCGATCTTCCGGAGCCAACCGCGATGCGTCTTCCGCGTCCGAGGCTCTACCCGCCGAGCGCCCCGCCGCTGGTTGCCATCGCGGGACGGCAAAGCCCTTCGCGGCGGTTGTCGCTGGACGCGTGGACGGCGCTTGTTTCCAAGTGGCACGCAAAGCGGGCATTCCTTGTCGCGGCAGCGCCGGAGGATGCGGAATTTGCCGCACAATTAAGCAGCCGTTTCGAGGGTCTCGCGACGCGTTTTACGGGCGGCTTCGAGGAGTTGTGCGAGCAGATCGCCCGGAGCGAGGAGATCTTCACGATGGACGGAGGCGCTGTTCACATCGCGTCGTATTTTGGAGTTTCCACATTCGCGCTTTTTACCAGCGGACGCGACCGCAAATGGCATCCTTTGGGCGAAGGAAGCCGGATTCTGCGCCGACATGATCTGAAGTGCCAGCCGTGCACAAAGTTCGGGCAGGTGCCCCCGTGTCCCTACGGCTATGCGTGCCTGAAGCTGGAGGATGTTGAGACGGTGAAGGCGTAGCGGCGCGACGATGCTTTTTTCGGGCACAAAAAAGCCGCCTCGCGCCGGGTCAGACCCGATGCAAAGGCGGCGATTTTGATTAAGCTGAAAGCTTAGTAACGGTTACGACCGCCACCACCGGAACGACCACCACCGGAGGATTCGCGACGGGGACCGCGCGCTTCCATCGGCTTGGCTTCGTTGACGGTCAAATCACGACCATCGTGGTTCTGGCCATGGAGGGCTTCGATGGCCTTCTGGCCTTCTTCGGCGCTGCTCATGGTGACAAAACCGAAGCCGCGGGGGCGGTTGGTTTCGCGATCCATGATGAGGTTGGTCTCGGAGACCGTGCCGTATTTGGAGAAGAGGGCGTTGAGGTCCTGTTCGGAGGTTTGGAAGGAAAGATTTCCTACGTACAATTTCATACTATTTTATTTTCTGTGTTTGAGGTTGCGACCTCACGCCAACTATTGAAGAGCGTGCGAAAGCACACATAAGATACCGTTGGGAGCGAACAAGAAAAATTCCTGAGACACTACTACTTGGCTTCAGAGGGAAGCGATTGATCGATTGGCCAACAGAGTCGCACCCTTTCCATAAGAGTCAAGGAATAGTTATGGGGGGGGTAATGCGTCGGTAGCCGCCGCACGCTGGGCGTCGGTGCAGTTGTAGCGGCGGTCTATGACCGTAGCAAGAATGCTGAAATGACAGTCACTTAAGTGAGTGGTTGGTTCTTGCGTAGCGGATTTCGTAGCAGTAGATGGTTAGTTCTCATCCCGCCGTACAGTGTATGGCAAAAGAAATCTCAGATGGAACCCACATAGTCAAACTATATAACTACAAGGATCGCGGCAGGAGGATGCACCAGCTAGCGTATTATGAAGCGGGAAGGCGCAAGCTGAGGAATTTTAGTGTGAAGTCGGAGGCGGAAACGGCAGCGCTTCACGTTCTCGGCCAGTTGACAAATGGCACCGAAGCGGTGCGTATGTTCAGAACGCCCGAACTGGAAAGCCTCGTTGCGGCGCGTCAGGTTCTCGCTTCGGGCTACGCTCTGCATATCGCCGTTGAGGAGCACGCGCAAGCCATAGGCAGGCTTGGCAAAACGACGTTACGGGAAGCGGTTGAGTTCTTCCTGCGGCACAACCGGGCGGATGTGCCCCGATTGAGGCTGGACGAAATCGCGGAACAATTCGCGGCCTCCCGCCGTCAGTCGGGTTGCTCGGATCACTATATCGGCCAGTGCCGCAAGATCGTTGGGGACTTGGCGAAGACTTTTCCCGGCCAAACTCTGCCCGACTTGAGAACGGCGGAACTGGATGCGTGGCTCGGAGGCCTGCCTTTCGCGGCGAAAACCAAGAACGGAATGCGAATTATCCTCGTGGCCTGCGGTAATTGGGCGGAGGGCCGAGGGTATCTCGTAAAGAGTGGCAGTCCCTTTCCGGCGATGATGCGATACAAGGAAACCAAGGCTCCTGTCTCGATCTTCACGCCCGAGAACATCGCCAATTTGCTTGCGAAGGCCGATGCCACCTTGCGTCCCTTCATCGCGCTTGGAGCCTTTGCTGGCCTGCGGATGGCTGAATTAAGCCGGTTGGACTGGAAGGAGGTTGATTTGGAACGGGGTTTCGTCTTGGTCGAGGCCAGCAAAGCCAAGACCCAGCGGCGGCGGCTCGTACCCATGTCGGATAATCTCAAGCTCTGGCTGACGCCTTACAAGCAGGCTTCGGGGCCGGTCTGTCTCTACCAACGCCCGCAGATGGCAGCGGCGCGGCTCTGCAAGGGATTTAAATGGCAGGAGAACGGCCTGCGGCATTCGTTCATCTCGTACCGTTTGGGCATCCTGAACGATACGGCGAAAGTGGCCTTGGAGGCGGGTAATTCAGAAGGAGTGATTTTCACCAGCTACCGGGAAGTGGTTACGCCGGAGGTGGCCAAAGAATGGTTCGGGGTGTCGCCGTCCTAATCATGAGCGGAAATCCATCTGTGGCGGCGATTGCCGCCGCAGGTGGCTCCGTTTATCAGCGTCACATCAATTAGCCTGCAAAAGCAGGGTGGCTACCATGCTTATGTCGAAAGGCTTGGATAAAACGCCGCTCACTTCCAAATCCTGATAGGCTTGGCAGCCGGACGCAGATAAGCGTCCTGACATAATCAGCACCCGTCCTTTGTAGCCGCGCGCACGCACCTGTTTGATAAATTCCAAACCATTCATGGTAGGCATATCGTTATCACTCAGGACGGCGGCGAAGTTTCCGCTATGTGCCTGAAATTGCATGAGGGCGTCGATGCCATGCGAAGCCGTCACCACTTCAAAGCCATACGCCCGGAAGCCCAGCACCAAAGTTCGCAACAAAGCGGCATTGTCGTCCACGCACAGGATGCGGAAAATGGGATCGTCCTTGTTCATTTCACAGGTTTCTTTCGTCGTTAGACAAGTTCCTATCACCTCAATTTTGGCGTGGCAAGAGAAGACTAACGGAATGGAGGTTTATTGCAGAGCCTCTTCCGTGAAGTGTCTTAGTCATGCCGCCCCTTCCTTCGTCCTCCCGATTTCTTACCAAGAGGCTGAAAGACTTGCGCCTGCGATCAGGATTAACCCAAGCCGAATTTGCCGAGGTTGCCGGCTTTACTCTGAAAGTTTATCAGCACATCGAGGCGGGTAGGCGAAGCAATCTTCAACTCAAAACCCTCGACAGAATTGCGTGGGCCTATGGGTTGACCATCCATAAGTTATTTGCGCCGGAACTTTCCGAAATCCGACTGGCGCGCAAGCCAACACCTCGGATTTATCGCCGCGCTTAGTATCTTGGGAATGCGCCCATTGTCTTCGTTACGCGCAGATGTTTGACCACGCCATAAAAACAAAAAATCTTCGCTTTCATTCTTGTGAACCATAGCGGCTATGATAATATGTTTCCATGCTGATAAACCAGCGTAACGCCAATCGAAACTAGCTCTGATTTTTTACTTATACTGAACCATAGCGGCTATGATATTCAATCCCTCACAGCCCCAACCGTCGAGGCCGACGTTAAAAGGCCAAACCCACCATGAGCAAAACCACCACCACCATTAACGAACAAATCCACCAGTTGCTTATTGCGGAAATGATCCGTTCCGCGACGAACCGAAAACACTTCAAGCCCGAGACGTTGGAAGAAATGGCGTCGTCCATCCGCGAGAAAGGAGTCATCCAAGCCATTATCGTCCGTCCGGTTTCTTGTATCGAGGACGAAGCCCGCCGCAAGGCCGCTGGCAACGCCAAGTATGAACTGGTCGTCGGGGAACGCCGCTGGCGCGGATCGAAGATCGCAGCCAAGACCGAAATCCCGAGCGTGATTCGGAAGCTCAACGACCACGAAGCATTGATGCTCCAAGTCATCGAGAACGCGCAGCGCGAAGACCCCGATTTGCTGGAAGAAGCCGAACAGTACGACGCCTTGCTCAAGTCGGGAAAGACAACGATTGACGAGCTAGTCGGTGAAGTTGGCAAAAGTCGCGCGACGATTTACGGCCGCATCAAGCTTCTGAACGCACCGGAGAAAGCCAAGGCAGCGTATCGGGCGGGAAAGCTCTCTCCGCAGGTGCTTCTCCTTATTTCCCGCATTCCCAATCCCAAGTTGGCCGAGGAAGCAACCGAGCGGATTCTGAAAGGGAATCATAACGGCGAACCGCTCACGGTTCGTCAGGTGCAAAACATGATTGGAACGGAGTACATGACGCAGCTTAAGGGCGCACCGTTTGACCAGAAGGATGCCGCGCTTGTTCCCACCGCAGGCCCTTGCGCCACCTGTCCGAAACGAAGCGGCAATCAGAAAGAACTTTTTCCCGATATAGGACGTGCAGACGTTTGCACGGACACGACTTGTTTCCGGTTGAAGTGCGATGCGGCACGCTCCCGATTGATGGCGAAGGCCGAGAGTGAGGGAAAGGTCGTGCTATCGCCGGAGGATTCACAGACGCTTTACCCTCATGGCCATTATCTGAGCCATGAAGCTCCGGTTGTGGAGTTGGCGAATCCTTGCCCGTTCGCTTCGGGAAAAACGTGGCAGGAGGTAGTCGCCAAGTTGCCCGAAGATGAGCGGCCCACGGTGATTGTCGCAGTTGACCGCAACGGTGACCTCCACGAAGTCATTGGCCGCAAGGAAGCGGGAGAAGCCGCTCGTGCTCTCGATTTGGCTGAGCCAGTCGAAACGAGGGGCGAGTTGACGCCAGCCGCCATTCAGCAACGGAAGGCCGTGCGGGATGCCCGCGAAAAACACGAGCGGATCATTCGCGCCGTCGATCTAGCCATTTCCGGCGTGATCGAGAAGCAGGCCAAAGCGAAGGACACGAAAGCCCTGTTTCGTCTCTTGCGCCTTCTGGTGATGAACGAAGCCAATTTCGACACCAAGCGGCGGGTGGCGAAACGGCACGGCTATACCACGATGAAAACAGACGGCGACGCGACGGCATTTTACCATGACCTCGCCAAGAAAGCCGACGCCGCGCCAGTGCCGTTCATCGTCGAAACGCTTCTCTGGAAAAGCTCGCTGTTTGCAAATAACGGCCTGCCCGAAGCCATCGCCGCCGCCTGCAAAATCTTCGGCCTCGATCCCAAGAAGATCGAAGCCGCCGCCAAGGAAAAGCCCGCGAAGGCGGAAAAATCCGAAGAGGCCGCACTCAAAAAAATCACGACGGAGTAACATCGTCGTTAAGGACGGGAATTTGTTTGCCGTAGCCTGGCATGGCAACGCTATCATCCTTATGCGTTTGATATCCAGATAACCTGTTCTGGCGAACCAATGGGAGGGTATTATGTCAGGCGATAGCATTTCAGTTGAAAAGCAGCATTCCAAAGCCTACGTCGATGAAGCTGGAGCCAAGGGCCTCTTGCGCAACCTCAATGCATCTACGGATGATGAAATCGCTGTCCTAGCCGCCTTGGTGACGCCCCAAGGCAGTGAGGAGCACTTTCATAACGTCTTGCTTTTGCCTTTCGAGAAATTTAAATCAGCCCGCCCGAACGGGGTGGGCACCCTTCACATCACTGACGCATTCATTCCCGGCAATGAGGAGTGGGCCAGCGTCGCCCGTGAGGTTCGCACCGAGCTTTTCACCAAGATAAGAGAATTGAAAATACCGATCATTTACGACGCTCGAAGGCAGCGTGTAGCCCGGCGGAGCTACCAAGTAGCAACCGATCTTATGGAGAAAGCCCGGGCGCTACGCACCTCTATCATAAGCATAAATCACCGTCCGAGCGCTGAACGGATCGACGGAGCCTGCATGACGGGGCTTGCCTTGAAACTGGATGCTCTGGCCGAAGATCAAGGATTGGGGGTGATTGATCTGATTACGGATCAAATGGATCGCTCCATCGCTGAATTGTTTGAGGAAATGATCGAGGAAACCGCAACGATTTCTAAGACGAAGGACGCTTCTGTACCAGGGTGGAATCCCGTAGAGAGAAAAAAAGTTTTTGGGACAATACGGATTGAAATCAAAGACAAGCGGGGGCAGCCCATCCAATGGCTGGACACTAAACACGTTGGCGACGTCGTAGTGCTTGGGAAAGATAATCCCCTTGTCTTTGCAGCAGATGTCGTCGTTAACGCACTTTATCATCACCTCAAGAGCCTGTCTGCCGATGCCCCTTTAAACGCGCCTTCGAGTATCCGCGGTTGGGAGCTTGCCGAGTGCGTCTATGGCGTAAGAGTAAGTGCGTTTGAAGATCAAATCTAACCTTGGCATT
>Ga0302319_10004176_pt1 | contig 29849 bp, 22 predicted proteins | sample Bog_T0_2_FD_203319 | JGI IMG/M metagenome (GOLD analysis project Ga0302319, IMG submission 203319) | Peat permafrost microbial communities from Stordalen Mire near Abisko, Sweden - Bog_T0_2 | ecosystem: Environmental > Terrestrial > Soil > Wetlands > Peat | place: Sweden: Abisko, Stordalen Mire... | reverse complement strand
GGGTGGATTGGTTGTCAAGCTGCAGGCGAAGCTCGCGGCCGCGTGGCGTGCTCTCAATCTCCGCGTGTGCAGTAACCTTGGCCGGTGGCAGGCTCGCCAGCGCGGTCAGGTCCTCGTGACGGGCAGCGGGTGTGTGTGTGTAGTCGGTCTTGCTCCAATCGAAAGTGGAGAGTGTACCGGGGACCCAGTAGAAGTTGCGGCTTACAACGCGGCCGGACGCATCCGACAACGTCAAATCGATGAAGAAGACTCTATCGGCGCCTGCATAGAGGCTCTGTGGGATGGAGAATACGCGCTGCGCGCTGTCGAGGCCGGCGTCGACAATGGCGTCAGAGCTGAACAGTTCCTTCCATGCGAGGTTGTGAACATGAACACCGGCATGAAGTCCTGCGACAGACTCGTAGGTGCTGTTGACCACAACGATCGAGCCGTCGTCGTAGGAGTACTGAATATGGAGCGGCTCACACGCTTTTTTGACGGCGAAGTATCCGGACCCTGCGTCGAGGTAGTAGTCGTAGAGGTGCCAGATCATGGAAGGCCATGCGTTGTTGAGCATCCATTGAATGACCCCGGTGGACGCGTATTTGTTTTTGCCGTAGGCCTCGAACATGGCGCGCTCGGAGTCGTACTGCATGGTTTGCGCCAGGCGCTCATAGGTGGCGGCGGACTCCGGCTTTGCGTAGACGGCGGTCATCGCTTCATCGAAGACCTTCAGGTTTGCGAATTCACCACCGCCGTTATGAAGGCTCCATGCGGGCGAAGGAGGCCAGGCCTGCGGATCGGGCAGGAATTTTTCGCGGCTGGCGAGAGAAGGAATTGCAGGGCCGGGGCTGGTTTCAGTGTTGAACCCATAGGCGCCGCCGTTTTGCCGGTCGACATACCAATAGCTGGGCGCAACATAATCGTAAGGCCCCGTCATCTTGACCCCGCTATCGCCTGAGACTGTTGTGGGCGTACCCGAGGCCGAAGAGAGCACGGGATTTGGCCAGTGCGTCTCTGACTCAACCCGCAGATAAGCGCGCTCCACGTCGGCGGGCGGAGGATTGTCGCTGCCGTTCAGCCACACAAGCAGGCTTGGGTGTTGGCGCAGGCGCAGCATTTGTGCGCGCAGCGATGCGGTGGCGATGGCCAGGTCTTCTGGAGTCCAGTCTTTCCAGTGCTCCCAGTGATCGCAACAGCACCAGCCGAGCATTACAAGGATTCCCTGTTCGTCGGCCAGATGAAAAAACTGTTCTGTTTCGAGCTTGCCTTCAAGACGGATGGTGTTGAGATTCATATCGCGCACCAGTCGGAACTGGTCGCGCAGGCGGCTGTCGTCTGTGCGCAGCAGCACATCCTGCGACCAGCCGGCGCCACGAATCAGAATGGGCTTGCCGTTTACACGGAAGAGACGGCTGCCGTTGGCTGTAAGCTCCGATGTAATCTCGCGAAAGCCGAAGTCCATGCTTTGCTCATCGGGAAGTTCGCCTGCGGCTGCAAATGTCACAGTCAGGTGCTCCAGATGTGGCTCGCCCATCTGATAGGGCCACCAAGGCTGGGGTCTTCGAAAGCGCAGTGCGGGAAACTTCTCGGGCGTAAAAATGACCGTGCGGTCTTCATGCGCAGCCAACTCGACGGCCTGTTCGAAGTGGACGCCGGCAGCGGAGCCGGAGACTTCGCCTATTATCGGATGATTGCTCGCGTTGTGCAGTTCGGCGTAGACGGTAACGTCGGCGGAGGTGAGCGTGGTATCGCTGAAGTGGGTGACCGCGAGCGGCGAACGAACCGTGACGGCGCCAGTGGTGAGCAGATCGACCGCGCCCCACAGGCCCATGTCCTTATCCGGCGGACAAGGATTCCAATCGACCCAGTTGATGCCCAGGTCCTTCTCTGTGGGCGCAAAGGTTTCCACCGCGAGAACATTCACCTTGCCGGGTTTCAGGAATTCGGTCACATCCAGGTCATACGTGCGATAGGCTCCTGCAACCGTTGCCGAATCCGCGATCTTGTGACCGTTGAGCCAGATTTCCGCACGATAGTTGATGCCGCCAAAATGGAGCCAGAAGCGTTGTTCCTTTGCGGATGCTGCAGGGGCCGAAAACTGCTTGCGATACCACCAACCGCAGCGATACGGACTAGCGTCCGGCATGGGGAGGTTGGAGAAATTGTGGCCGATGGGATATTCCGATCCGGGGATCTGGCGCAGGTTGGTGCCGTAGTAAGGATCGGGAATCACCCCCGCGGCCGCCTGCGCGGCCAGCACTGTGCTGGGTACCGCGGTCTTCAACCAACCATTTACCTGGAACCCGTCAGAGGCAATCAAATCGCCCGCGGCCTGAAGCTTGCAGGCCGATTGCAACTGCCAGTCGTCGCGAAGCGGAGTTATTGTTCCCGCTTTGAGAACTGCCGTTAATGCGAGGAGCGCGAGGAGACAGGGCAGCGTTTTCTTGGACATCGGAGCCATCGTTTCTACCTTCTTGTATAGAAGTTGTATCGGACCGGCACGCCGCAGAGGCGAGACAACCCACAAGTCCACAAGCCAGATTAGTTCGCGCACTGTTGAGGGGAACGGAGCGATTGTGGTCGCTCCGCGACGCCTCAATCGATGATGGGACGATAAGATTCCTCATATTCAATCGCTTGAATATGAGGAAATATCTATTAAATCGCTCGACCTGTCAAGATGTTTGTTCTGAATGCTTGCGGCACGTCTTGCTTCTGCATCTGCCTGGCGCGATCCCGCGATACATCGAGCGCTGTTCGTTGCCTTACCGATTCACCATTCAGGTGGAGAGCTGCCGGGACGCGGGAGGACATTTCGCAGGAAAGCGATCGCCCGAAAAATTATTTCTTGACATGCAGAGAAATTGTTCCTTAGAGTTGCGTTCAAGCTATTCAAGCGCTTCAATACAGGGATTTGATTGGAGGCCGGACATGAAATATGCGAATGCGGGCGTCACGATAGTTCAAAAAAACCTCCTGGTTTGGCTTTTGATTCTCTGTGCGTCGAGTGCCGTGTTCTGCCAGGCAGGCAGGGGAGGCATCACCGGTTTGGTGACCGATCCGTCAGGGGCAATTGTCCCCGGGGCGAAAGTTACGGCGAAAAGCCACGCTACCGGGATCTCCACATCGACCGTAACCACGGCCGCGGGCTTGTATTCCTTCGTTTCGCTTAACCCTGGACACTATGTAGTCACGGCAAGCCTCAAAGGGTTCGAAACGGTGGCTCAGGACAACGTGACAGTGACAGTGGATCAAACCTCTACCGTGAACATTCAGCTGCCGGTCGGCAGTGTGACTGAAGTTGTTACGGTGACGGGTTCACCTGCTCTCGCGGATACTGAAAACTCCACCGTGGGGCAGTTGATTGACGCGGCAACCATAGATCGAGTCCCCCTGCTGAACCGCGATGTGTATGACCTGGTGCAACTGAGCGCTGGCGTCACGCCTGCTAACGGATCGCCGAATTCTTCCAATTCGGAAGCCATCATCAATATCTCCACCGGCCGCCCCAACATCGATGTATCGTCGTACACCATCAATGGCGCGGTCCAGGGTTCTGTCTACTTTATGCTGGATGGCAGCCCGCTTGGCGTTGCGGAACAGAATGCCGCGGCCATCATCCCGGCAATGCAGATTCCGGAAGATGGTGTGGACGAGGTCCGGGTGGAAACGCAGAATACGCCGGCCTCCTATCAGAGCGGCGCCGCGGGTGTTATCAGCCTGGTCAGCAAGTCAGGTGGCGACACGTTCCATGGCGACGGATTCGTGGTTCTTCGCCCCGATATTCTGGCCGCGAACGACTACTTCAATAAGCAGAGTCAGATTTTGGCTGGAACGCCGAACCAATCCCCCAGCTTCCACCGCTACCAGGAAGGCGGCGCCATCAGCGGCCCTATCCTGCGCAAGAAGCTCTTCTTCTTTGCCGACTATGAAGACACTCAGCAGGAGTTGTTTGACGGCTCAAGTCAATTTGCTGTCCCGACCTCCGCAGAACGGACGGGCGATTTTTCCAACGACAACTTCACCATCTATGACCCCACACAGCCGGATTATGCTTCTGGACCAAACGCCGGGACACGCCAGCCCGTGTCCGGCAACAAGATTGCCAACCCCAATCCCATCGCATTGAAATTCCTGTCGGAGTTTCCCAAGTGCAACTACCCCAACCCTTCCACTTGCGACACAGCGTCGTCTCTCCCCGCCAGTGGATACAACCTTTATGTTCCTGGCCTCGACCCCACAACAGCGCAGAAGTTCGATATCCGCACGGATTATTACCTGAGCGAAAAGCAGCGTCTCTTCGCGCGTTTTTCTTTCGACCGCCTCTTCACGTCCGGCGTCAACGCCTTCAATAGCGCCTGGGATCCTGACTATGCCCAGAACATTACCAACGGGCGTAATTTCATCATCGGAGACGACTATACCGTCAACCCCACCACGGTTTTGCAGTTTCGCTACTCTTTTACGCGCCACTATGAAAACCAGGGCGGTGATGCTGCACAGAGTTCACAGGACGATCTCGCGACCCTGGGATTTGTCTCGCCCACTGCCGCGGACGAGGTGTATAAGACCCTCCCCTATGTGTTTTTTAACGACCTGGTCAACACTTTTGGAGAGCCGAGCGGCGTTGGCGGCACCGCGAACTACAACACCTTTATCTATGCCAGCGAAAACAGCGATGCGAGTGCCACCATCACGAAGGTCAAGGGCAAGCACGAGATCAGTGCCGGTGCGGAGTATATGAAAAGGTTCCTGAATGTGGGTCAGCCGCCCGCACCCTCTGGCGGATATCTCTTCGACATCTCCGCTACCGACCAATCTACTTCCTCGGCCGTTGGAGGCAGCGACTTTGCGTCGTTCCTCATGGGCATGGGAACAGCGCCTGGCTCGGAGTCCAATGACTTCCCGAATTTCACCCAGGATCTGTTTGTCGCCGAAGCAAGCCCCTATTACGCGGCCTTTCTCCAGGATACTTATCATCCAATCCCCACAGTTACCATCACGGCCGGGCTCCGCTGGGACATCTTTGGCAGTAAGACGGAGCGTCATAACCGTTTGGAGGTTTTTGATCCCACCGCCGCGGATACCGTCAGCGGCGTACCGTTCACCGGCGCCGAAGTCTACGCCAGCAACGGCAACCGCTCTCTCTTTACGACCAACCTTCACGACCTTGGTCCCCGCCTGGGCGTCTCGTGGCAGGCGGGTAAACACCTTCTGGTGCGAGGCGGCGCCGGGTTCTACTTTGGCCCCAGCGCACAAATGGTCGGCACCGCATCGCTTGATAGCGATGGCTACTCCACGCAAACCGCCTGGAACGCGACCTGCTATAACGCGGACGGCAATACGGTATACAACGGCACTAACCAGTGTTCAGGCGCAACAGGCGGGCCAGCGCCAGGTGCAACAGGCATCTATTCCTTCACTAATCCATTCCCGGAAGGGGTTACTCCCTTGATAAGTTCGCCAACCGGGCTTGGTAACAATCTTGGAACAACTCTCAGTACCATGCTGAAATCGCAACGCACGCCTGAGACTTATAACTTCAACTTCGGATGGGAGTACGAGTTTCCTCACGACGTTGTTCTCAGCGTAGGTTATGTGGGCAGCAGGGGCCTGTTTCTTCCGCTGGCCAAAGTTGACTTGAATACGCTCCCATTAAGCGTCATAGCTTCCTACAATTACTCACTATGCGTCGACACCTCAAATCCTGCTTGCGTTATGGTGCCCAACACGTGGGAGCCGATCCAACCATCCAACAATGGCAATGCCGGCTTGTCCACCGTCCCGCTTTGGGTGTCGCTGCAACAGTACCCTCAATTCGGCAATGGTAGTTACGGCTCCGGCAGCGGCGTGTTGGTGAATGGATACCCGGGAGGTGACTCGGAATACAGTTCTCTGCAGACCAAGATTCAGAAGCGTCTGACCAAACACTTCACGACTCTGACCTCATTTACCTGGGCCAAGCTGATGACTGACGACGGCAATCCGCCGCTTGGTTTTGTGGGCTATCACCTGGGAACGCCTCAGGACACCAGGAACATGAACCTCGAGCACTCCGTGAGTCCGCAGGATGTCCGGTTTCAATTCACCTGGCAGGTATCCTATGATCTGCCCGTGGGCAGGGGCAGGGCGGTGAACCTGAGCGGACTGGCAGATGCTATCGTGGGCGGCTGGTCAACGAACGCCGTTGCCTATGTAAGCAGCGGCATTCCCGTTGCGTCCCCCATTGTTGGTGCATCGCTCTCCTACTTCAATCAGCGGCCCAATCTAACCTGCGATCCGGGCCAGGGCGCGCCGCATACGGCAACGGAGTGGTTCAGCCCTAACTGCTTCGCATTGCCCGCCAGTCCGTTTGTTGCTGGAACCGCGCCGGCGTATCTTGACCAGGTCCGCACCATGGGAGCCGACGACGTGGATCTCTCTCTCTACAAGAGCTTCCACCTTGGCGGGGAACGGGATCTTCGCTTTGAGATCTCTTCCTTCAACATTGCGAACAAATCGCAGTTTGGGGCTCCTGGTACGCCCAGCATCACGAATCTGATTGGATCCCCGTCGACCTATTTGCCGCAATTTGGCGTGATCTCGGCAGACTCCAATTCACCGCGTCAGTTCCAGTTCGGTTCGAGGTTCACGTTCTGACCTCCGCAGAATAACCCGATCGTCTCCGTTGGGAATGCAGAGAGCAGGAGACCTGTGCCGGGCAGAGTGGTTGGAGAAGGCAGGACCATGTCACAGCAGCTGAACGAATCAAGCTCGACTTCTTCCGCACATGGTAACCAGCCGGGCCTGCGCCGTTCGCTCAAGTTGTGGCACCTGGTGGTGTACGGCATCATCATCATCCAGCCCACTGCGCCCATGGGCATCTACGGCGTGGTCAGCAACGTTGCCGGCGGCCACGTTGTCACCACCATCCTCATCGCCATGGTGGCCATGCTGTTCACCGCTTTCAGTTACGGTCGCATGGCGCGCGTCTATCCCAGCGCCGGTTCCGCCTATACATACGTTGGCAAGGAATTGAACCCGATGCTGGGCTATGTCGTCGGCTGGTCCATGTTGATGGATTATCTGCTGAACCCGATTATTTGTGTGATCTGGTGCAGCGCCGCGGCGCAGAATGTTTTGCCCAACGTCCCTTACATTGCGTGGGCCATCTCTTTTGTTGTGCTCTTTACGCTGCTTAATCTTCGCGGCGTAAAGACCTCCGGCCGCATGAATGCTCTGCTGGCGCTTGGGATGAGCATCGTGGTTGTGGTCTTCCTCGCGGAGGCCATACACTATATTGCGCTCGTCGTTCGTCCAGTGGCGGGGCAGTGGCTGCTACCTTTCTATGATCCCTCCACGTTTACGTCTTCCCGCGTCTTCCGCGGAACGTCGATTGCGGTGCTGACGTACATCGGTTTCGACGGCATCTCCACGATGTCAGAAGAAGTAGAGAATCCTCGCCGCAACATCATGCTCGCCACGGTTGGCACTTGCCTGGTGATCGGGATTCTGTCTGCAATCGAGGTCTACGCCGCTCAGTTGGTGTGGCCGGCGCATACGCCCTTTCCCGACTCAATGGTTGATACCGCTTATGTCTTTGTTGCGAGACGCGTGGGCGGGGTATTTCTGTTCCACTTGCTCAATGCCACTCTGTTGATTGCCAACGTGGGGTCAGGCATGGCTGCGCAGTTTGGCGCTGCGCGACTGCTCTACGGTATGGGCCGCGCCAACGCTCTGCCAAACCACATCTTTGCCGCCATTGACGCTCGCACCGGAATTCCGCGCAACAACGTGATCATTGTCGGCGTTTGCACACTGTTGGGAGCCTTCATGATGACCTACCAGAGCGGTGCGGAATTGCTCAACTTTGGCGCGTTCATCGCGTTCATGGGGGTGAATGCCGCAGCGCTTGTTCATTACAAATTTCGATCCAAGGAAAAGGTGTTTCTGCCGGCGGCGATGCCATTGCTGGGCTTCGTGGTCAGCGCGTTTATCTGGCTGAATCTCAATCACAAGGCACAACTGCTGGGCGTGGCATGGATTCTGGTCGGCATTGCTCTCTACTACATCATGCGGAAGACGGGCGCGGGTCCCGATAAGCTGCTTGAGATCGACGAAGCGCAATAGCAGTCAAACGTGTGTAGATTGCGACAAGGTTGGATTCAGTAAGTGCTCTGGACGAGGCAACAAGGTGGTAACACGCAGGACCAAATCGACGCATGTGACTCTGGCCGACGTGGCGCGGGCGAGCGGATTTTCAACTTCGACTGTCTCCATCGTGTTGAACGATGCGCCACTTTCCCGCTACGTTGCCGCGAAGACGAAGGAGCATATTCGCAAGAAGGCCGCCGCGATGGGCTACCATCCCGACGCCCTTGCGCGATCGCTCAGCCGCCGTCATAGTCAAACCATCGGGGTTCTGGTCTTCGACATCTCCGATCCTTTTTGTATGTCACTGTTGCGCGGCATTGAACGGACGCTTTACCCCACGCCTTATCTTCCCATCATCATGGACGCCGATAACCGTCCTGAGCAGTTTGACCGGTACCTCGATATGCTTATTGGGCGCCGCGTTGAAGGTCTGGTTTTGGTGGCGAACTGGCTTTTTGCTGAGATCGATCCTCTTTCCAAGATCGAGAAGAACAACATTCCGATTACGGTGGTTGGGCGCGATCTTACCACGCGCTCGATTCGCTCCGTAGTGGTGGACAATGAGGTCGGCGGTTATGCCGCGATCAGGCATCTGTACAGCCTGGGGCATCGAAGGGTCGCCACTCTGCGCGGTCCGGAAGGAATGGACGATAGCTCACGCCGCTGGCAGGGGATTCGGAGATTTGCCGCGGAGGTGGGCCTTCGCCTTGATCCGCGCCTTTCATTCCAGATCCCCGCATTGATGGATCCGACATCGGGCTTTGACGGCGGCCTGCGCCTCACTTCGGAGCTGATCGCCAGCAAGCTTGATTTCTCAGCGATCCTCGCCTTCGACGATCTCACGGCACTCGGTGCGATGCGGGCGCTATGGTTGGCGGGCCGCCGAGTCCCGGACGATTGCTCGGTGATTGGCTTCGACGACGTACCACAGGCGGCTCTCAGCTCTCCGGCAATTACCACCATTCGCCAGCCCATGCTGGATATGGGAAGCCTTGCGGCCAACCTTGTTCTTGACGCAATCGTCCCCGCCAAATCCGGCTCTTCTCGCAGCAAGCTGCTGCATCTGATGCCGCCTGTGTTGATTGAGAGGGACTCAACGAGAAAACTGAGCCTGCGGAGTAAGGCGCCGAAGGCTCTACGGCAAGCTGATTAGCAGTGATGAGCTTCAGTGGCACTGAATGGCTTCAACATAGGGGGTTCCACATTCCTATTGAAATAGGGCACAGGCAATCGGAAGGTGGGGCGGGTGGGGTTGATGCATGGCGATTCGAATTTGAACCTGACACAGGCGCAGGATGAGCCAGTTCGATGTCGTACTCGCGGGAGAATTCAATCTCGATTTGGTTCTTTATGGATTACCTGAGACTCTTCCGCCAGAGCGTGAACTACTCGCCAGCGACATGGTGTTGCTGCTGGGTGGATCTCCGGCAATTACTGCTCACAATTTGGCCAGGCTCGGAAGCCGAGTCGGACTGATTACAGCAAAGGCTAACGACCTGCTGGCCGGTTTCTGCGTGAGGGAACTCGAGGAAGCCGGCGTGGATTTGTCGCGCGCGATTGATGCCCCTGCATCCGTACGAACCGGGGCGACGGTTCTCCTTCAGCACGAGTCGTTCCGGAGATCTTTCACTTACGCAGGCAGCACGGCGTGCCTGCGATTCGACGATCTGGATCTCGACTATCTGCGCAGCGCACGGCACTTTCACCTGTCCTCGTTCTTTCTCCAACGCGGCCTTATCGACGACGTCCCACGGTTGTTTGCCTTGATGAAGGAGGCGGGGCTGTCAACATCTCTGGATACCAACGACGGTCCAACCGGAACCTGGGCGGGTCCAATCGCTGAAACTCTCAGGTACGTGGATATCCTGATGCCGAATGAAAGAGAAGCGAAGGGGCTCGCGGGCGAAGAGTCTCTTGAGCGGGCTATCGAACGACTGTCTGGCCTGGTGGCTATGGTGGTGGTCAAGCGTGGAGCGTTGGGAGCTCTGGTCGCCGGTAGCGGCAAACTGATGCAGCAAGCCGCCGTCACCGTACAGCCGGTAGACGCCGTCGGCGCGGGAGACAGCTTCAATGCCGGATTCCTGCACGGGTATCTGAACGGGTGGCCCCTGGAAAGATGCCTGCAGGTCGGAAACCTGGCCGGCGCCTGGTCGACTACGCAAATTGGCGGGACTTCGGCATTTCAGAATAGGCAGTTGATGGAGGAGTTTTTCGATGCATATGCTCCGGGGCTTTACGGGCACGCATAGGGTGCTTGCCGGCCGGCTCACTCGCCCCTGAAAACCCGGCCAAAAGCGTCTCGAAATTTTCGCGGGGCTGCAACGAGGATCACTCCGGGATTTGCATCGTCCCGCTATAGCCTGCGATCATCGTTGCGATCTTTTCGATGGGGAGAATCTTCGCGTGAACAGACGGGTATTTCTTCTATTGGCTGTTGTCGTGGCACTGTCCTCGAGCCTGCGAGCTCAGCAGCCGGGCTGGCCGCCCGCGTCTGGCCATCTGACTTTGCCAATCTGGCCTGGTGCCGTGCCTGGAGCCCCGGCCACTGCTGCCGCGGGCGCTGAGACCCTGGGCCCCGGCGACCACCTGATTGCCGGGAAGCCAATCACCATCCTGGGCAACGTGACCGCGCCGACGCTGACGCTGTACTCCGCCAAGGGCGGAGCCAGCAGCACTGGTCCGGCGGTGGTGGTGTTTCCCGGAGGGGGTTACAACATTCTGGCCATCGATCTGGAGGGCACGGAGGTCTGCGACTGGCTGAACTCCGAGGGTATTAACTGCGTGTTGCTCAAATATCGAGTGCCCAACACGGGCCCTTATCCCAAGTCGGCAGCCGCTCTTCAGGATGCGCAGCGTGCGCTTGGACTGGTGCGTGAGCATGCGACGGAATGGGGCTTTGATCCCAAGCGGGTGGGGGTGCTGGGCTTCTCAGCCGGTGCGCATCTTGCGGCGGCCCTGAGCACGCATTTCGACCAGCGCCTGTACGATCCGATTGATGGTGCGGACAAGTTGAGTTGCCGGCCGGATTTTGCTGTGATTGTTTATCCCGGCTACCTGGCGATGGCGGACAAGAGCTTCGCGCCGAACCCGGACATTCAACCCACCTCGAATACGCCGCCCTCGTTCATTGTTCAGGCCGAGGACGATCCCGTACACGTCGAGAATGCTGTGGTCTACTTTCTTGCGCTCAAGAACGCCAAGGTGCCGGCTGAGTTGCATGTTTATTCCGAGGGTGGCCACGGCTACGGACTGCGGCGTACCGCCCTCCCGGTAACCACCTGGCCGGAGGCCGTCGAGACGTGGTTGCACACCATCAAGGTGTTTTCCAGCGCTCAGGTACTTATCACCAATAGGCCGTAGACCGCAGCTACAATCATCGTCATGCTCTTCGCTGTTCTTACCATCTCGGATCGTTGCTCGCAGGGTCTTCTGGAAGATACGGCCGGACCGGCTGTGGTTGCCTTGTTGCGGCAACACTGGAGCGAGGCAGAGATCAGGACCGAGTTACTGGCGGACGACGAAGACAGGATTGCAGACGCACTGGAGCAGCTTATTCAAGATGGTGCGGCATTGGTGCTGACCGTGGGGGGTACGGGACTCGGTCCGCGGGACCGCACCCCAGAGGCAACGCGGCGCGTAATCGACCGCGAAGCGCAGGGGTTGGCCGAGGCGATGCGGTTCCGCGGCGCCGAACGCAATCCATTCGCATGGCTTTCGCGGGGAGTGGCGGGGTTGAAGGGAAACACGTTAATTGTCAATTTGCCGGGCAGCGTGCGTGGGGTGGAGGAGAGCTTTGCTTCCGTCGCTGAGCTCATCAAGCATGGGCTGGAGATTGCCGCGGGCGGCCAGATCCATCCTTGAATTGGACGCAGGTCAGTTTTGGGTAGCGCAGAGATCGATTCATCAGGAAACGCTTTCCAAAACTCGTTACCGGAACGCTTTAAAGCGGTGAACGCGGGTTGCTTTTGACCGGCCAATCATGCGAATATGCCAGATTATTGAGCTGTTTGCGCGCTGGCACTCCTGCAACTGGTCTTGAGAAACAGCTGGTAAGCGTACAATTTCCTTATCGTGAGCGATCGTATGAAGAATCCTCAAAACCGGCGGCGCGGAAGTGTCAGCATTCGCGATGTTGCTCAACGTGCGGGCGTCTCCATCGCGACCGTGTCGCGCGCGGTCAATCGTATTCCGACTGTCGACCCGGAGTTGGCCAAGCGGGTGTGGCAGGCAATTGATGAAGTGGGCTATCTGCCCAACACGCAGGCGCGTGCGCTGGTTTCCGGCCGCAGCCGCATGCTCGGCCTCATCGTTTCAGAGATTACCAATCCCTTCTTCCCGGAGCTGGTTCAGGAGTTTGAAAATCTGGCCGTGGCAAAGGGATACGAAGTATTGATAGGTTCAACCAACTACGAACCGGCCCGCACAGAGTCACTGATTCGCCGCATGTTGCAGCGCAATGTGGACGGCGTTGCGGTGATGACCTTCGGCATTGAAGAGGAGCTGGTGCAGAAACTGGTGGAGCGTGAGTTTCCGCTGGTTTTTGTGGATGCGGGGCCGGCCCTGCCCAATATTCGCGTGCTCAAAGTAAATTATGGCGAGGGAATTCGCCAGGCGGTGCAGCACCTGGCTGCGCTCGGTCACCGGAGTATCGCCTTCATCACGGGTCCGTTGCGCCTGCGGTCAGCCTTGGCGCGACGCGACGCGTTCCTCAAGTCCATGGCGGAACTGGGGCTCGGTGTTCCCGCGGAGCGCATGGTTGAGGGCGATCACACCATGGAAGGCGGTATTGTGGCGATGGAACAGTTGATTGCACTGAATGAGCTGCCCACGGCCGTCTTATGTTCCAACGACATGAGCGCGATCGGCGCTCTTCATGCGCTCTACCGGACGACTCATAACGTGCCGCAGGAGATCTCGGTTGTCGGATTCGACGACATTCATCTGGCGCAGTTCATGCTGCCGCCGCTGACGACGGTGCAGATGTCGTGCATGGATCTGGCGGCGGCGGCGGTCGAGGCACTCCGGGCCGGGATCGAGCGGGACCACCCCAAGGCGGCCAAACTGGAATGGCACATTCCGACGCGGCTGGTGGTGCGGCAGTCGACCGCCTTCCCGCGCGGGACGCTGCCGGCGCTGGTAGAGAGCGCGGCCAACGCGCGCGGCGGTGTGGGGAAGTAGACTGCGAAGGCGATCAGGCATCAGTTCAGAAACATGGTCCGATAGAGGGTGTCGCGCTGGACGGGTTTGAAGCCGGCGTCGCGGATGATGCGCCGGAGTTCTTCTTCTGTAGTGCAGTTGCTGGTGCCGGCGGCTTTGACCACGTTCTCTTCAAGCATTACGGAACCAACATCGTTGCCGCCGAAGTGGAGACCTAACTCAAGAACTTTAAGGCCCTGGGTGACCCAGCTCGCCTGCACATTTTCAATGTCATCGAGATAGAGCCTGGCGATGGCAAGGACTTTTAAATACTCGACCGACGTAGCTTCTTCCCAGCCGCGGCCTCCCAGCGCCGTATTTCCGGGCTGGAAGCTCCAGGGGATGAAGGCAGTAAAGCCGCCCGTCTCTTCCTGGAGACGGTGCACGACTTCAAAATGATTGATGCGCTGGTCAAATGTTTCTCCCACGCCGAACATCATGGTGGCCGTGGTGCGCATGCCCAGTTGGTGGGCGGTGCGATGGACACTGACCCAATCCTCGGTGCGGCATTTTAAGCGAGCGATACGCTTGCGCACATCGTCGTCGAGAATTTCGGCCCCGCCGCCCGGGATGGAATCGAGTCCCGCGTCGCGCAGCCGCATGATGGTGTCGCGCAAAGAGAGGTCGCTGTATTCCGCGATGGCCAGGATCTCTGACGCAGAGAGGCAATGCAGCCAGATTTGCGGGAAGCGCTGCTTGATGCCGATGAACAGCCGCTCGAACCAGTCGATCTTGAGGTCGGGATGAAGACCGCCCTGCATGAGCACGCCGGTGCCACCCATTTCGAGGGTCTCGGCGATCTTCTCGTAGATTTTTTCGAACTCGAGGATGTAACCCTCGTCGGAGCGCGGTATTGTCTTTCCGGGTTTTGGGAGCGGCCGGTAGAAGGCGCAGAAGGTGCAGTATTCGGTGCAGAAGTTGGTGTAGTTGATATTGCGATCGATGATGTAGGTGACCACGCCCTCAGGGTGCAGGCGGCGGCGTACGGCGTCCGCCTCGAAACCCAGGCCGATGAGGTCGGGGGAGTGGAAGTGGTCGAGGGCCTGTTGGCGGGTCAGGGGCATAGCTTCGATTCTACCAACTGTTGATTGCGAAGCGGCTCAGTTCGTCGGCTTGTCCACTTTGTCCGCTGGCTTTCGAAACAGGAACAAGCCGCGGGTCTTCAGCGGGCGGCCTTGGGTACGAGCGAGGTTGGAAGCTGTCGAGATCCCGCTGAACAGCACGAAAAAGTCCCAAAACGATCGAAGGAAACCCTTTTTATCTTCGGAAGACATGGGGAAGTACCTCGTCGCTCCTGCTTGGTAAAAACGTGGAGGCTCATCCGATTTGAGAAGCAAAAGACCCAGCCGGTTGCGCGATTTTCTTCCCGCACGCCATGACTGCGAGAAGCTTCTATTTGCCCGACTCCGGCCTGGGAACAGGTTTAGGCACCGGTTTTACCTTCTTCGCGGGACTGGAGACGCCCATGCTCATGAGGAGAAAGCCTAGTCCTTTGCGTAGCGAGTCGAACACGCTCATGGTTCTAATCCTTTCGGATCCATCTCCACCTCTCTAGTATGCGCCTGCGCGCCCGCGATGGTTCTGGGGTGGGCTTACTTCTTCACAACCGGCGCGGCTGCCGCAGTTGGGGTCGGTGGCTGGCTGCCGCGCAGGATGTTGAGCGCAGCCGGAGGCAGAGGCTTGTCGGCGTTGGCCAGCAGCAAGCTGACCTGCCACATCTGCGTGTCAGTAAGGACCTGTTTGTAGGATGGCATACCGGTCAAACGGATGCCGTTGGAGACTTTCCAGTAGGTTTCGCCCGGAGGGTCGTCGCTGACGCCTACGACGTCGTTGTTGTGGTGCTTTTCCCATAGCGGCGGTGCATCGGGGAACATGTGGGGGCCAAAGGAGGAAGGTTTATCGTGCAAGCCGTGGCACGCGGCACATTGGTCGCGATAGACCTGCGCTCCAGCGACCAGGGTGTTTTCATCGGGCTGGATGGGCGGAGTTTTGACAAGTTCACGGTCGATGCGGGCATTGAGCGGAACCTGGGTGATGAGGCGCTCCTGGGGCAGGGGTGGGTCTGCGACGGCGACGGGCACCTGGCCAAAATGGAACCACGCCAGTACTGCGAGGGGCACCAGAATTACCCCGAGAACAATTCCGAACAAGATTCGTCCCATACTTCCAGAAGCCTCCGTTGCCTTTAATCCTAGAGCATTTTGTCGAGATGAATATCAATCGTGCTCCAGCGGTTAGCCCGGAGCTACACAAAAAGCTGTTGAGAACCTCAAGGAGATTCCGATGGGTTGAGCAAGCTGCGACGAAAAGGGGCCGACTTTATGCAGAAAATGCGAATTATGGCCACGATTTGCCCGTCTATCGGCTAAAAACAAGCCGAAATCTGAGAGTTCTGTTTACTGATGAGTACATGGGTGGAATCGGCAAACTGTTCATTCCAATTACCTTACTTAAGAATTGCTTCTAGGGGAGGCGGTTATTTTGTGTGGGGGGTACCCCCTCACGAGATTCGGTGGGCTTTGCCAGTTGTTGCTCGATCAGTTTTTTGCGCTTGAATGCTCGGCCCAACCCTCATTGCCCGGTCGGATCTCTCCCTCTATTGTTCGCCGATCGAAGGTCATTCTCTGCAAATGAGTATTAATCCTGGTCCGGCAGTTGGGACAGAGATTCTCGGAGAGTAGTTGAGAGCTTCAAGAAGGTTCCGGTGGGGTCGAAGCTCGGTTCTGTTCAGGGTTTCTCGGCACCGCGGACTGTGCTCAGGACGGCATGCTGATGCGGCGCCCTGCGGAAAAGCGATGACGCGTTGATTTCTTTAGCCAGGCCCCGGAGCAAGCTTGATGTTCGTCTTTTCCGATTGGTAGCGGCATCTTCATGATAGAGCGAGGTTGTCTCTTGCGTGGTTCGAGGGGCGAATCGGCGCGGTGCGCGTCCAAACCAGTGCAGGCTAACCCACAAGGCTCCCTTGAGGTGGTTTAATACCTTATGGGGGGAGCGCTGCCTTGGGGCGGGCTTCCGTACTCCCGTGGAGGTAACCCGAAACCGATGCACTCTTTTCGCCGTCTTGCCCTTTTGCTGGCGCTATGTCTGCCAGCCTTGCACGCCATACTTGCCCAGAGCCCTAGTTCGAGCAGCGACCCCGCACCTTCAACCCAGGACCAGACGCAGGCGCCGGCCGCTCAGACGCAGGGGCAGATCAGCGTGCAGGCCCGCATCAAGGTACGCCGGGAACAGCGCCGCACCGCGGCGATTCGCGAGGTCTACGATCATCGCTTTGATGCGTATGTGGGCGCTGGCTACCTGCGCTTTACGCCCGGGAGCAGCTTGCAGCGCGTGAACGAATACGACTGGAACGCCGGCGTGACGCGCTATTTCGACGAACGGCTTGGCATCACCATCGATGGCCGCGGCTATTACGGTACGCCCTTTGTGGGCCTCAACCAGTATGGTCTGACCAAACCGGCCATCAGCCAGTACGCGGCGCTGGCTGGACCTACATACCGGTTTTATCTGCAGCCGAAGTTCTCCGTTTCCGGTCGGGTGCTGGGTGGGTTCTCGCATGGCAATTTTTCCGGAGATACGAACGGATTTGGGGGCGTTGCGCTGGGTATTTACCCGGATGGCGAGACCTACGCCGCCAGTGCCAGCATTTTCGTGGAGTATAACCTGGCTCCGAACATCGGAATTCGAGTAGCGCCGGAGTATTACCTCACGGGTTTCGGCTCAACTTTGCAGAACAGTCTGGGCTACACAGCGGGGATCGTCTATCGGTTCGGAAAGCAGTAAGGGAGCCGGGAGCGAGGACTGGTTACCGGTTTCTGGCAATCTTGTGGGTGGCGTAGTCGGCAGCTCCCATCAGATGGAGCGACACATACGGTTCGTCGCCTACGACCCAGCTGTCGTGACCAGGTTCGATATAGAAGATGTCTCCGGGGTTCATCTCGAACACGCGGCCATCGTCCATTGCGGCGGTGGCGCGACCGGCCACCACGATGCCCACGTGCTCGACGTCGCAACTTGCTTTTCCCAGGGCACTGCCGACTTGAACCGACCACCTCCAGCCGGGTTCGTAGGTGGCGCGGCCAATGGTCATTCCCCCGATGTGCACGAGCTCAAATTTGCCTTTCTCGAATACCCGGACTTCGTCAGGTTTTTCAAACCGCTTGAGGATTACTTCATTCATTGATAGTTTCCTCCGAATGCGGGGTGCGTGGCGCCAAGACTGGTCACGGTTGGAGAATGGGAATTCCGGCGATGCGCTGCTGCCACTCGGCGGGGCCGGTCTGGTGAACGCTGGTGCCCTTGGTGTCGACAGCGACCGTTACGGGCATCTCGCGCACGTCGAACTCGTAGATGGCCTCCATTCCCAGGTCATCGAAGGCCATGAGGCGCGAGCCGTGAATGGCCTTTGAAACCAGGTAGGCTGCGCCGCCAACCGCCATAAGGTAAACAGCGCCAAACTCGCGAATGGCATCGATTGCCGCCGGTCCGCGCTCAGCCTTGCCGACCATGCCAAGGAGGCCTGTCTCAGCCAGCATCTGGCGGGTGAATTTGTCCATACGTGTGGCGGTTGTGGGTCCGGCCGGGCCCACCACCTCTTCGCGCACAGGGTCCACGGGACCCACGTAGTAGATGAAGCGGTCGCGGAAGTCGACGGGGAGTTTTTCTCCGCGGCTGAGCATGTCGGTCATGCGCTTATGGGCGGCGTCGCGGCCGGTGAGGAGTTTGCCGGTCAAGAGCAATACTTCGCCGGGCTTCCACGTGGCGGCTTCGGCGCGCGTGGCCGTGTCAAGGTTGACGCGGCGGGCGCCGGATACGTCGTAGGTCAGCTTCGGCCAGTCTTCCAGACTCGGCGGATCGAGATAGACGGGGCCGGAGCCGTCGAGCACAATGTGCGCGTGACGGGTGGCTGCGCAGTTGGGAATCATGGCGATGGGCAGGTTTGCGGCGTGGGATGGCGTGTCGAGCACCTTCACGTCGAGAACCGTGGTGAGGCCACCGAGTCCCTGCGCGCCAATGCCGAGACGGTTCACTTTGTCATAAAGCTCGATGCGCAATTCTTCGGAATGATTGCTGGGGCCGCGGGCAATCAGATCCTGGATGTCGATTGGGTCCATGAGTGCAACCTTGGCCAGCAGCATGGCCTTCTCTGCCGTGCCGCCGATGCCGATGCCGAGCATTCCGGGCGGGCACCAGCCGGCACCCATGGTAGGAACAGTCTTCAGCACCCACTCGACTACTGAGTCCGATGGGTTGAGCATGGCGAACTTGCTCTTGGCCTCCGAGCCGCCGCCCTTGGCAGCGACCGTTACCTCGACTGTCGAGCCCTTGACGAGTTCCACACTGACCACGGCCGGCGTGTTGTCTTTGGTGTTGATGCGCTTGCCTGCAGGGTCGGACAGGATGGAGGCGCGGAGCTTGTTGTCGGGGTCAAGATAGGCGCGGCGGACGCCTTCATCGACGATCTGTTGCAGGTCTTTCGGTTCCTCGCCGGGCGCGGCTTCGAAGCGCACGTCCATGCCCACTTTCACAAAGGCGTTTACGATGCCGGTGTCCTGGCAGATGGGCCGGTGGCCTTCGGCGCACATGCGGCTGTTGATGAGTATCTGCGCAATGGCGTCCTTGGCGGCGTGGGATTCTTCGCGCTCATAAGCCTTCGCCAGGCTGGTGATGTAGTCCACCGGGTGGTAGTAGCTGATGTACTGCAGCGCGCCCGCAACGCTGGCGATGAAATCTTCCTGCCGAATGACGGTCATGGGAAAGGCTCCTTCGAACACTCTAGGGTAATGGACGAAGAGCCTGCGTGTCTTTCGGGGTGCTGCAGGTGGTCAATCGCAGCTTGGATGTGCGACGTGGCGGAGGCCGTCAATCTTACGATTGCTGTTACGGTTGCTGCATCGCCGACCGTAAATCCGTATGCACGAAGTCGTCGCCCTTGTAGAGGATCGGTTCAAGCTTGTCGCGGGCCAGGGCGTAGCTGAAGCAGTCGCCGAAGTTGAGGCCGGCGGGATGGCCGCTGCCTTTGCCGTAATCGCGATAGGCCTGCCGGGCGATCTTCGCTTGCTCGGCGGTGACCGGTTCAATCCGGATGTCGAAACGTTCTACCAGTTCATCCAGTTCGCGGCTGAGCTTCGGGTTTTTCCACCCGTCCACCACTATGGAAGTTTCCAGGTAGTTCGCGGCCGATATTCGAGCTGATTTAGCGGAATCCAGCGTCTCGGAAAGGCCAGACCATTCAGGCTCCCGCTTGAGAATTGCGATCAATGCCGATGAGTCTACGATCATTTGGGCAGGCCGGTTTCGTCGTCGTACAGTTCATCCATCAGTTCTTTGGATGTTCGACCATCATTCATAATTTTCGCAGTCTCAGCGGTAATCCGTTCGAGCCACTCCATCCGGCCCTTTCGCTTTCCTTCCTTTTCCTGTCGCTCCAGCCGCTCCTTGATCGCGGACCTTACCGCAGTCGTTACAGTCTCCCCATTCCGTCGCGCCAATTCGCGCGCAAGCCGGTCCGTCTCCTCGTCCTTGATACTCAGAGCCATCGAATTCTACCTTTCCACCAAACAGTTCTACCATTCTACCATTCCGGGTTCAATGCAGCTCGATCACCCTCCCGCCCCGTCTGCTTTACCGGATGCCCTAAGCTAGAACCATGGACGATCCGACTTTGGCAGCGGCGCAGAACGAGATTTTCGATCTCCTGGTGGTGGGCGCGGGGCCTACCGGGCTGGCTTGCGCCATTGAGGCGCAGAAGGCAGGTTTTCGGACGGTCGTGGTGGACAAGGGCTGCGTCTGCAACTCGCTGTTTCACTACCCAGCGCACATGACGTTCTTCACCACGCCGGAACTGCTGGAGATCGGCGACATTCCTTTCCCGAGCCCGAATCCCAAGCCTACGCGCAACGAGGCATTGCAGTACTACCGGCTGGTGGCGGCCTACTACAAGCTGGACGTGCGGCAGTACCACCGGGTAGAGCGCGTGTCGGGTGCTGACGGGGCCTTTACGGTGCACACTGAGGACCGGTTCGGCCGGCCGGGGATCATCCGGACGCGCAAGCTGGCTCTTTCAACCGGCTACTACGACCTGCCCAACTATATGGGCATCCCTGGCGAGAGCCTGAGCAAGGTGCACCACTACTATGTGGACCCGCACCCGTATTTTGAGATGGACGTTGTGGTCATCGGCGGGAAGAACTCGGCGGCCATTGCCGCTCTGGAGCTGTGGCGAAGCGGCGCGCGCGTGACCTTGGTGTATCGCGGCCCGGGCGTTCAACCGCATGTGAAGTATTGGATCAAACCCGACATCGAAAACCGCATCAAAAATGGTGAGATAGCGGCGTACTTCAACGCGCAGGTGGTGGAGATTACACCAGATGCTGCGATAGTTGAAACGCCGAAGGGCCAGATGACGCTGAAAAACGATTTCGTTTTCGCCATGACCGGGTATCATCCGGACTTCGACTTTCTGGAGGGGCTGGGAGTGCGCTTCGAAGGTCCGGATCGACTGCCGGTTTGTGACACCGAAACGCTGGAGAGCAATGTGCCGGGCGTCTATCTCGCGGGAGTGATTGTGGCGGGCTCGCGGACCAACGAAATCTTCATTGAGAATGGGCGTTTCCACGGGCGTCAAATTGCCGCGGCGCTGGCCGCAAAGCGAAGATAAGGTGCCGGTTGCGCGAAGAATCGCGTAGACTGAGAAACCGAATTGGGCGGAGGCTTGGAGTGCAGCTACGGTGGTGGCCGCGGTCGATTCGATGGCAGATGCTGGCAGGTCTTGTGCTGCTGGAGGCGCTGTCGCTCGGGCTTTTTACGGCGTTACTGATTCGTCAGCAGACGCGCGAGATCTACGAGCGCGCAGAGCATCGGCTGGCGCACCAGGCCACTTCAGTATCTCTGCAAGCCAAGGAAGCATTACTGCAGCAGCGGCCCGGCTGGGTAGGGCTCTCCGTGAGGATGATGGGCGAGGCGCCGAGCGTGGCCTCCGCCAAGATCACCGATCCGGCCGGCAATGTACTTTTCGTCAGCGAGGGAGAACCGGAGCAGCATCCGCTTGATCCGGTGGAGCGGGCGCAGATTCCGCTGATGACCAAGGACGAACCGAGGGTCTTCACTCTGGGAAAGGATCGATGGGAGGGGGCCAAGCCTATCTACACGGGCGCGGACCTGCGCGGCTTTGCGTGGGTGGAAACAGACCGCGCGTGGGATCATGCGGAGCTCAGCTCGATTCTGCGCGCCACGGTGATCTTTGGCGCGATATGGATTGCGGCGTCCGGGCTGCTGGTGTTCTCAATGGCGCGGTCGATTTCAAAGCCGCTTGCCACGCTGCATCGGGGCACACGGGCGCTGATGAGTTCACCCGAAGACAGCGGCAACTTCCCGCTGCCTGTGCCCGTGCGCAACGAGATTGGAGACTTGATTGAGGCATTCAACCGCATGGTTGCTTCCATCGAGGAGCAGCGCTCGGGGCTCAACGATACGCTTTCTCTGCTGGACTCGATGCTGGCCAATGCGCCCATCGGGCTGGCGTTCTTCGATCGCCGCTGCCGGATTGTGCGGGTAAACCAGGTCTTTGCTGACATGACCGGGGTTCAGCTCAGCCGTCACCTGGGACGGACGCTGCCGGAGCTGTTGCCGCAACCGGTGGCCCAGGAGTTGGAAAATACAGTGCTGCGCGTCTTTACGGAGGAAGGCCCGGTGCACAATCTGGAATTGAGCGGTGAGGGGGGGCGACCCGGCCGGCCATGGACATGGCTGGCGAGCGCTTACCCGGTGCGCACCACTCCGCAGCAGGTGCGTTGGGTGGGAGTAATTGTGCTGGACGCCAGCGACCGCAAACGCAGCGAAGAGGCGTTACGCAAGACTGAAAAGCTGGCTGCGACTGGGCGGTTGGCTGCCTCCATTGCCCATGAGATCAACAATCCGCTGGAGGCGATTACCAACCTGCTCTTCCTGCTGCGCAATTTTTGCGAGCTTGTGGACCCTGCGCTGAATTACGTGGTGCTGGCTGAGCACGAGGCCCGACGCATCGCGGAGATAACGCAGCAGACGCTGCGGTTTTATCGGCAATCTACGCTGCCGGCCCGCGCCAACATGGGGGAGCTGCTGGACTCCGTGCTGAGCCTCTATAACGGCCGATTACATACGCTGAACATCAAGGTGGAGAAGGATTACGACCCCGCTGTCGACCTGTTCTGCTTTGCCGGAGAGGTCCGCCAGGTTTTCGCAAACCTGGTGGGCAATGCGATCGACGCGACTAGCTCCGGCGGGCGGCTTTTGGTTCGGGCAAAGCGCTCGCGGAACTGGAAAGACCCGGTGCAGACCGGCGTGCGCTTTGCGGTGGCCGATACCGGGGCAGGAATGGAGGATGCGGTGCGGGAGCGCGTCTTTGAGGCTTTCTTTACCACCAAGGAAGTGACGGGCACCGGCCTTGGGCTTTGGGTGAGCCACGAGATCATCATGAAGCACGGGGGACTGGTGCGGGTGCGCAGCCGCACAGCGCTGAAGAGCGTAGCCACTCAAGGAAAGAGCTCGGGGACCGTCTTCCAGGTCTTTTTCCCGGACGATCCCAAGCTGACGGCTGCAGTTCAACATACGGCTGGGAACGTGGCTTGAGGTCGACCGAAGGAAAAAATCCTCTGAAAAAATACTTGCATGCTCACTAATCGTGTGTGCTACAGTCAGTAACACTATGAAGAGTAACACTCAAGCAAGTCACGATCCATCAGAGCTGGGCGAACTGGAGCGGAGCATACTTTCGATCATCTGGCGTAACGCCCGGATTACCGCGGAGCAGGTGCGTGAGGAACTGGGCCGGCCGCTGAAGGACTCGACGATTCGTACGGTTCTGCGCCGGCTTGAAGAGAAGGGCTACCTGGCGCATTCGGTCGAGAATCGAACCTTTGTTTACCGGCCAGCCGAGACGCGGCAGCGGGTGGCTGGGCGCGCCGTGAAGCGCATTGTGGATTGGTTCTGCGAGGGGTCTGTCGAGGCGTTGCTTGTGGGCATGGTGGACTCAAAGGTGCTGGACCGGGCCGAGTTGCAGCGGCTGGCGGATCGGATCGCTGCAGTACAGAAGAGCATTGCTCATGAGCAAGGCGCAACAATCCGCGAGAAGGAGGGAAGGCGATGATTCCAGCGTTGATTGAAGCCGGACTGAGGGCGCTTGCGGTGGCATTGACGGTATGGGCGGGGTTTCGCCTGTTGCGCGTGCGCAACGTGCTGGCGCAAAAGGCTGCGTGGGGTTTGGTGCTCGCCGCAGCTGTTGCCATGCCGCTGGTGATGCGCTGGCAGTGGCTGCCGAACTACGCGCAACTGCGGTTGACTGCGCCGGAATGGAGGCAGGAGGCGGTTGCTGCGCCCGCGACGTCAGCAGTGCCTCTGTCTGCGAATTCAGCGGCGCCAGTTCAGCAGTTCTCTGCTGTGCCTGAGTCCGAACCGGCGGGTGGAAGTCGCTTTCCGGCGCCCACCGTATCGAGCGGCGTGTTGAGTTCAGATGCCCAGGTTCAAATGGAGACGACAACGTACTCCGTCAAGCCTGAAACTCGGCGAGCCAGTTCGCGCTTGTTTCGTATTGCGATGCTTGGTGAGTTTCTATATTTTGCGGTTTGCGCCGCGCTGTTGTCGAGGCTGGTTTATGGTTTCGGCTCGGCCGTGAGACTGTGGCTGGCCGCGGAGCCGGTTGTGCTTAAGCATTGCCTGGATATCGCTGAGGGTCTGAGTTTGCGAGCGAGTGCCGCTGTCTTCTCGCCGGTGACGATTGGCTCGGGTGTGATTCTGCCTGAGGACTATGCCAACTGGGATGCGGAGAAGCTGCGCATTGTGCTGGCGCATGAGCGCTCCCACGTTCGGCAGGGTGATTTTTATTTGCAAATACTGGCGGGGATCTATGCCTCAGTGTTCTGGTTCAGCCCGCTGGGCTGGTGGCTGAAACAGAAGCTGGCCGACCTGGCGGAGGCCATCAGCGATCGCGCGGGGGTGGAAGAGGCTGCCAGCCGCGCCTCGTATGCCCAGGTCTTGCTTGAATTCGCGGTGATGCCGCGCCCAACCCTGATTGGAGTAGCCATGGCTCGCACCAGTAATCTCTCTCATCGCATTGAACGGCTGTTGAACGAATCGAGTTTTAGCCAGGCGTTTGCGGGGAGCCGGCGTCGCGCGCTGCTGGCGATATTGCTGGTTCCTGTGGCGCTCGTCGCCTGCACGGCGCTGATTCGCGTTGAGGCGGCGGGACAGGAGCAGCAGCAACCCGCGCCACCAGTGCAGACAGGCGCACCGCTCGCGGGCCAGGCGCATCCTGACCAGGCTCCCGATGCGATTCCTATACCGCCTGCTGCGCCAAATTCCGCTGATCGAGAAGCGCCTGTAGCGCCATTGCCACCGGTTGCGCCGGCAGACGCGGCACCGCAAGCTGCGCAACCGCCTCAGCCTCCCGAGCCGCCGGATCATAGCGACGATACGATCATTGTTGGCAAAGGGCAGAGCCTGACTATCACGAATGGGCGCGGCGATACGGTAACCAATACGAACGACGCAAGCGGCCACGATCACATGGTTCGACGCGGCTACTCTTATCGGTACTCAAGCGATGGCGACGATACGATGGCGCTGGTCACGGGCAACGGAAACGTCAGCGGCTCGGGCCAGTTTGGGAAGCACTTCAGTGAAGTTCGCGGCAAGGTTCACGGTGACTTTGTGTATTACGAGCACGATGGACACGCGTATGTGATCGACGACCCCGCGTTTGTGGCGCAGGCCAAGGCGCTGTACAAGCCGATGGAGGAGCTTGGGCGTCAGCAGGAGGCGCTGGGGAAGAAGCAGGAAGAGCTGGGCCGCCAGCAGGAAGAGTTAGGCCGGAAGCAGGAGCTGGCCAATGTGCCTACGCCGGATGTGTCCAAGGAAATGGCGGAGCTGAACGCGGCTGTGGCCAGGCTGCAGGCCAAGAAGGGAAGCACCATCAGTGAGGAGCAACTGTCAGAGATTGAGGGCAAGATAGGCGACCTCCAGGGCAAGTTGGGAGATTTGCAGGGCAGGATCGGCGACCAGCAAGGACGGCTTGGAGAACTGCAGGGCAAACTTGGCGAACAGCAGGGCAAACTGGGCGAGGAGCAGGGGCGCCTGGGTGAGCAACAAGGGCGTCTGGGCGAGGAGGCCGATCGCAAATTGAAGTCCATGATCGACGAGAGCGTGCGCAACGGGAAGGCGCGGCCGGTGGAGTAGATGGGCTGCCAAATGACTGCTCATGTGGTGTGTCGCTAGTGCGAATAGGTTGTCTACAAAGTTGCAATTCATGCGAAATGTTGGCCTAGATGGTTGCATTTCTTTGAGGCCTTAACTTTGTGGACAACCTGTGGGTGCGAATCGGTTGCCGGGAATTGAACATTTGGAGGCAAAGGGTTGCAGAGAATTGAAGCATTTTTTGCAAGATGCGCTGAAATTGCACTGGATAGTGGGTTAAAGCATTGAAACTGCGCGATTTATTTGTGTTTATATTTACTGTGCGGATGCAGTTGGAAATGGCGTCTTCCGCCGGCCAAATGCGGAGTTGGGGTAATGGCCGGCTTGCGCAATCCGATGTTTCAGAATCGAGATATGAAGTACCGGTGCTTATGGGGAAGGTCAGACCTGGGCCATCGGCCAATGCCGGACGGGGAACGGAAAACGGACGGGCGAGGTTCATGCATTCCCAGGTGCCCGAAGGCGAGGCACCTGGGGCACCCACATTCAGTGGTTGTGCTCACTTCTTCCGGCACCTGAACCCGCCCAGGGCAATTTTGCGGCTGCGATACGAGTTCTGCGTTGCTACTCGGCCCGTAGAGCGTCAATCGGATTCGCCGATGCTGCTCGGTGCGCAGGCAGGAATGTGGCCAGCAGCGCCACACAGGCAAGTAATCCGGCGACCGCGCTGAGCGTCATCGCGTCCCACGCGGGCACGCCAAAAAGCAGCTTTCGCATGAGCGACGCCGCGCCGATAGCGCCAATCAGCCCGACCATCACTCCGACTGCAATCAGGCGACCCGCTTCGAAGAGGATCAAGCGGTACACGGAGCTTCGCTGCGCGCCGAGAGCCATGCGCACGCCAATTTCGCGGGTCCGCTGACTGACCGAATAGGAGATGACGCCGTAGAGCCCAACCACGCTGAGAAGCAACGCCAACCCGGCAAAGCCGCCCATGAGCCATGACGAAGAGCGATGCAGATAAGTGACGGGTGCGTCGTGAATCTTCTCGTTCATGATGATTGGGTCGAAGATGGCCATGCTTCCGTCGACAGAAGCAATCGTCGAGGTAAGGGCCGACAAAGTGCTTCGGTCATCCTGCGCGGTGCGTGCTAGAACCACGAAGCCGTTGTTGGGATTCTGATAGAACGGAACGTACAATGCGCCTCGCGGTTTTGCGTCCAATTGTCCTTCCTGGATGTCGTTGATTACGCCGACAACCAGCATCGGCTTCTTATCGTTCCAACCGAATGCAAGCTGTTTGCCTATCGGATCCTGGCCCGCGAAGTACTGCTTTGCGAGCGCCTGGTTGACGATCACGACCCCGGGCTTCGACGAGTCTTCATCATCATTGAAGTAGCGACCGCCCAGCAGACTTGTCTTCAGAGTCGCCATGTAGCCCGCACTTACGGACCTTATGGCCACTTCCTTGTTTTTCCCGTCGTCGGGTTGGCCCACAATGATGAAGCTCGTTGTCCAGTCACCATCTTCGATGGGCATCTTCGAGGTCACGCCCGCCGACCTGACCCCGGGTAACGATTCGACACGCCTCAAAATCTCGCGCACAAGCGCTACCTGCTGTTCCGCCTTGCCGTATTTTTCTTGCTGAGCAAATACGTGAACCGTCGCAATATGGTCGGGCTGCATGCCGATGTCAGTGTGGAGGAGACGGTAAAGGCTCTTTCCCAACAAGCCCGCGCCCACCAGGAGGATCATGGCAGTGGCCAGTTCGATCACGACCAGGTTGGTGCCGATCCTTCGCCACATGACGCCGGCAACCGCACGGCCACCTTCTGCCAGACCGTCACGGATATCGGTGGACCGGAAGCGCAGGATGGGAGTAAGCGCAAACAGGGCCGCCGCGAAAATTGCCAGCACGCAGGCAAACGCAGTTACCCGCGGGTTGAGCCCCAGCCCCTGCAGAAACGGCATGCCTGCCATCATGTCCTTGGGGACCAGCAGCGCGAGCATCTGCATTCCCTGCCGTGCGAGAGCGACTCCGACGGTACAGCCAATCGCGGCTAACATGGTTCCCTCGGTGATGAATTGTGCGACCAGTCTCCGCGGCGAAGCACCCAGTGCTCCGCGCACAGCCATTTCGCGCCTGCGGCTTTCCGAGCGGACCAGCAGAAGGCTCGCTATATTCAAACTCGCGATCATCAAGAGCAATCCCGCCCCGCCGAGCACCACGAGGAGGATGGGGCGGATATCTCCAACGACGACTTCAGCGAGCGGGAGCATGAAGGCGGCCTGGTCGCGATTCGAGTCGGGATACTGCCTGGCCAGATTCTGAGCAATGGTGGTGATGTCGGCGAGCGCTGCGGAAAACGTGACACCATCTTTCAACCGTGCAACACCAAAAAGGCCATGGCAACCCCGGCAGGTATCGCCCGCCTTTTGAATCGCCCAGATGTCTGCCGGCTCCGCGGGCGCAAAGCTGAAATCGCGGGGCAGCACTCCAATAACGGTGTAAGTATCCCCGTCCAGTACCAATGCCTGGCCTATAACGTTTGAACTCTTGCCATATCGTTTCTGCCATGCAGAGTAGCTGAGCAATGCGGTGCGCGGCGTCTCGGGGCGATCTTCGCCGTCATAGAAATCGCGCCCGAGCACAGGCTTCACGCCCAGGGTGCGGAAGAACCCAGCGCTCACGCGAGCTCCGTCAGTGTTACGGAGGCCGTCCGCTGTCTTCATCATGAATCCGTAGGGATTGTAGACTTCAAGCGAACTGAAGACCTTGTTGTCACGTTTCCAATCCAGGTAGTCGGGATAGGAGAGATGAAAACGGGGCCCGAGAGGAATGCTTTCGAACAGGATAGCCAGGCGATTTGGATCTTTGTAGGGCAGTGGCTTGATCAGCGCGGCATCGACGAAGGCAAAGATCGCTACGCTGGAAGCGATGCCCAGGGCCAGAATGAGAATCGCCGTGGCGGCGAAGCCGGGATTTCGCCATAACTGGCGCAGGCCGAAGCGTGCGTCCTGCCAAAACAGCTCAACACCCAGGCCGGTGCGACGATCACGAACGGCCTGCTTCACCTGCTCGATCGGGCCGAATTCCGCGACTGCCGAGCGCCGAGCCTCAGAGGGGGGTATGCCCGCAGCAATTCTTTCGTCCGCGATCATTTCTACGCATGCCCGAACTTCGTCGTCGAGGAGTTTTTCAACTCGTTGCTTCCGGAACAGGTTCCGAAGAACACTGCGGATGCGGGAGATGGGATTCACAATTCGCCCCCTTAAATTGCTTTCAGCGCATTCGTCATTGCCATGGCGACCTTTGCCCATTGCTCAGTTTCAACTTCAAATTGGGTTTTTCCAGCCTTGGTGAGCCGGTAAAATTTCGCGCGACGATTATTTTCCGATTCGCCCCAGAAGGAACTTAGCCAGCCAGCTTCCTCCAAGCGGTGAAGGGCCGGAAAGAGCGAACCGGGTTTTACTAGGAAGGTCCCTCGCGTGATTTGTTCAATGCGGCGCGAAATGCCCAAGCCGTGAAGTTCTCCCGGCCCGAGGGCCTTGAGGATCAGCAAATCGAGTGTGCCTTGCAGGAGATTTGTCTGTTTGGAACTCATCCGGTGTCCTATCGAACGGCTATATGAGTGTGTTCTCCCTCATACAGAATGTCAATAGGAAAAAATGGAGGGGCGACGGTCTTGCGCATTTTTTGGAGTCGCGGGCGGATGGTGGATCCGGGATTACATTCGCGTGTCAAGGTGCACAGAACCTGCAAGCCGCTTCGTCAACCGACAACATCCCTCAGGGGCTAAAGCCCGGGGATTATGGGGATTTTTGCGGCACGCCTGAACAGCTTGGTGAAAAAGGCCAGATTTGTGACCGATTCTGCTGAAACCATCCCTCAGTGCCTAAAGGCCGTGCTGATTCTGTTGCCTCTTTTTCGGCACGACTGAAGTCGTGCCCTGACGCTTCTTGCTGCTCCGAAGGAGTTTTTCACCAAGCTGTGAAGTTGTGCCCTTTCAAAACGAAGTGCTGTGCCGGGGCTGACGTCTCGTTCGAACTCAGTCGGCCTGAATTTTGCGGGCTAGTTTAGCTTGAGGCTTAGGGGCTTGAGGATGCTGAGTGGGTCGAAGGGGCTGTGCTGACTCGATGAGGGGTGGGGCATGCAGTGGCTTCTGGATTGAACCGGGGTGGCGTAGGAGCGGGTTACGTGCAGGCGGTCCATGACGATGTAGCGGGTGCGCACGCCGTTCACGGTGGGAGGCAGCTGCGCCGGGACATGCTTGCGGTCAACGTAGATTACGAGTGCGGCTTCCCTGGGGTTGTCGAGGCTTTGGCCGACACCCACGCCGAAGAAGGCTGGGTTCTGCTTCATCAGGGCT
>Ga0302319_10004175_pt1 | contig 29849 bp, 21 predicted proteins | sample Bog_T0_2_FD_203319 | JGI IMG/M metagenome (GOLD analysis project Ga0302319, IMG submission 203319) | Peat permafrost microbial communities from Stordalen Mire near Abisko, Sweden - Bog_T0_2 | ecosystem: Environmental > Terrestrial > Soil > Wetlands > Peat | place: Sweden: Abisko, Stordalen Mire... | reverse complement strand
CTGAAGACGATGTCGCGATCCACGCCGTCCAGCGAGGCGCGCATTTTGGCATAGGGGGCCTTGTCGAGATCGAGCTCGATGGGGGCGGCCGCCGTGGGGTTGAGTTTCTGCGCCTCGGCGTGCAACACCGCGAGGCGTGCGTCGATTGCCTTGATCCGCGCGGCGATCTGCACCTTCGTCATGGTGGCGCTGGCGCTCTCGATTTTCCGGACGATGTCGGTCTGCGGGAGGACTGACGGATCATGGCCCCACCGGTGCGTATCCAGCACGGCATGCTCGTCGGCCAGGGAGGTCAGCTCGGCGGCGTCGGCGGGAAGGAGCTTCGCATAAGCCTCCTCGCGCAGCATATCGGCGATGCTGCCGTAGGAGCACCAGTCGTACTTGAGGTAATCGATGCCCCAACCGGCGTACGTCGCCGCATCCTGGTCCTCGTGTCCGTAGGAGGCGACCGCGCCGGCGCAGGTAAGCGGGCCGGGGGAGGAGTAGAGGCCGATCTTGAGGCCCTTGCCATGGATGTAATCGGCGAGCGCCTTTACGTCGGGGATTTTTGCGCTGGACTGGATGATGCCGGCGGCGTCGCGCTGGCCCTCCCAGCGGTCGTCCATGTTGATGTAGGTCCAGCCATGTTTGATGAGGCCGGTGGCGACCATCGCATCCGCCGCGGCGCGGATTTTCGCCTCGTCGATGTTGCCGCGGAAGCAGTTCCAGCTATTCCAGCCCATGGGCGGGGTGAGGCAGATATTCTGGCCGATGATGAAGTGGATGATGGCGGTGGCGTAATTGGAATCCTTCAAGCTGTCCCGTGTATCGAACCGGACGGCATAGTCTCCCGGTTTCGCGACCGAGCCGGTGATATTGCCGGTCAAGGCGTCGAGCGTAAGCCCGGCAGGCAGGCCTTTGGCGGTGATCCCGATCGGTTTGCCGGTGATTGGCAGGTGGTAAAAGAAGGGATGTCCGGGCCGTTCGCCATAAACCCGCGGGCCGTTGATGCGCAGGCCGGCCGGCGGTGTGCGGATGGCGCTGGTGTAATCCGGCGTGGGCGACGGCGCGGGGCTCTGGGCGTGGGCGGAGAACGAGAGGAGCAGGGCCGCGAGGGCGGCCAGCCCCAGGTAGAGGGAGGGTCTTTTCATGGGGAGAAGGCTGGAAGGGAAAACCCGCGATTGAGCGGTTAGTTCTTGTCGACGCTGTATTTTCCGGGTCCGATGAAGAGCAGGGAGAAGAAGAGGATCGCCAGCTCGATGGGGTGTGAGGCCATCTCGAGGCCGCCCCCTTTGCCATGGAGGACGGAGAGCGACGCCACGCAAAGGGTGATGAAGAGGAGGATGCACGCCGGCCGGAAGAACAAGCCGAGGATCACCATCACGCACCCCAGCGTTTCGGAGAGAGCCGCCATCAAGCCCCAGAAGACCGGGGCGAAGTGGATGCCGACGTACCGGGTGGCGAGGCCGATCTCATGCCACCGGTCGACGCCGCCGGCGAGTTTGTGCCAGCCGTGGGCGTAGAGGTAAAACGAGCCGAGCGCCACGCGGAGGAAGAGGAGCCCCCAATCGCGGAACTTGGTGAGCGAGGTGAGGATCATGAGCTCCTTTGATTAAGGTAAGGATTGGTGGGATGGGAAGGGCAAACCGGTTACGGGGTGGTTGTCGGGAGCGGAATGACGGCGGGGGTTTTTGTTTTGGCCTCATGCGCCTGAGGACGCATCCGTCCTTTGGCGGAGATTAACGCAGATTGGCGCAGATTAATTTTGGAGAAGAGCGGGGCGGATTATCCCCACGACGTTCCGGCGGGGATAACCGGTGGGCTTGAAATTGGGATTACGGATGGAGCCTACATCGCTGGCGCTCAGGACTTAATCTGAGTTCATCTGCGTTAATCTGAGGCTAAAGCAGAACCTTCGGACCCTCCGCTTGCGATGTCATGCCCGGAAAAAAATTCAGCCCCCCGCGACCGAGTGGCCGCGAAGGGCTGATGTTCCCCCCAGAACAATTTTTAAAGCTGTGAGGAGGATAGCGCACAGAAATGAGAGGTGCAACAACTTTTAATAACTTTTTGCATGGAATGGGGGATATGCGTGGAATTACGCAGTTAGTATTAGTAAAACTAATGGAAAAGCAGGGAGTGAGAGATGGGACCTATGATTTGCATGTGAGGGCGTCACGGCGGAAGGGTGGCCCACGCTGGTACCGCGCGCTACGGAAACAGGCCGCGGCTCTGTTTTGCCGCCACCACGCGCTCGACTCCGATGGACATGGCGGCGATGCGATGGGGGATTTTTTGGGCTCGGGCGCGCTTGAGCATGTTGCCGAAGGCGCCTTCGAGGATTCGGAAGAGGCGGTCGGTGACCTCGGTCTCGCTCCAGAAGAAATTCTGGAGGTCCTGGACCCACTCGAAGTAGGAGACGATGACGCCGCCTGCGTTGCAAAGGATATCCGGGATGACAAAAATCTCGTCCCAGCGCTGGAAGAGGATCTGGTCGGCGTCCGGGGTGGTGGGGCCGTTTGCGCCCTCGGCGAGGATGCGGCACTGGAGGCGGGAGGCGACGTCGGCATTGATCACCCGCTCCAGGGCGGCGGGGATGAGGATGTCGCACTTGAGGGTGAGGAGTTCGTCGGCGGTGATGACATCGGCGCCGGGGAATCCGGCCAGCGAGCCGCCGTTGCGGCGGGTGTAATCGAGGGCGGCGGGGATATCGATGCCGCCGGCGTTATGCAGCGAGACGAAGGCATCGCCGAGGCCGACGATTTTCACCCCGTCGTGACGGGCGAGCCACTCCGCGGCGACGCTGCCGACATTGCCGAAGCCCTGGACGACGGCGGTCGATTGATCGCCTTTCATCTTGAGGGTATCGAGCGCGCGCTCCACGAGGTAGGCGACGCCGCGGCCCGTGGACTCGCGCCGGCCGATGGTGCCGCCGATGGAGACCGGCTTGCCGGTGACAATCTCCGGGACGGCATAGCCCATGTGGACGGAATAGGTATCCATGAACCAGGCCATGACCTGCTCGCCGGTGCCCATGTCCGGGCCCATGATATCGGTGCGGGCGCCGACAAAGGGGATCATCTCCTGCATGTAACGGCGGGAGACGGTCTCCAGCTCGCGCAACGAGAGGCTGGCGGGATCGACGGTGATGCCGCCCTTCGCGCCGCCGTAGGGGAGGCCGGCGAGGGCGCATTTCCAGCTCATCCACATGGCGAGCGCGGCGACTTCGCCCAGGGAGACATTGGGGTGAAACCGGGTGCCTCCCTTGGTGGGACCGAATGCGAGGTGATGCTGGACGCGGTAGCCGTTGAAGATGACTGTGGTGCCATCGTCGCGATGGATCGGGAGGGTGACGGTCACGGCGCGCTTGGGCATGAGAAGCCGCTGCCGGAGGTTGTCATTGATATTGAGATGATCCGCGACGAGGCGGAATTGCTCCGTGGCCATGTCGAAGGCCGGGTCCTTGTAGATTTCCATGGGGATAGGGAGTCTGTTGAAATACCGGGGGTTGCCTCCACAATATGAATCAGGGATTGGAGGGATGCAGAAGGCTGAATTTTTTTGCGAAGGGCGTTTTACACCGAATCAAGTCATAACCGGGACGTCAGCCTTTGCGTTCCAATGCGTTCATTGTGGTTAGAAATCATGATTTAACCGCAAAGATCGCATAGAACGCAAAAGGGAGCCGGTTCGAGGACAGGCGAGTTTAGATAGTTGATCGAATTGGCATCAGGGCAAAAAAGTTCCTGGGCGACAGGTCCGGAATGCGCGGGGATACGTAAGACACTTTACCATGATCAAACGTCTTTGCGCATTTGTTGGAATCCTTGGCATTGTTATCCCGCACGCGTTCGCGGGTCCCGTGGATGAGCCGGTGGCGCCGGTATCAACCGCGGGCCCGTTTGATCGCGGCACGTGGGAAGTGGAGGCGGGATCGGGATTTTTTGGATCGTTTTCCACGAGCGCGCCGCGGCCGACGATCAATTACCAATTGAACGACCTGCGGCTGGGATGGATGTACGACAGCCCGCGCGGCTCGGGCTGGTTGCGCGGGAATAGCGAGTTCCTCCTCGAGGCCCTGGCAGGGCCGGTGACGAAAGGGCCGGGCAATTACCTCGCCGGCGGGTCGCTCATTTACCGGTATAATTTCATCCAGCCCGGCTCGCGCTGGGTGCCGTATTTTCAAATCCAGGCGGGAGCGCTGGGGAACAACATCTACAAGGGGATGCACCAGCGGGAGGTGGGGGAAGGGTTTGAGTTCATCCTCGGCGCCGGCCCTGGGATCAAATACCTGATCAACGACCAATGGTCGGTGGGCGCGGAGCTCGGCTACCGGCATATCTCAGATGCCGGGCTATCGAGCCGCAATGAGGGGCTCAATTCGCTCGGGGGGATGATGCAGGTGAGTTACCGGTTCCGCTAGAAGCTGCCGGGGGTGACGATCTTTACGGCGCCGTCGTAATTGCCGACCGGGTCGGAGTAGGTTACGACGCCGATGATGGACTGGCCGGCGGGATCGAAGTTGAGCGGGAGCTTGAGCCGTGTATCGGAGAAGCTGCCCTGGAGCTGGAACTGGTAACTCGTGGATTGTCCCGGCTGCAGGGCGGGGAGGTTGATGACGGTCTGGCCTTTGTAAGTGAACGGGGTTTGATTCCCGTCGAGGGAATCGGCTGCGTCCACGTAAACGGAGAAGGTGCCGGAGCCGGTCAGCAGCGGCTTGCTGCCGGAATTGACGATATTCACCGCGCCGCGCAAGGCGATCTGGCTGGCCCGGCCGGAGCCGAAGGTATGGATGGTATTCACGCTGCTGGAGCCGACGGTGAGTTGATAGACCGTCCCGTAACCGGCCGTGCCTCCGGTCTCGGTGGTTCCGTAGAGCAGGCCGTCGTCGGCTCCGACGATGACAGGGGCGTACGGGGTCCCGCCATCGGCGGCGTTCGAGAACTGGTAGAGAATGGTCTCCGCGCCCTGATAGCTTGCCTGGTAGACGATGCCATCGCCGTTGGCGCCGCCGAACGTGGTGGTGCCGTAGAGCAAGCCATTGGTGCCGGCAATGAGCGGGGCTTGAGGGCTGGTGCCATCCCCGAATTCGCCGTCGAAGGAGTAGATCGAGTTATAGCTGCCGGAGTAGGAAATCTGGAAGATTGTGCCGTTGCTCTGGTTGCCGCCATTCATCGTGGTGCCGTAGAAATTACCATCCAGACCCTGGACCAGGCCGGCGGCGGGGTTCGCGCCATCGGTTCCGCTAAGGAAGGTATGGAGAGTGGAGATCGATCCGCTCGGGGTCAGCTCGAAAACGGTGCCGACGCCGCTCGATCCGCCGCTTTCCGTGGTGCCGTAGAGGTTGCCATCGGTGCCGGTGATCACGCCGCCAGCGGGGTCGCTGCCGTCCGAGCCGCCGGTGAAGGAGTAGATGGGGCTGTAGCCGCCGGTCGTCGTGACCTGGAAGACCGTGCCGCCGCCGTTCGCGCCATCGGTCCCTGTGGTGCCGTAAAATGCGCTGGTCCCATTGGCGACGAGGCCGGCGGTCGGGAAGCCGCCATCGGCGCCCGGGTTGAAGGTATAAACGGTGCTGAACGAGCCGCTGCTGGTGATGCTGTAGATGGTGCCGGCGCCATTCGCGCCGCCCTGGTAGGTGGTGCCGTAGTAGGTGTCGCTGGTGCCATCCTCGACGACCGGGCCGAAAGGATTGCCACCATCGGCGCCGCCGGTGAAGGAGTGGAGGGTAGTGAACGAGCCGGTGCTGCTCAACTGGTAGACTGTGCCGTAGGCGTTGGCGCCGCCGTAGGCGGTGGTGCCGTAGAAGTTGCCATCGGACCCCTGCACGAGCCCGGAATACGGGCTGCCGCCGTCGCTGCCCGAGGTGAGGACATTGGTGGAGTCGCTGTAGAGGACCGTCCACATCTGGCCGAGATGGATCTGCGGGAAGGGCGGGAACACCTGCGGCGCGGTCACGCCGGTAACGCTGGCCGTCGTCCACGTGGAGGCGGAGTAAGTGCCGGTGCGGGTGACGGTGGCGGCGACGGTAAATTGATCCGGCGTCAGGTAGGTGTGGGTGCCGAGCAACTGGAAGGAGGAATGCCCAAGGCTGCGCACCGTTCCGCTGGTGACGGCGCCGTCGCCCCAGTTGACCAGGGTCGTGTAATCGGACGGCGTGGAGGTGTTGCCGTTATCGGTGAAGGTGGCCAGGAGCTGGTTCTTGAGGATCCCGCCCTTGCTGGTGAAATCGTACCCGGCCATCGTGAGTGCGGAGGGGGCGACATTGGCAGTGCCGGAGAGCGTCAGGTAATCGCCGAGGGTATTATTGATCCGGACGATGATGGGGAATTGCCCGGGGGCGGCGTAATCGTGGGGGATGATCACGTTGAAGCGTCCCGCGGCCGCCTTGGTGATGGTGATCGGGCTGCCGGAGCCGGAGGTGCCGGTGACGTTGGGGGCGGTGCCGTCGCCCCAGATGACCGTGGCGGTGAAGGAAGCGGCGACATCGCCGGGATTCGGGTCGGTAATGACGGCGAGGGGCGGACTGGCGCCGAGGTCAAGGTGACCGCTGCCCGCAGGAATGGTGGCAAGCTTGCCCGTCAGCGCCTTTGAGCCCGCGCCCGCGTGGAAGACGCGCACGCTCTCGGTGGTGCCGTCGGAGTTCCAATGGGCGGCCGTGGCGGCCACGGTGTTGGCTGTATTGGAGAGGAGCGGCACGGAGAGGATGGGGGAGGTGCCGGAGGTGATGGTGGGATCGAGGACGGGGAGGATGCGCTCGTAGCCGTAGGCGAGGAGTTCGAATTCCAGATCGGTCGCGGAGATGGGCACCTTGACGGTACCATTGGCTGCGGCGATGTCAGGCGGCGAGGGCTGGATGAAGGGCGAATCGTTCGTGGTGTCCGCGACCGCGTGGGCGATGAAGCTGGTCGTAGCGGTGGTAACGGTGCCACCGCCTACAGTGGTGGCGATGATGGTCACTTGGGCATCGCATACCCCGGTGGCGCTCAGCAGCAGGACGGCGTCGGTGTTGTTCTGGGTGACCGTGGCGCTGGTGATATCGACGGGCGTGTCAGGCAGGCTGATTTCCTCCGCAGCGCCGGTCTTGCCATTGTCCTCGACCGGGGTGGCGCCAATGCCAAACAGGGTATCCCATCCGCGCACCAACTGGCCGAAGAGGGTATAGCTGAAGTCGTAGCCGAGGTGTCGCGGGTTTGAAAGCGTCACGAAAAACTGGCAGCCATTGGTGCCGTTCCGGGCGCTATTGGGGATGGTGGTGTAGCTGGTGCCGGTCGTTGTGACGGTACCGGTGGTGATCGGAATGGTGCCGCTGGCGAAGGTGGTGCCGGAGACAATGCCGTTGCCGGAATTAGCCATCGCCAGTTGCCCCGCCGATCCGCTGAAGATCAGCGCTGGATGATACTCATTAGGAAAACTGAATCCCGGTCCGCCGTTACCCCAGACCACGGAATTGGTGCCCCTGGTGAGCGGATCGCCGGCCTGGATAATCCCTCCCTGGACCACACGATGAAACTTTACGTAGGTGTTGGTGCCATCGACCACCGCCGGGCTGTAAAAACCTCCCTGGGTGAGGCCGGCGATGATGCTGGAGGTCTGCGGGGTGAACTCGCGCAGGAGCTGGAATTCCATCGTGCCCGTCGTAATGATCGGGGTGGTGCTGGACATCGTCACGGCATTGGAATCCGAGTAGCTGACGCCCATGATCAGGTGTGGGTCGCCGGTGCGGATGGCGGCGGTGATGCCGGCGTTGGTGGCAGGGGTGGTGGTACCGCTGACGGTGGGCGTACCGATGGTGACTGTGTAGGTGCGGGCGGGGCCGCCGGGATCGGAGGCGGGGATGGGGACGACGAGGGTCTTGCCGGATGGAATGGTCTGATCGGCAACGGGCTCTATGCCCACCTGGGCATTGGCGATGGAGCCCGCCAGCAGGCAGGACGTAGCAAGCAAGAACGCGAGGAGAACGCGGGAGTGGGACATAACCAAAGGAGGGCGCGGGAAATTGGCATGCGGGGAGCATCGGTGCAACCTGATTCCGGCAGGAACAGTGCGGAATGCGGGGTGCGGAGGCCGAAATGAAGGTATCGGCCCGCTAGAGTTTCAGCGCGCGCTGGCGGTAATGCTCGTCGATGCGATTGGCGATGTGCGCGGCCTGGCTGGGCTCGAGGAAGTTGGGACCGCCCAGCGCGGCTGCGCCGGCGAAGATCCGGGCGGATTTATCGGCCATGAAAGTGGCGGCTTCCACTGCTTGCGGCGATGCACCCAGCGCGATGAGGCCGTGATTCTCCAGTAGGATCACGCGCGGTGGCGCACCATAGGCCTCGATATGCGACCGCACGCCGTCGCGGATGGCGCGGGCGAGCTCGAGGCCGGGGTCGGTGTACGGGATCAAAGGAGAGGTGAGCCCGCAACAGACGATCTGGTCCGGGAACAACCGGCGCACCGCAAAGTCCGCGGCGCGATCCGAGCAGAGGAGTTGATTGACGCTGATGGGATGGGTGTGGCCGACCCAGCCGATGCCATCGAGCGAAAGCAACCATGCGTGGAAGAGGGACTCGACGGATGGCTTGCGCGCCGCAGGATCGACCCGGGAGGCGAGGAGTTCGTCCTCGATCTGCTGCTCGGAGATGTCCGCACGGTCGAGCATGGCGAGCAAGGGGCCGAAGTGGCACTCCACCACGTCTTCCGGGGAGAGGGTGGCAAGGCAACTGCCGCTGGCTTTGACCAGGAATGTGCCGGCGGAGAGTTTTGCGGAGGTGTTGCCTTCGCCGAGGATGGCCAGTTTGCGGGATTCGGCGCCGAGCTCGTGGGAGAGGGAGAGGAGGCGCTCCAGTTGGTCGGCGCGGGTGATCATTGGGAAGCCAATGCGGATTGCGGATTGCGGATTTCGGATTGGCGGGAAGAAAAGCCAGAAACGTGCAGAGTGTTCATGGTGGTGCGGATGATTATAACTCGCCGCATACATATACTTCCAGGCCGAGGGCTTGCATGGCGGCGGCTTTGGTGAGGAGGGCTTTTTTGGCGCCGGGCTTGTCCGGGGCGTAGGCTACCTGGATGTGGTTGCTCTTGTGGCGGGCCATCATTTGGTCGCGGGTGATGCCTTGCAATACGGCGTGCATGATGGGCCACTGCGGGGTGGTCAGGCGCCAGCGGTCGGCGGTTTCTGCGTCGGGGAGTTTTACCACTTCGGCGAGGCCGGTGTCGAAGCGCAGCTTCCCCGCCTCCACGTAGACGCGGCTCCAGACGATCCAGCCGGGCTTGCTGACGCCGCAAATCGTGCCGCCACCGAGGCGGAAGTACATGGGCGGCTGGCGGTGGCTGGTGACGCCTTTCCATCCGCCGATCAAGTGCTCCGGGGGCACGGCGCCGGAGATGAGGAATACCCAGACGTAGGCATCGAGGCCCGGGCCGGTGTATTGGCGAGCCCAGCGGAGGTCGTGCAAGGTGTTCTCGGGCGGGAAGCCGAGCTCGCGCCAGAGCCGGTAGGTGACCAGGCCGTCGAGGCCGGCGCACTCGTCCACCTCGTTGAAGTGCGGGAGCGCTTCGCCTTTGTAGAGGATCTCTCTCGTGCCCTGACGGGTGACGGGGGGGCGGTCGACGTTGTTGAGGGTGCCCTCGACGAGGTCGCTGGCGGCGGCCAGGTCTTTGAGGCCCTGCTGGTACTGGATGCCGATCGTGCCGCAGCCGAATTCATCGGCGATGCGGACGGCGGCGATGTACATCTTGCATTGATCCAGGACCTGCGCCTCGGTGAGGTCTTCCTCCTCGTTGGGGCCGAATTGAAATTTCACGCCCTTCTTTTTGTACCAGTCGAACACGGCCCGGGCCTCGGCATCGGTGACCCGTTGCATGGCGGCATAGAGGGCGGATTGGCTTAGGCGCTCCTTGTAAACGCCGGTCTTGTGAAGGAGCTCGTCGGGGATGATGGCGTTGTACATGCCCATGCAGCCTTCGTCGAAGACGCCCATGATCGCTTTTTCCTTCTGCAAGCGCGCGGCGAAGGTGCGTGCGGCCTTTGCAATGGCGGCGGGGATGGGCACGGCATCCAGCGGGCGGACGTGGGAGATGTCGTGCTTGATCACGCCCTTCGTGAGCCATGCGCGCAGCGCCTTCTTGAAGAAGGGATCCTGGAAATCCTCGCTCCAGATGGTGGAGTATTTGACGCCGGCCTTGGTGAGCGAGCCGTTGAGATTGAGCATGCCGACGAGGCCGGGCCATGTGCCGCTCCAGTTGGCCACCGTGAGGATGGGGCCGCGATGGCTCACGAGGCCATGCAGGACGTGATGGGAATATTGCCAGACTGCCTCGGCGACGACGATGGGGGCATCCGGCGGGATGTCTCGAAAGACTTCCATGCCGTACTTCTGGCTGTCGATAAAGCCGTGGCCTTTTTTAGGGTCGAAGGGATGGGCGCGCCTGACCTTCCAGCCCTCGGCTGTGATGGCGGCGGCGACTTGTTTTTCCATCGCCTCCTGGGCCGGCTGGCACTTCTGGTTGGCGGAGGCGCGGAGGTCGCCGCTGGCGACAAGGTAGACCGTTTTCATAAGCGAGGCGGGTTGGGGAATTGAGTGCAGCCCGGAACCGCATGTGAAGTCAAGCAACGGGCTGAGCCAGTCTTATTCAACCGCGTGGGCGGAGTCTATTTCCGCGCAGCTCTCCTCGTCGAACTCGGCTTCCAGTTCGCTCAGCTTGAACATGCCGCGCTTGAACTCTTTCCCCTCCAGCCAGACGCATTCCACCAGTTCATCCTCGTGCCCCGCGCGCGAAGGAGGCGCCTCCATCAGCACAATCGCCATCGTGGGGCTGCCGGTCCTCAGCCGCACAAGATCGCCGATTCGCATGAACCACCATTTCTTTCCTCTCTGCGCATGGAGGCAAGTCATTTTGAATCAGGTTCACCCCTGATTCCACGGCGTGAGAGAGGCCGGTAGTGGTACAGTTTCAATCCAGCAGGGCAATCACTTCGTCTAGGCTCCAAACGTGCTGGGCGACTCCAACCTCCATTGCCGGGGTGACACGTAGGCTTTGATGGATGCGGCAAAAATTGTAGTGCATGTAGTGAAGGGCGACCGCCGCCTCAAGATTCTCCACTTTCTTGGAGAAGCCGTTGGTCAGGCGGGTGAACCGGCGCATGGACATCCGCATGGTGAGGTTCTGGCGTTCCACGAAGGAAGTGGAAATGTGCTTGAAGTCCGGCTTGCCCGCGATGGCCGCTTTCCTCGCCCCCATGCAAACGGCGGGGGAGTAGCGAACCTCGCCACCTTCGACCGCGTTGCCGTAAATCTTCGCCAGCATGGCGTAGTCGATCTCGGCCCCGAAGGCATCCTCGACGGCGTTGAGGTACGCCTTATGGCCGTCCGTGGTCAACTGGACGCGGCTGGCGAGCCGTCCGGCCAGATCGTGCATGAAGTGGTAGGCACCCGGCATCGCGGTTGCCGATGAACCAGCAGGGGACAAGCTTCGTGTCCGCGTCCAGCGCCACCCATGTCCAAACATCGCCCTTGCCGTCCTTTTTCATCTCCGCAGAGCAGTTCTTTTCCTTGGCTCCCACAAAGGACCAAATCTCATCGCACTGGACGCGCTTGCACTTGAGATCGCGGAAAACACGGTCCTGATACTCAGAGCACGCGGCCCCGAGATCGCAGAGGAGTTTCATAACCGTTGTGCGATGCACGCCGGTCATCCGAGTGACAGCGCGGAGGGAATTTCCCTCCGCCAGCGCGGCAACCACTCGCTTCCGTTCTTCGGTGCTCAACTTGTTCATGAGCACCAAACTATCATTTATGCTTGAGCGGTCAAGTATAAATCACAAAGAAAAATGACGGGAGGATTTCGCCTCTTTTTCGGTGCTCTTTTTGCTGGTTCCAGAAAGACCCCACTCGGGAAATGATTCCTTTGGAATCCTGCCGGTTTTGGGCAAAAACGGCCCCAACCCGCGAATTATCTCCCCAAGGGATTTTTCAGCGGCTTTCTTCGTTTTTGTATGCATGGTTCTCATTTTCCTGCGGAAACAGAGGTATTACTGGTTTCTAGGAGCTTCGCGCACCGATTGTTCACACACCACTCGGAACGCACATAAAGCTCCCACATAGTGTGCCACAACTGGGAGTGCAAATCAATCAGTTTGACTGCGAGGCCGCACTCAACCGCTTCTTCGTGGTTGATCATTCTTCCGTGAGAGCTTGTCCGCGTCTGGGTCAAAAACACGTCGATGCATTTCCGAATTTGAGCGGACGTTTTGGTTTTCATCATGGAGGACTTCAAGAGACGAATTGAAATATCCTCAGAAAGTTTTTGGGCCGACCTCAGCTTTTCGATAAACCGGTCATCGTAACGCGCCAGTTGTTGGATAAAGGGCTCAAGCCGCTTGGCTTTCCCGTCGCTTGCGGCCTTTACGAGCTTGTCGTACGACCTCACGTATTCCTCTGCTGAAATCCAATCCGGTTCTTCATCCTCATCTTTCGACCAATACGGGACCTGAGGGTCAACTGGCCCTAGCTCCGCAGTTTCACTCATATGGATCAGCGAAGAGCCAAAGCAGATCATGGTTGCGGCAGATTTTGCCATGTGAGGAACCATTACTTCGAAGCGATTCTTTGAGTATGCCCGAAAGACGTCCACAATCCGTTCTGCCGCCATGCCTTGGCCGCCTGGGGAGCTTAGAAAAAGAACGATCTTTTTGTCTGTGGGCTCTGATGAAAGCATGCTCTCAAGCATTTCCGCATCGCGATTGTTAATCTGGGCATCCTTATTTCCAAAAGAGGTAAAATAGGAGACGACTTTTGCCGAAAGAAAATCCTCCAACTTCTTGATCAGGGCCAGCCTAACGCCCTCATGTTGATGGGTCTCCTTCATCACCGTGACGAAGGCGCTATCCTCGAAAGACCTCTTCCGCTTCTTCTTGGGGGGCATCAGAAAACCATTACGGATTCACTTCGTTTTTGTCCATCGCGTTTGTGCTGCTTTTTTTGCGATTTCTTTTCTCTTTTCAGATGAGAGAGCCGCAGCCCTCGCCTTTCCGCCCTTCATTCCTCCCAGCCGCCCGAGTGCTACGGCGGCTGAATTTTTAACGAGGAGTCTCACTTCATTAGCTGGTTTCGCCTCGCCCGTTGTCTGCGCCACGATAGAGGCCGCAATCTGGTTAATATCGCGTCTTGGCATGAAACCACCATGCTTGACCGGGCAGGCTTCCGCAAGTCGGGACTTTCACCCGCGCCCGTCAAACTGTACACTACCGAGAGGCCTAAGGCCGATCGCCCAAAACCCGGTCGAGATTGAACGCCGCACTGATCATCGCGAGGTGGGTGAAGGCCTGGGGAAAATTCCCGAGCGCCTGCCCCTGCGCCCCGGTCTGCTCGGCGTAGAGGCCGAGGTGATTCGCGTAGCCGAGCATTCGCTCGAAAACGATGCGCGCCTGCTCGAGCTTCCGCGCGTCGGTGCGCCCGGCGCGCGTGAGGGCTTCCACGAGCCAGAAGGAACACATGTTGAAGGTCCCCTCGTCGCCGGCCATTCCATCGATGCCCGGCGGATAGCGGTGGACGAGGCCATCGCTCACGAGGCCGCCGTCGCGCGGATCGGCGAGGATCGCGTCCAGCGTGCCCAGCATGCGGGGGTCTGTCGGCGCGAGGAAGAAAACCAGCGGCATGATCAGCAGCGATGCATCCAGCGCCTCGCCATCGTAGCATTGGGTGAAGGCGTTGCGTTTCGCATTCCAGCCGCGTGTCATCACCTCCTCGTAGATGCGGTCGCGCTCGACGACCCAACGGGCGCGGTTCGCGGGGAAGGAGCGCTTTTCCGCGAGCCGGATGCCGCGGTCGAGCGCGACCCAGTTCATGACCTTGGAGTAGACGTATTGCTCCTGCCGTCCGCGGATTTCCCAAATGCCGTTGTCGGGGAGTTGCCAGTTGTCGCAAATCCAGTCGATCCGCTCCCGGAGGCGGCTCCAGAAATCGTACGAGATGGGGCTGACGTATTTGTTATAGAGGTAAAGCGAGTCCATCCCCTCGCCGAAGATGTCGCTCTGGTACTGGCGCGCGGCTTCGTTGCCGATGCGGACCGGGCCGGAGCCGCGATAACCCTCCCAGTGGGATAAAATCACCTCCGGGATGTTGTCGCCGCCATGCACGGTGAGCATGGTGTGGCCACGCTGGGCGAGCGGGACATTGCGCGCGGCGTATTGGATCACCCACTCGACGAATGCCGCCGCCTCCTCCTTGAAGCCGATCCGCAGGAACGCATAGACCGTGAAGGCCGCGTCGCGAATCCACGTGTAACGATAATCCCAATTGCGGCCGCCGCCGATGACCTCCGGGAGACTGCACGTAGGCGCGGCGACGATCGCGCCCGTCGGCTGGAAAGTGAGCAGCTTGAGCAAAAGCGCCGAGCGCTGCACCTCCTCGCGCCAGCGGCCCCGGTAATCGCACGCAGCCAGCCATTCCCGCCACCACGCCACCGTGTCGTGGAAGATCGCGGACGCCTCCTCCTGCGCGGGGGGCGGCGGGACATCGTCCTGGGGGGCGCTTCCCCCGAGGATGAATTGCACGCAGTCCCCCTGTGCCAGGTCAAACTCCGCGCCGGCTCCTGCGCCGTCGCATTCGCGCAGCGGCACATTTGAGGAGAGCGCCACAGAGAGCGCGGGCGAATCGAACCGCGCGCCGTGCCGGCCAATGAAGGCCGTGTGCGCCTGGCGGCCGTAATCGAATGCAGGGCGGCATTCCATGCGGAAGCGCACCCTGCCGCGGATGCCGCGCAGATGGCGGTGGATGGTCCCCGGCAGTGTGGCGCCTTTGCGCAACGGCATGAAATCCTGCAATTCCACCACCCCCTCCTCATTGAAAAACCGGGAAACGAGGATGTTGGTCGAGGCCCAATAGGATTGCTTGCACTGCACGGTCTCATCCACCGGCGCGATCCGGAAGCGCCCTCCCTTTTGGTCATCCAGCAGGGCGCCGAAGAGGCTCGGGGAATCGACATCGGGATGGCAAAACCAGTCGATGGAGCCATTCATGCCCACCAGCGCGACGGTGCGCATGTTGCCGATGACGCCGTAATTTTCGATGGGGAGATACACGGGAGCAGGCTGGCGGCTTTCGACCGGAATTCGGAATGGCGCGGGGAACTGGACGGGTAAAAAAATTTCTTCTTGCCCCGCAGTTGCGGCGGCAGTTACATCGACGGCAGTTCTTTGCGAGTATGAAAAAGCAGGCCGGTGCGAGGAATCCCGTGAAAACCGGGAACAGTTGCGCTGCTGTAACTGGATACAAGTTTCCAAATTAGCCAGTCGCTGGACGCGAGTCCGGCGGCGAAGGCGGAGACAAGGTGCGGGAAAAAAATTGCCCCATAAGCCAGGAGTCAGAACATTCCCCGGATTGCTTCTCATTCGTGCCCCCGCGTGTGCGGAAGGCTCGATCAAACTTCTTCGCAGAAAAGAAGATGAGGGGTCCGAAACTCGTGCGGCAGCACTCCCTTTCGATCTCTCGATACCTGGAGTATTGCATTGAAAAAAGTCATCGTATGCGGCCTTGTCCTGGCCGCGGCAGCAGTGTCGCGCGCACAGGATCCCTTCGCGGATTCCGTAGTGAGCTATGTCCCGGGGACGGGCCAGAGCACCTCGTTTGAAAACAGCAGCGCCGCGCCTGGGGCTCCTGACGCGGCGGCGAGCATCAGCGCCCCCGCTTATCAAAACAGCCAAATTGTCGGCATCGGCAATGGCGGGGAACTTACAGTGGAATTCGATACGCCCATCCTCAACGATCCTGCGGATCATGCTGACGGGATGGATTTCACCATCTTCGGGAACGAGTTCTTCGTAAACGGATCGAACGGGATCAGCGGAGTGTACGATCATCCCGGGCTGAGTGTGTGGGTAAGTGAAGATAACATCACTTACTATCAACTGGCAGCGCCGCAAGGTGCGGATGACTCATTCCCCACGGAGGGGAGCGGCGATCCTGGCCTGCCGGTGAATGCGTCACTTAGCCTCTCCAGTTTTACGGGACTTACTCCCGCGCAGGCGCTGGGGCTTTATAATGGATCGGCCGGCGGCTCGTCTTATTCCATCTCATGGGCGGAGAATGCGGGGGGCCAGGCCGTGGATTTGCCATCCATCGATTACATCAAGGTCGAGGGCACGGGCGGGTATGGGTACGTCGATGCGTTTGCGAGGGTTGAGAACGTGCCGGAGCCGGGATCGGTGGGGTTGCTGGTAGCGGGGGCATTGTGCTTGAGTGGATATTGGCGAAGAGCGGGAGGGGATGGATAGCGGGGGCGACGCGTGTTGGAGGATTTTTGCCGTCCCCCCGCATGGGCCACCAGCCCATCGATACAAAGGCAGCGCTCCGGGGCGCTTGCGGGTGAAGACTCTTTGACCTCCGTGTGGCTGGGAGCCACACTGGCGCAAGCGACCTCCCCAATGACCATCCTCATCGTTGACGATTTCCGGCCGAATCGCCGGATGCTCGGAGCCGTGTTCTCCTTTGAAGGGTTCACGGTGCTCGAGGCGTCTGATGGGACGGAGGCGCTGCGCATCCTTGATGGGCAGGAGGTCGATGTCATCATCTCGGACATCCTCATGCCGAATATGGATGGCTACCGGTTATGCAGCATCGTCCGGCAACGGGAGATCCTGGACCGGGTGCCGTTCCTCTTCCATACCAGCACTTACACCTCGCCCTCCGACGAGAAGCTGGCGCTGAGCCTCGGTGCGGATCAATTCATTCGCAAGCCGGTGCCGGGCCGCTTGATCGTGGAAGCGGTGCGCGCCGCGCTGATTACGCCGCGGCCGCGCGGACCGCGTGCCGCGCTGCCGGCGACCGAGGACCTTACCGCAGAATTCACGCAGCGGCTGGTCGAGAAGCTCGAGGAGAAAAATGACGAGCTGTACATTCGCACGCGCGAGGCGAGCGGCATGGGGGACAAACTCGCCGCATTGATCCTCGCAGCGCCGGTGGCGATTGTTTCCTTTGATGCCTCCGGCGTCATCCGGACGTGGAATGCCGCGGCGGAGCGCATCTTCAAGTGGAGAGCGGCGGACGCGGTCGGCAGGCAGCCGGAGGAGGCCGGGATGTTCCTTGGGGCGGAATGCCGCCTGACGAGCGAAGTGATCCGCGGGCTCGAGTTGACCCTCCGGCGCAAGGATGGGAGCGAGGTGAACGTGGACCTGAGCGTTGCGCCATTGCACGATCAGCAGGGAGCGCTCTCGGGCTGGATGGCAGTGTTCGCGGATATCACCGAGAGGAAACTGGCGGAGGCGGCGGTGGAGAAGGCGAAGGGGCGCATGGAGATCCTCTCGCGGCAATTGCTGGCGACCAGCGAGGCGGAGCTGCGGCGGATCGCGCGCGAGCTGCACGATGAGATCGGCCAGGGCCTCACGGCGGCGAAGCTGGCGATCGAATCGGCAAAAATCGCCGGCGACCCCGAGGCGCTCGCGCTCCGGCTGGATGACAGCTCCGCGATGATCGATCAGTTGCTGCATTCCGTGCGGACGTTGTCGCTCGACCTGCGCCCTGCGTCACTCGATGACCTGGGGCTCGTTGCCGCCCTGCGCGCGCATCTTCACGCCCAGGCCGCGCGGGCCGGCCTGGGGATGCGTTTCGAGGCGGATGACCTGCCGCCGAGCCGTGGCTCGGAAGGAGAGATTGTCTGCTTTCGTGTCGCGCAGGAGGCGATGACCAATGTGATCCGGCATGCGAACGCAACCGCCGTGGACGTGGAGCTGCGCATCCATGGAGACCAGGTGAGATTGATGGTGCAGGACAACGGGATCGGGTTCGATACGGCGCTTGCCCATGCGGGCACTGAGACGGGGATGAGCTTCGGGTTACTCAGTATGCGCGAGCGCACGGAGCTGGCGGGCGGGACCTTTTTATGCGTCTCCAAGGCTGGACGTGGAACCCGGATCGAGATATTCCTCCCGTGGTGATATTAGTACGGAGCGAGGTTCTGTGAAGAAACTTAGGATCATATTGGCGGACGACCACGAGTTAGTCCGGGCAGGCATCAGGGTACTCATCGAGAGCATCCCCAATGTGGAAGTGGCTGGCGAAGCGGGCAACGGCGATGAAGCAATTGCACTTATTCGTAATACACTGCCTGACATCGCGCTCCTGGATCTTGCGATGCCGCAACTGAACGGCATTCGCGTTACCGAGGCGGTTACCAGGGAATTCCCGGCGGTGAAGGTGATCATCCTCTCCATGCATCGCACCCAGGAGTTTGTCCTGCATGCGCTGCGTGCGGGCGCGGCGGGATACATCGTCAAGGATGGGGCGGCGAGCGAGCTCTCCGCCGCCATCCATGCCGTCGCGCGCGGTGAGGCTTACCTAAGCCCAGCGGTCTCCCGGCTGGTGATCGCAAGCTCGCTGGAGCAGATGGAACAGCCGCATGCGGAGGAATTGACCGTGCGGCAGCGGCAGGTGCTGCGGCTGCTGGTGGAAGGGAACACAATGAAGGGGATTGCGCTGACGCTGGGAGTGAGCATCAAGACCGTGGAGGCCCACCGGGCGCAGTTGATGGACCGGCTGAAAATCTATGACGTGCCCGGATTAGTACGTTACGCGATGCGTACGGGTTTGACCCCGCCTGAGCAGCCGCAGGGAGACTAGAGTCTCTAATTGAGTAGCATAGACCTTAGGCAAGGCTACGAGAGCCTCGGATTGGACTAAGGGTTTTCCCGATAAGATGTCCGAGGCTGCGTCGGGAAATGCCCAATGGCGCGAAAACTAGGATGTTGTAGCATCGGCGGATTCCCCCGAATGGACGATACGCAAAGTTCCCCAGCAAGTTGCGAAAGTGTTGCGGGAAAACTGTGCGGGCAAGGCATAAACCAGAAGGATATATGCAGTCATCTGCATATGTTTCTTCCGCATTCGGAAATAAAGGGAGGGCTGGATGTATAGTGAGACGCGATATCATTTACGGGGTTGGAAAGGACGCGGAGATGATAGAATCTGATTATCTTAAGCTGTTGGTGGAGGAGACGCCTGACGCGGTGATTGCGATGAGTCCGGACGGGAAGATCCTGTACTGGAGCAAAGGGGCGGAAAACACGTTTGGCTATACGAGAGCAGAGGTTCTTGGAATTGCCCTTGACGAACTGGTGGTGCCGCCCGGCATGCATGACGAGTACCACTCCCGCTGGAGGGATGTGCTGGACGCCGGCATGGCGATTTATGAATCGATCCGGAGGAAGAAGGATGGCACGCTGATCTACGTGAATACGGCGATGCACGCCGTGCGGAATGAATCGGGTGCCGTCGAGTGGCTGGTCACCAACAAGCGGGACATTACCCACCAGAAGGCCTTGCGGGACTCGAAGCTGGTTGATGCCCGGTATCGCGGCCTGCTGGAGTCGATCCCCGACGCGATAGTGATCGTCAACAACACGGGCAACATCGTCCTGGTGAATTCCCAGACCGAGAATCTCTTCGGCCATACAAGAGCGGATCTGCTGGGGCAGCCTGTCGAGTGCCTGATGCCTGCGCGCTTCCGGCACCAGCACTCTGGCCACCGGCTGAATTTCTTTGCCAACCCGCATGAGCGGCCGATTGGAGCGGATCTTGAGTTATTCGGGCAACGAAAGGATGGCACCGAGTTTCCCGTGGAGATCAGCCTCAGCCCGCTGGAAACCGAGGCGGGGACGCTGGTGAGCAGTTCCATTCGGGATATTACCGAGCGAAAGATTTTTGAGAGATCGCTGCAGAATGCGAACCGGATGAAGAGCGAGTTCCTGGCCGGCATGTCGCATGAGCTGCGCACGCCTCTCAACGGGATCATCGGGTTCACGGAATTCCTCATGGACGAGAAGCCCGGAGCGCTCAATGCAAAGCAGAAGGAGTATCTGAACGATGTCTACCAGAGCGCGCAGCATTTGCTGCAATTGATCAACGACGTGCTGGACCTCGCGAAGATCGAGGCAGGGAAGATCGACCTGCACCCGGAACCATTCCGGGTCGATAAGGCGGTCTGCCAGGTCTGTGCCGTGGTCAACGGGATCGCCCAAAAGGGAGGGATCATCGTCACCGTGAAGGTCTCACCGGAGCTGGAAGAGGTGACGCTGGACCAGCAGAAGTTCAAGCAGGTCTGCTACAACCTGCTGTCCAATGCCGTGAAATTTACCGAAATCGGCGGGAAGGTGGAGATCGGCGCTGCGCCACTGAATGGCGGGCGATTCGAGCTATGGGTTGCGGATAACGGGATCGGAATCAAATCCAGGGATATCGAGCGGCTGTTCCGGGAGTTTGAGCAACTGGATGCGGGCAGCGCGCGACGGTATGAAGGCACCGGGCTGGGGCTGGCGTTGACGCGGAAGCTGTTGGAATTCCAGGGAGGGAGCATCCGCGTGAAGAGCGAGCCCGGGGTGGGCAGCACATTTACCGTCACATTGCCGGTTACCAGCGGGGAGGTCCGGGGGCGATGAAAGAGCGCCGCATCCTGGTGGTGGATGACAATCCCACCAATCTCAAGCTCGCGTGCAGCGTGCTGGAGCTCTCCGGCTATACCGTGGCAGGCGCTTATGACGCCGACGAGGCGCTGCGGCTCATCGACCAAACACCACCGGAATTGATCCTCATGGACATCGGGCTGCCCGGCATGGATGGGCTGACGCTGACCCGCAAGCTCAAGGCGGAGGAGAAGACGCGTCAAATCCGGATCCTGGCGCTGACGGCATTTGCCATGAAGGGCGACGAGCAGCGGATGCTCGCCGCGGGTTGCGACGGCTACATCTCCAAGCCGATCAACACCCGTTCGCTGGCCGGTCAGGTGGCGGAGTACCTGGAGGAGGCTTCATGAAAATCCTGATCGTTGAGGACGAACCGAAGAGCCTGAAGCTGGCGCACCTGGTGCTATCCAGCGATGGGAACGAGGTAAGCCAGGCGGACGCGGTCATCCAGGCCATGGAAGAGATCACGCGGTCGGAGCCGGAAGTCATCCTCCTGGACCTGCATATGCCGAGTCCCGACGGTCTTGCCCTGGCGCGCGCGCTCAAGTCGGACCCGGCCCGGCAGCACATCGCCATCGTGGCCGTGACGTCCTATCCGGAGACTTACACCCGCGAGGAGGCGCTGGCCGCCGGATGCGACGCGTACATCGTAAAGCCGATTGACACCCGCCTCCTGGCCACCCAGATGGCCGCCGCGCTTGAAAAGAAGAAATAAGAATCCCCGCTCTCATGAAGGTATTGATCGTCGATGACAATGAGACCAACCGGAAGCTGCTGCGCATCAATCTGGATGGGGAGGGCATCCAGACCTGCGAAGCGGAGGACGGCGTCCATGCGCTCACCGTGCTGGAGAAGGAAAAGGTGGACGCGATCATCTCCGATATCCTGATGCCGAAGATGGACGGCTACCGGCTCTGCCAGGAGGTCCGCAAGTGCACGTGGCTTGCGGACATGCCGTTTATCTTCTACACCAGCACCTATACCAGCACCGGCGATGAGAAGCTGGCGCTGGATTGCGGCGCGGACCGGTACATCAAGAAGCCGGCGCCGTTGAGCGTGCTGCTGATGGCGCTGCTGGAGTTGATCAATCCCGCGGCCCCGCGATCGCATCCGAGCGCGCCGCCGGAGGAGGTGGTGATGCGGGAGTATAACGAGGCGCTGGTGCGCAAGCTCGAGGAGCGCAACGCGAAGCTCGAGCGGGCGCGGGGGGAGATCATGCGTTCCAATGCGCAACTGGAGCGCCGCGTGCAGGAACGCACGGCGGAACTGGTGGCGGCCAACCAGGAGCTGGAGGCATTCGCGCACTCCATCGCGCACGATCTGCGCTCGCCGCTGATGGCCATCGAGGGCTTTAGCCATATCCTGGTCAAGGAATGCGAGGGGCGCGTCGAGGCGAAGGCGATGGAGCACCTGGAATTCATCAGCCGCGCGACGCGCCGCATGAATGAGCTGACCACCGATCTCCTGCGCCTCTCCCGCGCCAGCCGGGCGGTCATGCGGCGGGAGAGTATCGACCTGAGCCAACTGACCGCCGCAATCGTGCAGGAGCTGCGCGAGTCCCATCCGCACCGGGAGGTAGCCGTGAAGATCGCCGACGGCATCCGTGTGCATGCCGATATCGCGCTGCTGCGGATCGCGCTGGAAAACCTGCTGAGCAATGCGTGGAAATTCACCACGAAAAAATCCGGCGCGGAGATCGAGGTGGGAACCATGAACGAGGATGGTGAGCAGGTGATCTACGTCCGGGACAATGGGGCTGGCTTTGACATGGCCAGCGCGTCGAAGTTGTTTGCACCCTTCGAGCGACTCCATCCCACCGAGGACTTCCCCGGCACCGGCATCGGGCTGACGACCGTGCAGCGCATCATCCTGCGCCACGGCGGCAGCATCCGCGCGGTCGCGGAGCCTGGCAAGGGAGCTGCGTTCTCCTTTGACCTCGGTCCCGGGGAGAATCATCACGAAGGCCACGGGGAGGGGGTAATGATATGACCGGCGTGCGCATCCTGATTGCGGACGATCACGAAATCGTCCGGGAAGGCGTGCGCGCCTTGATCCACGGGATTCCTGGATGGACCATCTGCGGCGCAGCCTCCACCGGGCGCGAGGCGGTGACCATGGCGCTGGAATTGAAGCCGGACGTCGTCATCATGGACATCGGGATGCCGGAGCTCAATGGGCTGGAGGCCACGCGCCAGTTGCGCAAGGCGCTGCCGGCGGTGGAGGTGCTGATCTTTACGGCCAATGAGACCGAGGAAATCGTGCGGCAGGTCTTCCAGGCCGGCGCGCGCGGTTACCTGCTCAAGTCCGAGGCCAACAAGCATCTCATCCCCGCGCTGGAGATGCTCTGCAAGCATCGAACTTACTTTTCATCCAAGGTCTCGGAGATGATCTTCTCCGGGTTCCTCACCGGGCGCATGAGCACCGACGACAGCGGGCTGACGGCGCGGGAGCGCGAGACGGTGCAGTTGATTGCCGAGGGGAAGAGCAACAAGGAGATCGCGGAGATATTCGGGATCAGTGTCAAGACGGTGGAGACGCACCGTGCGGCGATCATGCGCAAGCTCAAGCTCGACTCCATGGCGGCGCTGGTCCGCTACGCGGTACGCAACGGGATCGTGGAGGCGTAGGGATGTCACTCAATCCACTAACTCCCGACGAATCGCACCGGCTGACGCTCCTGCACCGCTACGAGGTGATGGACACGCCGGCCGAGCAGGCGCTTGACGATCTGACGACGCTGGCCGCGACGCTGTGCGAGGCGCCGATGGCACTGATTACGTTGATCGATGAGAACCGGCAATGGTTCAAATCAAAGGTGGGAGTCGAGGCTGCCGAGACGCCGCGGGGAGTCTCCTTTTGCGCGCATTCGCTGACCAGGCCGGACGAAATGCTCATCGTGCCGGATGCGCTGGCGGATCCCCGTTTTGCAAACAGCCCGCTGGTGACGGGCGCGATGGGGGTGCGATTTTATGCGGGAGCGCCGCTGGTGACGCCGGAGCGGGCGGTGCTGGGATCGTTGTGCGTGATGGACCGGGTGCCGCGGACATTGACGGCGGCGCAGGAGCAGGGGCTGAAGGTGCTGGCGCGGCAGGTGATGACGCAACTGGAGCTGCGCCGGCGCACACGGGAGCTGCAGGCCAGCGAGGGGAAGCTGCGCGCGATTTATGAGGCGGAGCCGGCGTGCGTGAAGCTGCTGGGCCCGGGGATCACACTCATCGATATGAATCCCGCGGGCCTGCGGCTCATCGAGGCGGACAGCCTCGAGGCGGTGGCGGGGACATGTCTGCTGCCCATTATCGAGCCCGAGGATCGAGTCGCGGTGGATGCCTTGGTCAACGCGGGCATCGCCGGGGAGCGGCGGACGATGCAATTCCGGCTCACCGGTTTCAAGGGCACATCGCGCTGGCTGGAGATGAGCGCGGTGCCGTTCCACGATGAGGAGACGGGCCGCGACCTGATGCTGGGGGTATCCCATGACATCACCGCGGCGAAGATCGCGGAGCAGCGCATCCAGCGGCTGAACCGGCTCTATGCCGTCTCCAGCGAGATCAACAACGCGATCGTGCGCACCTCCTGCATCCAGGAGCTTTACGAGCGCGCCTGCCGCATTGCGGTGGAGATGGGCGGCATGATGCTCGCATGGGTGGGACTGGTTGAGGCCGATGGCGGCTTCCTCACGCCCGTCGCGCGGTGGGGCGTGGACGACGGGTATCTCGATTCCATCAGGGTCGTCCTGGGGCCGAATGGAAGGGGCCCGGCATCGAGGGCCATCCGCACCGGGGTCCTGGCCAGTTGCGAGGATATCGCCGATCCGAACGCGGAATTTCTCTCGAAGGTCAAGGCGCTGGAGCGCGGCTTCCGCACGGCGGCGGCCTTCCCGCTCAAGTCCGGCGGCAAGCCCATCGGCGCGCTGGTGGTATACGGGGATCAGCCGGGTTACTTCAAGGAGGAGGAGCTGCAATTACTGAACGCGCTTGCGGAGAATATCTCCTTCGCCTCCGAGTCGCACCAGCGGGAGCGCCGCCGGCTGGAGGCCGAGGAGGCGATGCGCGAGAGCGAGCGCCGCTACCGCGCCATCGTGGAGATTTCTCCCGATGCGTTGTTCCTCTACCGCAACGAGCGGATGGAATATGTGAATCCGGCCGGGCTGCGGATGTTGCGCGCAAAGGATTTGAGCGACGTCATCGGGAGTTCACCGTTGGATTTCTGTTCCGAGGAAGAGAAAAAGCGCGTCGCCCTGCGGCTGGAAGCGCACCGGCGGAACCCGGGCATCATCCCTGCCACGGAGCGGGAAGTCCTGGCGCTGGACGGCTCGGTGCTGGAGGTGGAGACCGCGACGGCCTCACACATCTCCGGCGGCGACCTCGTGGTGCAGGTGGTCTGGCGCGACATCACCGAGCGCAAGCGCATCCAGCGGCGCTTCAGCCGGCTGGTGGAGGGGAACGTGCAGGCGGTCTTCTTCTGGAATGTGGACGGCACCATCACGGATGCGAACGACGCCTTCCTGCGGATGACCGGATACAACCGGGAGGACCTTGCCAGCGGCGCACTCAACTGGCAGGCGCTGACGCCGCCGGAATACCTCGAGGCGGACCGCCGCGCGCTGGCGGAGATCGCGGAGAAAGGCGTATGCGCCCCGTTCGAGAAGGAGTACGTCCGGAAGGATGGCTCGCGGCTGCCGATCCTGGTCGGCGGCGCGCGCTTCGAGGATAGCGTGGATGAGGGCATCGCCTATGCTCTCGATCAGACAGAGCGCAAGAAGCTGGAGCAGCAATTCCTGCGTGCCCAGCGCATGGAGAGCGTCGGCACGCTGGCCGGCGGCATCGCGCACGATCTCAACAACGCGCTCAGCCCCATCATCACCTCCATCGATCTGCTGAAGATGCGTTTCACCGATCCGGAGAGCGCGGAGCTCATCAGCATCATCGGCGCCAGTGCGCAGCGGGGCGCGGATATGGTGCGCCAGGTGCTCTCCTTTGCCCGCGGCGTGGAAGGCAAGCGGATGGAATTGCAGATCAAGCACCTGGTCAAGGAGATGGAGCAGATCGCCAACGACACCTTCCTCAAACACATCCATGTCCGCACGTCGGTCCCCTTCGATCTCTGGACGGTCCTCGGCGATCCGACCCAGATCCACCAGGTGCTGCTCAATCTCTGCGTCAATGCACGCGACGCCATGCCTGCCGGCGGCACCCTTTCCATCACAGCGGAGAACGTTACCCTCGATTCCCAGTACGCCGGGATGAATGCCGATGCGCGGCCCGGTCCATACGTGGCGCTGGAGGTAGAGGACACCGGCACGGGCATGCCGGCGGCGATCCTGGACAAAATCTTCGAGCCCTTCTTCACCACCAAGGAGGTGGGCAAGGGCACCGGCCTGGGGCTCTCCACCAGCCTTGCCATTGTCAAGAGCCATGGCGGATTCATCCGCGTCTCCAGTGAGATGGGCAAGGGGACGCGGTTCAGGGTCTTCCTGCCCAGCAGCTCCGCCGGTACCGGCGAGTCCGCGGCTGAGACCGAATTGCAGATGCCTCGCGGCCATGGCGAGTGCATCCTGGTCATTGACGATGAGGATAGCGTCCGGCGCATTACGCGGCAGACGCTGGAGGCATTCGGGTACGAGGTCATCCTCGCCGCCGATGGCACCGAAGCCGTCGGCATCTATGCGAAGCGCTCCCACCACATCGCGGCGGTCATCACGGATATGACGATGCCCATCATGGACGGCCCGGCCACCATCCAGGTCTTGAGAAGGCTCAACCCGAACGTGCGGGTCATCGCCTCCAGCGGACTCTCCACCACCGGCAAAGCGCAGGCGGCGGCGCTGGGGGTGCCGTACTTTCTGCCGAAGCCGTATACGGCGGAGGCGCTGCTGCAGGCGCTGAGCGGGATCCTCGAGGCGTAGGAGGGATTGGATCCCACCACGGCGGCATTCCATAATTTCCATACATACTAACCCGTTTTCAATCTACCGCTTCCACCCCGGGGCCTGATGTACGGATAGTGCTTCAATGATGTGCGTATGAATTCGTACAAAGCCGTCACCAGTGGCGGGTCATTTCGATGAATCGGTTTATTGCCATCCCTGTGGTGGATGGGACCCGGCTGGTCGACGGCGCTACGGGCGAACTGGCCGGCGTGCAGGCGGATATGACCGGGCGCACGAGGGCTGAAGAAGTCCTGCGCAGTGCGGCATCGAAGGAAGCGGGGAGGCGCAGGCGGAAACCTTTCATGGAGTTGGTCCTGATCATCCTGCTTTCCGTTTTCGTTTTCATCGTCGGGGATTATACCGACTGCTTCCTTCCCGCGTTTCGTTCCATCGCGGAGGTAAACGACGCCGCCCCTGACACGCACCTGGATGAGGCCGCCGCCACCCTGGTGTTCCTCAGCCTTGCGATGTTATTTTTCTCCTACCGGCGCTGGCAGGAAAGCAGGGCGGAAGTCGTTTCGCAAACGAGCATCTCCCGGGCATTGCGCGGACTGAATGAGGAGATGGAAACCCGGGTGCGTCAGCGTACGGCGGAGCTCGACGGATTGAATGAGGCGTTGCGCAGGGAAGTCATCGAGCGCAAGACGGGGGAGGACTCATTGAAGCTGTTCCGGATGCTCATTGACCGGACGAGCGACGGGATTGAAGTGATCGATCCGGAAACCGGGCGGTTCCTCGACGTGAATGAAACGATTTGCGAGCGGCTGGGTTACAGCCGGGAGGAGATGCTTACCCTGAATGTGATGGATGTCTCCTCTGCCGATCTCACCGGCGACCGTTGGCGGGCGGCCATGGAGAAATTACGTTTGACCCACTCTAACGTCGTGGAAACCGAGCACCGGCGGAAGGACGGTTCGAGAATGCCGGTGGAAATCAATATCAGCTATTCCGAATCGAATCGCAGTTACGTGGTTGCGGTGGTTCGCGACATCACCGAGCGCAAGAAGGCGGATCAGCATCTCAAGTTGATCAGCAGCGCGCTGAAGGTCACGGCAAATGCCATTGTCATCACCGATGGCAAAGGGGTGATTGAATGGGCCAATCCCGCCTTTACTTCGTTAACCGGCTACAGCAACGAGGAAGCCGTGGGCAAAAACCCGCGAATGCTCAAATCCGGCAGGCAGGACCGCGCATTCTATAAGAACCTCTGGGATACTATTCTCGCCGGTCATGTCTGGCAGGGGGAACTCATCAACCAACGCAAGGATGGCACGGTCTATACGGAGGAAATGACCATTACTCCCATCAAGGGTGACGGGGATCAAATTGAGCACTTCATAGCCGTCAAGCAGGACGTCACTGCGCGCAAGCTGCTCGAGGCCAAGTTTCTTCGCGCACAGCGGATGGAAAGCGTCGGCACGCTGGCCGGCGGCATTGCCCACGACTTGAACAATGTGCTGGGACCCATTCTCATGATTGCCGAGGTTCTCCAGGATGAGGTGACCGATGCCCAGGGGCGAAAGATGCTCCAGGTGCTGGAAGCCAGCGCGCGCCACGGCGCGGACCTGGTCGCGCAGGTGCTGGCCTTCGCGCGCGGGGTGGAGGGGAAGAGGATCATGCTCAACCCGGTCCACATTTTGCATGAGATTCAAAACATGATTCGGGATACTTTTCCGAAGAATATCGATTTCCAATTCCATCCTGAACGCGATGGCTGGACCGTGGAGGGAGACCCGACTCAACTGCATCAGGTGATCACCAATCTCTGCGTGAATGCCCGCGATGCCATGCCCAACGGCGGCGCCTTGAAGGCCACGATTGAGAATGCGGTGCTGGACGAGATGTATGCGGACATGAATTCCGACGCAAAGCCTGGTAATTATGTCGTGATCACGGTGGAGGACACCGGCACCGGCATCCCCGCGGACATCCGGGAAAAGATATTCGAACCCTTTTTTACAACCAAGGAGATCGGCAAGGGAACGGGCTTGGGGTTATCCACCACGGTTGGGATCGTCAGGAGTCACAACGGATTCATCCGGGTGTGCAGCGAGATGGGCAGGGGGACCAGTTTCAAGGTTTATCTGCCTGCCAATGCGCCGGGAAATGAGACCGAGGCCGTCGCTGCCCGGGACACTCCTCTACCTCGCGGCAACGGAGAACTGGTGCTGGTGGTGGATGACGAGGAACGGATGCGCGCCGTGGTGCAAAACACGCTGGAACGCTTTGGTTATCGGGTGATGCTTGCGAACAACGGGGCGGAGGCAGTCGCGATTTATGCTCAAAATCGCGAGCAGATCGCCGTCGTCCTGACGGACATGGCGATGCCCGTAATGGATGGACCGGCGACGATGGTCGCCTTGCGGGCGCTGAATTCCAATTTAAAGATCATCGGCTCCAGCGGTCTGCCCTCAGGCGGGGATTATGCCAGGGCGGAGGGGGCAGCGGTAAGGCATTTCGTGCCGAAGCCGTATACGGCCGAGACGCTGCTAAAGGCTCTTGCGGAGACGCTTCACGGGGTTGGCTGAACACGCGCTGCGCTACTGCCGTTTGTCAAGATTCAAGAGTTGACCCCATTCACCGTCCCCCCCAACATGCATTGACCGTGACCGCACTTCTTTACGGATTGGTAAGCCTATCCAGAGATGTGCCTTTATCCACGACATTAATTTTGATAGGGGTACTGCTTACCTGGCCGTTCCAAATACCCGGTTTATGGGAGGTATAAATGCAGATGATCTTGAATTGGCCGAGCTGGTTTTCCACTAGATTCTGCTCAAGAGCGTCGGCCATATCCGCATCTTTTACCCCCCAATGGTTTACTTCGACATGCTGGGACTTTACCTTATTCCAAGCCGCTCGAGCCTTCGCCTGTCGCGTCTCCTTCGTTTCCGGAATTTCAAGATAGATATCTTCTGTGAAAAGACTCAGGTTCTTTCCCCCACCCGTTTTCTTAATGTCAACGGGCATTTCAGCGCCATCTGAGTCTCGAATAACTCTCAGAAGAAAATACTCCCCTTGTGGCGGAATCGGATTCGGATTAAGCGAGGGAGCAACCAAAGGATTAAAAGTGATAGTGTTCAGCGCGATATGGATTTCGATCTCCTGGCCATTGGCAACGTCGCACACTGCGGGCATTGCCTTTCCGCTTGCGGGATTTAGGCAATTTTTGATTTTACATTCGATTTGAGGAGTCGGGGATTTCGCCTGAAGATTTGCCCCTTCGAAAAAGCAAGCTGCAACAAGACTCATCAGTAGATATGAATTCGTAATATTCATTAGCTTTAAGGTGCGGGCAGGAGATAAGGTGCTGGCCCGTTGCCAACAGGCGCAGGTGAGGAATACGGATTTAAGTTGAGATTTTCCGAAGGCGGAGATGCTTCGGGGATCGTTTTCATTAAGCGAAAATGGCGAAAATCGCGAAAATCGGGTCAACTCTTGAAACTTGACAGGCTCTGGTCGGTTTCGGTTCGGAGGCGGGCCATTCGCTTGGCGGTGGCGGGCTTG
>Ga0302319_10004169_pt1 | contig 29876 bp, 26 predicted proteins | sample Bog_T0_2_FD_203319 | JGI IMG/M metagenome (GOLD analysis project Ga0302319, IMG submission 203319) | Peat permafrost microbial communities from Stordalen Mire near Abisko, Sweden - Bog_T0_2 | ecosystem: Environmental > Terrestrial > Soil > Wetlands > Peat | place: Sweden: Abisko, Stordalen Mire... | reverse complement strand
GGCCCTGGCCCGGGTCACCGCGGCCATGAAGGCCGCCATGGCCCGGAGCGTGGCCCATTTCAGCGGCACCGGAGCGGGCCCGTTCGCCCTGGTCATGATCGCCTTCGGGGTGGATCCCATGACCGGCCGCGCCACGGCGCTGGCCGCCGGCCACGGCTTCGTGACCGGCTGGGCCCTGGCCATCGCCGGGGACATGCTGTATTTCGGGGTCATCGCCCTGGCCACCCTGCACCTGAACTCGTACTTCCACAATCCGAACATGACCATGCTGGTCGTCCTGGGCGCGATGATCGCGGTGCCGATGCTGGTGCGCTATGTCCGCTCCGGGGGAAAGTCCCGGTAGTCAGGCCTCGCCGTTCTTCCGCACCGGATAGGGCGTGGCGCTGGCCCCCAGGGCTGAACCCAGCCAGCCGATGGCCTGGCCCAGGTGCCCCATGTTGCGCAGGGCCTCGGCGTCCTCCGCCACCTCGCCCGGCTTCAGCCCGTAGCCCATGTTCCAGTACGTGGAACCCGGCACCACCATCTGCGAAATGAAGAACAGGTGGTTCATGGTGTCGAAGGCATGGGTGGCTCCCCCGCGGCGCACCGCCACCACCGCCGCGCCGACCTTCCCGGCCAGGGCGCAGCCGTTGGCCATGGCGACGAAGCCGGCCCGATCGATCAGGGCCTTCATCTCTGAGCTGACGTCGGCGAAATAGGTGGGCGAGCCGAGCACGATGGCGTCCGCCCCCAGCATCTTTTCGAATATGCCGTTGAAGACGTCCTTGCCCGAGACGCACTCGTTGTCCTGGTTCTCCCAGCACTGGCCACAGGCGCGGCACCCGTGGATGGGCTGGCCGCCCAACTGGACGATCTCGGTCTCCCACCCGGCCTGGGCCATGGGCTCCAGCACCTTTTCCAGCAGAAGGCGGGTGTTGCCCTCCTTGTTCGGGCTTCCGTTGATGGCGACGACTTTCATGCGAATTCTCCCTGGGCAGGACCATGGAGGGCTTGGCGGCCCTACCGTTTCCATCTTTCCAGGTTACTCCCTGCGCCGGGGATCGGTGGCTCCCCCGCCCTCCCGTGCCGGATTTCCAAGTTAATCTGAAGGCCTCGATTGGGAGCCCACCATGATTCGTCTCATCTCCATCGCTATCGAAATCCTCAGCGTGATCGGCCTGCTGTATGGCTACGGCAACAAGAGCCGCAATATCATGCTCCTCTGCGGCCTATTGCTGCTGCTGGGCGGTCCGGTCCACAACCATATCCGGGGCCTTATCCTGGGCCAGGTCCCGGGATCCACCCATGCCGCCCGGCGCTGATCGAAAACCTGACCTTGGGATCTTGACATGTGTCAATAAATTACTAATTTTATTATCAGACTGGAGGGGGCCCCTGGTCCTTGCTTCGGGAAAGAACGGTCACCGGTTCCGGAGTTCCCATGAATCACCTTCACCATCTCTTCGTTGCAGCCGCCCTGGGCTTGACCTGCGCCAGTCTCCCGGCTGGAAGTTGGTCTGAGAGCGGCGTGTATCTGGATATTGATCCTGGCAAAAACGCATGTTCCATCCGTGACGACAAAGGTCATCTGCTTCGGGTTGTCCGATCCCCATCCCAGAAAGTGGTCTATTTTACCGATTTCCAACACAACTCCCCGACCAGAAAGTTCAACGACTGGAAGGCATTTTCCGACAATGTTCAAGTCCAAGGTCAACTCGTGGATGCGCAGGCAACTTTTGATTCCGATCCGGGGCAGCCAACCACAGTGACCATCACCCTGCCAGATTAGGGCGTGTCGGGGAGAGCCCCCAACCCAGCCGAGAACTTCGCCCCCGGTCGCGCCCCCGTTCCGCGCAAGGGCCTGGGCCTGCCCACGCCCCACGCCCCAGGCCGCTGACCGGGGAAGGTCCGGTCCTATTTGGCGGCCCGGAGCGGGGAACCAGGTTGTCATCTTCAATGAGTGGATAGAATGGAGGGCAGGGTGAGGCCTGTCGGCTACCCTGCCCCCCCGATCCTCGACCAGACCCCTCAAGGAGGTCAACCAACCGTGCCCCACTCCCTCGGTCTTCCCCGCAAGAGATCCTGCTATTCGACGCTGCTCAAGGTTTCCCTGGCGCTCGGCCTGGCCGCCACAGCCAAGGCCCAGGATCTTTTTTCCGCTTTCCCGCCCCAACCAGCCGGTCTGTCCTCCATCACCGTCTTTGACCACCAGGGCCGCTTCGTGGGCCGGATCCTGCCGGAGAAACGCTACTGGGTCTCCATCGACCACATCCCCCCCTTCCTGCAGCAATCGCTGTTGGCGGTGGAGGACGCCCGTTTCTACGAGCACGGCGGCATCGACCTGCGCGGCATCGCCAGGGCCCTGGTGACCGATGTGGTCAAGGGCAAGCTGGCCCAGGGCGGCTCCACCATCACCCAGCAGCTGATCAAGAACCTCTACCTCACCGGCGAGGTTTCCCTGGACCGGAAGGTCAAGGAAGCCCGCATGGCCATGGAATTCGAACGGAAGTACAGCAAGCGCCAGATCCTGGAGATGTATTTCAACGAGATCTATTACGGGAACGGGGCCGTAGGCCTGGTCCAGGCCGCCCGGCTTTATTTCAACAAGACCCCGGAGGAGCTGAACGAGGGTGAATGCATCATGCTGGCCGGCGTGCCCAAGAATCCCAGCCGCTACAACCCTGCGGGCAAGCCGGCCGACGTCTCCCAGCGCCGGCAGGTGGTGATCCAGCGGCTGGTCGCCCTCAACCTGATCACGGCCGCCCAGCGGCAGGCCTTGCAGGCCCATCCGGGCACCGCCCAGGGGCCGCAGCAGGCCCCGGGCTACCTGGCCTACGTCCGGTCCCAGCTGGTCCAGCGCTACGGGCCGGACGCGGTGGAACGGGGCGGCCTGGATGTCTTCACCGCCATGGACCTGGGCCTGCAGAAACAGGCCGAGCAGGTGCTGCGGGATGGGGTCAAACGCCTCGCCCCCGGCCTGCAGGGCGCCCTGGTCTGCCTGGATCCCACCACCGGGGATGTGCTGGCGGCCGTGGGCGGGGTCGACGAGAACTCGAAGTCGGTCAACCGCGCCTTCTACTCCAAGCGCCAGCCCGGTTCCGCCATAAAGCCCGTGATCTACGCCGCGGCCCTGGAAAAGGGGATCACCGCCGGCAGCATCTGGAACGATACCCCGGTGGCCTACAACCGGGGCAACGGCGAGACCTGGAAGCCCAAGAACTTCGGCAATGAGCGGGAGGGGGACATCTCCCTGAGGCAGGCCCTGGCCACCTCCAACAACGTCGTCACCGTGAAGGTGCTGGATACCATCGGCATCCCCTACTTCATCGATTATGCCGCCAAGATGGGTCTGGCCCTGAAGCCCCAGAACGGGCTGTCCCTGGCCCTGGGCACCGACGAGGTCACCCTGAAGGAGCTGGCCCAGGCCTATACCCCCCTGGCCAACGCCGGCATGCTGGCCGAAGCCAGGGCCATCCTCCGGATCCACGACCGCAGCCATGACGCCTGGACCGAGAATCCCTCCGTCGTCACCCCGGTCATGGCCCCGGCCGCCGCCTTCGTCACCACCCGGATGCTGGAGGACGTCCTGACCTACGGCACGGCCAAATCCCTGAAGAAATACAGCCAGAGCCGCCCCACCGCCGGCAAGACCGGCACCACCAACGACTATCGGGATGCCTGGTTCGTCGGCTATACGCCCCAGCTGCTCGCCGGGGTCTGGGTGGGCTACGATAAGCCCAGGCCCGGCGGCAAGAACTTCACGGGAGGCATCGCCGCCGCCCCCATCTGGGAACGGTTCATGGTCAAGGCGTTGGCTTCGAAACCGGTGGTGGATTTCCCCAAGCCGGACAACGTGGTTTCCATTTCCATCGATGCCGCGACCGGTTTCGCTTCCACCGCTCAGACGTCCAGACGACGGGATGAGTTCTACATCTCAGGGACCGAGCCTTCGGAGTCCGGCCCGGGGTCCATGCCTGCGGCGCCCGCCTCCCCAGCGCCCCCCACGGCCTCCGAGGTTCCGGTGCCGGAGGAACAGATTCAATAACCGCCCCTATCGGCAGGGACGACCGGACCTTCCATCGCCCCTGCCGGACAGGATTCCAATGCTCTGCCGGTCAGAGAATTCTAGGCAGGAGCCCTTCCAGCAGCAGGAAATCCGCCAGCACCGCCGCGGTCACCGCTTCCACCACCACCGGCGCCCGCAGGGCGATGCAGGCGTCGTGCCGGCCGCCCATGGACAGGAGGGTCGGTTCGTTGGTCTGGAGGTCGAGGGTCCGCTGGGGGGACCGGATGCTGGAGGTGGGCTTCACCGCGACCCGGAACACCAGTTCGTTGCCGTTGCTGATGCCTCCGTTGATCCCGCCGGCATGATTGGTGCCGGTGCGACCTGAGGCATCCTCCAGGGCGTCGTTGACCGCGCTGCCCCGCAGGCGGCAGGCGGCGAAGCCGTCGCCGAACTCGATCCCCTTGATGGCGGGGATGGCGAACACTGCGTGACTGATCAGGGATTCCACCGAGTCGAAAAAGGGTTCGCCCAGGCCGGCCGGAAGGTTGCGAACCCGGCACTCCACCAGCCCGCCCACGGAATCCTGGGCCGCCATGGCCTCGGCCACGGCCCGCTCGATGTCCGGGCTGCCGCCCGCCTCCACCAGCCGGGCCTCCACCGCCACCGGCCCGAGCAGTTTCTTGGCCACCACCCCGGCCGCCACCAGGGCGGTGGTCAGCCGTCCGGAAAAGTGGCCGCTGCCCCGCATGTCGGCGAAGCCGCCGTACTTGCGCAGGGCCACCCAGTCCGCATGGCCGGGCCTTGGCGTGTTCTTGATCGCCTCGTAGGCGCTGGAATCCACGTGGCGGTTCTCGAAGGTGATCAGGATCGGCGCCCCGGTGGTCCGCCCCTGCCAGACCCCGGTCTGGAACGACGGCCGGTCATCCTCCCGGCGCGGCGTGGTGCCGGGCGCGCCTCCGCCCCGCCGGCGCTCCTGGTCCACGGTGAAGTCCGCTTCATCCAGGGCCAGCCCGGCCGGGCACCCGTCCAGCAGGATGCCCACGCAGGGGCCGTGGGATTCGCCGAGAATGGAGAGCCGGAAAATGCGTCCAAAGGAGTTCATGGGCGGCCTCTCAGGGAATCCAGCGCTTGGAAGAATCCAGGGTAGGACTTGGCCACGCAGGCCTCGCCCTCCATGATCACGCCCTGGCGGGAAGCGAGCCCCGCCACCGCGCAGGCCATGGCCATGCGGTGATCGTTGTGGGGGTCCACGGTGCCGCCCGCCAGGGGGCCGCCGGTGATCTCCATAACCCCGTCCCGCACCCTCAGGTCCGCCCCCAGGGCGGACAGCTCCGTCACCAGGGCCGCGCCCCGGTCGCATTCCTTGGCACCGAGGCGGGCGACCCCGGCGATCCGGCTGGTACCCCGGGCCGAGCAGGCCAGGGTGGCCAGGGGCGGAAACAGATCCGGGCAATCGGTGGCGTCGAAGTCGAACGCCCGCAGTTCGGCCCGGCCGACCCTCAGGTCCGGACCGTCCCAGCAGAGGTCGGCGCCGGCGGCGGCCAGGGCCTCCAGGATGGCCCGGTCCGCCTGGGCGGAGGCGCGGTCCAGCCCGGCCACGGTGACCTGACCGGCCACGGCCCCGGCCACCAGCAGGAAGGCCGCTCCGGACCAGTCCCCCTCCACCGCCAGATCGGCGGGACGATAGGTCTGGCCACCCCGGACCCGGAACCGGCTCAAGTCCTTTGCTGCCTCCACCTGGACCCCGAAGGCGGCCAGGACGTCCAGGGTCATGCGCACGTAGGAACCGCTGCGCAGGCCGGCCACCTCCAGTTCACTGTCCCCCGCCGCCCTGGGCAGAGCGAGGAGCAGCCCGCTGAGGAACTGGCTGCTGGCGGAACCGTCCACCCGGGCCCGGCCGCCGGTCAGGGGGCCGCACACGGTGATGGGCGCGCGACCGTTGACGGTTTCGCAGCGCGCCCCCAGCTGCCTTAGCGGTTCCAGCACCATGTCCATGGGCCGGGTCGCCAGGGAGCCGTGCCCGATCAGGGTGAAGCTCTGGTCGCCCAGGGCCGCCACCGCGGCCGAGGATCTCAGGCAGAACCCCGATTCACCGCAATCCAGGATACTGGAACGCACCGGCCCGCCGCCCACGATCCGGAGCAGATTCTCCTCCACCTCCACCTGGGCGCCCAGGGACCGGATCACTCCCAGACAGGCTTGGCCATCCGCGGAGTGGCCCGGACCATGGATCCTGCTCTCCCCCGCAGCCAGGGAGGCGGCCAGGATCACCCGCTGCAGATGGCTCTTGGAGGCAGGGGCAGTCAGCCTTCCGCTCACGGTTCCGGGGGCGATGTGGATCATGGCGTCACCTCGGCAGCGGCAGGAAGGTGAGTTCCTCCCGCTGCCGGGGATCCAGGGTCGCCAGGAATTCCTGATGGCGGGCCTCGTTTTCCCGGAGCCGGGCTCCGAGAAATTTCATGGCTCGGGTCTCGGCCACGGACAGGGGTTGCTCAAGGTGTTTCTTGGATGCCATGGCTGGATCTTAACCAACGCCTCCCCAAGAATCCAGCACCCAGCGCCAGGTTCAACCAGGTATTTGCCGCCCGATTTCATGAAACGGGCAAGAACATCCGGAAACGGGCCCCCTGCCCGGGCTCGCTGAGGACTTCGATGCTGCCACCATGGCCCCTCAGGATGCCCAGCAGGGCCGAAAGCCCCAGGCCCCGTCCCATGAACTTGGTCGAGAAGAACGGATCGAAGATCCGGTCGAGGATATCGGCCGGAATGCCGCACCCGGTATCGCTCACGTCCAGGGTCACATAGTGCCCGGGGGTCAGCGGGATGGCGGGCGCCGCGGCGGTGATGGCAGACCGCTCCATGAATTGTTCGCCGGTGCGCAGGGTGATGGTGCCCCGGGCCTCGGGACCGATGGCTTCCCAGGCGTTGGTCAGGAGGTTCATGACCACCTGTTGCAACTGGGAGGGATCACCCAGAACCTCCGGCAGATCGGGTGCCAGCTCCCACTGGAAGTCCACGCCCTTGAACTCGGAGGCCTCCAGCAGCGGCTTCATCCCGAGCAGCAGCCAACCGAGATCCACCTTCACGATCATGACCTTGCCTTTGCCGGCATAGGCCAGCATCTGCCGGGTCAGGTCGGCGGCCCGCACCGAGGCTTTTTCGATCTGGTTCAGATAGGGGTGCACCGGGCTCTCCGGCGGGAGGCTCATGGTGCCCAGGTTGCAGTTGCCCAGGATGCTGGTGAGCAGATTGTTGAAATCATGGGCGATCCCGCCGGCCAGCACGCCCAGGCTCTCCAGCCGCTGGGACTGCCGCAGGGCCTCCTCCCCCAGCTTGCGCTGGGTGATGTCGGCCCGGATGGACACGAACTGCTCGGGCTTGCCGTTGACGTCCAGCAGCGGGACGATGGTGGTGTCCACCCAGTAGCAGGTCCCGTCCTTGGCCCGGTTCTGAATTTCCCCTTTCCAGATGTAGCCCGCCAGGATGGTTTGCCACAGATCGGCGAAGAATGCCTTGGGATGGTGCCGGCTGTTGATGATCCGATGATCCTGGCCCAGCAGTTCCTCACGGGAATAGTGGGAGATGGTGCAGAACTTGTCGTTGGCATAGGTGATCCGCCCCTGGAGGTCGGTCACGGCCACGATGGCGTGGGCGTCCAGGGCCCATTTGAACTCCTTGAGTTCCGCCAGGACTGCGGCCATGCGGGCATCGGCGGCCTTTCGCTCATTGAATTCCCGCACCGCGGCGAACAGCACCTGGCTTCCGGCCGGCCATTCCAGTCGCCACACCAGATGGGTCAGGACCCCATCCTGGCGCAGGAACCGGCTGTCCAGCCCCGAGCAGGGGATTCCCTGGCGGGCGGTGGCCATGGCCTCCCGGGCCTGGGCCCGGTCATCGGGGTGCAGGCAGTCCAGGAAATGCTTCCCGGTGAGTTCCAGCGGCGTATAGCCGAGGCAGCCCAGGCAGCCCAAGCTGGCCTCCAGGATCCGGCCATCCGGGTCCATGGCGAGGAACCCCTCCTGGGTCTGGTCCATGACCCAGCTGGCAAGGTCCCTGGGCCCCGGGGTTGGCGATGCCTGCACGGCGGGTAATGGCTCTACTTTTCTTGACATGAGGCATTTTATCCAATTCCCAAAACCGGCTCAGAAGAATATCCACCCCCCTTGCGCCCGGCCGCCAAGCTGCCAGGTGGCGTCCGACTCGGTCATCGAGCCGGTCCCGTGGAGCTAAAAGGTCCGGCGGGAGACCATGGCGTTGGCGATGAGCAGGCCGAGCATCAGGGTGACGGTCACCGAGAACGACTGGAAGCCCGCCTGGAGGCCCTCGACGGTCTGCTTCTCCATCATCATCGTCAGGCTGCGCACACCGAGGCTCCCCGGCAGGATCACCATCAGCGAGGGCAGGAGCAGCACCGCCCCGGGCCTCCGGGTGCGCCGGGCGTAATAGTTGCAAGCGGCCCCCAGCGCCAGGGCGGCCAGGCCGGCCCCGGTTTCCGGTCCCAGCAGCTGGGTGCCCAGGTGCGCCGTACCCCAGGCCAGGGCGCTGGCCCCCAGGGTCCAGCCGTAATCCGCCGGCCGCCCCTGGAAGATGATCAGGAAAGCCAGGGCCACCAAGGCCACGGCCGGCACCAGGGTCCAGAAGGGGAGGGCGTGGGGCTGGAAGGCCGCCAGGGGCAGCCACGAGGTGCCCAGGCGCTGGCCCAGTCCCACCCCGAAGGCCAGCAGCACGAATACCAGACCGGTGCCGGCCATGCGCGCCGTGCCGGAGACCAGGTTGCCGGTACCCAGTTCCTGCATGGAAATCAGCAGCCCGAGCCCGGGCAGCAGACCGATGATCCCGCAGACCACCAGGATCGGATCGGAGACCGAGGGAATGAAGCGGCTCAGGAGCCCGCCCGCCAGGGAACTGACCAGGCCGGCCAGAAGCGGGGCCAGGCGGGCCAGGTGCGACTTGCCCAGAGCCAGCTGGACCGCGGTGCCCGCCAGCAGGCCCACGGCCGTGCCCAGCAGGACCTCCCGCCAGCCGCCGCCGAAAATGATCGCCATGCCCATGGCCGCGAACCCATGGGCGCACACCCTCAGCCAAAACCCGAACCGGGGCGGCCTTGCGGTAAGCCTGGCCAGGTGTTCCCTGGCGGCAGGGACATCCAGCCGGTCCTGCAGCACCAGATCCACCAGGGATTCGGCTTCGGCCAGTTTCTCCAGGCTGTTCTGGCCGATATCCACCCGCATCAGGTAGGTCTTGCTGTGGTGTCCCTCCTTCCGCAGCGAAGCGAGGAAACCGGTGGGGGTGGCGAAGATGGCCCCCTCCAGCCCCAGGTGCTGGGCCACCCGGCCCAGGGCCGTCTCCAGGGTCGAGGCGCTGACCCCGAAGGCCTGCAGGGTCCGCCCCAGTTCGAGCACGAAGGCGACTTCGGGGATGGAACTGGACAAGGTGGTCTGGAAGCCGACCTTGGCAATGGCTTTATTCATGGGATCCTCATTCCCAAGATATCGCCAATTGTTAGTCCTCGTCCTGCCGCTTTTCCAGCGCCAGCTTGTTGAACATCCGGCCCAGCCCCGTGGCCGCCCATATCCAGACGCCGATGACCAGGAACAGCAGGACGGCGATCTGGCCGGGAGCCGCCCGCAGCGAATGGTAGATCCCGATCAAGGCCTGCTGGATCAGGGATCCCCCCGCCTTGCCCAGCCGCGCGCCCACCACGTCGATGGCGGCCTTCCCCTTCACCTTGGACTCCTGGTCCAGAGGGATGTAGGCCATTTCCTTGGTCGGATCGAACAGGGAATATTTCGAGGATTTACTCATCACGTTCTGGATGAAGCCGAACATTACCGCCGCCGCCAGCGGCGTGGTGTCGAACCGGGCCAGCAGGGGCGCCAGGGAGCCCTCAGCCAGGATGAAGCTGAAGAACCCGACGCCCGTGATCAGCAGCACCACGGGCGTGACCAGGGCGGCCACGGTCCAGCCGAAACGCCGGATCACATTGTTGGCCACCAGCAGCATCATGACGATCGTGGTGATCCCGGTGGCCAGAGAGAAATTGGCCATGTAGTCCTGGTAGTCCTGGGGGTTGGGCCGCAGCAGTCCCAGATGGGTCTTCCAGGTCACTTCAATCAGGTTGAGGGCGATGCCATAGCAGATGACGGTGACGGCGATGCAGAGCAGATACCGGGAGCGGGCCAGAAAGCGGAAAGCGTCCTTCAGGGTCATGGAAGGCTGCATGGTTTGCATGACCCGCTGCTCCGCCGGGGAGTAGAAGCTCGGATCCGTGAGCACGTTGCGGTGGATCCAGCGATAGATGGCAAGGATGGTGAAGATGGAGGCCACCACCATGGCCATCAAGAGGGTCACGTAGGCGGTCCAGCCGTCCAGGCCGAACCGGGCGGCCACCAGGTTGCCCAGGTGATGAATGAAATGATTGGCGAACTTGACCGCGACCAGAGCCAGGTTGGCGCCGATGCCGAACAGGGCGTAAAACCGCCTGGACTCTTCGAGTTTCATGATGTCGTTGGCAAAGCTCCAGAACATCAACGACAACGCCACGCTGCCCCACAGTTCAGCCAAGATGTAGAACAGCGTGAACACCCAGTGCCGGGTCATCGCCAGCAGGTGGCTGAATCCCGCCGGCATCCGGCTCTGCCAGTGGGTGACCAGGGCCACCGGCTGGATCGTCTCCCGGATCGGGAACAGCAAGGCGAAGGCGGCAAAAAACACGATGAAAGGGGTCAGGGCGGCATAGAACAATTGCCGCTTGCCGAGACGGTTGCTCAGCCTGGCGTAGCCCAGCATGAACAGAACCGAAAACGGGATCACTCCGTAGACCTTCAGGAAGGGAATCAGATCGGCGCCCGCCCCCGGCGCTGTGACGATGAAGGCATCTTTGGTGTTTCGGAGAATCGAATAGACGAACGAGATGAAAAAGAACATCAGCAACATCGGCAAGAACTTTTTCAGCTCATAGCCATGAATCGGCCAAAGAAAAGACCGGATCTTGCCAAAGGGTGGGGGTGGTTTCGTGCCGTTTTCGGAAATCACCATGCCTCCTCGTGGCAACCTGACCAAGGGAGTGGCGAGCCGGGTGCCCGTCCTTGGCTGCAGGAATGCCGGATTCGGAATCGAACCCCGTGACCCGGACCGCCTGCTGTAGGGACCTGCCGCCACCCCGGGGTTGGTTCCGGTCCTCGCCCGGATAGAATGATGAATGCAAAAAGATCGCCTCGCCTCCCTGTTCGGCCTGACCTTGTCGATCATCTGGGGCTTGTCGTTCCTGAGCATCAAGGTCGCGGTGGTGGAGATCCCGCCCATGACCATGGCCGTGGCCCGGTTCGTCATCGCCTGCGCCGTGCTGCCGTTCATTGCCCTGCTGGCCAAGGAAAAGCTCAGGGTGGCCGCCAGCGACCTGCCGGCCCTGGCCGCCGGGGGCTTCACCGGGGTGACCCTCTATTTCTTCGGGGAGAACCATGGCATCGCCCTGCTGTCCGCCTCGGAAGCGTCCCTGGTGATCAGCTTCATCCCGGTGCTGGCGGTCCTGGCGGAACGGATCTTCCAGGGCGCGCGGCTGGGACTGAGGGTGTACCTCGGCGCCGCCCTTTCCACCGCGGGAGTGATCCTCATTGCCGCCCGGTCGGCGGGCACAACCTCCTCCAGGATGGGCTACCTGTTCATGTTGACCTCCTGCGCAGCCTGGGTCGTCTACGGCCAGGTGACCCGCAAAGTGGCGGCCCGCTATGGCATGATCACCGTCTCCTTCTGGCAGTGCCTGTTCGGCTTGATCGGATGCATTCCCTTCGCCCTGACCGAATCCGCCCACTGGCGGGTTCCCAGCGGCGCGGCGGTACTGAACATCTTCTACCTCGGCCTGTTCTGCTCCGCGGCGGGCTACTGGCTCTACATCTCCACCTTGAAGCTGATGGGCAGCGGACGAGCGAGCATCTACATCAACCTGATCCCGGTGATATCGGTCGCGGCCTCGTACCTGCTCCTGGGCGAGCGCCTGGCCACCCTGCAGCTGCTGGGCGGGGGCATCGTGGTGGCAGGGGTCTTCCTCGCCACCTTCCCCTTCCGCCTGGAAATGCTCTTTGGCGAACCTGCGGAAGACCTGTCCATTTAAGATCAACCTGTTCCCCATTGGCGTCAGGGTTACTGCCTGGGCACGGCGCGGACTTGCACCGGGCGGGCGGAAGGGCCTATGGTTGAGTGCGCCACGGAAAGGGACCCCAATGAAGACTGAAAAAAACGTCATCCTCATCACCGGAGGCGGCTCCGGCATCGGCCGGGGGCTGGCCGAAGCCTTCCACGCCCTGGGCAACCAGGTCATCATCGCCGGCCGGCGCAAGCAGGCCCTGGCTGATACCACCGCGGCCAACCCCGGCATGGCCTCCATGGTGCTGGACATCCAGGACCCGGCCGATGTCCGCAGCTTCGCGGCCCGGATCGGCCAGGCCTACCCCGCCCTCAACGTGTTGATCAACAACTCGGGGATCATGCGGGCCGAAAACCTGCTGGAACAGCCCGAAGACCTGGCTGACATGGAAGCCACGATCACCACCAACCTGCTGGGTCCCATCCGCCTCACCGCCGCCCTGCTGCCCCTGCTCCGCAGCCAGCCGCGCTCCGCCATCCTGAACGTCTCCTCCGGCCTGGCCTTCGTGCCCCTGGCGCTCACCCCCACCTACTGCGCCACCAAGGCCGCGCTGCATTCCTACACGGAATCCCTGCGCTACCAGCTCAAGGGCTCCAGCACGGAAGTCCTGGAACTGATCCCGCCCTATGTGGCCACGGACCTCATGAACGGCGCTTCCGACCCCAGGGCCATGCCCCTGGGCGCTTTCATCGCCGAGGTCATGACCATCCTGAAGACCCGGCCCGAAGCCCGGGAGATCTGCGTGGAGAACGTCAAGGGCCTCCGGTTCGCCGCGGAAACCGGGAAGTACGAAGGGGTGTTCCAGGGGTTCAACGACGCCATGGCCGGACAACGGCTCTGATCCTGCCGCCAAGGCGTCCCCCTGGCCTGATTTGACCGCTGTTTGGCCCCCGGATGTATGGGCGGGGGGTTCGGCCCGGCCCATGCTCGGGGTGGGAATCATCCCATCCAGGAGCTACGATGCCTCAAAAAACCGCCCCCCTCAGCGCTTCCGCACTCCTGGTGATCGACGTCCAGGACTCCTTCAAGACCCTCCCCAACTGGGAACGGCGCAGCAACCCCGCCTTCGAGGCCAACGTGGAACGGCTCATTGCGGCCCACCGGGCCGCAAAGCTGCCTATCTACTTTGTGCTTCATTCGGATAGCGACGAAGCTTTCCGCACCACCAGCCCCCACTACAAACTGATGGACTTCCTCACGCCCCTGCCCCTTGAACCGGTGCTGCACAAGATCACCCGCAACTGCTTCACCAGCACCCCGCTCCAGAGACTGCTGACCCTCCAGGGGGTCCGCCGCCTGGCCATCACCGGCATCCAGACCGAGCAGTGCTGCGAAACCACCGCCCGGCTTGCGGCGGACCTGGGTTTCCAGGTGGACTTCGTCATGGACGCGACCCGCACCTTTCCCATCCCCCATCAGGTGGACGGACGCCTGGTGGGCGAACTGGGGGTCGCCGAAATCATCGAAAGAACGACCTTCGCTCTCAGGGACCGATTTGCCAGAATCGTGGAAACCCAGCAACTGGTGCAAGAGCTTGGAGCGCTATGACCCGAGTCGTCTTCCTCATCCTTCCCGGCGTGGAACTGCTGGATTTCGCCGGCCCGCTCCAGGCCCTGCACGAGGCCCGGCAGTCCGGCGCCGCCTACGAGCTGCGAATCTGCTCGCCCTTTCCCGAGGTGCTCACCGATCAGGGCCCGGTGCTGGCACGGCTGGAACCCCTGGTCCCGCCTGAACCGGGCGACCTGGTGTTCATTCCCGGCAGCACCCAGTTCCACCAGTCCCGGCCTGCGCCGGAAGTGCTGGAATGGCTCTGGCAAGCGGATCGGATCGGAGTCCGCTTCTTTTCGGTCTGCACCGGAGCCTTCCTGCTGGCCGCGGCGGGACTCCTGGACGGGCGTGAATGCACCACCCATTGGTCCTATGTGGAAAAACTGCAGCATTGCCATCCCGATGCCCGGGTGCTGGCCAACCGCCTGTTCGTCGCCAGCGGCAACGTGACCAGCAGCGCCGGCATCGTGGCCGGGGTGGACATGACCCTGGATCTCATCGAGCAGGACCACGGCCCCCTGCTGGCGGCCAAGGTGGCCCGGGACCTGGTGGTCTACATCCGCCGGGACGGCTCCCACAGCCAGCACAGCATCTACCTGGACTACCGCGGGCACATCCACCAGGGCATCCATGCGCTCCAGGACTGGCTGGTGGCGCATCCCTGCGAGGACCGGCCGCTGGCCGACCTGGCCAAGCTGGCGGGGATGAGCGTGCGCAACCTCACCCGCCAGTTCCGGATCTGCGCCGGCATCTCCATCCATGACTACCTCACCCGGCTCAAACTGGAACGGGCCCGGGATCTGATGCGGGACCCGGGCCTGACCCTGGAGGCCATCGCCGGCCAGTGCGGCCTTGGCGAAGCCCGGCGGATGCGCCGGCTCTGGCTGCGAACGTTCGGCGAAGCCCCTTCCCGGACCCGGCGTCCGCCGGAAGGCTGAAACGCCCTGGAGGACCGAGCCCCTCCGCCCTGGAGAAGAAAGGGCGGAGGGGACCCGGTCCCCTCCGCCCGCTTTCAAACCCCGGCCCGGCCTATTTCAGCGGCAGCACCACGAACAGACTGGCGGCCTTGCGCTTGACCAGGAACAGGACGCTGCCCTTCTCCTTGGCGGCGCCCAGGGCGCTCTGCAGCTCGGCGACCTTCGCCACCCGCTTGTGGTTCACTTCCACGATCAGGTCGCCCTCCTGCAACCCGGCCTTGCCAGCGGGGCTGCCCTGGTCCACGTCGGTGATGAGCACCCCGGCCTTCTCGGTCAGGGCGTATTTCTGGGCCAGATCCGGGGTCAGAGCCTGGAGGGTGAGGCCAAGCTTGGTGGACGACTCCCCAGGCTCAGTCGGTTCAGCGGACTCGCCGGATTCGGCGGTCGCGGCCCCGATGGTCGCCGTCACGGTGATCTCCTTGCCGCCCCGGATCAGGGTCAGCCTGGTCTTGGCCCCTGGCGCGGTGCCTGCGATATGGTTGCGCAGATCCCTGGTGTTCTGGACATCCTTGGTGTCGACCCGGGTGATGACGTCGCCGACCTTGATGCCGGCCTTGTCCGCGGCGGAATCGGGAACCACCGAGGTGACCAGGGCGCCGTTGCTGTCGGGCACGTTGAACTGCTTGGCCAGGTCATTGTCCAGGTCCTGGATGCCCACCCCCAGGAGGCCCCGGGCGATCTTGCCGCCCTTGGTCAGGGTAGGCAGCATGGTCTTGATCATGTTCACCGGGATGGCGAACCCGACCCCGGCGGATTGGCCGCTGTTGGTGGCGATGGCACTGTTCATGCCGATCACCTGGCCCTTCATGTTCACCAGCGGGCCACCGGAGTTGCCGGGGTTGATCGGGGCGTCGGTCTGGAGGAAATCCTCATAGTCGGCGATCCCCACATCCGAACGCCCCATGGCGCTGATGATCCCGGTGGTCACGGTCTGGGTCAGGCCGAATGGGGCGCCGACGGCCATCACCAGCTCACCCACCCGCAGGGCATCGGAATCCCCCAGTTCCACCGAGGGCAGGTCGGCGGGAACCTTGTCCACGATCCGGATCACCGCCACATCGGTCTTCGGATCCGTGCTGACGACCTCCGCCTTGAACTCGCGCTTGTCCGACAGCCTCACCTTGATCTCGTCCACGTCCTTGACCACGTGATAATTGGTCAGGATGCGGCCGGTCTTGTCCAGGATCATGCCCGACCCCATGCCCCGCTGGGGCACCCGCTGCTCCTTGGGCGCGGGGGCGCGGCGCTGGGGCGCCTGCTGGCCGAAGAACTGCTGGAAGAAGTCATCCCCGAACGGAAAGGCATTGTCCGGCGCCTGGCGGACCATCTTCTCGGAATAGACGCTGACCACCGCCGGCTTGACATGGGCCGCCACCGCCACGAACGCGTTGCTCAAGGCCGTGGCCGGGGCGGTGATGGCCTCGGTGAGCGGCGGGGCGGGCGCCATCGCCTTGGGCGAGGAACAGCGGCCGGTTACGGCCAGCATGCCCCCGCCCACCAGCAGAGGAACAGCCAGCAAGCTGGCGGTATAGACGACAATCCGTTTCATCATTCGATCTCCTTTGGGACGTCCACCTTGGGGTGAGGGAGTCCGGTTTGGGGCACCGGATGGGTCCGGCAAGCTCTGGGCAAATGGGCAGGGCATGGAGCGGTTTCCTCCTTCCCTGGCCATACAATCAAAAACCGGGCCATCTGCGCAAGACTGAGGGCATTTCGATTCCAGGACCAGGACTGGCCCAGAATAGGGCATTTTTCCCTGTAGGCAGGGCATTTTTCCCAATCCTGCCCCCTTCCCCGCCCCCACGCGGCCTCCAAGTCTGGAAGAATCGCATTGGCCCTTCCTTTGCAAAGGGATCTTCAGGAGTTACGGGTGAACCAGTTCCGCAACGCAGCGTCCAATCCGGCGGGGCCCCCCGGGGCCGGTCATGGCATGGGCCGGCTATGGCTGCTCGGGTTCACCATGGTCCTCGCCCTGGGCTTCGTGCTGGGGGTGAACCTGTTCCTGGAAGCCCGGGAAGCCCGGGCCGCGTTCGACGATTTCAAGGAATCCCAGGTGAAGGTGGCGGAAGCGGCGGCCTGTGTGCTGCTGGCCAACCTGGAAGCCTCTCCCACGCCGCTGCCCTGGGTCCTGCGCGACCTCCACCCCCTGGAGCAGCCGGGGATCACGAGGATCTTCGTCCGGCCTCCGGCCCAGCCCTGGGTCTGCCTGGAGGGCATGCAGATCCTGGCCCCCCCGCTGGAGCGCTCGGGCGAAACCCAGCAACGCTGGTCCCTGGTGAGCCCGGGGGAGGCGATGTTCCTGGGGCTTCCGGACCGCACCGCCGCCCTGGCCCTGAGCGGCGCCATGGACCGAACCGGCAGGACCTGGATCGTGGCGGTGGCCGGGACGGCGTTCCGGGAGCCGGACCGTTCCCGCAATGCCCGCTGGCGCCTGATGGCCAGCTTCATCTCCATGGGCGCCTTCCTGTTCATCCTGGCCTGGTGGGCCCTGCGCTTCCAGAAGCAGGAAATGGAACTGGCCCGGGAGATCGAGCTGCGCGAACTGGGCCGGCACAAGGACCAGGAACTGAGCCAGGCCGGACGGGCCGCCACCATGCTGACCCTGGCTTCCGGCGTGGCCCACGAGATCGGCACCCCGCTGGGGGTGATCTCCGGCCGCGCCTCGCAGCTGGCGTCCCGGGTCCGGGAGGACGAGCGCAACCTGCGGCTGGCCCAGACCATCCAGGAGGAAGTGGAACATATCAACCAGACCATCCGCCGGTTCCTGGAACTGGCCCGGGGCGGCACCCCGAGGGCCGAGGAATTCGGCACCGGCGATCTGGTCCGTTCGGCCGCGACCATGGTGGAGCATCGGTTCCAGAAGGCAGGGGTCGACCTGGTGCTGGACGCGCCTGAGGATCTTCCCGGGATGCGGGGCGATTTCCAGTTGCTGGAGCACGTGCTGGTGAACCTTCTGCTCAATGCCTGTGACGCCTCCCAGAAGGGCGACCGGGTCGAGATCTCGGCCCGCCAGGCCGAGGGCAGGATGGTGCTGGAAGTGACCGATCAAGGCCGGGGCATTCCCGAGGAATTGGCGGAGCGGGTGATGGAGCCCTTCTTCACCACCAAGCCCCAGGGCCAGGGCAGCGGCCTGGGCCTGGCCATGGCCAGGGAGATCGTTCAGATGCACCGGGGCGAACTCACCATCGAACGGCTCCAGCCCAGGGGCACCAAAATCCGGGTCGGCTTGCCGGCAGTATAGGGAGGGGAAGTGGCAAGGATCCTGGTGGTGGATGACCACATCGAAATGGCCGAAATGCTGGTGGAGTCCCTGACCGACGCCGGCTTTGACGCCGAGGCCCTGGCCTCGGGGAGCGCCGCCCTGGAGCGGCTGGAGGCCGGAGGGGTGGACGCCCTGGTCACCGATCTGCGCATGAACCAGGTGAGCGGCCTCGACCTGCTGGCCGCCAGCAAGCGGTTCGAACCCGAGCGCCCGGTCATCGTCATGACCGCCTACGGCGCCATCGACACCGCGGTGGAATCGATCCGCCAGGGGGCCTACCACTACCTCACCAAGCCGTTCCAGCCGGACGAGCTCCTCATCTTCCTGAAGCGGGCCCTGGACGAACGCAACCTGCAGCAGGAGGCCAAGCTTCTGCGCCGCGCCCTGCGCGGGCAACTGGGCAGCGGCGGCATGGTCGGCACCAGCCCCGGAATGCGCGAAGTGATGGACCTGATGGAGCGGGTGGCGGCGGTGGACGTCCCGGTGCTGCTGAGGGGTGAAACCGGCACCGGCAAGAGCCTGGTGGCGGGGGCCATCCATGCCCTGAGCCCCCGGGCCAAGGCGGCCTTCGTGGCGGTCAACTGCGCCGCCCTGCCCGAAGCCCTTCTGGAAAGCGAACTGTTCGGCCACCTGAAGGGCGCCTTCACCGGCGCCACCTCCGACCGCCCCGGCCTGTTCGTGGAGGCCGAGCACGGCACCATCCTGCTGGACGAGATCGGCGAACTGCCCCTGGCCATCCAGGCCAAGCTGCTCCATGTCCTGGAGCGGGGTTCGGTGCGGCCGGTGGGTTCGACCCGGGAGCGGCAGGTGGATGTCCGGATCATCGCCGCCACCCACCGGGACCTCCAGGAGATGACCCACCAGCAGAAGTTCCGGGAGGATCTGCTCTACCGCCTGGACGTGGTGACCATCGAGATCCCCGCCCTGCGCCACCGCCGGGAGGACATCCTCCCGTTGGTGGACCATTTCCTCGAAACCTTCCGGGCCAAGTACCCCTCCAGCCCGGTGACCGGCTTCACCCCCGCGGCCTTCGCCCGGTTGATGGACTATCAATGGCCCGGCAACGTGCGGGAGTTGTCCCACCTGATCCAGCGGGTGGTGGTGCTGGGCAAGGCCGCCGTAGTCGACCTGGACGGGCTGCCTCCCGCCCTGCAGCAGGACCTCCAGGCCCCCCAGGCCGGCTTCACCGAGGTGCTGCCGGCCCGGGAGCTCCAGCACCGCTATGCGGCCTGGGCCCTGGACCACTGCGGCGGGCACAAGAGCCGCACCGCCGAACGTCTGGGCATCGACATCAAGACCCTCAACCGCTGGCTCCAGGAACCGGGCAACGAGGAGAGCGCGAATCCGGCGTGACTACCGATGGTCTTCGTGGAACTGTTTCAGCCGGGCTTCCAGCGCGGGAAACTGGGACCTTGCGATAAGCGAGGTGCAGGCCCGCATGCCCTCAGTGCGCTCGCTGCCGGTGATATCCAGGGTGATGGCGCTGATGCCGTAGCGGAGGAGTTCCCCCAGCAGCTGGCCACCCTCCAGGCCCGGGTAGGCGAAGGTGAAGTAGAAGCCGTCGGCGACCGGCTGGTCCAGATCCTTGTCATAGACGATCCGGAACCCGTTCTCCTGGAAGAGGCGCTTCATGACCTTGGCCTTCTCGCCGTATTCCTTGACCATCGCCACGAAATCGATCTCGCCGTCGTTGACGCCCTTGAGCATGGCGGTGAGGGCCCACTGGGCCGAATGGGACGTGCCCGAAGTCAGGCCGTAGATGGCGCCGAACAGGATGGCGTTGCCCAGCTGGTCCGAGGCGAAATAGCGCAGGAGGTCCGGGCTGCGCATCTGCCAGACCTTTTCCGCAACCACCATGAGCCCGATCCGCTCTCCGGCATAGCTGAACGCCTTGGAACTGGAGATCAGCAGGATGTAGTTGTCGGTGTACTTGGCCACCGTGGGCTGGTACGGCGCTTGTCCCGGCCGGGAGTAGTCCTTGCGGAAATCCATGCCGAAGTAGGCCAAGTCTTCGATGACCACCACCCCGTACTGGGTGGCCAGTTCGCCGATGATCCGGAGTTCCTCCTCGGTGAGGCAGATCCAGGATGGATTGTTGGGGCTGGAGTACAGGATCGATGAGACCTTGCCGTCCTTGAGGCAGGATTCCAGCTTTTCCCTGAGCCTGGGCCCCCGGAAATCATAGATGTCGAACGACCGGTAGTCGTGGCCCAGCAGCTTGCACTGCTGCTTCTGGACCGGGAAGCCCGGATCCAGGAACAGCGTGCCCTCCCGGTCGGCCCACATGCGGTTGACGGTGAGGAAGGAGACCATGCCGCCCATCATGGAACCCACCGTGGGCAGGCAATACTCCGGGTTCACCTCCAGGTTCATGAACAGCTTGGCGAAACGGGCCACCTCCCGCTTGAGTTCGGGAGTGCCTTGGATATCCGGGTAGATGGCCGCCACTCCGTCCTTCAGGGCCTGGATCTGGGCATCCACCCCCGCCTGCAGCGCCGGCAGCCCGGGAATGCCCATCTCCATGCGCACGAACTTTTCGCCGGAATCGGCTTCGATCAGGTCCACCAGGCGCTTGATCTCCCGGATGGAAGCCTTGCCCAGATCCTCCAGGCCGCTGGCCTGGAGCCTCCGGCGCACCACGTCCGCGTCGATGGGCGTCTGCCTGTTGTCCATGGGTCCTCCTCCAAGGTCCAGGTCCGGGCAGGCGCGATCCGCCTGGTGGCCTAGCTGGTGATAACACTATACATTGTGAACCGGAAAGATCCGCCACGGCCCGGCGCCCCGAAGGGAGGATAGGGTATATCCTTGGGGGTGAACTTGATTCTGTCAACTTGAGTCAAGTGGAAATTCTGTTTGGCATTCAGCGACCCCGGTGGCCTGTTCCCGATTCCTGGGTGGGCCAAACGGTTGCACCCTGCAGCCATGAGGAAAACCTGATGAATTCACGCCTGATTTTCGCCTCTCTTATCCCGTTGGCCGCAGTTCTGCTTCCGCTGGCGCCAGCCTGCGCCCCGGCCAGGAGCACCCCGGCCAAGCCGATGGCCGCCGCCAAGCCCACCGCCGCCCCGGTCCAGCCCAGGATGCCGGCACCGGCTCCGCCCGCGGCCCGGCCCGCCCTGCCCGAAAAAGTGACGCTGGACGGGAAAGTGCTGAAGCCCATTCCCGGCGGATGGAAACTGGAGGGCCCGGGGCTCGAGGCCGTCCAGCAGGCCGTGGAACACGCCCGGGCCTATGGCCCGGGGTTGAAGGTGGTGGTGAACGGCTACACTTCCTCCAATGGCTCCCGGGCGAAGAACCTGGCCATCAGCCACCGGCGCGCCCAATTCGTGGAGCAGGCCCTGATCAAGGCGGGCCTTCCGCCTGGGCAGGTGGTCGCCCGTGGTCTCGGCCCGGATCAACCCATCGGCAACAATGCCACCCGGGAAGGGCGATTGAAGAACCAGCGGGTCGAGATCGAATTCCAGGGTCCGGATCAGCCATAGGAAGGTGACACGGTCGACTACCGAGTCGGCGCCGGCCGTCGTCTGCTGGGACAAGTCCCAATGACCAGCCGATGCGTCAGTCCAGGACCGTCGGACCGCAGGCGGCGCTCAACCGCTGCTGCAGTTCCCTCAGGGTGAACGGCTTGGCCAGCAGAGTGACCCGGGGATGAGCCTTGACCAGATCCAGGGCGGCGCGATCGGAACGGCCGGTGGAGAGCAGAACCGGAACACCGGGCCGGACGGCGCGGAGCCGCGGCAGGGTTCCGGCGCCACCCAAGCCCGGCATGTTCATGTCCAGGATGACCGCATCGGGCTGGCATCCGGCATCGAGCAGAGCCAGGGCCTCCTCTCCGCTCATGGCCGGGATGACCTGGTGGCCAAGCACTGCCAGCAGCTCCTGGAGGGAACTTTGGATCAATTCATCGTCATCGATCAAGAGCACCTTCAGGGCCCCGGAGCCCGGCACCGGAAGGGAATCGTCCAAAGGCTCAGCCGTCCGGTGGCCCCCGGCACAAACCGGGAATAGCATCCGGACCTGGGTGCCCCGGCCGGGCTCGCTGGCGATCTCCAGTTGGCCATGGTGGGCCTTCACAATGCTGTAGACCATGGACAGCCCCAGACCGGTTCCCTTGCCCATGGGCTTGGTGGTGAAGAAGGGATCCATGGCCTTGGCCAGGACCTCCCCGGGCATGCCACAACCGTCATCCTCCACCCGGACCTCGATCCTTTGCCCTTCCACCTGGCGGGTGGCCAGGGTCAGGGTGCCGGTTCCGGCCATGGCGTCCAGGGCGTTGATGCAGAGGTTCATGAAGGCGTGGGCCAGGGCACTGCCATCCCCCCGGATGGGCCCCAGGCCTGGCGCAAGGTCCAGCCCCAGCCGGACCTTGGCCAGGGTGGTGTGTTCCAGCAGACGGACCTCCTCCAGGAGAAGCCCGTTCAAATCCAGTTCCACCTCCTCGATGGGGCCCTGGCGGGCAAAGCGGAGCAGGCCCTTGACCGTGTTGCCGCCCCGGATGGCCGCCTGGGATATGGTCTCGAACGCACGGAAGGCCGCACTGCCCGCTGGCTGGGTTTCCAGGTTGACCGAGGCGATGGCGAGGATCGCCCCCAGCACGTTGTTCATATCGTGGGCGACGCCGCCCGCCAGGCTGCCCAGGCTTTCCATTTTCTGCACTTGTTGCAGCTGATTCTGGAGCGCGGCGCGTTCGGCCTCCGCCCGCCTGCGCTCGGAAATATCCCGGTGGAAGGCCAGGATGACGGATTTCCCCCCGGACGAGACCGCGCTGGCCGACACCTCCAGGGGCAGGATCTGGCCGTCGCGATGGACATGCTCCACTTCGAAGGTCAGGGCTTCCCCGGCCAGGATGCGGCCCAACCGTTCGGCCGCCTTCTCGGTGGATGCGGGGCGGTCGACATCCTTCAGCCGCATGTGGACCATCTCCTCCGGGGAATATCCGTGCATCCGGGCAAACGCTTCATTGACCTCCAGAAGCTTCCCGTCGGGGGTGTGGGTGATGATGCCCTCGCTGGCCAGGCTGAACTGGGTCCGGTAGCGCTGTTCGCTTTCCCCCAGCGCCGCCTCGGCCCGCTTGCGGTCGGTGATGTCCTGGATGGTTCCGATCAGGGAAAGCACCTGGCCTGCATCGCCGAAGGTGATCTCCCCCAATCCGTTCACCCACCGGGTCGCCCCGTCCTTTCGCCTTAAGATCCGGTATTCCCTGGCAAAGGGTTTCCTCCCGGCGAGGACCTCGTCCCGCAGGTACTGGCCCATGGGGGCCTGGTCATCAGGATGGATCAGATCCAGCCAGCCCCGGACATCTCGGCGATAGGTCCCATCAATGCCGAAGATGGTATCGAGGACCGCGGAGGACTCCCAGATGCCGGCGGCAAAATCCATCTTGTAGGAGCCGATGCCCGCCGCCCGCTGGGATTCCCGGAAGAAATAGTCACTCTCCTCCAGCGCCAGGGCTCCGGACCGGGGATGCTCCGGCTCCCCGTGGATTTCGGCAGGATTCGGCAGTTCCATTACGCCCGCTCCAGGATGGATTGAAGGCCAAGTCAGGCAGTGTTTTTCCCATTGCCAACATTGCACCATGCTATCAGCGCTGTTCCCGGGAGCGTAGGCCAGTCTCGCCCCCGGGTCCATGGCCGGCCCTCCACGACCAGCTCCTTCAAGGCTCCCCGGCACACTCCGGTATGGCGGGCAGGCGGATGTGGATCCTGGTGCCTTGCCCCACCTGGCTCCGGATCTCCAGGAACAGGACTGAGCGCGATGGAAATTCCTTTGGCATGCTGATCCAAATTCATTGGCGGAAGTTTGATATCAACATCTTCCTTTTTGACGATGATGTTGCCGGAAGCTGAACGATCCGCGATGGGCCGGCGTTGGGCCATCGGTGGCCTTTTCAGCGATAACCAGGACTTGGGGCATCCAGAATCAGGCCAGCGGCGCGAGCGTCATCCTGGGGTTCAAATACTCACCCTGGTTCGCCTTTTCGACCCGATCGGAAATGGATTGCAGCAGATCCCAGACCTGCTCCATCCAATAGTTATGAATAATCTTATTGCTAGCGCTGGCTTGTTTTCTCGACCCGGTCGGAAATGGCCTGGAGCAGGTCCCAGATCTGATGGCATTCCTCGCAGGTGGAAACCGGATCGCCACAGGCGAACCCTTCCGGTCCCATGCCTTCGCAGCGGGGGTTGCGCACGTAATAGAGGAGATCATCCAGCACTTCCGTGATCCGGCCGCGCAGCTTGCTTTCGGGCAGATCCCGGATGCCCTGGATCAGACGCCATTCGGAGGGGCTAAGGACCGCGGTGATGGTTGGCTCGGGCATGGACGAAGCTCCTTAGACTGCCCCCAGTATAAGCCCCGGCCGCCGCGCCGGTGTGGGATTCCCCAAGGCCCTCACCGGGATGGGAGTTGGATCCGGATGGTCGTGCCCTGGCCTTCCTGGCTTTCGATGGCCAAGGTGCCCGAATGGGAGCGGATGATGCTGTTGACAATGGACAGTCCCAGCCCCGTGCCCTGGCCCGGGGCCTTGGTGGTGAAGAACGGTTCCATGACCTGGACCAAAAGCTCCGGCGGGATGCCGTGGCCGGTATCCGCCACCGCCAGTTCCACCCAGCGTGCCGATCCCGGGCGGGTTCCGAGCCTCAGGACACCCCGGCGGGACATGGCGTCGATGGCGTTCCGGCACAGGTTCAACAACACCCGGCTCAGGGCGACCGGGTCGCCCTGGACCTTGGGCAACCCTTCGGCCAGATCAAGCTCCCACTGGATGGACGGCCCCGTGTCCTCCCCGAGCAGTTCCACGGTCTCGAGCACCAGCGCATTGAGATCCACATCCCCCGGCTCCTGGATGCCCTTGCGGGAGAATTCGGTCAGCCCCTTGACCAGAGCCCTTCCCTGTTCCGCCGCCAACAGGATGGTGCCCAGGGTCTTCTTGAGATCCGGATTCTCCCCGTAGCGCGACCGCAGGATGCCCGCCAGGCCGAGAATGGGCGCCAGCAGGTTGTTCAGGTCGTGGGCCACGCTGCTCGCCATCCGGCCCATGCTGTCCAGGTTCTTGATGTGCTGGATCTCCTCTTCCAGGCGACGGTGCTCGCTCTCCTGGCGCTTCCTTTCGGTGATGTCCTGGATCACGGCCAGGAAGGAAAGCTCGCTACCGTCCAGGATGGGTTCGAGGTGCACCTCCACGGGATAGGAAGATCCGTCCCTGGCCAGCAGCCGGGTCTCGAACACCGCCTTGTCCTGGACCCCGCCCCGCAGCGGCTGGAGCAGGGCGCTGAACCCCTCGGGGTCGAACCCCGACCACAGCTCCAACGGGGTGAGCGCCCGCAGGTCCGTTTCGTCGTAGCCCAGATGCTCCAGGGCCCCCTGGGTGATATAGGTGAACCGCAGATTGTTCCCATCAAAAATGACAATTTCATTCAAGCTGGCGGCCAGGATTTTCCCAAACCGGGCGTTGCTCGCTTCCAGGTGCAGGTTGTCGGCCTGCTTTTCGCCCAGTTTCCGGAACAGGGCCCGGTTGTGCTGGTGGAAGAAGTGGGATTCCTCGATCTCCCCCGGCACCGGCGGGAGGTTCGGCTTCCGCCCCAGCAAGGCCTGGACTTCCCGAACGATCCCTTCGGGCGGCAGGGGCTTGATGAGGAACCGGTCCGCCCCGAGGCTCAGGGCGAACTCCTCGTCGTTCCGTTCGGTGTAGGTGGCGGTGTAGAAGATGAAGGGGATGAGAGTCAAACGCGGATCCTGCTTCCAGGCTCGGCAAAGGGCGAAACCATCCATGACCGGCATGAGGATATCCGAAAGGATCAGATCGAAATCCTGGGCCATGGCCAGTTCCAGGGCCTCGGCGCCGTTGGCGGCCGAGGCGGTGGCATAGCCGTGGCCATGGAGGATCGCCTCCAGCAGATACCGGTTCATCGCATAATCGTCCACGATGAGGATCTTGGGCATTCAGGCCTTCCTTTTACGGCGCGGGAGTCGTTGAGTCGAGGATTGGGAAGGGGGAAGTCACTTTCCGGCGGGCACCATCATGATGGCGCGGAAGCGGCTCAAGCCATCGGCCTTGCCCCGGCCCCGGGGCAGGTGCAGCACGGCGATGATCTGGCCGTTGCTGCCGACGGCCCAGGCGGAGGTGGCACCGGGGTCCGAAGGCACCTTGGCGGTGCCGGTCTTGATCCACCAGACGTTCTCCTTGAAGTTGTAGCTCTTGAAGCTGAGCAGCAGCCGCTTGCACATGCGCAGGGTCTCGTCCTGGGCCGGATCCATCATCCAGCTCAGCATGGCTTCGGGGCTGGTGCGCAGCAGATCGCCATCCCCGACCCAGGGCGGATCGATGGGCGGCAGGTCCTCCCCATCCGGCATCCGGTTGCCCAGGAACGGGCTGAAGGCGTCCTCCAGCCGGGCCCGGGCCCCCCCGGCACCGTAATCCCGCAGCCACCACCGGACCGAGGCCCGGCCCCAGGCCAGGAACGCCAGGTTGCAGCTTTCCTGCAGGGCACCGGCCAGGTCGACCTTTCCGTGGCCCTTGGGCAGCCAGCAGTGGTAGCCCTCCCAACTGCCCGTGCAGTTGAACTGAACATTCATGGCGCCCCACTCCGAGCCCTCCAGCTTGATCCATACCAGCTTGGCCAGACTGCCCATGGGCGATTCCCTGGACACGTCCTCGCCGAACAGGTGGACCACCCCGTCGGGTCCGGCCAGGGCCAGGGACTCCCCGGGCAGCAGCGGCGCCACCAGGGCCTTGGGAACGGGGATCGGGGTCACGGGAACCGCTGCCCCCAGGGCGCAGCCGGACACCAGCAATAACGATTTAAGGATCGACATCAAAGGTCCCCAGAAGGGTTGGAGGGCTTCCGGGCAGTATAAGCCGATTCAGCCGCCACCGGTGCTCCCGATCCGTGCCCGGGTCCAGCACCACCTGCACCGTGACCGCGGCCGGTTCCTGCCAGGGATAGGTTTTCCACCGCACGGCATAGGTTCCCGCCGGGGGCGCCGGGTGGCTGTAGGCCATCCACTGGATCTTGCCGCCGGAGGGCGTGGCCTTCAGGTAGTCGCCCAGGGTGCCGTCAGGCTCCACCACCTGCAGTTCTCCGGTCGGGTAGAAATTCCCCGGGAAGTCACGCAGGACCGTGACCTGCAGCCGGCTCTGGCTGACGGACACCCACCAGCTGCAGGTGACCCGGGCCCCTGACTCCGGTTCGAGCAGCTCCAGGCGGTTCTCTCCGTCCTGGGATTCCACCCGGAAGCTCCGGGCGGCATTCACCTCGGCATATTCGGCCATGGGCTCGCCGTTGAACCAGATCTGGATGGTCCGCTGCCGCCATTGATTGGCCAGGCGCAGAGCCTCCTCCTGCTGTCGCTTCCGCCTGAGCTGCTCCGGAGTCTTTTCCTCGGCTGCCGGCGGCCGGTAGGCTTCGGCATCCGCATAGGGATCGTAGCGGCCCGCGGGCTCCCTGGGCGGCCTCGGGTCTCCGGGATCCACCAGTTTGAAGGTGATCTGCTGCCTGCGCTCGGACAACCAGCCACCCGGGGCCGAGGTCAGTTCCAGACGCCAGTGTTTGAGGTCCGGCACATAAGGCGTCCGGGCCGCCAGCCCTCCGGCCAGGAGCAGAAGCCAAACCGGGCCGGGGTTCATGGCTTGGCCCCCCTTTCCTTGACCGTGAGCTCCAACCCCGGGCACGTGGTCCACTGGCTTTCGTTGGACATGAGGTAGAGCTTGGCCGGGCGCAGGCGGTAGCTGCCGGCCATGCCGGCCCGCAGCAGGATCCGCACGGAGGGGTTCATCCAGGGACTCAGCCGCTGGAAGATGAAGCTCACCTTGTCCGGCCGGACCTCGATCCTCGGCTGGTCCGAGGCGGAGACCGCATCCCCCTGCGCCAAAAGCTTGCCCTCCAGCACCATCCCCTCCAGCTTCACGACCGGATCGAGCCCGGCCGGGATGGGCACCTCCAGGACCGCGTAGTCGGCGCTCTGGGCGCAGCGCAGGTCCAGCTCCATCCAGGCTTCCCCGCCCTGGACCAGGGTGCCGGTCCAGGCCTGGCGCACCCAGCCCCGCTTCGGGTCACCCGTCTGCTGGGGCGTCCGCAGGGCCCAGAGCCGGCGGGCGAGGCCCAGGCGCACAGCGCCGGAGCTTTCGCCGGCCATGGCCTTGGCGGCACTGCCGGACACCTGGTAGGCATAGGTCCACACCAGGATCCCCTGGCCCGAGGCCGAGAACGTCACCGGCCGGGGATCCGGCAGCGGCAAGAGGCCAGGGCGGGGATCCCGGGCGCCCCACTTGCGGTAGGCCAGCCGGTCCACCGAGGCGAAGTCCCAGCTCGGCCCCCCCTGGACCTGGGCCTGGAGGTTCAGGCTGGCCCAGCGCAGCGGCCGGACCGCCGCCAGGTACGGCAGCAGGCTCAGCGCCTGGGCGGTAGCCCAGGTGGAATACCAGCCGTAGCCCCGGTATTCCGTGGCCAGGAAGGCGGTGCCGGCGGGGATGAGGGGCGAGCCCGGCTTGGCCAGGCAGAGGGCCTTGAGCGCCATCACCGTGGGCACCACCTCCCCTCCGGCAAAGCCCCCAGGGTCCCCGGGGCCCTCCCAGTGGGCCAGACCGCCCCTCAGCACCGCCCGCGCCTCCAGCAGCGCCACCAGGGCGCCGGTCCTGGGGTGGCCCGCCTGGGCCGCGGCCAGGGCCGTCATCGCCGCCACATGGGCCCCGGCCCACTTGCCCTGGAGCACCTTGTCCGCGCTGCTGTCCAGCATCCCCGCCGCGGGCTCCCCGGCCAGCACCAGGGACAGCAGCAGGAAGGCCGCGTCGCCGGCGGGATCCTCGGACTGATGGGGAAATGCCTTGGGGTCAAAAGGCCGGTTGTTCCTGGCATCGGCCTGCTGAGCGGCGACCCGGAAGGCGTAAAGGGCGGCCTCGATCCCCCGCCGGAAGACCTTTTCATCCACCGGGTAGCCCAGGCGCTTCATGGTGGCGAAGCTCTGCAGGGCATAGCCGGTGGTGTGGGGATTGGCTTCCATGCCGAAGTCCTTGGGCGACCACCAGCCCCAACCCCCACTGGGCAGTTGGCAGGCATAGACCTGGAACACCCCATCGCGGATGTTGCGGTCCAGGTTGCTCAGCTGGGGCCAGTCCAGGGCCGGCATGAGCTTGCGTCGCACCAGGTCGGCCATGATGACATTGGGCATGAAGCTGGACAGGACCTGCTCCACGCAGCCGTAGGGGTAGCCGATGAGGTACGGCAGGGAGGGCGCCAGCAGGTGCTCCAGGCTGCCGATGGGGGTGAGCACCAGGGAGGCTTCCCCGACGGCGCCGGCCGGAGCCGGGACCGTCACGGTCCGGGCCGGTCCGTCCAGCACCAGGGCGCCCGAAACGCTGGCCGGGACCGCCGGGTCCTGCACCTGCACCTGCCTCCGTTCCGCATCCTGCAGCCCGCCCGCCGCCGCCCGGGCGGTCACCTCCAGCGGGCCGGTGCGGTCGGTACTCAGGGGCAGGCTCAGCCGGAATTCCCCCTGGTCGGCCAGGTCGAACCTGACCGGCGCACCCTCCAGCTTGCCGTTGGCCGCCTCCAGCGCCACCTGGCCCGCCAGCCGCCGACCGGAAAGGTTGCGCACCAGCGCAACCGCCCGGGCCTCGTCTCCCAGGGAAAGGATCCGGGGCAGGACCAGGCTCACCTGCAGCGGCTTGGACGCAGGCCGCGCGGCCCGGCCGACGCCGATCCTTGTCTCTGCGTCCAGGGCCGTGGCCGTGGCCCGCCAGGCGGTGAGATTGTCCGGCAGGGTGAATTCGGCGTGGCCGAGGCCATCGCCGCCCACCGCGATCATGGGCGTCCAGTAGGCGGTGTCCTTGAAGTTCTGCCGCAGCTTGGCGGCATCGTCCTCCTTGAATTCGCCCCGGCGGGTCTGGCGCAGGCTGGACACCGGCCGCTGGGTCCGGAGCACATCATAGAAGCTCCAGTCGCTGCTGCCGGCCCTCAGCACCCC
>Ga0302319_10004167_pt1 | contig 29887 bp, 20 predicted proteins | sample Bog_T0_2_FD_203319 | JGI IMG/M metagenome (GOLD analysis project Ga0302319, IMG submission 203319) | Peat permafrost microbial communities from Stordalen Mire near Abisko, Sweden - Bog_T0_2 | ecosystem: Environmental > Terrestrial > Soil > Wetlands > Peat | place: Sweden: Abisko, Stordalen Mire... | reverse complement strand
CTCCCTGCTGCACTAGATGACGCGCGGCCAGCTCGCTCATCTTGCCCGCGCCGACCAGAAAAACTGTGCGCCCTTGCAGCGATCCGAAGATTTTGCGAGCCAGTTCTACGGCCACCGAGGCGATGGAGACCGAATTTGAGCCGATCTCCGTCTCGGTGCGAATCCTTTTGGCGGCGGCAAACGTGCTTTGCAATAGATGTTCAAGCTGCCCGCCTACGGTGCCAGCGGCGTGCGCCACAGCAAAGGCCTCTTTGACCTGGCCAAGAATCTGCGGCTCGCCCACCACCATGGAGTCGAGGCTGGCGGCTACGCGGAAGAGATGCCGGACGGCCTCCTGGTCGCGGTGTTCGTAGAGGTGCGGAGCCAGCAGCGCAGGATCGAGGCCGAAATGCCGGTGCAGGAAACTGGTTACGTCAATGGCCGGCGACTCAACAGCAGACAGAATCTCCACGCGGTTGCAGGTGGAAACGATCATGCACTCAGCCACTCCGGGCACGGCTGCCAGGGCGCGGGTAGTCTCCGGCAGATCCTCGCGAGAGATAGCGATGCGCTCGCGCACCTCGATGGGCGCGGTCTTGTGATTGACGCCGATGAGGATCAGGGTCATGGGGCGCCAAACCTGTGAACGCGGCTAATCACATTGGCGGCGAGTACGGCAAGCATCACCAGAAAGACTGCGCCGGCAAGATAAACGGCCTTGCGGCCTCGGATTCCGGCGCTGCGACGAACAAAGAGCAACGTGACGTAAATGATCCACAAGATGAAGGAAGCAATCACCTTGGGGTCGAGGAAGTAGGCGCCACCCAGGGGGGAGGCTTGAGCGAGAACCGAGCCAATCACCAGCCCGACGGTCATGCAGGTAAAGCCAAATTCCAGCGTCGCGTGGGCGATGCGCTCCAACGTGTCGAGGGGCGGCAGCCAGTCCAGCGGGAGCCACCCTCTCTTCTCACCGGGCTTTTGCTTGTCTTTGAGGCGGCGTTCCTGGACGAGGTAAAGCACCGAGGACAGCAGACTGAAGCCGAGCGCTACAAAGGCCGCCTGCAGCGCGGCAATATGCACATACAGCCAACCGAGGCGCGCGCCTTGCGAGGGGAAATTGAAGCGCTCAGGGCCGAGTGAGGGCACTAGAATTATAAAGAAAGTGATCGGTAAGACGAAGATTCCCAAGGAGATGGCGTCGTAGAGCCACCAGACTGCAAAAAACACGCCGGCCATGGCAAAGCCCAGCAGCGATTCCACCTCGCGAGCGCCGACGGGCATCCAGCGATGGGCCTGGACGAGCATTTCAACGCACGAGACGAAATGGAAGAAGAAGGCCATGCCGGCCAGGTGGACGCAGGTCTTGCGCCAGCGCACAATGCCATAGAGCACGGCCGGGAATACAGCCACAGCCGCCGCCGCATAGAGGACAGCCGCAACTTGGAGCCAGAGAAGATACATTTCGATTCTCACCTTACTGGTGCAAGAAACAGTATACTGTGACGCAAATCACCAAGCGGGGCTCAGAAGCTAGTTTGGCACAGATGCAATACACACTCAGAGAATACGGCAGCAGGTGAGGGATCTTGAAGGCTTTTTCTCTGTTTTTTCTTGAATATGCTAATGGAGCAATAGCTTTCTTGCGTATATACTTTACGAACGTAAGCCTGCACGAAAGAAGGCATAGCATGTCCGATTCGGCCAAGGAAAAACACCTGGATCCTCTGGGATGGAAGATGCTCATCGAGCTGCAAAAGGACGCCCGCATCTCTTTTGCCGAACTGGGCCGCCGCGTGGGGCTCTCCACGCCAGCTGTGGCGCTGCGCGTTCGCCGCATGGAAGACGAAGGCATTATCCTCGCCTACCGTGCCGAAATCAGCCCTTCGCATGTGGGTTTGCCCATCACGGCTTTCATTCGCATGAGCATTGTGGGCGATGTGCTGCCCAGGCTGACCGCCCAGCTCCGTTCCATGACGGAGATTGTCGAGTGTTACCGCGGGACGGGTGTGGATTCGTTCATCATGAAGGTGAACGTCATCTCGGTCGAGCACCTGAACCACGTCATCGACTGCCTAACGCCCTTCGGAACCACCTCCACCTCGCTGGTGCTGGGGTCGGTTGTCGAGAAGAATCTGCTGGGACCGGAAAATCTTGATTGGCCGGCCAAATAAAAGGCTGATTCCTAGTTGCGAACCCCGGCCAGCAGCCCTTCAATCTCCGCTTTTTCGGCGGCAGTGAGCGGCAACAGCGGCGCGCGTGCGCGGCCTCCGTAGTAGCCGTTGAAGTCGCAGGCGTGCTTTACGCCACTAATGCCCAACTGGCCGACGACGCGCTGGCTGGGGCTGCTGATGCGCTCCTGCTTCTCTTTTGCCAGCGTCAGATCATGATCCTTCCAGGCAAAATAGACCTCCTGACAGGCCTGGGGAGCGCAGGCTGCAAAGCCGAGGATGGACCCGGATGCGCCGGTCTCAAGCGACTCCAGCAGCGTTCCGGCCGAACCGGTGAGCACCTGGAAGCCTACTTCTTTGGTTCGCGTCTTGAGAGGCGGAGCCGCCGATGCGGCCGCGCCGCCAGCCAGGTCGCCAATGGAGATCAGCGCCGTGCCGTTTCCGACTCTGGGCTTTAGCATTCGCCCGGTTACCGCCTCGAAGACAGGCGTCACGGTCACGGTGCGCCGTGGCGTGGCGTTGGTCTGCTCGACCAAGGCGCGAATTCGCTCGATACTGCCGCTGGAGTCCTTGATGCCGAGAATGTTAGGGTGCTGGGCCAATTCGGCGACCAGTTCAACGGGAATGTTGTAGGGCACGCAACGGGGAATGTTGTAGATCAGCACCGGCAGGGGCGAGCGGTCGGCCACGCTGCGAAAGTAGTGGAGCACAGCCGCAGGCGACATCAGACTGGCGTAATAAGTGGGAGTGCGGACCAAGACGACGTCATAGCGGAATTCGTCCGCGGCCTCCGCCAGCGCGACCGTAGCCTTCACGCTCTCGCGTCCGACGCCGGCGATAAGCACCTTTTCCGGCGCGGCAGCCTCAGCGGCTACGCGCAACACCTCGCGAGTCTCGGCGTCATCCAGTAGCGGAGCCTCACCATTGGTGCCCAGTAGCAGTATCCCGGAGAGCAGCGTGCGGGAGTAGCGGGCGATGTTGGCTTCGAGCTTGCGATAATAAACGCGCTCGTCAGAGTAAAACGGCGTGGGAACGGCGGCGTAGATGCCTTCTAGCAGCATGAATTCATTGTAATTGCATGATGCGAGAGGCAAAAATGTCTTCGAATCCAGTCAACTCGCTAACTCGCTATTCCAGTGAAGACGAAGCTAACTTGCTGTATTTGAACCAGAAACAAACAGTATTATTCACTTTATAAAAGTTGAGTCGGAACGTTATTTCATCGAGGATCGAGCCCGTCAAGAATTCTCGCCCGTTTTGCAGAAAATAATTCTTTCATGGCGCATCATAGCAGTAAAAGGGCGAGTGGAAGAGCCAGATTCCGCCGCCGGAGTACGAACCATGAAAAACATCACCGTATCCGTCTGCGACGAAGTCTATCTTGAAGCGCAGATTAGTACAGCCCGGCTCGGAACCTCGGTCTCCGCGCTAGTAAAGGAATTACTCGAATCCATGCCCGAAAACCCGCACTTTCCCCCGGAACTTCCGGAAAGCCCTGGACCCCCTCCCCCTATTTACTGTGAAACTGTGAAACTGTGAAGCCCCAAAGACTGGCAGATCTCCCAGCACAGGTCTCAGCCAACAGTCACAGCGTGCAGTTGTTGAAGGGCATAGACAGTAGTCTGCCGCTGTTGCATGGCACTGATGCCCTCGGCGGCGGCCTGCGCGGCGGCTATGGTGGTAATGGTGGGAATGCGCGCCAGCACCGCCGCCCGGCGGATAGCCTTCTCGTCAAAGAATGTTTCCTGGCCGCGCGGGGTGTTGATGATGAGCTGGATGCGGTCGCCCTTGATCAGGTCGACGATGTTGGGCCGGCCCTCATTGACCTTGAAGACGCGCTCGACCGCGAGACCAGATTTCTCCAGCACGTCAGCCGTGCCCTGGGTAGCGACGATCCTGAAGCCCATTTGAACGTAGCGGCGGGCCAGCTCGATGACTGCCTGCTTGTCGGGATCATTGACGCTGAAAAATACCGTGCCGCCCGTGGGCAGAACCTGCCCAGCCGCAAGCTGCGCCTTGGCAAAGGCCTCGCCAAAGGTAGCGGCTACGCCCATCACCTCGCCGGTAGAACGCATCTCCGGGCTCAGCACCATATCCGCTCCGGCAAATTTGCTCCAGGGAAAAACTGGTGATTTCACATAGAAATGTGTTCCTGTTTCGAGGTCCCTGCCTGAAGCAAGCTGGGTGGGGAGCAACTCGCGCAGCTTGCGGCCGGTCATCAGCCGCGCGGCAATCTTGGCCAGCGGAATTCCGGTGGCCTTGGAGACGTAAGGTACAGTGCGCGAGGCGCGCGGGTTCACTTCGATGACGTAGACGTGGTCCTGTCCCTGGGTGTCGCGCTGAATGGCGAATTGCAAATTGACCAGGCCTACGACTTTGAGCGCGAGAGCCAGCTTGCGCGTATATGCGCGTAGAACCTCCTGCGTTTCTTCGCGGATGTCCACGGCAGGCAGCACGCAGGACGAATCGCCGGAGTGGATGCCGGCCTCTTCGATGTGCTGCATGATGCCGGCAATGATCACGTCCTGAGAGTCGCATAGCGCGTCCACGTCGACTTCGATGGCGTTTTCCAGAAAGTGATCGACCAGTACCGGCCGCTCCTGCGAATATTCCACCGCCTCGCGCATGTAGCGCGTCACAGCCTCGGCGTCGTAGGCGATGACCATTGCGCGTCCGCCGAGCACGTAACTGGGCCGCACCAGAACAGGGTAGCCGATGCGCTCGCCGATGGCCAGAGCTTCTTCCACGCTGGTAGCCGTGCCGCCCGCGGGTTGCGGAATCTTCAGTTCGTCAAGCATCTTGCCGAAGCGCTTGCGGTCTTCGGCCAGATCAATAGACTCGGGCGAGGTGCCGATGATAGGCACGCCGGCCGTGCGCAGCCGCTGCGCCAGGTTGAGCGGCGTCTGCCCGCCAAACTGGACAATCATGCCAATCTCCGCGCCGGATTGCGACTCGTGATTGTAAATTGCCAGCACGTCTTCCAGCGTCAACGGTTCAAAGTAGAGCCGGTCGCTGGTGTCGTAATCAGTGGAGACGGTCTCCGGATTGCAGTTAACCATGATGGTCTCGTATCCGTCTTCCTTGAGCGCGAAGGCCGCGTGGCAACAGCAGTAATCGAACTCGATGTCCTGGCCGATTCTGTTGGGTCCAGACCCGAGAATGATGATCTTGGGCTTCTGGGTCGGCGGCGCCTCGTCCTCTTCGTCGTAGGTCGAGTAGAGATAGGGCGTCATGGATTCGAACTCGGCAGCGCAAGTGTCAACGAGTTTGAAAACAGGCTTGATGCCTTTGCTTTCACGCAGTTCCCTCACCTGCTGCGTGCCGGCATGGCCTTCCAGCATCCACTCAGTCGCGATGCGCTCGTCGCTCAAGCCGAGGCGCTTGAGCTGGCGCAGTTGCTCCGCGCCGATTGTCTCCGGTGTGGTTTGCGCGATCGCCATTTGCGCTAACGTAATCTCGCGCATCTGATGCAAGAACCAGGGATCGATTGTGGTGAGCCGCGCCACCTCGCGCACGCTCATGCCGCGCTCGAAGGCAAAACGAATGTAGCTCAATCGCTCCGGCCGCGGAGTGACCAACATCTGCGTCAGCCGCCGCGGCTCCAGTACTTCCGCGCCGGTCTTCTTGCCGGTTTCCAGCGCGCGCCATGCCTTCATCAGCGCTTCCTTGAAGGTGCGGCCTATGCACATCACCTCGCCCACCGACTTCATCTGCGGGCCCAGCGTCTCGTCAGAGCCGGGAAACTTTTCAAACTGCCACTTGGGAATCTTGACGACGACGTAGTCAATCGTCGGCTCGAAACAGGCCGGCGTCTTGCGCGTAATGTCGTTTGGAATCTCGTCCAGCGTGTAACCGACAGCTAGCTTGGCGGCAATCTTGGCGATGGGAAAGCCCGTCGCCTTCGAAGCCAAGGCCGAAGAGCGCGAGACGCGCGGATTCATCTCGATCACCGTCATGCGGCCATCGACAGGATTGACGGCGAATTGAACATTAGACCCGCCGGTCTCGACGCCGATCTCGCGCATCACGGCGATGGCCGCGTCGCGCATCTTCTGATACTCGCGGTCGGTAAGCGTTTGCGCCGGAGCCACGGTGATGGAGTCGCCGGTATGCACGCCCATGGGATCGAAGTTTTCTATCGAACAAATAATGATGACGTTGTCGGCGAGGTCGCGCATCACCTCCAGTTCGTACTCCTTCCAGCCGAGCACGCTCTCTTCGATGAGGCACTCGTGCACCGGCGAAAGGTCCAACCCGCGCGCCAAAATCTCCATCAGCTCTTCGCGGTTGTAGGCGATTCCGCCGCCAGTGCCACCGAGCGTGAAGCTGGGGCGAATCAGCACCGGGAAGCCGAGCTTGCCGGCAAACTCCAGGCCGTCGCGCAGGTTATTCACCAAGGCCGACTTGGAAACTTCCAGGCCGATGCGCAGCATAGCGTCTTTGAAAAGCAGACGGTCCTCGGCCTTCTTGATGGCTTCGAGCTTGGCGCCGATCAACTCGACGTTGTAGCGGTCGAGGATGCCCGCGTCGGCGAGGTCGACGGCCAGATTGAGCGCCGTCTGTCCGCCGACGGTTGGCAGCAGGGCGAACTTTCCTGCCGGCTTCCCGTCGCGGCCTGCGGCGAGCATCTCCGCTTCAATGCGGATGATCTCCTCGACGTACTCGCGAGTGAGCGGCTCGATGTAAGTGCGGTCGGCGAGGTCGGGATCGGTCATGATGGTGGCCGGGTTGGAGTTCACCAGCACCACCTCGTAGCCCTCCTGCTTGAGAGCCTTGCAGGCCTGTGTGCCAGAGTAGTCGAACTCCGCCGACTGCCCGATCACGATGGGACCCGAGCCGATTACCAAAATCTTCTGTATGTCATCTCTGCGTGGCATGGTCTAGTTAGAAGCTCCTGTAATTGCCATGGCTCGCGCTTTGAGCGAGGTTAAGAAATTTTCAAAACAAAGTTCAGTCGATGGCTGACGATAGCTTCCATCTTCCACAGAGGCTTGGTTGGAAAGCAGAAGGGCCGCACTGTCATATAGTCGTTCCCTTACTAGCTTCGTCATCAGAATCTCGTACCGCTTGGCATAAGAAGCCTCGCGAAACTCGGGAAATACTGGGAAATGGGGTTCTTTTACGCCAACTGGGTTCAAAGATCGTGCAACTTCTTCAAGCACCATCACATACCCCAACCATGGACGCTGCGAGAGAGTAAATGCCCCTTCACGGTATGCCGTCCAAATATCCGTTGCACTTCCTAAGACTTCTTCCGTGCGATTATTGAAGTTATTTCCAAATGAACCTACCTGCGACTTGAATTCCATTGCGGCAATCAATTGACCCTTTACGACAACCAACAAGTCCCACTTCTTCTCCGCCCGGAACCAGCCTGGAAGCTCGACCGCCCGGTTGCAGAAAATGCTTGACTGCTCAATTCCGCAATCGACAAGGAAATCCCGGACTACCTCGACAAATCCATCCATCTGCTTTCCGCCCGTGACCGCAGTTCGGTTTCCGGCATCCCGCGCTCCAGACTTAGCTCCCTGACGCAATGATTGATTTCCACGAGTCGACCAGAACTGTTTGACGGCACTCCGGAGGAGCTCTTCCCAACGGGTATCCAAGCTCATGGCTCCTCCACTTCCGTCACTTTCGGCCGCCAAAAGAGGCCGCCGGTCTCGCGGTTGAAGCGGGTAACGGACATCTTGTGATACTTAGCGCTGATTTCAAAACCAATACTGTTTCGTCCGTTTCGAGCTGCAGCAATGGAGTTGGTTCCCGAGCCAGAGAAAGGATCGACCACCACATCACCGACAAAACTAAACATTCGGATCAGCCGCTCGGCCAGTTCGACCGGATACGGAGCGGGATGATCTTTCGTCGAAGCTCCCGTAAGACCGTTCCAAATCTGCTGAAACCAACTCTGGTAATTCTCCGCGCTGATGACTGAGAGCAGACGCTTGGCAGAAGTCGGCTTGCGATAGCCCCCAGGCTTTCGGAACATCAGGATATACTCCACATCATTTTTGATGACGGAGTTTGGTTCATATGGCTTGCCGAGGAAGCCTCCGCCACCAGATACCTCATATGCGGCGTTGGCAATCTTGTGCCAGATAATCGGAGCCAGATTATCGAAGCCGATCTTGCGGCACAACTCCTGAATGGACGCATGGAGAGGCACTACTGTGTGGCGGCCATCGTTCTGTTTTCTAGACAGACAAACGTCGCCCACCACACAGATCAACCGCCCGCCGGGAACTAACAAGTCGAAGCAGCGCCGCCACACACGGCCCAACTCTGCAAGAAACTCATCGTAGCCATTCACATGGCCAAGCTGCCCCTCGGCATCGTCGTACTTCTTCAGTGTCCAGTACGGCGGAGAAGTCAGAACCAGATGTGCGCTTTCCGGAAGGAGAGAGCGCATTTCGCGTGCGTCTCCATGCACTAGATAGTGGCTGGTTGGAATGCGCAGTAGTACCTGCTCCAATAGTTTCATTGCGGCGGGGTTGCGAGCCAACCGCGGAATCTCAGTCTGTTCAATTGACTCAAATTGAAGCTGTCCTCGCAGAAATGATGAGAGGTCCAGTTCCGGGATGATGATCTCTCCCGGTTCCGGTTCTTCCCTTCTGGCTGCAAGTCCGCTCATGATTTCCACTCCTCCATCATGCGACTGAAGTCGCGGAAGAGGTAGTTGGAGTCGTGCGGGCCGGGAGCCGCTTCGGGGTGGTACTGCACACTGAACAATGGCAGTGTGCGGTGGCGCAGGCCTTCGAGGGTCTGGTCGTTCAGGTCCACGTGGGTCAGCTCGACTTCGTTGGCGTTGATCGAGTCGGGATCGACGGCGAAGTTGTGGTTGTGGGCGGTAATCTCCACCTTGCCGGTGATCTTGTTCTGCACCGGGTGGTTGCCGCCGTGGTGGCCGAACTTGAGCTTGTATGTCTTGCCGCCCAGAGCAATGCCGGTGAGTTGGTGGCCCAAACAAATTCCAAAAACCGGCACACGGCCCATAAATTTGCGAATGGCGCGGACGGCATAATCGACCGGCTCGGGGTCGCCGGGGCCGTTAGAGAGGAAGACCCCGTCGGGTTTCAGGTCGAAGACATCCTCTGCGCTAGTCTCGGCGGGAACCACCGTCACCCGGCAGCCCTCGCGCACCAACATGCGCAGAATGTTGAGTTTGATGCCGAAATCATAAGCCACCACATGAAGGGCGCTCCGCGCTTCTACATTATGGACGAGAGCTGTGGGAAGTAGAGGCTCGCCCGTCTGGTTGCGGCTGTCAGCAGAGTCGAAGGTGTAGACCGACTTTGTGGAAACGACACGCGCCAGGTCGGTTCCGTCCATCTTGCGGATGGCGCGGGCTTTCGCCACAAGAACGTCTGTGTCGGTTTCCGTCGTCGAAATCACGCCGCGCATCACGCCGTAGGTGCGCAGGTGGCGGACCAGGGCGCGAGTGTCGATCTCGGCCAACACGGGAACGGAATAGCGCTCCATGTACTCGTCGGTGACCTGTTCGGAGCGCCAGTTGGAGCTGACAGGCGAAAACTCGCGGACGATCAGACCCTCAATATAGGGCCGGGCCGACTCGTTATCCGCCTGGTTGGTGCCGTAGTTGCCGATCTGTGGGTTGGTGAGGACGACGATCTGGCCGGCATAGGAGGGGTCGGTAAAAATTTCCTGGTATCCGGTAAGCGATGTATTAAAAACGACTTCGCCCCCGCATTCGCCAGGTGCGCCATAGCCGTGACCGCGAAAGATGCGCCCGTCTTCGAGCGCTAGGATTGCCTGCATCGCCTCTCCGAGGGGTTAAATTCAACTGATTCTAACAGGGTTTGCGGTGAATATGGTGGCAGAATTAGGACGGTTTCGGCAAACTATCGCACTGTGCCCACATCGCTTGCCGGCCACAGGACGAAAACCGCCTTTCCGTAGATGAACGAACGCTCGACAGGGCCGAATGTACGGCTATCGGAGGAGATGCAGCGATGGTCGCCCATCATGAAGTAGCTTTCTGCGGGGACGACGATCTCCGGATAGGAGACGCTGTCACGATACTCCTCCGGGACATAATCCTCAGACTGCGGCTGCCCATTAATCCAAACCATGCCGTGGTCGATGCGCAGACGGTCGCCGGGAAGGGCAATGACGCGCTTAATGTAGCTCTTTTCCGGGTCGCGCGGATAGTGAAAGACCACCACGTCGCCGCGCTCGATGGCCGTGAAGCGATAGACAAACTTATTGATGAAGAGCCGGTCCTGGTCATCCAGCCTAGGCAACATGCTGGTGCCTTCCACGCGCACCGGCTGGTAAAGAAAAACAACGATGAGGACGGCAATGACGACGGAAATGAGTATGTCGCGCATCCAGAGCTGAAGGCCACCGGCTTTACGGAGTGGCGTGGACTCTGGGGCCGGAGGAGCCGGGTTCAACTCAGTCCCAGGCGCGGCAACTTGATCGGGATTGGGATAGTTCTGGGGAAGCGCTTCCATCGGCTCCTTCTCGTCTAGATTCAATGATATACAAGTGCATACCGGTGAAATCAAGAATGAACGCACCGGAATCTGTCTGCTTAGAGTGTAATCGTTCTCCGTGCGCAGGACTATAGGTAAAAAACGTATATTGCACGGGCGAATCTTGTCGGGAAGCCAGGCCAGCTACCCCGCTTCCGTCCCGCCGCGATACTCTTAAACAAGCGTGATCAGAGAAGATCAACAACCCGCTGCTCCGCAGCCCTCTCCTTTGGACAAGATTCCCACCGACCTGACGCCGTTCATGCGGCAGTGGACGGCGGCCAAGCGGGAAAATCCGGATGCGCTGCTGTTTTTCCGCATGGGAGATTTTTACGAGCTTTTCTACGACGATGCGGTGACGGTGAGCCGGGAGTTGCAACTGACGCTGACGGCGCGCGACCGGGAGCGGAACCAGCCGATGTGCGGGGTTCCGTATCACGCCGTGGAGAGCTACTTGATGCGGCTGCTGCGCAAGGGCTACCGTGTCGCCCTCTGCGATCAGATGGAGGACCCCAAGCTGACGAAAAAGATCGTCCGGCGCGAGGTGACGCGTGTGCTATCGCCGGGTACGGCACTTGACGCCGGGTTGGGGCAGGAGCAGAACAATTTCCTGGCGGCGTACTTCGAGGTTGGGAGCAAGCAGGAGTCCAAAGGCCGGACCGAGGCGGTGTGCGCAGTAGCGTTGTTGGACGTTTCTACGGGCGAGTTTCGCACAGCGGAGTTTCAGGGCCCCGCAGCACGTCAGCAGGCGGTGGACGAGATTATGAAGGCCGGGTCGAGCGAGGTGCTGGTGGCCGCAAGCACTGAGTTGCCGGCGCAACTGGAGCGGATTCCGGCACGGACGCGCGTCGAGGACTGGGTTTGGACGCGGGAGTTTGCCGTGCCGCTGGTGGAGCGGCAATTGAATGTGCGTTCGCTGGAGGGGTTTGGGCTCACTGGGCACCCGGCAGCGGCGATTGCGGCTGGAGCGGTGCTGCACTATGTGCGTACGACGCAGAAGAACGAGGCGCTGCACATCGACAGCCTGAAGTTTGAGGAGCACTCGACGTCGCTGGAGCTGGACCAGGTGACGGTGCGAAATCTCGAATTAGTGGAGCCGCTATTTGCCGGGCAGGACACGCGGGCAACGCTTTTTCACACTTTGGATGCGTGCCAGACGCCGATGGGCAAGCGGTTGCTGCGAGCTACGATTCTGCGGCCGCTGGTAGACGCCGAAACCCTGGAGGCGCGCTATGAGGCGGTTGCCGAGGCGCATGGGGACCTGGTCAAGCGCGAGGAGATTCGGCGCGCATTTTCAGGGCTTTTAGATTTGGAGCGGCTGCTGGCGCGGCTAAGTTTGGATTCGGCAGGAGCGCGCGACGTAAGGGCTCTGGCCGCGAGTTCTAGCCGGTTGCCGGGGCTGAAGAAAGCGCTCGACGCGATGCAGTCAGCCCGCTGGCGGGAACTGGCGGAGCGGCTGGATACGCTCGAAGACGTAACGGCGAGGATTCAGGCGACGCTGGTCGAGGAGCCTCCGCTGACGCTGGTCGATGGCGGGGCGATTGCCGCCGGTGTGGACGCGGAGCTGGATGAACTGCGGGCAATTTCAAAAACCGGCAAGCAGCAGATCGCGGCAATCGAGGAGCGTGAGCGGCAGCGGACCGGGATAGGTTCGCTGAAGGTGCGCTATAACTCGGTTTTCGGCTATTACATCGAGATTACAAAAGCGAACATGGCCCTGGCGCCGGCCGATTATGAGCGCAAACAAACTCTGGTGAATGCGGAGCGGTTTACGATGCCCGAGTTAAAGGAATATGAGCGCAAGATTCTCTCCGCGCATGAGCGGTGCATCGAGATTGAGAAGCGGATCTTTGCCGAGCTGCGAAAGACAGTGCTGGAAGCGGCGGGGCGCATCAAGCGGACATCAGCGGCTGTGGCAGAGGCGGATTTGCTGGCCTGCTTTGCGCATCTGGCCACAGTACGCAGATATGTGCGACCCATAATTTCTGATGAACAGGTGATCGAGGCGGTCGCAGCGCGCCATCCGGTCATCGAACAGTGGATGGAGGAGACGCGCGATGGCAGGTTCATTCCCAACGACATCTATCTGAATGCATCGGGTGACGGACCCAGCTTGCTGCTAATCACCGGCCCTAACATGGGTGGCAAGAGCACTTATCTGCGCCAGGCAGCGATGCTGATCCTGCTTGCACAGATGGGCAGCTTTGCGCCGGCGGAAAGCTTGCGCTATGGACTGGTGGACCGGATTTACACACGCATCGGAGCCAGCGACAACGTGGCGCGGGGTCGATCTACGTTTATGGTGGAGATGACGGAAACGGCGACGATTCTGAATACGGCGACCAGCAAATCGCTGATCCTTCTGGACGAGATGGGGCGCGGAACGGCCACCTTTGACGGGCTTTCTCTGGCTTGGGCGACGGTCGAGTTCCTCCATGCGGAGACCCGCGCGCGGACGCTCTTTGCCACGCACTATCACGAGTTAACCATGCTGGCTGAGAAGTTGCCGCGCGTCAAGAATCTGCGTGTTGGTGTGAAAGAAGGCGCGGACGGGATTGTCTTTCTGCATAACATTGAGCCGGGCGCGGCGAGCAAGAGTTATGGCATTGAAGTGGCGCGGCTGGCGGGGCTGCCAACAGCGGTGATTGAGCGGGCCAGGCACCTGCTGCGTCAGCATGAGAAGCAGGAGCGGCAAAGCGTGCAAGTCGAGACGCAGGTTGATCCTGTACAGTTGACGATCTTCACGCCACTCTCGCAGCGAATCGTGGACCGGATTGAGGCGGCAGACGTGAACCAGCTGACGCCGTTGCAGGCGCTGAATCTGCTGGAAGAACTTCAGCAGGAGTTAAAGGAAACGAAGGAATAGGGAGCGTAGGCTGAAATGAACGCAAAGCCAATGACGGTGGCCGGCATCATGAGCGGAACCTCGGCCGATGGAATCGACGTGGCCGTGGTGCGGATTGCGCCGGGGAAACTGCGGCCTGGGCTGAAGCTGCTGGCGCATGAGGGATTCGCGTTCCCTGCCCCATTGCGGCGCGCGGTGCTGGCTGCGATGAACGCAGATGCAATCTCGACTGCGGAGCTGGCGCGACTTAATTGGCGGCTTGGCGTGGCTTACGCCGAGGCGGTCAGCACGACGCTGAAACGGCACGCTGTAAATCTCGATCTGATTGGTTGCCACGGACAGACGCTCTATCATCAGCCGTGCGCAGAGAGCTACGCCGGACGGCGCTTCGGCTGCACATGGCAGTTGGGCGAGGCAGCGGTGATTGCCGCCTCGGCTGGAGTTCCGGTGGTTTCGAATTTCCGGCCCGCCGACATGCTGGCCGGGGGGCAGGGAGCGCCGCTGGTTCCGCTACTGGATTATGTGCTCTTTGCCGACCGCAATCGTGGGCGCGTACTGCAGAATATCGGCGGCATTGCTAACCTGACCGCGATACCCCCAAGGGCCAAGCCCGATGCGGTGATAGCCTTCGACACCGGCCCTGGAAACATGGTGATCGATGCGCTGGTGCAAGAACTCTTCGGCAAACGCTTCGACCGCAACGGGGGCTTTGCCGCGCGTGGCCTGGTGCTGGCGCCGGTGTTGGCCGAGTCGCTGGGCAACCCTTACTTCAAGCTGAAACCGCCGCGCACCACGGGACGGGAGCAATTTGGACGCGAGTATGCGGCAAAGTTTCTGGCCGCCTGCCAAAGGCACAGCAATCGGCCCGAGGACGCGCTGGCGACGGCGACCGCGTTAACTGCCGAGACGATTGCGCGGAGCTACAAAACATTTGCCCGGCGCGGGATGAGAGGCTGCGAAGTGGATTACATTGTCTCCGGCGGCGGGGCGCGCAATGCGACGCTGATGGCTATGCTTGAAGCAAGGCTGGAGCCGATGGGCTGCGAGCTGGCCGTCAGCGAGGACTTCGGCCTGCCAGCTGAAGCCAAGGAGGCCGCGGCCTTCGCACTGCTGGCTTGGCAGACGTGGCATCACCTGCCGGGGAATGTACCTCGGGCAACTGGCGCCGCACGGCCAGCGATCCTGGGGCAGATCACGTATGCGTAGCTTGCGAGCACTATCCGGCCTGCAGCTTTCCTTCATTGATTCGGAATAATGTTATTGACAACATTGAAAGGAATGATGGGACATCTCTCATATTCCTGAAATGTCCGTAATTTCATGAAATTTGCAGTGTCACAGCAATCACCACACTATAAGACGGTTTTCTCAACCTTTTGGCGGCCTGACTCGTCTACTAAAACAGAGTATGCCATTCCAGACGACGTATTGCTTTTGCTGGCGGAGTGATGATGAAAAGCGAGATGAAGAAACGGTTTCCTTTATTGATAGCGCAGGCGGCAGTATGCGTAGCACTGCTGGCCGTTGCGGTTGTGGCCAGCGCACAGGCGCCCAAGCCATTCCGGGGCACGATCACCGCCATCAGCGGCAATACGCTTACGGTGAAGACTGATGCGGACGGGGTTCAGCAGGTGAATGTGCCTGCCACGGCGACGCTCAAGCGAGTCGCTCCTGGACAAACGGATCTGAAATCCGCAGAGACGATTCCGCTTACTGATTTGGCTGCGGGAGATCGCGTGTTTGTGACGCCCGATCCGAATGCAACCGATGCCACAGTGCAGGCACTTCGGATTATCGCCATCAAGCAATCCGATTTGGCGCGGAAGCGGGAGAAGGATCTCCAGGACTGGCAACTGCGCGGCGTGGGCGGACTGGTGAAGAGCGTCGATGCTGCGGCGGGTGTGATTGTGTTGAGCAGCGGTTCTGGAGCCACTACCAAAACCATCACCGTGCACACCACCAAGGCGACGACACTCAAGCGCTACGCTCCGGCCTCGGCGCGCATTGATGCGGCGTTGCCGGCGCCGATTGATGCGATTCACGCGGGCGACCAGTTACAGGCGCGCGGTACAAAGAATGCGGACGGTACGGAGATTTCAGCCGAAGAAGTTGTCTCGGGCAGCTTCCGCTACATCTCTGGAACCATTGTGTCGCTGGATGCGGCAAGTTCGACGCTGGTGGTCAAGGACCTGGCAACCAAGAAGCCAGTCACGGTTCTCATTGCAGCGGATGCGCAGATGAAGCGTTTGCCGGATCGCGTGGCACAGATGTTAGCGGCCCGATTCAAAGGGACGGCGACTGCGGGCGGCACCGGCGCAGACCTGCAGCAGATGCTCAACCGCCTGCCGCCGATCCCGTTCACCGATTTGAAGAAGGGCGACGCGGTGATGCTGGTTGCCACCGATGGGACAACGCAGGTTACGGCCATCACGCTGCTGGCGGGCGTCGAGCCTCTTCTTGAATCTCCCGCAGCCAGCAAGAATCTGCTCTCCAACTGGAGCATGAGTTCCGGCTCACCGGACGTTGCCCAGTAGACACACACAGTATACGCGTAAACAAGCGAGGAATTCGTGACTCTAAAAATGCAATACCGCACTCATTTTGTATTATCACTGGCATTGTGCATAGCCGGAGCACTAGCGGCGCAGACGCAAGCTCCCACCGTGCCCGTTACGGCTCCCGTTATCACTACGGCCAGTTCCACGCCGGCAACTCCAGCTACTACGGCCACAGTACGCGGACACATCGCCGACCCGTCGGGCGCGCTCATTCCAGGCGCATCGATCACCATTACAACGCCGGCTGGGAAGGCCGTGGCCAAGACGACGGCGGACGCGAGTGGCCTATATGTGGTGAACGGCCTGGCTCCCGGCAGCTATATCGTGCAAGCCAACGTGGCAGGCTTCGCTCCTTTTGTATCTCCTGCCATACCACTTGTGGCCGGGCAGATGAAGCACGTGGTCATATCCATGGCCATGGTGGTCGAGCAGCAAAGCGTGGTAGTTACCGATGACACGCCCTCGGTCAACGTAGAGGCTGGCGAAAACAGCAACTCCATCGTTCTCAAGGACAAGGATCTGGACGCGCTTTCGGACGATCCTGATGAGCTTTCGAACGAATTGACGGCGCTGGCCGGACCTTCGGCGGGACCGAATGGCGGACAGATTTATATCGACGGCTTCACCGGCGGAACCCTTCCACCCAAATCGGCCATCCGCGAGATTCGCATCAACCGCAATCCTTTCTCCGCCGAATTCGACCACATCGGCTACGGGCGAATCGAGATACTGACCAAGCCTGGCAGCGACACATTGCACGGACGGGCTTTTGTAATGGGAAACGACAATGATTTCAATACCGGTAACCCGTTTGTATCCTCGATTCCTGATTATCACAGCATCCAGTACAACGGCACCATCGGCGGATCGCTCGGCAAGAAGGCCTCGTTTTCGCTTAGCGTGGAAGGACGCAATATTCAGGACGCGAATATCTATACCGCCAGAACCGCGGTTCTGAATACGAACACCGGCCTCTACTCCATTCCCACTGACTCCAACGGCAACATCATCCCCCAGACAGGTTCTGTCTTTAGTCCATCCACTCGCATTGAGGTTTCGCCGCGAATCGACTTGCAGTTGGGACAGAAGAACACGCTGACGCTGCGCTATCAGTATGAGCGCGGTACTTCGAGCGGCAGTCTTGGCTCGACGATCTCCTTGCCTACACAGGCCACCTCAGGAACTTCCTCGGAGAGCGCCATTCAGTTGACGGATTCGCAGATCATCAACGAACACATGGTCAACGAGACCCACTTTCAATATAGGCGCGCTTTCTCAACCACAACGCCGGTCAGCACAGCGCCAAGCGTTGGAGTGTCGGGGGATTTCACGGGCGGCGGTTCCAACGGACAAATCAACAATGATCATTCAGATCACCTGGAACTGCAAAACATGACCACAATGTCGGCTGGCGCTCACGCCATTAAATTCGGCGCTTGGTTGCGCGACAACCGCGACGCCAGCTTTTCGAACGGGAATTCCAACGGCAGCTTCACCTTCCCTTCGTTGCAAGCTTATGAGGACACGCTGAATGGGCTTATCAATAAGGAATCTTTTGCGACCATTCAAGCCAATTGCTCGGCGACGCAAACCGGCGGTTGCCTGCCCAACAATCTGACATACACCACCGGCAAAGAGGCATTCTTAGGCAACATATTCGATGCGGCGCTCTACTTCCAGGACGACTGGACTTTCAATCGATTTCTCACGCTCTCAGGCGGCCTCCGCTGGGAGACGCAAAATCACACTGCCGATCACGGCGATTGGGCTCCACGCGTTGCTTTTGCCTATGCGTTGGATGGCCACAAGGACAAGAAGCAGGCCAAGACAGTGGTGCGCGGCGGTTATGGCTACTTTTATGACCGCTTCCAAGTCTCTAACCTGATGTCGCTCGAACGCTTCAACACCAGCAGTAACAGCCAGAAACAGGTTAACATCACCAGCCCAACCTGTTTCAATGCAAGCAGCCTGAGCAACATCAGCGGAGGCCTGACCTCGTGTGGCACGGGAACCGCCTCCACGCCGGAAACCTACCAGATTGATCCTAGCTATCGCGCACCCTACATGGAGCAGCTTGGAACCAGCCTGGAGCGCCAGTTGACCAAAACCACAACGCTCACGGCCACCTACCTGCATTCGTATGGGGTTCACCAGATGACCACGCGCGATTCGAATGCCTATCTGCCTGGCGACTACATTTATAATGGCAGTGGTACGCCACCAACGATACTCGCGCCGCGGCCTAATTCGAATCTGGGCATCGTCAAAGAGTTCTTCCCCGAGGCAACCTTCAAGCAGAATCAGTTAATCGTGAACGTCAATGCACGCTTTACTCCAAAGTTCAGCGTGATGGGGTTCTACAACCTGACCTACGCCAACGCGAACACTGGAACTACTTCCAACTCCTACAACCTGAAACAGGACTACGGTCGCGCCGGTTTTGTCTCGCGCAATATGGTTTTTCTCATGGGTAATTACACTGGCCCCTGGGGTATCGTCTTCAACCCTTTCCTGATTGCCCAATCCGGCAGGCCCTTCAATATCACCACCAACAACGACCTGACCGGAGACGCATTTTTCAACGACCGGCCGTCCTATGCAAGCGCTTCGTCGATTGCCAGAAATGTGGTTCAAACCAGTTTCGGCGCTCTTGACACCGTTCCACAATCCGGCGAGAGCATCATTCCGATCAACCTGGGGAACGGACCGGCCGCTGTGGCCGTGAACCTGCGCATCAGCCGCTCCATCGGCCTCGGGCCAAAGCTAGCAACTGCGGCAAACCAGAATAGCGCCGGTGGACCGCCTCCAGGCGGAGGACCCGGCGGCGGTGGGCGCGGCGGTCCCGGTGGTGGTCCGGGCGGCGGATTTGGTCCAGGTGGATTTGGAGGTGGTGGCGGAGGCCGCGGCGGCCCCGGAGGTCCCGGCGGCGCCAGCACAGGCCACAAATACTCGCTCAACTTCAGTGTGCAAGCACTCAACCTCTTCAACGATATTGACTACGGACAACCGTCAGGAAGCCTGATCCCAACCTTCAATTCCACCACGGGGCTGTATGGCCCTGGTAGCCAGTTTGATAAATCAACCAGCCTGGCGCGCGGCATCTTCTCGTCGCCTACAAGCTCTGCTGCACGGCGCATCTTCTTCCAGGCAGCATTCTCCTTCTGATCCGGGGAGAGAAATCAACAACAAGAAGGCCGGAGCTTGAAGCTTCGGCCTTCTTGTACATCCACGATTGATTTACTATCTTGCTGTCACTGCGGCGGGCTGGTTATCGGCGGCAAATGCGTCAGTCAGAGAAATAACTTTCATTTGCGCCTTCAGTGCTTCGAGGGAAGCTGTGCTGGAGACCTTAATCTCCGCCGTCTCGCCCGGCAGTAGGTCAAAATAGTTATCGGAGATCTGCACGTCGAGATTGCCAAACGAAAGATAAACGCTGCGCGCCAGCATCGGGGATGTAATGCGAATCTTATAGCTGTCCTTTGCACCGGAGGTTTCGACCTGTAGTTGCGCCGGCTTCAGATGCACTCCCTTGGTTGGCGCCAGGTAAACAATATTGCGCGAAATCTGCGCGCCGCCCGCAGTCAGTTTGGCCACGACAAAAACGCGCGAGGTGTCTTGCGCGCCCGCGTCGGTCAGCTTCTTGAGCGGCCAGTCGAGATAGACCTTGCTGGTAAGCGGCGCAACCTTCACGTCGCTGGTTTCTTCCAGCAGCGCCTTGCCGTCAAAATCCATCAGGCGCACGCGCAACGTGGCCGTCTCGATCTTCACCTTATCACTGACAATGTAGACTTTCAGCGCGCCGTCCTCGACGTGCGGCGAGACCAAGATGGGCGCATAGAATCGCCGCGCATAGTACTGCAGCGCCTTCCAACGGCCGTAGTAGTCAATCGACGACCAGGAGGCCACTGGCCAGCAATCGTTCAACTGCCAGAAAATGGAGCCCATGGTCTCCGGCCGCAAGCGGCGGAAGTGCTCCGCGCCAATCTTGATGCCCTCGGCCTGCAATACCTGGCTGACGTAGAGGAAGCTCGCAAAATCCTTTGGCGCGGGATAATCCTTGTTCGTGTAATCTTGAATCAGCGAGTTGCCTTCGTTGTTTTTCTGGTGGGCCAGCATGATCGAAGTGAAGATGCCGCCGCGGTCCTCGGGCTGGGTGAAGCTCTCAACGGTGCGCATCTCAGGGAAAGACTGGAAGCCGTACTCGGTGACAAAACGCCAGTGGTGCTTCTCGTACTCACTGAAAGGCACGCGACCGTGCCAGACGCTCCAATCGTGCTGATCGCCGCTTTGGTAGTGGTCGCTGAGAAATTCATAGTCGGCACTGGGCGAGCTGGGCCAGTAAGGCGTCTCCGGATTCAGCCGCGCCACCACGCGGGGCAGGATGCCGCTGAACTCGGTGAGATAATCCTGCCAGATAAAGAGTCTTACATCGGGCGGCAAGCTGGGGCGCGGAGCCCAGCCGAATGCGCTTTCTGTCTCGTTGTTGCCGCACCAGATCACAATGCTGGGATGGTTACGCAGACGCCGCACCTGGTCCTCGGCCTCGGCCTCGATGTTCAGCTTGAAGGCGTAGGTGCCCGGCTGCCAGTCGTTGCCGAACATGAAGTCCTGCCAAACCATGATGCCCAGTTCGTCGCAGATTGCGTAGAACTCGTCGCTCTCGTAGTAGCCGCCGCCCCAGTGGCGAATCATGTTCATGTTGGCATCGCGCGCCGATTGCAGGATGCGGCGATAGTTGGCCGAGGTTACGCGATTGGGGAAGCTGTCGAAGGGGATTATGTCCGCGCCCTTGGCGAAGACGGGGATGCCGTTGACTATGAATTCAAAACTGCGGCCCCACTTGTCCAACTCGCGATGGAGCACGATGGAACGCAGACCGGTCTTGACTATGCGCTTATCAATTCTCTGCTCGGTCGTGCCAACAGAGGCGGTGAACTCATAGAGCGACTGCTCGCCATAGCCGGCCGGATACCAGAGCTTCGGTTTCTGAATCTCGATGGGCAGATCGATCACGTTGCGGCCGGCATGAAGAGTGACGGAAGCAGAAACGGAAGGCATTATTCCAGCTAACGGCTCGCCACTACCCCAATAACTGACGCTGATATGAGTAATAGTTGCTGCCGCAGCGTCAATCTCCACCTCCGCGTCCAGGTGCGCCACTTCCCTGCTCACATCGCGCTGATGAATCGCGAAATCTGCGATGCGGGCTTTGTCCCACGCCTCCATCCGCACCGGCTTCCAGATGCCGCTGGTCACAAAGCGCGGGCCCCAATCCCAGCCATATTCGTACGCGGGCTTGCGAATATAGGTCTTGTCTTCAGTCTTCGATCTCAGACGGAATAGATCACTAGCGGCCGCCTCCTGAGCGGCTTTGATGGGCGATGGAAAGACCACACGCAGCAGGTTCTTGCCCGCGTGCAAGTGGCCCTTCACGGGCACGCGCCAAACGCGAAAGCTGTTGTCGGCGCTGAGCACCTGCGCGTCGTTGACGTAGACCTGGGCGGCGGCATCCAGACCGTCGAAGACCAGGTCCACGTTCGAGTGGGCAAGCAACTCTGGCGTGACCTCGAAGCTTAACTGGTACTCCCAGCTCTCTTTCTCGATCCACTGTAGCTTGGCCTCATTGTCGCGAAAGAAGGGGTCGGGAATCTTCTTGTTGGCTAGCAGGTCAAGATGCACGTCTCCGGGAACGGTAGCGGGAAGCCAGCCGTTCTCGGCCTGCGCTCCGCTGGCCATGATCTGCCGGAACTGCCAGCCGCGGTCGAGCGCCAGAACGACATTCTGCGCCGGACTGTGCGCCGCCAGGACCTGCGCTCGCGCCATCCCTCCTTCCATACCAACAAAAGCGCCCGACAGGGCACACAACAGCACACAACCGGCACTTACTGCTCGCATCCGATCTCCTCCACGCCTTTCGCTGATCCGATTGATGGGCCGGGCGAGGCATTTTATCAAACGCCGATAAGCGTAACACGCGAGGCTGGCAGAGCAAACTCATTCGGTCTCAGCCACGGGCAAACTCATCTTAAAATTCCTCGCAGAGCCGGCAAGCCGCTATTGCGCCACCCTGCTTTCAGGCGATTACAAGGGCTGATTTGATCCATTTTCAGAGTCTGGATCCTGTGAATTTCCGGCGATTTTGACGGCATTTTCGGCCCTTTTTCCGACAAAATGCCCCTTTTCCGGCGGAAAATCGCTCTTTTCCGGAAGGCCATTTCTTACATTGCGGTATTTTGCGTGCGTATTCGCGCACATCGAAGATTCTTCCTGAAAATGAGTTTTGTTCAGCAAGGACGCGGGGATTCTTCACATTTGCGGCATCGTATTCTTTTCCGAAGGCGCATTAATCTGCACGTTTTTAAAGTATTTTTTGGGGTGGGGCGGTGGGGGGAGTGCCTTTCTGGTAATAAATATGCGGCATATTTGCTGGCATTTGAGTACATACGGCCTTCCCTTTCCGGTTGAGCATTTCCTACATCCGAGATGATTGTGCGCCTGGGGATGGTAATTATCTGTAACCGAAAATGAAGAAAATGCGTTTGCCCTGGCCTCAGCCAATACTGAGAGCAGCTTATTTCTTGTTTATCAGCGTCTTCCGGTACAGCGCTTCCCACTCATCGGCTTTAGCGTCCATGCTGAAGTGGGCCACAATACGTTCACGCGCCGCCAGGCCCAGCCTGCGGCGTTCTTCGTCCGTCCTCCGCATCATCTTCAGCATCGCCTCGGCCAAGTCCTCCGAACTCTTGGCAGGAACGATGAATCCTGTGTCCCCCATCAGCTCGCGCACGCCACCCACATCGGTAGCCACAACCGGCTTCTCCATGGCCATCGCTTCGCCTACAGCCAGCGGCATTCCTTCCCAGGCCGAGGCCAGCACGAAGCCGTCGGCTGCGTCCAACAGGGCGGGAATATCGCGGCGTAAACCCAGCCATCGGACGGAGGCTCCCAAATCTGCCGCCAAGGCCTTGGTTACCTCAAAACTCGCGCTAACGGCTTCTCCGGCGATCCAGAGACTGGCATTGGGAACGGCCGCATGAACGCGGGCAAGGGCGCTCAACAGGTTGGGATAGTCCTTGGCAGGCGCGATGCGTCCTGCTGCCAGCCAGACAAACTCATCCTGCACACCCATTTGCGCGCGGAGGCTGATGCGGCGATCGGGGCTGGGCGCTAACTCAGCAATGTCGATTCCATTGGCCACGACCGACAACTTGCGGGCCGGCACTGCTTTGAGGCGCACATACCGATCTGCTGCTGCCTGGCTGACGGCGATGGTGTGGTGGCTGAGGAGGTCGGTGAGCCGATAGGCGAACATACGCGGCCAGCGTCCTTCGTAGACGTTGTGAACCGTGGAGAGAACCGTTGTCGCCGGATGCAAAATCTTGAGCATACGGGCCATCATATTGGCCGGATAGGTGTGGCTATGGATTAGATCAGGTTGGAAGTCGCGCAGAAAGCGGCGGGCTTTCCACAAGCCGGCCAAAAGGCTGGCCGGTGTCCTGCGCATATTGAAGTGGACAGGATCGAGGCTAGTGGGCCACTGTTCGGACTGGCGGCCACGGAGAACGAGTAACGCGGCCGCATGGCCGCGCGCCGCCATGCGCTCCGCCAACGCCAACGCCTGCCGTTCCGCTCCGCCGATACCCAGTGAGGTGAGTAGGTACACGATACGCATTTCACTCACACCCCGAAAAAATCAAGTGGGACGATGATAGCGCGCGCGGTCGTGCTTTGGCAGCATCCCAATCTGGCCCCGTCGTTGCCTATTATGTTCCCCTGAAATTGGAAGTGAAAAACCAGTCCATATTTGCGTTTGCTGATCTGGTAAACTTAAAAGTGTTTCCATTCAAGTGAGGAGGGTTCATGGAACTGGGTGAGTGGGTGAAATCCAATGTTGATTATGGCCGGCGGCTGGTGGGTTCTGGAATCGAGGGAGCGCGTTCAGGCCAGGATGAATTCCTCAACGGAGAGCCTCTTGCTCCCTTCCTTGGCGATTCGTTCAAAGGCGCTCTGTTGCCCGCCGCTGTGGGCGCTTGCGTCGGCGTGCTGGTCGGTTATCCGATTTGCCGGCGAAAATCTCCGGCTGTCACGTGGGCATATGGGCTGCTTGGCTGCGCCATTGGACTCACCACAGGCGTGGCTTGGAAAAGCCGCCATCTCGGCGCCAGCGTCGCCAGCGGTGCGCTTAAGAATATCGGCAAGGTGCGCGATGAGCAGTGGCTGACCAAGAATCCTGTCAATTACGCGTAGAATTTGGGCGATAAGTAATTCAGAATGAAAAACCCGCCATGAGGCAACTCTGCTGCCTCATGGCGGGTTTTTTGTCTTAGATGGTCTTCATCCTGTTCTATCTTATCTTCAGTTCCTGGTGCGACCCACTTGCGGCGCACCAGGAACCGCTTTGATCTGGCCGGAATTCCGGCCTGTTTCTATTGAGCCGGGGGCGTAGCGCCACCCTGGGCCGCATCGTTTTGCACATCTGTTTCTGACTGATCGGCCTGCTGGGTCTGCTGCTGAAGATCAGCCGCGTCCTGGGGACTGACCGGAGGAGCGATCTGGGCATAATCGGTCGGAGTCGGCGGAACCTGAGCAGAGGGCGGAGCCTGCGGAATTCCTCCCTTGCCCTGCTTGCTCTGCAGTTCCTGGAGTCCTGTGTCGATCAGTTCCCTCATGCGGTTCTGCATCTCCTGCAAGTCGGTCAACTGCACCGTCACCGTGTTGGACTTCTGGCACTCATTGCCGCCCTTGCTCGCCAACACCACCAGGTCCGCCGCTGTCGCGTCAGGCGGAGGCGGGCCCATCAGCGCCAGCACATCGCCATCGCTCAGAGCGCACTCTGCCTGGTTGGAGTCCGTCACATCCAGCGCGCTGCCTACAACGAAAACGTGCTTATGGCCGTCGATCAACAAGCGCGCAATCCCACTGGAGCCGGGGTCCACGTCCTGATGCTGCGCGGTCTGTTGCGCCTCCGCGTTCTCCAGCGCCAACTGGTTCTTCACCTCGTCGGCGATCTGCTGCTTCACGTCCGGCGTCAGCTCCGGAGCGCCACCCGCGGAGGACTGAGCGCCATCCACTTCTCCGGCCTCCTGATGGGCCGCATAGGCAGTCTGCAAATCCTCAGAGATCATGTAGTCCGTCAGCCAGAACGCAGCGCTGGGATACACGGAGTATGGAGCAAAGTAACCGCCGTAGTACCCGAACCAGGGACTACCTCTCCAGCCCCACCCATAAGCGATCGGAGCAGCCCAGGGATTGTATGCCCAGCCGTAAAAACCAGGGCCATAGTAGAAGCCCGGAGCGTAGACGTCCAGATACAACCCGTGGTAGCCGTATCCGCGGTAAAAGCGGTTATATTCATGGCCATGGTAGTAGTAGGCGCGGCGTCCGAAATCATGGCCGTGGTAATTATACCCGCGTTGCGCATATCCGCGACGGCCCCGCTCGGAAACCATGCGGCCATGACCAGGACGCTCCGCTGAGACCCTCCGGTTCCCGTTCAGTCCGTGATGAACATCCATGCCCCGCTTGGCGTCATGCACATCGCTCACCTTGCCGTTGGACCGGGTGCGCACCGTGCTGCCGTTCTTGGCGACATGCTCATTGCTGCCCCTGGGCGAGGAACCACTCTTGATCGCCGAGTGACCGGCACCGCTAGCGGAATTTCCATGGCTGCCTGCACCGCCGGCGGTTGGTCCATGTGCAGCAGACCCGCCGGTAGTCGGACCATGAGAGCCGCCTCCGTTGGCGGTCGGTCCGTGCGTTGCCCCGCCTCCGTTGGCGGTCGGTCCGTGGCTGCCCGCGCCATTGGCCGTCGGTCCATGCGAGGCACCGCCGGTAGTCGGACCATGCGAGCCGCCACCGCTCGGTCCACGCGATCCACCGCCGCCGCTCGGGCGCGAGCCACCGCCACCGCTCGGGCGCGAGCCACCGCCGCCGCTCGGGTGCGAACCGCCGCCACTCGGGTGCGAACCGCCACCGCTCGGGTGCGAGCCGCCGCCGCCGCTGGGCTTATTTCCTGCGGCTGCTTTGCCCACGGCGCCGAACATCAGGAGTCCTGCAAGAAGCAGTATTGCGGAACCATTGCGAATGGCCCTGCGGAGAAGTTGTGTCTTCATTAGAATCCTCTTTTCCCTTGCATTGTTCTGGTTCGGCATTCCATCCACGAAACGCGAACCTGCTGTGCGAACCAAGTAGCGCGAGCCTGGCAGAATGAGCCTATGGCTGCACATCTGCGCTACTCAACATTGCTGACTTTTCCGCTGGTGAAGGTCACCTTCATATCCTTGTAATAGTAGATTTCCTTCACTCCTAACTTGACGATTCTCATCGGCTGACCGAATCCAGCAATCACCTCATCCTTGGTCTGGCGCAAAGCAATGGTCGGCGGAGGAGTATCGGCCGGCGGAGGCGGAGGAGCGATATCCGGCATGGGAGCCGGAGCCGGCGCAGGCTCAGGAGCGGCCTCTTGGGCCGGGGCGGGCTGTCCGCCCTGATTGTCATTTCCACCCTGATTGTCATTTGTCAGCACATCAGCCACCAACCGTAAAGCGACGTCCGCCGGCGGCACAACCTTCTTGTTGGGATACGGTATCTTCAGATTCGCATAATAGCGGATGTCGTCGTAAGGATCGCTGTAAAGCTTGAAAAGCACCCCGTCATTCTGGGCCGTAACTTCCGTAACCCAGCATTTTTCCCCTGCCACGAACTGACGATGCGGATAGTCGGCCGCAGTTGCGCCTCCAGGCGCCGACATGCCGATCATCAAATCCTTTCCGAAACCGCCCCAGCCTTGCCCGATCCGCCCGTTCTTGTATGTGTTCGATGGCGGCAGCGGCGCGTTCGCGGCGTACATCACCAGTCCGGGCTTCTGGATCGTCACCACATCGCCGGCAGTGACAATATCCGAACGGTCCGCAGTAGTCCTAGTCAGTTTGAATTGCGCGTTGAGCTTTAGCTGAATCGCCGCCGGATCACCCGCCTGCGCATTCAGCGCGATTCCGGATATCAATGCAGTGAAAGCCATTCCAAAAACACAAAACCACCGCGTCTTAGCCATTTTCGATTCCCTTTCATGGGTTGCTGGAGAAATATTTAACAATCGCAAGGATTTTAAAATGTTGTACCGGCACTGTCAAACAAAATCAACGCGCGCCCGCGCAAACCCATTCCGATATAAACACAAGGCTTGGCAACAAGTTTCGATTATTTTTTCACTTGATTGTGAACAGGCTATAAACTGCCTGTTTACTCATCCGGTTTCTCACTCCGGACAGCGGAGGCTTTCGACTCCGCCTCTGCCTCGGCCAATGCCTCGGTATCCAACCCATGCTCGTGGCGATAGTGCTCGACCGGCATCTTGCCGTCCCACCATGCCCAGTTCATCGGATAGACATCGGGATCAAGGAAGACCTGGTAGAAGTGCCACACTATAATCGCCAGCGTAGCCAGAATCGCCTCGTAGAAGTGGATGGCGGTGGCCACATCAACCCACCAGCGCGCCAGCAGATTTCCCGTCGACACGTTGGCCCACATCATCACGCCGGTCACCGCCATCAGCGCCGTGCCCCAGACCAGCGCCCAGTACTCGGCCTTCTCCGCGTAGTTGAAGCGGCTGAACCTGGGCTTTTCGCCGCCCATGCCAAGGTAATAGCGCATTGTTGCCCAGGCATCGAAGGCGTCTTTGGGCCGCGGAGCAAAGTCGCAGATCAACCGGCGGCCTTCTTTGGTCATCGCCAGGTAGAAGATGTGATAGATGCCGGCCGCGATCAGAATCACGCCCGCCACGCGATGCGTGATGCTGCGCAGCTTCTCACCGTTGCCCAGCATTTCGGCGATCCAGGAGTTGGGGAACTTGAGAGCAAAGCCGGTGATCACCAGAATGATGAAACTGGAAAGCAGAATCAGATGCTGCCAGCGCTGATTGGTGCTCATGCGCGTCATCATGGGATTCTGCATGGCCCTGAGAGCCCTGGCCTTGCTTTGCCAGATGATGGCGTTGTGCAGGAACATGGCGCCAATCACGAGAATAATCAATGCCAGGTAGAACCATCTCACCCAGCGCACGGCGACGGAGCCGATGTCCTTGGCCTTGCTGCCGTCCCCGTGGACCTTGGTCAGTGTGAACTTTTGCGTGACTCCCTGGTGGCACTGGCCGCAGGTGGCGTCGAGGTTGGCTATATTGACGGTGGAGCGGGGATCGCTGGAAGGGTAAATGTTATGCACGCCGTGGCAACTGGCGCAGTTAGCCACCACCTCCGAGCCGCCCTTGGAGGCCAGCCCGTGATAACTGTCCAGATAAGTGGAGACGCGGCCTCCGGGCACGCCGAACTCCTGCGAGAGGCGCACGCCCTCGTGGCATCGCGCGCAGGTGGTGCGCGCAATGTTCTGCTCGGAGACCGACGAGTTAGGGTCGATGTGCGCCTTGATGGAATGGATGCCGTGGCAGTCGGTGCAGACCGGCGCCAACCCGTTGCCGCGCGCGATGGCCTGCCCGTGAATGCTCTCGTCAAAGGTCTGCTGGATTGTGCCGTGGCACTTGCCGCAGGTGGCCGGAACATTGAACTTGTAGATCGGCGACTTGGCGTCGTTGGCGGGCAGAATCTGGTGATCGCCGTGGCAATCGGTGCAGACCGCTGCCTTCTTGGAGCCCTTCTCGATGGCCAGCCCGTGCACGCTCTGCTGGTAGGAGATGAAGGGCTGGCCGCTGACACCGTTCGACTCCATCAGAAACTTCTGCCCATGGCACCGGCCGCAGGTGGCGGGAATGTTTTCATGGTTTACCGGCGACTTGGCGTCGGCTGCGGCCAGAACTTCGTGCGCGCCTCCATGGCAGTCCTGGCAATTGGCCGCCTGAGCCGCTCCGGGCTTCGCCTTGGAGTGCAAACTGTGCTCGTAAGCTTGCTGGGAGTCGGCATGGCACTCGGCGCAGGTGACTTTCCTTGGCGTGGTTTCATGGACCAGGCCCTTCACATCCTTGTGGCAATCCACGCAGGCGAAGATACCGCCGTGAATGGATTGCTTCATCTTGCTTTCATCCACGTACAGGCTGACCTGCTTGCCGTTCACCTCAGTGGTTAGGGTCGAGTCGGAGTGGCAGGCAAGACAGTCCTTGTCCTTGGGCTTTTGCTCGGCGCGAGCCGCGCAGGCGCAGAGAATCAAGGACAACGCAAGCGTTTGGGCGAGGATGTTTCTGGACGTGTTCACGCCTCTGAGCAGACGCCTTGGCGGTAAAACTAGCAGTGATTGGAGTCACAGGGTCAAACGCCCGCTGAGACGCTCCATGAGATTCTCAGAACCTATACAGCGAAGATTCTCTGTTGCGAGTCGAGCATTTTCGCCGGAGAAGGATTGGAGTGTCAAGGCACTTTTGCGGGCAAGCAAAAAAACGCCAAAAGAGGCGATTTAGGGGCAAAAAAACGCCTTTTTAGGCTAAAAAAGGGGCAAAATCGGGGGTTTGCAGTTACTGATTCGTTAACAGGGCTAAAATGCATGTTATTGATTTATTGCAAGTTACAAGAAATAAAATGGTCGAAAAAAGATTTCCACAGGCAGGGGGGGTGGGGGGTCGGGTGAATTTAGGGGATGATACGGCGAATACGGACCATAAATAAGGGGCCAGGAACTACGATTGCGCACGTTGGAAATTGGACGGTGTTCATCGGGGCCTCGCATTTGCGACTGCTTCCATTGTGCGCGTAGAGAGGGAAATTATCTGCAAAACAGTGGTCAGTGATCAGTGGTCAGTGATCAGTCCTATTGTCCTGCGGGCCGCCTTCGGGCACCTGCGGTGCCAGGACGCCCCTTCGACTTCGTTCACTCGAAAAACAGTGTGCTAATGAATTTTCA